>Ga0247609_10000010_pt1 | contig 322549 bp, 294 predicted proteins | sample 172DNAGHGlowgp2_FD_193487 | JGI IMG/M metagenome (GOLD analysis project Ga0247609, IMG submission 193487) | Sheep rumen microbial communities from Palmerston North, Manawatu-Wanganui, New Zealand - 1728 DNA GHGlow gp2 | ecosystem: Host-associated > Mammals > Digestive system > Stomach > Rumen...
ACGCTGCGTATCCTGAACGAGGACAACCGCATCAGCATCTTCAGTCTCATTGGCCGTCGCGACCTCATGGCCGACGTTACCACCTAAGGCAAAAAGTTTATGCTATCTCATCGTCGCATTACTTTACAAAAACAAATAACATGATAGGCTATCACCAGGGTCTGGCCCCGTGATACAGGGGCAAAGAGTTAGAAGTTCACCAGGAACGAGAGGCCCAGCGTCCAGTAGTTCATATACTTACGGGTCTTGTACTCTCTGGCCTCCACGCCAATACCGTCGGCGTATTCGCCCGTCCAGGTCATTTGTGCCAAGTCCATCAGGTAGCCGGCGCCGGAGGTCATACTCTTCTGCACAAAGTGGAAGGGATCGTAAGTAGCCGTAAAGTCCTTGCGGGTATAGTCGTAGTCACAATAGACACGCCAGGAGAAATTCGACTTGTAGCGATAGGTGAGCGAGAGGCCCGTGCCAAACGAGGTTGACGACTTGGCGCCCACGGTCAGGTATTCCCAGTCGTCGGTCCATTTCTCACCCGTATTATTGGGATACTGTAGGTCATCAAGCAAATAGGTCGGTTCGCCAAAGGCATCCTGATGACCGGCTCGGTTGTCGAGCGTCAACGTGTAGTTGATGTCTTTCTTGTTGCCTTCGGCATGACCGTCGATGTCAAGTTCTTGCGTGATGGAACGGCCGATCAGCGCCTTGGTACCCAGTGAGAATTGGGTGCCGAGAGGCAGGTTGAAATAGACACCGACACTGCCCGTGAACTCAGTGATGTGGTCGCTCTTCACGATGCCGTAACTGTCGGTGACGGGAGCGTTGTCATTCCAGGCACTCTCCGATTCTGTCCGATAGCCAACCTTGTTCAGGAACGTGCGCTCGTTCTGGTCAGGGGTACTCGTGTAGTCATTGGGAAAGGCTGCCTCATAATGGGGCTGCAAGCCCTGCCAGGCATAATAGTCCTCGACAGCTACATAATTGGCAAAGTCGCCGAAGTCCTTGACCGACTGTGCCCTGATCCTGAGGCGGCCACCCACGCCGACATACTTGTTGAAGAAGTAGGCGCCCTCGGCATCCACCACCGTGGCGGCACGGAACTGGAGGTTCACCGCCTCACCCCCAGCATCAAACTCAAGATCCTTGTGGCCAAGGCCCAAACCCATGGAGATGCTGAAGAAGGAGGGTCTCTCGCTCTCGATAATCAGGTCGTTGCGTAGCAGGCCCTTGCCCTTGAACATCAGGTCGCAAAGGGCATAGCCCAACTCGGTGGACATGATACCGATGCCGGCACCCGACATCACATCGCTGATCCAGTGACGGTTGTTGAGCACACGCATCACACCCGTGGCCGTTGCCACGCCGTAGCCAGCCACCGACCACCACGGCGAGCGAGTCAGTCCGTACTCCTTGTGCAGCAACGAGGCTCCCACGAAAGCCGTGGCCGTATGACCCGAGGGCCACGAGTTGGCGGTGGAGCCGTCGGGGCGCATCTCCTTGGCCGAGTACTTGATGCCGTTGACGAGACCGGCCATGATGGCATACGACGCAGCGGCACTTGCCAACAGGCGGGGCCAGTCGCTGCGGCCTTCATAGCCGCCCAGTTTCAAGCCGACCACCATAGCGGGGCCGAAGAACTGTGTATAGTCGTCGATACCCGTCTTGAAGTCGGTGAGCAACTGCGTGTTCTTCTTACCGCCGCTCTCTGCCTTCTGATTGACGCGGAACATCGCCTTGTCGCCCTTGACAGCCCAACCGGCCACGAACAGGGGCACGCCCACGAAGGTCAGATCGTCCATAAACTTGTAAGGTTTGACGCCAGGATTCGTCTTCGACTTGAAGAAGTCAAAGTCGGGTTTCCACGCGTCTGCCATGTCAAGGTGAGTGGTGAGTGAAGAGGCGGGCAACTCCACCAGTTCGGCTTTCATTTCGGGTACTTCGAGCTTAAGAGGTTCCATGTCCCGGTAAATGTTCGCGTTGGCTGTAAAAACTGCGGCAATAAAGATTGCTGTCAGCAGAATAGTCGATTTCATTTTCATACCAATAATAGTTTTAGTGATTATACTGGGTGCAAAGATAATACTTTTTTACGAAACAGAAAATAAATCGCGAATTATTTTGCATTTCGCTCGATTTTCACTACCTTTGCACCCTCATTGTGTGTTTTATATATAATAAGGTATAGGAGAAAGAGATGATTACAGTAACGAACCTGGCCATTCAGTTTGGCAAGAAGATACTCTACAAGGACGTGAACCTGAAGTTCACCAGCGGCAATATCTATGGCATCATCGGTGCCAACGGAGCGGGCAAGTCTACCCTACTCCGCGCCATCAGCGGTGAACTGGAGCCCAACAAGGGCACCGTCGAGATGCTGCCCGGCGAGCGCATGAGCGTGCTGGAACAGGACCACTTCAAATACGACGAGTTTACGGTGATGGACACCGTGCTCATGGGACACAAGCCGATGTGGGACAATATGAAGGAGCGCGAGGCCCTCTACAGCAAGCCCGAGATGACGGAGGAAGACGGTAACCGTGCCGCCGAACTGGAGATGGCCTTTGCCGAGATGAACGGCTACGAGGCTGAAAGCGAGGCCGCCCAACTGTTGCAGAACCTCGGCGTGGCAGAGGGACAGCACTACAAACAGATGTCGGACATCTCGAACAACGAGAAGGTGCGCGTGATGCTGGCCAAGGCCCTGTTCGGACACCCCGACAATCTGTTGCTCGATGAGCCCACCAACGACCTCGACCTCGACACCGTGCAGTGGCTGGAGGAATACCTGTCGAACCTGGAGCAGTGTGTGTTGGTTGTATCCCACGACCGTCACTTCCTCGACGCCGTCTCGACACAGACGGTGGATATCGACTTCGGCAAGGTGACACTCTTCTCGGGTAACTACTCGTTCTGGTACGAGAGTTCGCAGTTGGCTCTGCGCCAGGCTCAGAACCAGAAGATGAAGGCTGAGGAGAAGCGCAAGCAACTCGAGGAATTCATCCGCCGCTTCAGCGCCAACGTGGCCAAGTCGAAGCAGACCACTTCGCGTAAGAAGATGCTGGAGAAACTGAACGTGGAGGAGATCACCCCCTCGACCCGCAAATACCCGGGTATCATCTTCTCGATGGAGCGTGAGCCTGGTACACAGATCCTCGAAGTGGAAGGTCTGAAGGCCATTGATCCCGACGGAACGGTGCTCTTCGACAACGTAAACTTCACTATCGAGAAAGGACAGAAGACCGTCTTCCTCTCGCATAACCCGAAGGCGATGACGGCGCTGTTTGAAATCATCAACGGCAACCGCAAGGCGGACGCCGGCACCTACAAGTGGGGCGTGACCATCACCACCGCCTACCTGCCGCTCGACAATACCGAGTTCTTCCAGAGTGAGATGAACCTCGTGGACTGGCTCTCGCAGTGGGGCCCGGGCAACGAGGTGACGATGAAGTCGTACCTGGGACGTATGCTTTTCAAGGAGGAGGATGTGTTGAAGCACGTGAATGTGCTCTCGGGTGGTGAGAAGATGCGTTGTATGATTGCACGCATGCAACTCAAGAATGCCAACTGTCTCATCCTTGACACGCCGACGAACCACCTCGACTTGGAATCCATCCAGGCGTTCAACAACAACCTGATACAGTTTAAGGGTAATATCATCTTCGCCTCGCACGACCATGAGTTTATCAATACCGTGGCCGACCGCATCATCGAACTGACGCCGAAGGGGACCATCGACAAACTGATGACCTACGATGACTACATCTACGACGAGGCCATCAAGGAACAAAAAGCAAAGATGTACGCATAACTGGCATGGTATTTGCTGATTTCCCTGTAGAACTTTAAACAACGCTATTATGACAGAAAAAGATATCAACATCGAAGATGAGGAGACTTTAGACGAGGCTCCCGTTGAAGAAACTGACAAAGAGGCAGAAGAACCAGGTACATCCGAAGAGTCCGGAGGACCCGAAGAAGAAAAAGAACCCCTGGAGAAAGCACAGGAGGAGATTGCCGAGTTGAAGGACAAGTGGCTGCGCAGCGTGGCTGAGTTTGAGAACTACCGGAAACGTACCCTCAAGGAACGCGCCGAACTGATCCTGAACGGTGGCGAGAAGACCATCACCGCCATCCTGCCAATCCTCGACGATATGGAACGGGCCATCGCCAACGGCGAGAAGACCGACGATCCCAAAGTACTCCGCGAGGGCATGACACTGATCTACCAGAAGTTTATGAAGACGCTGGAGGCACAGGGTGTGAGTAAGATTGAAACCGAGGATGCCGACTTTGACACCGACGTGCATGAGGCTGTGGCAATGGTGCCAGGCATGGGCGACGACAAAAAAGGCAAAGTGATCGACTGCCTGCAACAGGGATATAAACTGAACGACAAAGTAATCCGCCACGCAAAAGTGGCAGTTGGACAATAATATATGGCACAAAAACGAGACTACTACGAGGTACTTGGGGTCGAGAAGACCGCCTCGGAAGACGAGATCAAAAAGGCGTATCGTAAGATAGCCATCAAATACCACCCCGACCGTAACCCGGGCGACAAGGAGGCTGAAGAGAAATTCAAGGAGGCTGCTGAGGCCTATAACGTGTTGCACGACCCGAAGACGCGTCAGCAGTACGACCAGTTCGGATTCGCAGGACCTGGTGGTGCCGGCGGCTTCGACTTCAGCGGCTTCGGCGGCGCCTCGATGAACATGGACGACATCTTCTCGATGTTCGGCGACATCTTCGGCGGACACGGCTTCGGCGGTTTTGGCGGCGGATCCCGTCGTCCACAACAGCACCGCGGCAGTGACCTCCGTCTGAAAGTAAAACTCTCGTTGGAGGAGATCAACAAGGGCGTCACCAAGAAGTTCAAAGTGCGCAAGGACATCCCCTGTCCTCACTGTAGTGGTAGCGGCGCAGAGGCCGGCAGCGGCAAGGAACAGTGTCCCACCTGTCACGGACAGGGTGTCATCACCCACACCACCCAGAGCATCTTCGGTATGATGCAACAACAGAGCGTCTGTCCGACGTGCGGCGGTGAGGGTCAGGTGATTAAGAACAAGTGTAAGCACTGCGGTGGCACCGGTATTGAGAAAGGCGAGGAAGTGGTGGAGATCAACATCCCCGCAGGTGTAGCCGAGGGTATGGTGGTCAACGTGCCTGGCAAGGGCAATGCCGGTAAACACAACGGCGTCGCCGGTGACATACAGGTGTTTATCGAGGAAGAAGACAACGACACCTTCGTCCGCGACGGCAACGACCTGATATACAACCTGCTGCTCGACTTCCCGACGGCAGCCCTCGGCGGTGAGGTGGAGATACCCACCATCGACGGCACCCGACTGAAGGTGAAACTAGAGAATGGCACCCAGCCCGGTAAGACACTCCGTCTGCGTGGTAAGGGACTGCCCGCCGTACAGGGCTACGGCTCCGGTAAGGGCGACTTGGTGGTGAACATCAGTGTCTATGTGCCGAAGACCCTGAGCCGTGAGGAGAAAGAGGCTGTGGAACGCTTCAAGCAGAGCGACAACTTCAAGGGCGACAAGCAGACACGCGACTCCATCTTCCAGCGTTTCAAGAATTATTTCAACTAATATATATTAATAAGGTATGACCTACAGCGAGACCTGCAAGTATCTGTACAGTCAAGTGCCCATGTTCGAGAACCTGGGTATGGCAGGCTATAAGGAAGGGCTTGACAACAGTCTGAAACTCGACGAGCACTACGGTCACCCGCACCGCAACTATCTGACCATACATGTGGCAGGTACGAACGGCAAAGGATCGTGCGCCCATACGTTGGCTGCCATCCTACAGAAATGCGGTTACACGGTAGGTCTCTATACCTCACCCCATCTGGTGGACTTCGACGAGCGCATCCGCATCAACGGACAACCCATCGACCATGAATATGTGGCAGACTTCGTGCAGGAAGGCAGATCGTTCTTCGAACCCCTGACACCTTCGTTCTTCGAGGTGACGACGGCGATGGCACTGAAGTATTTCAGCGACAAACGGGTGGATATTGCCGTAATCGAGGTAGGACTCGGCGGACGACTCGACTGTACGAACATCATCACCCCCATCCTATCGGTAATCACCAATATCAGTTACGACCACATGCAGCAACTCGGCAACTCGCTGGAACAGATTGCGATGGAGAAAGCCGGCATCATCAAGAAAGGCGTGCCGGTGGTCATCGGTGAGACGACACCAGAGACAAAAGGCATCTTCGAGGCAGTGGCCAGAGAGACAAAGGCACCCATCGTCTTTGCAGAAGACAATCCCGAGGTGACAAGCGCCCAACTGACAGATAACGGTATGCTATACCAGACCGCACACTACGGCACGATTCAGGGGGAACTGATGGGACTCTATCAGGAAAAGAATGCCAATACCATCCTGACAGCCATCAGACAACTGGAGGAAATGGGTTATATGTACCGTTTCAAAGACGGCTCCAAGTCGGAGGCAAAAGGCAAGGAGATTGCAGAAGGCTTCATGACCGTCTGCGAGACCACCGGACTGAAGGGCAGATGGCAGGTATTGTCGAAAGAACCGCTTGTGATCTGTGATACAGGTCATAATGTGGGCGGATGGGAATACCTCAGTCAACAGATTGCCCAGGTGAAGTGCAAGAAAAAGCATATCGTCTTCGGAATGGTGGAAGACAAGGACATGGAAGGTGTCATGGCACTGTTGCCTAAGGATGCCACCTATTACTTCGCAAAGGCAGACAACAAACGGGCCGTGTCGGAGACGGTGCTGAAATTCATCGGTGAACAGCAAGGACTGACTGGCGAGGGGTATCCGACCGTCGCAGAAGCCTACCATGCGGCAAAAAAAGCAGCGGAAACGGACGACTTTGTGTTCATTGGAGGTAGCACTTATGTGGTCGCAGACCTGCTCAAAAACGGCATTTAGCGTTTTTTAATACATCCTTCAACATTTTTTCGTTGTTTCTTTCGTCTGTTTGGATTTTTTTCTGTTACTTTGCAGACAGAATGTTTTGTAACTAAAAACATATCAATTATGGCTAATACAACAGAAACAGCGAATCTGTGTGGTCTGAAGCGGGAGAACTTCCAGGCCACCATCAACGGTAAGAAAACCGATCTGTACATCCTTAGGAACCGTAAGGGTTACGAAGTAGCAATCAGTAATTATGGTGGTGCTATCTGCGCTATTATGGTGCCTGACAAGGATGGCAAAGTAGCAAACGTGATTCAGGGGCATGACAGCATCAAGCAACTGACCAGTGGTAAGGAACCCTTCTTGTCGACACTGATCGGCCGCTGGGGCAACCGTATCTGCAAGGGCCAGTTCACCCTGAACGGCAAAGAGTACCAGTTGGCGCTCAACGATGGTCCGAACCATCTGCACGGCGGTCCTACCGGTTTCCACGCCAAAGTATGGGATGCCCGTCAGATGGGCCCGCGCTCACTGGCACTGCACCGTATCTCATCCTATGGCGAGGAAGGCTTCACCGGTGAACTGGACGTGACGGTGGAATTCACCTTCACCGATCTCAACGAACTGGTGATTGAGTATCTGGCAACCACGAACAAGAAAACTATCGTGAACCTGACGCATCACGCCTTCTTCTCACTGGCAGGAACAGCAGACCCCACCCCAGACATCCTGGATCAGATTTGTGAGATCAACGCAGACTTCTATCTGCCCACTGACGCCACCGCCATTCCTACTGGCGAGATCTTGAAGGTGGAAGGTACACCGTTCGACTTCCGTAAGCCGAAACCATTCGGACAGGATATCGAGGCAGACCACGAGCAGATCAAGTTCGGCAAGGGCTTTGACCACAACTATGTGCTGAACAAGCGCGAGGAAGGTGAACTGAGTTTTGCCGCCAAGGTGACGGAACCCAAGAGCGGACGTACGATGGAGGTATTCACCACCGAACCCGGTATGCAACTCTACACAGCCAACTATGCGACGGGCTATAAGGGTGCCAACGGCTGCACATTCCCGTTCCGTTCGGCTGTCTGCTTTGAGGCACAGCACTTCCCCGACACGCCAAACCGTCCGTACTTCCCCAGCGTGGTACTGAAACCAGGCGAGCGCTATAAGCAGAAGACGATCTATCGTTTCGGCATTGTGGAGTAAAGAATCCGTTAAGACCAACACTATTATTGTTATTACATTATGAGTAATCAGAAACAGAACGGAAGTGTCATTGCCATTGTGACGATGTTCTTCCTATATGCCATGATCTCGTTTGTGACGAATCTTGGCGCACCCATTGGAGTTATCTGGAAGAACCAGCCAGAAATTGGTGGTTCCAATGTGCTCGGCATCATGGGTAACTTCATGAACTTCTTCGCTTACCTGTTCATGGGTATTCCAGCAGGAAAGATGTTGACTAAGGTAGGTTACAAGAAGACCGCCCTCATCGGTATCGCCGTGGGATTCTTCGGTGTACTCATACAGTTTGTTTCGGGCTTCTCCGGAGGTATACCTGGCTTCTGTATCTATCTGTTGGGTGCCTTCATCTCAGGATTCTCCGTATGTATCTTGAATACGGTAGTCAACCCGATGCTGAACTTGCTTGGCGGTGGCGGCAACCGTGGTAACCAGTTGAATATGATTGGTGGTACACTGAACTCTCTGGCTGGTACCATGACGCCGATGCTCGTAGGTGCACTGATTGGCACCGTGACGGCTTCCACACAGATGGCTGATGTCAACCTGGTGATGTACATCGCCATGACCGTCTTTGCCTGCGCCTTCGTCATCCTCTGCTTCATCCCGATTCAGGATCCAGAGATGGGTAAGGTTACGGCCGACACGGTGTTTGAACATTCACCCTGGTCGTTCCGTCACTGTCTGTTGGGAGTCATCGCCATCTTCGTTTACGTTGGTGTGGAGGTGGGTATCCCCGGTGGTCTGAACTTCTACCTCTCCGACACCACTGCCAGTGGTGCATGGGTGAATCCCGAGGCTGTGCTCAACGCAGCCACTATCGGTGGTGCTGTAGCAGCCATGTACTGGCTGTTGATGCTTGTAGGACGACTCGTATCCAGTGCCATTGCCGGTAAGATTTCTTCACGTCAGATGATGCTCGCCACAACAACTGTTGGCATGATACTCATCATTGCAGCCATCCTGACACCGAAGAGTGTGACTGTCACCATGCCCTTGGTGAAGATCCTGGAAGGCTCTGTAGAGATGACGACAGTTCCGATGAGTGCCCTGTTACTGGTACTCTGCGGACTCTGTACCTCAGTGATGTGGGCCTCCATCTTCAATCTGGCTACTGAGGGTCTTGGCAAATACACGGCCCAGGCATCAGGTATATTTATGATGATGGTTGTCGGTGGCGGTGTACTGCCTGTGATCCAGAACTTCTTTGCAGACTTCATGGGTTACATGCCCAGTTACTTCGTCTATCTGCTGGCCATGGGCTACATGTTCTACTATGCCCTCATCGGCTGCAAAAACGTGAATCCCGAAATCCCCGTGGATTAATATTTCAAATTGTAAATTGATATGATGGATATTGATTTTGTAAGAAGCCGTTTCATCAAGCACTTTGATGGAAAGACTGGCAATGTATATGCCTCTCCCGGACGTATCAACCTGATTGGTGAGCACACCGACTATAATGGTGGGTTCGTGTTCCCTGGAGCAGTGGACAAAGGTATCATGGCAGAGATGCGCGCCAATGGCACGGAAGACACGGTGATGGCTTATGCCATTGACCTGAAAGACCGTGTAGACTTCAAGTTGAGCGACCCCAATGGTCCTCGTGCGAGTTGGGCTCGTTACATCTATGGTATTGCTCTCGAAATGAAGAAGTTGGGAGTACCTGTTAAAGGTTTCAATATTGCCTTTGCAGGCGATGTTCCCCTCGGTGCAGGTATGTCGTCGTCTGCCGCCATGGAGAGTTGCTTTGCCTTTGGTCTGAACGACATCTTCGGTGACAACAAAGTCTCTCAGTGGGATATGGCGCTGGCTGGTCAGGCAACCGAGCACAACTATTGTGGTGTGAACTGTGGTATCATGGATCAGTTCGCCTCCGTCTTTGGTAAGGCAGGCTGTCTGATGCGTCTCGACTGCCGTAGCCGTGAATTCGAATACTTCCCTTTCAAGCCCGATGGCTATCGCCTTGTACTGCTTGACTCAGTAGTGAAGCACCAGTTGGCTGGTTCTCCCTACAACGACCGTCGCAACTCCTGCGAGAATGTGGTGAAACACATTCAGGCCAAGCATCCGGAGGGTAAGTTTGAGACCCTGCGCGACTGCACTTGGGAGCAACTGGAGGAAGTAAAGGAAGAGGTAGGTGCCGAGGACTACAAGCGTGCCAAGTTCGTGCTTGGTGAGAAAGACCGTGTGCTGGGTGTCTGCGAAGCCCTTAACGAAGGCGACTACGAGAAAGTAGGTGAGTTGATGTACAAGACCCACGAGGGACTGTCGAAGGACTATGAAGTTTCCTGCGAGGAACTTGACTTCCTGAACGACATCGCCAAGGAGAACGGTGTGACGGGCTCTCGTATCATGGGTGGCGGCTTTGGCGGCTGCACCATCAACCTCGTCCGCAACGACCTCTATAAGCCGTTCATAGAAGACGCCAAGAAGAAATTCAAGGAGAAGTACGGACATGAACCAAAGGTCTATGATGTCGTGATAGGCGATGGCTCACGCAAACTCTGCTAAAAGCCACCTCTGAGAGCACATTTTGTGTTAGCAAAGGTTAAAAAATAGCGGTAAGGTGTAAAAGTAACACTTTACCGCTAAATTTTATGCCTTTTCGCTTTGTCGTTTCAAATATAAGTTGTAAATTTACACCCAAAATCAAACTCTAACATTTAAACAACTTAAAACGTATGAAAATGAAAGTACTTAAAAGTAGTTTCCTGAGCCTCGGTGTAGTAGCGCTGATGCTCTCATGTGCAAAGGGAGGCCAACAGGCTCCACAGTTAACGGTATCGGGTCTTGACCCAGCCAAGTTCGACACAACCCTTCAGGACAAGCCCGTCAAACTCTACACCCTGAAGAACCAGAACGGTATGGAGGTATGTATCACCAACTATGGTGGACGAGTGGTTTCTCTCGTTGTTCCTGACAAGGACGGTAACCCGACGGATGTTGTACTCGGCTTTGATAACATCGCCCAGTATGCCGACACCCTCAACTCCCCCACTGACTACGGATCCAGCGTAGGCCGCTATGCTAACCGTATCAAGAACGGTAAGTTCACCCTCGATGGTACCGAGTATCAACTCAAACAGAACGATGGTCCTAACTGTCTGCATGGTGGTGGCACCACCGGTTGGATGAACCAGGTTTACGATGCTGAGCAGGTAGGCGACTCCATCCTGAAGTTGACGATTGTCGCTGCTGACGGTGAGAACGGCTTCCCCGGAAAGGTGATGGCAATTACCACCTACAAGGTGACTGCTGACAATATCCTCGACATCACTTGGGAGGCAGAGACTGATAAGCCGACCATCATCAATCAGACTAACCATAACTATTATAACCTGAGTGGTGACTTCACACAGCCCGGCTATGATATGGTGCTTTATGTGAATGCCGACAACTTCACCCCCAGCGACACACTCTACATCCCAACAGGTGAAATCAAGTCGGTAGAAGGAACTCCGATGGACTTCCGTACACCTCATGCCCTCGGTGACAGCATCAAGTCGCAGTTCGATCAGATCCAGAATGCCGGTGGTTACGACCACAACTGGTGTCTGAACACCTTTAAGGACGGCAAGGGTGACGACACACAGGTATGTGCCAGCCTCTATAGCCCCAAGACCGGTATCTTCATGGAGATGTTTACCAACGAGCCCGGTGTACAGGTGTACAGCGGTAACTTCCAGGGTGTCGGCAACGAACTGAACATCCAGCACAAACATGGTCCCTATCCGCAGCACGTGAGTGTCTGTCTGGAGAGCCAGAAGTATCCCGATTCTCCCAACAAGCCTCAGTGGGTACAGCCCGCTCTGAATCCTGGCGAGAAGTACTTCAGCCACGCCGCCTATAAGTTCTCAGTGAAATAAATAGTAAATTGTAAATAGTAAAATTGTAAATTATCATGGCATTATTAGACTGGATTGTCATTGGCGTCTTCTGCTGTGCGCTGATCGGCATTGTTCTCTGGGTTGTCAGCCAGAAGAACGACAACTCGGCAGACTATTTCTTAGGTGGTAAGGATGCAACGTGGATTGCCATCGGTGCGTCTATCTTCGCTTCCAACATCGGTTCCGAGCACCTCATCGGTCTCGCTGGCGCCGGTGCTTCCTCTGGTATGGCAATGGCCCACTGGGAGATTCAGGGATGGATGATCCTGATTCTCGGTTGGGTGTTCGTACCTTTCTATACACGAAGCATGGTATATACCATGCCTGAGTTCCTGGAGCGTCGTTACAACACACAGAGCCGCACCATCCTCTCTGTCATCTCCCTCATCAGTTACGTGCTGACCAAGGTGGCTGTGACGGTTTATGCCGGTGGTCTGGTGTTCCAGCAGGTATTTGGTATCGAGGAACTCTGGGGCATCGACTTCTTCTGGATTGCCGCTATCGGACTGGTACTCATCACTGCCCTCTACACCATCTTCGGTGGTATGAAGAGTGTGCTCTACACCTCCGTGCTGCAGACCCCGATCCTGCTCTTGGGTTCACTGATCATCCTCGTTCTGGGTATGAAGGCCCTCGGCAGTTGGGATCAGATGTTGGCTCTCTGCGATGTGAAGCCTAATTACGAAGGTGCCACAGGTACGATGATCCACCTGATGCGTTCCAACAGCGACCCACAGTATCCCTGGCTGGGTGCCTTGATCGGTTCTGCCGTCATCGGTTTCTGGTACTGGTGTACGGACCAGTATATCGTTCAGCGTGTACTCTCTGGTAAGAACGAGACGGAAGCCCGTCGTGGTACCATCTTCGGCGCCTATCTGAAGTTGTTGCCCGTATTCCTCTTCCTCATCCCCGGTATGATTGCATTCGCCCTGCACCAGAAGTATGCTGGCGACGGTGGTTTCCTGCCGCTGCTCGCTGACGGTACACCGAATGCCGACGCCGCCTTCCCCACCCTCGTGGCAAAGATCCTGCCTGCCGGTGTGAAGGGACTCGTGGTCTGCGGTATCCTTGCAGCCCTGATGTCATCACTGGCATCTCTGTTCAACTCTTCAGCCATGCTGTTCACCATTGACTTCTGGAAGCGCCTGAAGCCCGAGACCTCTGAGAAGAGTCTCGTCCGTATCGGTCAGATCGCTACGGTTGTGATTGTGATCCTCGGTATCCTGTGGATTCCCATCATGCGTTCGGTAGGTAATGTGCTCTATAACTACCTGCAGGATGTGCAGTCTGTGCTGGCTCCCGGTATTGCCGCCGCCTTCCTCTTGGGTATCACTTGGAAGCGTGCCACAGCCAAAGGTGGTCAGTGGGGTCTGCTCTCAGGTATCATCATTGGTCTGACCCGTCTGGGTGCAAAAGTATATTACAGCAACGCCACCGACGCTGCCGACAGTTGGTTCAAGGCTGTGTTCTACGACTTCAACTGGCTGTTCTTCTGCGGTGTGATGCTGATTGTCTGCTGTCTCGTGGTTATCATCGTGTCACTCTGCACCGAGGCTCCCGACGAGCAAAAGATTCGGGGTCTTGTCTTCGGCACCAGCACGCCGGAACAGATTGAGGCTACCCGTAACAGTTGGAACCACTGGGATATCATCCACACGGTGATCATCCTCGGCTTCACGGTTGCATTCTACATCTATTTCTGGTAACCGACAGGAGATATGACCACTTTCTATGGTGAGCATTCAAAAGTCTGGGTGTCAGTAGACTGCATCATCTTCGGCTTCGACGAAGGTAAGTTGCGCATCCTGATCGGCAAACGCCAGATGGATCCCGGACGCGGCGAATGGAGCCTCTACGGAGGCTTCGTTCGCAGCGACGAGAGCATCGACGACGCTGCCAACCGTGTGCTCTACGACCTCACCGGACTCAGAAACCTCTATATGCGACAAGTAGGTGCCTTTGGCAGTGTAGACCGTGACCCCGGCGAACGGGTCATCTCCATTGCTTACTACGCACTCATCAACGTGAAAGATTACGAAGACCGTCTGCGTAAGGAGCACCGTGTGGAATGGGTGAATATCGACGATATTCCCCAACTCTACTCCGACCACAATGAGATGGTACGCAAGGCTCTGAAACTGATGCGACAGAAGATCAAGACCGAGCCCATCGGTTTCCAACTGCTGCCCAGTCTCTTCACCCTCACGCAGTTGCAGCGTCTCTATGAGGCCATTCACGGCGAAGAACTCGACAAGCGTAACTTCCGCAAGCGCATCAAGGACATGGACTTCATCGAGAAGACAGATCTGATCGACAAGAAGGGTTCCAAACGTGGTGCTGCACTTTTCCGCTTTAACAAGCGCATCTATAATGAAGATCCCAACTTCAAGTTGTAATCAAAACTGACAAATCACAATTATGTTAGAAGAACTGAAAGAAAAAGTATTCAAGGCGAATCTTGACCTCGTGAAGCACAATCTCGTCATCTTCACGTGGGGAAACGTGTCGGGCATCGACCGTGAGAACGGCCTCGTCGTCATCAAGCCCTCTGGTGTGGACTACGATGTGATGAAAGCCAGCGACATGGTGGTGGTCGACCTCCAGACAGGTGAGGTGGTTGACGGCGAACTGAATCCGTCGTCCGACACCCCGACGCACCTTGTATTATATAAGGCATTCCCCAATATCCAGGGTGTGGTTCATACCCACTCTACCTATGCCACAGCTTTTGCACAGGCTGGCAAGGACATTCCCAATATCGGCACGACCCACGCCGACTACTTCTACAAGGACATTCCCTGTACCAGGGACATGACCAAGGAAGAGGTGGAAGGACAGTATGAGTTGGAGACAGGTAATGTCATCGTGGACGAAATCCTGAACATCCGTAAGATCAATCCCGACCACACGCCTGCCGTGTTGGTAAAGAACCACGGACCGTTCTCTTGGGGCACGTCTCCCGACAATGCCGTGTACAATGCCAAGGTGATGGAAGAGTGTGCCAAGATGGCCTTCGTCTCGCTGACGGTCAATCCGCAGACAACGATGAATCCCCTTCTCGTCGAGAAGCACTACAACCGCAAGCACGGCCCCAATGCCTACTACGGACAGAAAGGACAGAAACATTAATCAATAATTAAAGACTTACAAAACAAATGAAAGCATTTGAGAATTACGAAATTTGGTGGGTGACTGGTGCACAGTTGCTCTACGGAGGTGACGCCGTCGTAGCAGTCGACGGTCACTCAAAGGAGATGGTCGAAGGACTCAATAAGTCTGGTAACATCCCCGTAAAAATAGTCTATAAAGGCACAGCTAACAGCAGCAAAGAAGTTGAGGCTATTATGCTGGCCGCCAACAACGACGAGAAGTGCGTAGGTATCATCACCTGGATGCACACCTTCTCGCCGGCTAAGATGTGGATCAAGGGCCTGCAGCAACTGCAGAAGCCTCTTCTCCACTTCCACACCCAGTACAACGCTGAGATCCCCTGGAGCGACATCGACATGGACTTCATGAACCTGAACCAGAGTGCGCACGGCGACATCGAGTTCGGACACATCTGCACCCGTATGCGTGTAGCCCGTAAGGTGGTTTGTGGTTACTGGAAGGACGAGAAGGCTCAGCAGCAGATTGCCGTCTGGGCTCGCGTAGCCGCTGGTGTGGCTGACGCTCACAACGTGCGCTGCCTCATGTTCGGTATGAACATGAACAACGTGGCTGTTACCGACGGTGACCGTGTGGAGTTCGAGCAGCGTCTCGGCTACCATGTGGATTACTATCCCGTCAGCAGCCTGATGGAGTACTTCAAGAAGGTCACCGACAAGGAGGCCGACGCACTCGTTGAGGAGTACAAGAAACTCTACACCATCAAGATCGATGAGAGCGGCGAGGCCGTTTATTGGGAGAAGGTAAAGAACAGCGCCAAGGCCGAGATTGCCCTGCGCCGTGTACTGAAGGATGAGGGCGCTACTGCCTTCACCACCAACTTCGACGACCTCGGCGATGCCGATATCGACGCACCCGACTTCTGTGGCTTCGACCAGATTCCCGGTCTGGCATCACAGCGTCTGATGCAGGAAGGATACGGTTTCGGTGCCGAGGGCGACTGGAAGACCGCCTGTCTGTATCGTACGCTTTGGGTCATCCAACAGGGCATGCCTATTGGTTGCTCGTTCCTCGAGGACTATACCCTTAACTTCGCCGGCGACAAGAGTTCTTGTCTGCAGAGCCACATGCTCGAGATCTGTCCGCTGATTGCTACCGACAAGCCCAAACTGGAAGTCCACTTCCTCGGCATCGGCATCCGTAAGCAGCAGACCGCCCGTCTCGTCTTTACTTCTAAGACTGGTCGTGGTATCAAGGCTACCGTCGTTGACCTCGGCAACCGCTTCCGCCTGATTTCTCAGGAGGTAGAGTGCATCGAGCCGAAGCCCATGCCTAAGTTGCCCGTTGCTTCTGCGCTCTGGATTCCTCAGCCCACCTTCGAGATCGGTGCTGCTGCCTGGATTCTGGCCGGTGGTACTCACCACAGCGCCTTCTCTTACGACATCAACGAGGAGTACTGGGAGGACTTTGCTGAGATGACCGGCATCGAGTATGTCCGCATCAACAAGCAGACCACCATCGCCGACTTCAAGCAAACCCTCCGTAACAATGAGGTGTATTTCATGCTGAACAAAGCGCTTAAGTAATGGATAATGGATAATTGATAATGGATAATTATGACTGCAAAGCAAACAATTGAGGCTGGAAAAGCCATCTTGGGAATCGAGTTCGGTTCCACAAGAATCAAGGCCGTCCTTATTGACGAGGACAATAAGCCCATCGCACAGGGCTCACACGAGTGGGAGAATCAGTTGGTCGACGGTCTCTGGACCTACTCCATCGAAGCCATCTGGTACGGTCTGCAGGACTGCTACGCCGACCTCCGTAAGGATGTGATGGCACAGTACGACTGTGAGATTGAGAGTCTCGCCGCCATCGGTTTCTCCGCCATGATGCACGGTTATATGGCCTTCAACGAGAAACAGGACATCCTCGTGCCCTTCCGTACTTGGCGCAATACCAATACCGGTAAGGCTGCCGCCGAACTCTCCAAACTCTTCAACTACAACATCCCTCTCCGTTGGAGCATCAGCCATCTGTATGAGGCCATTCTCGACAACGAGGAGCACGTCAGCGACATCAAGTACCTCACCACACTTGCAGGTTATGTGCACTGGCAGGTAACGGGCCAGTTCGTTTTGGGAGTAGGCGACGCATCAGGTATGATTCCCGTCGATCCCGCCACGAAGACCTACGACGCAGAGATGGTGAAAAAGTTTGACGAACTGATTGCACCGAAGGGCTTCTCTTGGAAACTGCTCGACATCCTGCCAAAGTCTTTGAACGCAGGCGAGAGCGCAGGTTTCCTGACTCCAGAAGGCGCCAAGAAACTCGATGTATCTGGCCACTTGAAGGCAGGCATCCCCGTCTGTCCTCCCGAGGGCGATGCAGGCACCGGTATGGTTGCCACCAACGCCGTCAAACAGCGCACGGGTAATGTCAGTGCCGGTACCTCGTCCTTCTCGATGATCGTCCTTGAGAAGCCGCTGAGCAAACCCTACGAGATGATTGACATGGTGACCACACCCGACGGTTCACTCGTGGCCATGGTGCATTGCAACAACTGCACCAGCGACATCAACGCCTGGGTGGGACTCTTTAAGGAGTATCAGCAACTGCTTGGCATCAAGGTTGATATGAACGAACTCTACGGCAAACTCTTCAACAAGGCTTTGGAGGGTGACACCGACTGTGGCGGTCTGATGGCCTACAACTACGTCAGTGGTGAACCTGTGACCGGTCTCGCTGAAGGACGCCCCATGTTCGTGCGTTCTGCCAACGATAAATTCAACCTTGCCAACTTCATGCGTGCCCACCTCTATGGTGCCATCGGTGTGCTGAAGATTGGTAACGATATCCTGTTCAAGGAGGAGATGATCCGCGTCGATCGCATCACGGGTCACGGTGGTTACTTCAAGACACCTGGTGTGGGTCAGCGCATGCTCGCTGCCGCCCTCAACAGCCCCATCTCTGTCATGGAGACCGCTGGCGAAGGTGGTGCCTGGGGTATCGCCCTGCTCGCCGGTTATGCTGTGAATAATCCTAACAAACTCTCACTTGCCGACTACCTAGAAAGTGTGGTCTTCGCAGGCAATACAGGTACCAGCATCGCCCCCACCGCCGAGGATGTGGCCGGCTTCGAGAAGTATATCGAGAATTACAAGAAGTGTCTGCCCATCGAGCAGGCCGCCGTCGATAACAAATAAAGCATTATGAAGAGAATACTTTTATCATTGACCGTTCTGGCTGCCTGCACAGTGGCAATGGGTCAGAACACCAAGGCTACCATTCACGCCGACAAGGCAGGAGCCAAGATCAACCGTGAGATTTACGGACAGTTCTCCGAACACCTCGGCACCTGCATTTATGGCGGTCTCTGGGTGGGCGAAGACTCAAAGATTCCGAACATCCAAGGCTACCGCAAGGATGTGTTCGAGGCCCTGAAAGCCCTGAAGGTACCCGTGCTCCGTTGGCCGGGCGGCTGCTTCGCCGACGACTATCACTGGATGGACGGTATCGGTCCGAAGAGTCAGCGCCCCTCGCTGCGCAACAACAACTGGGGCGGTACCATCGAGGACAACTCGTTCGGTACGCACGAGTTCCTGAACCTCTGTGAGATGCTCGGCTGCGAGCCCTACATCAGCGGTAACGTCGGTTCCGGCACCGTGAAGGAGATGGCCCAGTGGGTGGAATATATGACCAGCGACGGTGACACCCCGATGGCCCGTCTGCGCCGTCAGAACGGCCGCGACAAGGCCTGGCACGTGAAGTACTTCGGTATCGGCAACGAAGCCTGGGGCTGTGGCGGTAACATGACACCGGAATACTATTCCGACGAGTTCCGTAAGTTCAATACCTACCTGCGCGACTACACCGGCAACCGCCTGTACCGTATCGGTTCTGGTGCCTCTGACTACGACTACAACTGGACGGAGGTGCTGATGGACAAGATTGGCGACCGCATGCAGGGCGTCAGTCTGCACTACTACACCTGTTCCGGTTGGACGGGTTCGAAAGGCTCTGCCACCAAGTTCAGCACCGACCAGTACTACTGGGCCCTCGGCAAGTGCTTGGAGATTGAGGAAGTGATCAAGAAGCACAAGGCCATCATGGACGAGAAAGACCCCGAGGGTAAGGTCGGTCTGCTCGTGGATGAGTGGGGCACATGGTGGGATGAGGAACCCGGAACCATCTCCGGCCACCTCTACCAGCAGAACGCCCTGCGCGATGCCTTCGTCGCCTCACTGAGCCTCAACGTGTTCCATAAGTACACCGACCGTGTGAAGATGGCGAACATCGCCCAGATTGTGAACGTGCTGCAGTCGATGATCCTCACGGATCAGGAAGGTACGGGTCACATGGTGCTCACACCGACTTATCACGTGTTTGAGATGTACACCCCGTTCCAGGAGGCTACCTACGTGCCCGTCGACCTCGACAGCGAGATCATCGCCGTGAGCAAGGAGTACTTCAAGGAGAAGGAAGGCGCCAAGGATGCCGGCTATCGCCCCTGCCCCATGCTCTCTGCCTCGGCAGCGAAGACCGTTGACGGCAGCCTCGTGCTGGCCATTACCAATGTCAGTCTCGACAAGGACCAGACCATCGACTTCCAGATCGACGGCTACAGCGCCAAGAGCGTCAGCGGCCGTATCCTGACCTCGAAGAACGTGGCCGACTTCAACGACTTCCAGCACCCCGCCGTCGTGGCTCCGAAGGCTTACAGTGATGCGAAACTCTCGAAGGGTGTGCTGACCGTCAAGGTCCCCGCCAAGTCGATTATCGTCCTGAACCTCAAGTAATCGCATCATCGCGACCATCATCTAAGAGCCCCGCCAATCGGCGGGGCTCTTCATTTTATTTCGTCCCTGTGATTCTTAATCCGGTACGGTCAGTCCTGTTTTTCCGACACGTCATACCCACCTTAGTGGTGGTCTGTCCGAAATTTTGAGTCTCATACCTTAGAGGGTCATGGTTCTGTCCGAGTTTTCGGTGGTGTCATCCCTGCCTCGGGTCTGGCCTGTCCGGATTTTCGGACGTATCGTCCTGACCTGGTGGTGGTCAGTCTGAAATTTAGAGTCTCATCCCCACCCCGAACGTCGGTCTGCCCCGGATTTCGGACATGCCATCATTTTTCAGAAATGGTCTGCCCCGATTTTCAGGCAGATGACAGGACCTGTCGGACGACCCGTCAGAGTTTTGATCCGCTACGACATCATTGCAGGGATATCCCTTGTGGACGCCGGGCAGGTCGCGGTGACCAAGAATTCAGGTCTTCGGAAACTGACTCTTAAGTTCGTGAATCAGTGAAGCCATAGGCCAGCAATGTCCGGTTGGCCTAAAATCAAGGGGAGTTATAGTCCGCTCTCAGGACATACGAGGGCGATGCTCCATCCCGCCTGAGGCAGAGGCTGGTAGATGACCAGACACTTAGAGCCCTCGAAATCGACCGCCATCTGGCCCTTTTCGCCTCCCGTCATCGCATTGCCCAGACTGATAATGTCAGGCTGCATACGGGGGTTCACGCCGTCGAAAATGGTATGGTAAACGAGGCGGTCGCTATCGGGATAGACCAGATAGTTGCCGTTCTTGCCCGTCATCATGCAGTAGGCTCCCTCGGGATGCGACGGTTTCCCGACGGCCTCCGACAGTTTCGGCAGGGAGATGTCGGTGGAAAGCACGCCGATGAACTTGCCGCCGGCATCGTAGAGCGGCACGGAGTAAGAGGCAATCATCTCGGGCGAGAAGAGCGTGCGGGCGTTGAAGTCGTCATAGGGATCCACCCATACCGCCTTGCCTTTCTCCTTGGCGCCCTTGTACCACTCCTTGCTATAATAGTCGTACTGACCCTCGCGCGCCGTGGTGATGCTATCTTTTCCACGGACGGAATAGGCCGAGAACATCCCCATGCCGGGGAAATAGTCGGGTTCGGTGGTGATGGAACAGCCATTGATGTCAGGATCGGCCTCCACCACCCTACGTGAAAAGGCCATCAGGGAGTCGGGCTGCATATTGGCCAGAACGACGGGCACGAAGCCGTTGGTCACCGTTTCCACCATATCGAGATGGCCTTTGACGCGCAATGCTACACTGTCAAGCAGTTCGCTCGCCGAGGCAATGGTCTGCTTTCTGGCGCTATGCCTGACCACCGAAAAAATGATGCCCCCAACGACAATCAGAGCCACCACAACCGAGACAATCATCACGGATTTGAACATCCGTCTGTTTCTTCTGTCACTCATTTTCTACAATTTTGGTGCAAAAGTAATTATTTTTTTTGTATTTCCAAAATAATTTCGTATTTTTGCACCCATAAAATTAAGTGCGGGCATGAAAATAATCCTTTTTCGACTGGTGACAGTTGTCATTCTGGTTCTGACGAGCGGCGGTCTGAGGGCTCAGACGGCCCCGGCAGACTCGGCAGCCGACAGCACATCCGCGATCATCCCCCACTCCCGCGAATACACCAAGGAGCGTCCATTAATATATGAGGATGTGTGGGATCTGTGGCCCTACGCCTTCCTCAACGACAACGGTGAACCCGAAGGTTACAACATCGACCTCATCCGCCTGATGATGCAACGTCTTAACATCCCGTACGTCATCAAACTGAAATCGGCAGAAGAGACCTTCAACGACCTGAAAAGCGGTAAGAGCGATTTAACCCTCGGCCTGGCTGTGGGCTATCACGATGAATACGGACTCTATGGCAAGAACGCCGTGACGCTGTTCACGCAGAGCGTGGTGACCCCCAAGAACAAACCCGTGGAGATTAAGACCTTCCGCGACCTGGGCAAGTCCGGCATGCAGGTCATCGTGAATAGCAACTCAATGTGCTATCACCTGATGCTCGACTACGGATGGGGCGACAATGCCATCCCCCGAAAAGACCTCCGCGAGGTGATCCAGCAGGTAAGCGCCAAGGAGGAAGGTCAGATCGTGTGGAACACCCTCACCCTGAAATGGCTCATGCGCCGCTACCTGATCGACAACCTGCAACTGACGCCCGTGAACATGCCGCACGGCGAGTATAAGTTCATGTCGCACGACCAGCAACTGCTCGATCTGCTCGACGAGGAACTGACCAAACTCAATGCCAACGACGAACTTAAACCCCTGCAGGACAAGTGGTTCTACCCCGAGCACCTGCAGAAAGACACGCCGAAGTGGATGGGCTACGCCTTGGGGGCTGCCGGCCTGTTGATCTTCATCATGATGGTCTACTTTATCAGTTACCGCATGCAGAGTTACCGGCTGACACGGGCTAACGACAAGCGTAACCACCGCCTGGCACTCATCCTGCAGACCAGCCAGGTACACATCTGGACCTACGACATCGTCAACAACCAGTTTGCCTGGCACAACGAGAACGGACAGGTGGCCTACACCTACTCAATGGAAGAGTTCTCGCAGCGATACAGTCCCGAGGACTTCGCGAAATTGAAGAATGCCCTTGAAACCATCGACGAGAAAGACCTGACGCTGAACCTGCGGGCCAAGGATACCGAGAGCGGCGACAACGAACTGCGCGACTACGTCATCGTGCTTTCCGTGCTCCGGCGCGACAAGCACGGCAAGCCCACCGTCATCATCGGCACCAAGAAGGACGTGACCCGCGACCGCGACAAGGAACGTTTCGAAGAAGAGCGCACCCTGCGCTACTGGTCGATCTTCTATACCCCCATGCTGGGCATTCTCCTGTTCGACAAGGACGGCTATCTCGAGAACATCAACCCGAAGGCCTGCGAGATATTCTGTTGCGAAGAGGACGAGATCATCAACGAACACGTGGCGCTGCGCGATATCTTCGACCTCGGCAACCGCACGCTCGAAGAGGCCGACGGCTATCACGCCTCGCAGTTCATCAACCTCGACACCATCCCACTCGACCAGCGTAAGATCAAGAGCATCCGTCGCACGGGGCGCGTCTGTAATGAGGTCAGGCTGATGGCGGTCTACGACGACGACAACCAACTCTTGAACATCTTCGCCATCGTGCGCGACGTGACCTGTTCAGTCTATGGTATCGAACAGCACGCCGAAGAGCAGGCACGCCTCGATGCCGTGCAGGCTGTGCTCCGACAGTACAACACCCACATCGACAGCGTGCTCCACGAGAGTGACGTGCGCCTGGCCACCTACTCGCCTGCCACCCATACGCTGACCATCCACCGCAGCGTCGACGAGATACAGCACGCCATGACCCAGACACGCTGCATGACACTCGTCGATGATGCCTCGAAGAAACTCGCCATGCGTGTGCTCAACGATATGGACGAATGCATCGACAAGAACGTCAAGGCGAACATCCGCACCACCCTCCGCATCAAGGGCGGCAAGCAGTTGGAGGTGCAGTTCAATCTGATGCCCCTGCACGACAAGGAAGGCCGCGTGGTGCAGTACCTCGGTCTGTTGCGCGACCTCAGCGAACTGCGCGACATCGAGCGGCAGTTGGACATCCAGACGGCCAAGGTGCTGGAAGTGGAGAACACGAAAAACAGTTTCGTGAAGAACATGATACAGGAGATCCGCACACCGATGAACACCGTGCTCGAATACGTAGAACAGATCAACCCCGACACGCCCATAACCGGCGAAGCGGCACTCTGCAAGGGCATCCTCGACAACGCCGACTACTTGTTGCACCTCATTGACAATATCCTCTACCTCTCCCGTCTGCAGGCAAGGATGGTGGAAATCATCCGCCAGCCCCGCAACCTGGCCGAACTCTTCGAGTCGCAGTGCATGGAGGGCTGGATGAAATACCGGAATCCGAACACCCGTTACATCGTGGAGAACCCCTACGAACAACTGGTCGTGGACATCGATGCGGACAAACTCGGCAACGCCATCCACCAGATAGCCGCCAATGCTGCCCAGCATACGGCAAGCGGCGTGGTACGCGCCCGCTACGATTATATCGGACGACGCCTAATCATCTCCATCGACGATACCGGCGAGGGAATGTCGCCGGAGCTGCTGGCGCGCATGAACGAGAAGAGTAACATGGCTGCCTCGCAGGACACGAAGGGTCTCGGCATTGCCATCACCAAAGAACTGGTGGCACAGATGGACGGCACCGTAGAAATCAGTTCCGAACTCGGCTCCGGTACAACCGTGTATATCATGCTGCCATGTGCTGCATCCGTCATCAAACGCAAAAAACAGATGTAGCCTATGAGACGGATCCTCACCATACTATTCACCATTCACTGTTCACTGTTCACGGTGTGCGCACAGTCGTTGACTGACAAATACAACAGCAAGCGACCTGTGATTGTGGTCTGTGACTGGGACAAGCCCCCCTACGAATTCATGAACAACAATGGCGAGCCCGCCGGCAGCAATATCGACATCATGCGTGCCGTGATGAAGGAGATAGGTATCCCCGTCACGTTCGTGATGAAGGAGTGGAGCACGGCCTTGAAGACCTTCGAGCGCGGCGATGCCGACATCATCCTCGCCAACGCCCGTCGCTACCGCAAGGAGCCATACGTCGTCTCCGAGAATATCGTCAACTATAACCGTATCCGAGTGGCTACCCACGCCGACTCCACCGGTATGGTCACCTTCCACCAATTGGAACGCGAGGGAGCCGTCTTCAAACCTGGCGACTATTCAGCCAACTACTTCCTCGACAGAGACTCCAACAGAAACGCCTCATTCATGGAATTCCAGACCCCGAAGGTGGCCCTGTTAGGCGTGCTCAACGGCGACTATAAATACTTCGTCTGGGGCGAGGAACCGTTGAAGTGGAAAATCAAGGAACTGAACATCGAGGGCATCACCCTCAACGATGTGGGCATCCCCATCTCCGAGATACACGTCGTGGGGCGCGACCGTGCGCTCATCGAACAGATTGACGACTACTACTCCCGACTGAAACAGCGTGGTGAGATTGCCGTCATCCAAGATCGTTGGTTCCACCCCGAACGCATCCAAGAAAAGACCGACTACACCTGGCTCTATGCCATCATCGGCATCCTCACCCTCGCCACCATCATGTATTTCCTGAACCGTCTGGCCCACAGTCACGTGAAAACCGCCACCCGCTCCTTCACCGAACTCAACGAGATGATGACACACGCCCTCCACATGGGCAACTTTATCGTCATGGAGTACGACATCCAGCGCGACCGCTTCACCAACCACTACGGAGAGATACTGCCCGACAGCGGCCTGACGCTCGACGAGTTTACCAGCCGCATCCACCCGGGCCAGCAGCAGGAGTTCCGTCAGAAGATGCAGAGTCTGATGGACGGACGCGAGCGCCATTTCGAACTCGACAAACGATGGAATGCCGGAACACCGGAGGCACCGGAATGGCTGATCTTCAACGGACACGCCATCTGCGAACTCGACAGCGACGGCAAGCCAGCCTATATCGTCAACGCCATCCACAACGTCACGCAAGAGATGGAGGAAGAGCAGGCCGCCCGCAACCTTATCCACAAATATCAGGTACTGTCGAATGCGCCCTTCGTGGCCCTCTCCTTCTACGACAAGGACGGGTTCCTCTCCGAACTTAACGACAACATGAAGGATCTCTGCGGCATGGATACCGACCACGATGCCCAGCGTTTCTGGGAGACCGTAAATATGTTTGATGTGCCCATCTTCCGCGGTGTCTGCGAACTGGGCTTCCGTGAGGACAGGTTCTTCTGCCAGCACATGCTCTATCCCGAATACGACATCGACAAACATATTGAGTGCAGCATCCAGCCACTCTTCAATGCCGAAGGAGATGTGATCAGTTACCTGATTATGGCATTCGACATCAGTCAGGACCGCCAACGCGGCAAGGAAATACAACTATTGAAAAGAGCATGCAGGAATACCAACGAACAGATTCGCCTGCAACATGAACGACTAGCATACCTGCTCCTTCACAGCGAACGCTACATCATGCATAGTGATTCCGGGAATGAGCAGATCAGTTTCAGCCGCACACCCGACAAGCCCGAGTACACCCACTCGTTCTCCCGTTTCCAGCGTATGCTGGCAGAGGAAGACCGCGATGCGCTCATGGATATACTCTATGATAATAAGACTCGCACCTCTACATCGCGTGTCATTCACCTTATCCAACCCTCCAAGGGACAACCCGGTGTGGTGTTCAGTATCACCTTCAACCCCGTCGTTAACGAGGAAGGCGAAGTTACTGGGCATGAGGGCATTGCATCCGACATCACGAGAATATCAAATACCCGTCAGGCATTGGTTGACGAGACCCGCAGGGCTGAAGACAGCGTACGGATGAAGAGTGCTTTCATGGCTTCGATGACCCACGAACTGCGTACGCCATTGAACGCCATCGTCGGCTTTACCAGTGTGCTCGAAGCCCTCGGCGACTCCCCCGAGCGCAGTGAATACGTGCGTATCATTCGAAACTCCAGTGACATGCTCCAACGACTCATCAACGATATCATCGAGGCGTCGAGCATGGATGCCGGTGCCTTGAGCATCGAGCCGCATCCCATCGACTTCGCCAGTGAGTTCGAGGATATCTGTATCACCCTGGCCCAACGCGTACAGGATCCCAACGTGGCATTCCAGAAGGAGAATCCCTATGAGCACCTCTACACCACCCTTGACATCGGACGCATCCAACAGATACTCACCAACTTCACCACTAACGCTGTAAAGTTTACCACCGAGGGACATATCCGCCTCGGCTATCGGTATGAGGACGGAGAACTCTATCTGTTCTGCGAGGATACCGGCAAGGGCATCCCCGCCGAGAAACAGGCGCTGGTCTTTGAGCGTTTCGTGAAACTCGATGAGTTTGTACAAGGCACCGGCATGGGTCTCGCTATCAGCAAATCCATCGCCGAGCGTTGCGGTGGCAAGATCGGTGTCACGAGCGAAGGTGAGGGCAAAGGCTCTACCTTCTGGGTTAAAATCCCCTGTGAAACAAGAAACGAGATATGATGAGACGAGGTATAATATATATAATGTTGATGATGCTGTCGCTGTCGATGACGGCACAGAAGACGACGCAGAAGCCATCTGACGCTGCCGAAATAGAACGGCTGACGAAGGTGATGTATCAGTTCTTCTCGACAGACAGTGTGGAGCGGTTCATGAGTGCCACCGACAGTCTGATGGCACTCTGTCGGAAGACCGGCGACGAGGTGACCTTCTACAAGGCATGGAGCAATCAGGCCAGTTATAATTTCACGAAGGTCAATCGTGAGAAGGGTTTGGCCATCGCCAAAGAGGAACGGGCCTACGCCGAGAAGCACGACAGCAAATTCGGACTCTATGCCGCTACCAATTCCTACGCCACCATGATGAGCGGCATCGGGATGATCGACGAGGCGGAGAAGGCCTTCCTACAGGCCATCGACTATCAGCGTCGTTTCATTCCGGAGGAGAATGCCGCCTTCCAGTATATCGGTCTGGCCAAGATTGAACATAACCGTCATCACTACGATAAGACTGTCGACTATGGAAAAAAGGCCTTGGCAGAGAAAGGCGCACAACCCATCCATCAGTTGCATGCCTACAATTACATTCTCTTCGGATTAGGAGAATTGTCACAAGCCAATCCTAATGACAACGCTTTGAAGCAGACCTTCAACGAGGCCTATGCCAAACGCAAAAAACTGATTGAGGATCAGGGTTTGCAAGATGCCACTGGCGGCATCGTCAACTACTACGAGGCCCAGGTCAACGGACGTTATAAGGAATTGCCGGAACTCGCCACGAAGATCGTCAACAAGGGAAACCGTTTGGCGTTCATCGCCTCCGCCTGGGCGTATGTCGGCGACTACCAGAAAGCCTACGAAGCATATAAAGTTTACAAGGAACACACCGATTCCGTGAACAGGGCCGAGATAGGACGTGCCGCCTCGGAATACGGTGTGCAACTCGATCTGGCCAAAGCCGAGAACGAGATGAAGGATCTGCGGTTGGCTAACCAAGAACATCGTGAGCACATTCACCATATCATCATGGGCACCGTCGGCGTCATTGCCGCCCTCGTCATCATTTTCCTGTTGTTCTATCTGCACCGTCGCAACAAACATGCCAAGGAGATAGAAACCGCCTACGGGAAATTGGAGGCTGCCCACGAGAAACTGGAGGATGCTTATAATCAGTTGGAGGTGACGACGGCAGCCAAGGAACGCATCGAGAGTGAACTGCGTATCGCCCGAGAAATACAGATGGGAATGGTGCCAAGGATATTCCCGGCCTTCCCCGACCGAAACGACATCGACCTCTATGCCTCCATCACCCCGGCCAAGGAAGTGGGCGGTGACCTCTACGACTTCTTCATGCAGGCGCACAAACTCTATTTCTGCATCGGCGACGTTTCCGGAAAGGGTGTACCTGCCTCGCTCTTTATGTCAGTCGTGGTCAACCTATTCCGACTGGTAGCCAAAGAAGGCTTCCCGCCAGAGTATATCGCCACACGACTCAACGACACGCTGGCCTCAGACAACGATTCCGGCATGTTCTGCACATTATTTATTGGGGAAATAGACATGCGTTCATACCGTCTTAATTATTGCAACGCCGGACATAATGCGCCACTGATCATTGACCGTCCGATTTCTCCCAGCGACCCCTGCCGGCCCAACTATATCCAGATGGAGTCGAATGCGCCCATCGGTCTGTGGCCCAACCTGGAGTTTGTCGGTGAGCATATCGATAATGTGAAAGACCGTACGCTTTTCTTCTATACAGACGGTATTACTGAGGCAGAGAACAGTTCGCACGAACAGTTCGGCGAAAAACGACTCTACGAGTTCTTCAAGAGTCGTCCGTTCAAGGATGCCCGTCAGACGGTAGATCTGGCTGCTGCGGCAGTTACCACATTCGTCGGCGATACAGAAGCCAACGACGACCAGACCATGCTTTGTATTAAAGTATAATAAAACCAAGGACAGAAAACTCCCTAATTATTTGGTAGAGTCGAAAGTTTTGTTTATCTTTGCACGCACATTAACGTTTTTACAAAAAAATATCATTATGAACGACAACAAAGTTATGAACATGGCAGCGGATAACATCCGTATCCTGGCTGCTTCGATGGTTGAAAAGGCCAAGTCGGGACACCCTGGCGGTGCCATGGGTGGTGCAGACTTCATCAACACCCTGTACAGTGAATTCTTAGTCTATGATCCTGAAAATCCTGCTTGGGAAGGAAGAGACCGTTTCTTCCTCGATCCCGGTCACATGGCTCCGATGCTCTACAGCCAGTTGGCTCTCATCGGAAAATATACACTCGAGGATCTGAAAAACCTGCGTCAGTGGGGTTCAGTAACTCCTGGTCACCCCGAGCGTGAGATTGAGCGTGGCATTGAGAACACCTCCGGTCCTCTCGGACAGGGTCACTGCTTCGCTGTGGGTGCTGCCATCGCCGCTAAATTCCTGAAGGCTCGTCTGGGCAACGTGATGAATCAGACCATCTACGCCTACATCTCCGACGGTGGTGTGCAGGAGGAAATCTCACAGGGTGCAGGCCGTATTGCCGGTAACCTGGGACTCGACAACCTGATTATGTTCTACGACGCTAATGATATTCAGCTTTCTACCCGTACCGAGGTGGTGACTTGCGAGGATACCGCTAAGAAGTACGAGGCTTGGGGCTGGTTTGTACAGAAGATCGACGGTAACAACGTGGATCAGATTCGCGAAGCTATCAAGAAGGCTCAGGCCGAGAAGGAGCGTCCTTCACTCATTATCGGACACTGCGTAATGGGAAAGGGTGCCAAGAAGGCTGACGGTTCTTCTTACGAGAGCAACTGCGCTACACACGGTGCTCCTCTTGGTGGCGACGCCTACATCAACACGATGAAGAACCTGGGTGCTGATCCTGAGAACCCGTTCCAGATCTTCCCCGAGGTGAAGGAACTCTACGCCAAGCGTGCTGAGGAACTGAAGAAGATCGTGGCCCAGCGCTATGCTGAGAAGGCTGAGTGGGCCAAGGGTCATCCCGTACAGGCCAAGCAACTCGAGGAGTGGTTCAGTGGCAAGGCTCCGAAGATCGACTGGAGCAAGGTGGAGCAGAAGGCTGGTTGCGCTACACGTAACGCATCTGCCACCGTTCTGGGTCAACTCGCTGAGCAGGTGCCCAACATGATCTGCGCATCTGCCGACCTTTCTAACTCCGATAACACCAATGGCTTCCTCAAAAAGACCAAGGATTTGGTTCGTGGCGATTTCAGCGGTGCATTCTTCGAGGCTGGTGTGGCTGAGTTGACAATGGCTTGCTGCTGTATCGGTATGGCTCTGCACGGTGGTGTGATTCCCGCCTGCGGTACCTTCTTCGTATTCTCTGACTACATGAAGCCCGCCGTACGTATGGCTGCTTTGATGGAACTTCCCGTGAAGTTCATTTGGACGCACGATGCCTTCCGTGTTGGTGAGGATGGTCCTACCCACGAGCCCGTTGAGCAGGAGGCACAGATCCGTCTGATGGAAAAACTGAAGAACCATCACGGCAAGAACTCTGTGCTCGTCGTTCGTCCTGCCGACGCCGAGGAGACCACCGTTTGCTGGCGCATGGCTATGGAGAATGTCGACACCCCGACCGCACTCATCTTCTCTCGTCAGAACATCGAGATGCTGCCCGAGGGCAACGACTACAACCAGGCTACCAAGGGTGCATATGTCGTCGCTGGTTCCGATGAGAACTACGACGTGATCCTGCTGGCTTCCGGTTCTGAGGTTTCTACCCTTGAGGCTGGTGCCAAACTGCTCCGCGAGGATGGCGTGAAGGTGCGCATCGTCAGCGTTCCTTCCGAGGGTCTGTTCCGCAGCCAGTCGAAGGAGTATCAGCAGAGCGTACTGCCCGCTGGTAAGAAGAAGTTCGGTCTGACCGCCGGCCTGCCCGTGAACCTCGAGGGTCTGGTAGGTGCCGATGGTACCGTTTGGGGTCTGGAGAGTTTCGGTTTCTCTGCGCCTTACAAAGTGCTCGACGAGAAGCTGGGCTTCACTGGTGAGAACGTTTACAACCAGGTCAAGAAACTGCTTGCATAATGGAAGTAAAGACTATAGGCATAGCCAGCGACCACGCTGGCTATGCTTTGAAACAATTCGTGAAGAAGTACCTCGACGAGAAGGGCTACGCCTATAAGGATTACGGAACCTACACGGAGGACTCCTGCGACTACTCTGACTTCGGCCATGCTTTGGCAGAAGGCATCGAACAGGGTGAGGTATTTCCCGGTATCGCTATCTGTGGCTCCGGCGAAGGCATCAACATGACGCTGAACAAGCACCAGAGCATCCGTGCAGGTCTCTGCTGGATTCCTGAGATCGCTCACCTGATCCGTCAGCACAACAATGCCAATGTGCTGGTAATGCCCGGACGTTTCATCGACGAGGATACAGCCCGTGCCATCATGGACGAGTACTTCGCCACCGAGTTTGAAGGTGGTCGCCATCAGAAACGTATTGATAAGATTCCATGCAAATAAAGAATCCCGGCAACCGCCGGGATTCTTTATTCTATAGTAAAGCCTCTCACCCACTCTTTCAAAAGTTCTACGGCAGCGGCATGTTCCGGATAATAGCGGAGCATCACCGTCACCTGTCGCAAGGAATCGCTGTCGAGGACCTTCCCGTAATACTCCCATTTGTCGTCGGTGCCCTGATGAATACTATAGTCGTCACCGACCTCTATGAGTTCTGCACCCATTCCCATCATCATCTGTCCTGAACTGCGCATCATGCCGTTCAAGGAGTCGACCATCACACTGACCGACACATCTTCCATCATAAATATCTCCTGCATCCCCGCCTCCTCAGGCAGATCCTGATGTACAAGGAACGAAGGATAATTAATATCGATGCCCAGAAGGTCACTGTGATACTTCAACAACGAATAGTCGCCCATACGGATAGCGACACTGTCGGCACTGGTCAGTTCCGACGAATAGGCACGAGGCTGTTGTTGACCACCAAGACAACTACTGACGAGAAGCATCACGCCCATGACGACTGCCGACAGATACAATTGATTCCTTTTCATACCAAAAAATGCTATTTTTACGTTGCAAAGATACAAAAAAGAGGGGAATAAGACATCAAATTTCATAAAATTCGAAAAAAAATCGGGAAATATTTCGGTAATAGACTGAAAATTAGTACCTTTGCAGTCCAAAATCGAACAATTATCGGTTTACACATTATTAATATATTATATAGAAAAGAGAAAAATGACAAAGGCAGAGATCATCAAGAAGATTTCAGACGAGACGGGCATCCCAAGCAAGGATGTCGCTGCTACGGTAGAGGGATTCATGGAAGAAATCCGCATCAGTCTGGCAGAGGAAAAGGAGAATGTCTACCTGCGTGGTTTCGGTACCTTTACCGTGAAGCACCGTGCCGCCAAGACCGCCCGTAACATTTCAAAAAACACGACGCTGGTTATCGAGGCACACGATTTCCCCGCTTTCAAGCCCTCGAAGAGTTTTGTAGCAAGAATGAAGTAATTAATTAAATAGTTTTTAAGTTATGCCAAACGGAAAGAAAAAGAAGGGCCACAAGATGGCTACTCACAAGCGCAAGAAGAGACTGCGCAAGAATCGTCATAAGAGCAAGTAAGGCTCTGAGAGGTGATCAGCCCGCAGCAAAGGAATGAAAGGAGTGTGCCTGGATCCGCTAAGGATTGCGACACACCCTTTTTGAGTTATTAACCCCGTCAAGTAAAAGCAAGTAACACAATGACAAGCGAAGTAATCATTGATGTGCAACCGAAGGACATCTCCATTGCCCTGCTCGAAGACAAGACACTGGTGGAATACCAGAAAGAGCAGCGCACGGCCTCGTTCTCGGTGGGCAACATCTACGTGGCAAAGGTCAAGAAACTGATGCCCGGACTAAACGCTTGCTTTGTCGACGTCGGCGCTGAGCGTGTGGCATTCCTGCATTATCTTGACCTGGGCTCTCAATTCTGCTCTTATGAAAAATACCTGAAACAGGTAGGGAGCGACCGTAAGAAACTCTATCCCATCCAGAAAGCCACCATCCAACCTACCCTGAAGAAAGACGGCAGCATTGCCAACACCCTGAAGGTAGGACAAGAGATCTTGGTGCAGATTGTGAAGGAACCCATCAACACCAAAGGTCCCCGACTGACGTGCGAACTCAGTTTTGCAGGCCGTTTCTTAGTGTTGATGCCTTTTGAGGATAGTGTTTCCGTTTCGACAAAAATCAAGAAAGGCGAGGAACGGAGTCGTTTGAAGCAACTCATCCAGAGTATCAAGCCCAAGAATTTCGGTGTGATTGTACGCACCGTGGCTGAAGGCAAACGTGCTGCCGAACTCGATGCCGAACTGAAGATCCTGCTGAAGCGCTGGGAAGACACTATCACCAAAGTACAGAAGACCACCGAAAGGCCGCTCATGTGCTTTGAGGAACAGAGTCGGGCAGTAGCATTGCTACGCGACTTGTTCAATCCCACCTACGACGGCATTCACATCAACGACGATGAAATGTACCATCAGGTCAGCGACTACGTCGGACTGATTGCCCCGGAGAAGAAGGACATCGTGAAACTCTACAAAGGCACGGTGCCTATCTTCGACAACTTCAACGTCACCAAGCAACTCAAGTCAGGATTCGGCAAGACCGTCAACTACAAGCATGGCGCTTATCTCATCATTGAGCACACTGAGGCCATGCACGTGGTGGATGTGAACAGCGGTACCCGCGTGAAGAAAGACAACGGACAAGAGGCCAACGCACTGGAGACCAACCTCGGGGCTGCCGACGAACTGGCACGCCAATTGAGACTACGGGACATGGGAGGAATCATCGTAGTGGACTTCGTGGATATGAAGTTGGCAGAGGACCGACAAATGCTTTACGAGCGGATGTGCAAGAACATGCAGAAAGACCGCGCCAAGCACAACATCCTGCCACTCTCAAAGTTCGGTCTCATGCAGATCACCCGTCAGAGGGTGCGCCCCGCCATGGATGTCAATGTCGAAGAAGACTGTCCCACCTGTCATGGATCTGGAAAGATCAAGTCCAGCATCCTGTTCACAGATCAGTTAGAGAGCAAGATTGACCGTCTGGTCAACAAGATTGGAATCCGCAAGTTCTACCTGCACGTCCACCCCTATGTCGCTGCCTACATCAACAAGGGCGCCATCAGCCTGAAGATGAAGTGGCAGATGAGATACGGTTTAGGCGTGCGTATCGTGCCGTCGCAGAAACTGGCTTTCCTGCAGTATGAATTCTATGATGCAGACCGCCAGTTCATCGACATGCAAGAAGAAATTGAAACAACGTAATTATGCTGACACTGAAAGTTCTGTTTTGGGTATGTCTGTTCATCGTGTTCTATACCTATTTAGGCTATGGAATACTGCTATACCTCATCATTCGCATCAAGCGACTGGTGAAGGGTCGCAAGGCCCCCACCCCGATGCCATCCGATGAGGAATTGCCCACGATGACACTGATGATATGTGCCTACAACGAACAGGACGTCGTGGCAGAGAAAATGCAGAACACCCGCGCCCTGGACTATCCGAAGGATAAGTTCAGGGTGATGTGGGTGACTGACGGCAGCAACGACCGTACCAACGAACTGTTGGCTGCCTACCCTGAAGTCGACATCGTGTTCAGTCCGGAGCGTCGCGGTAAGACTGCCGCCCTGAAACACGGATTGCGCGAAGTCAAGACACAATATGTGGCCTTTACCGATGCCAACACCATGATCAACAGCGGTGCCATGAAAGAGATTGCCCGTCTGTTCATGGACAAGACCGTAGGCTGTGTCAGTGGTGAGAAACGTGTGGCCCCTCGTAAAGATGGCGAGATGGCTGCCGAGGGCGAAGGTCTCTACTGGCGCTATGAGAGCACGTTGAAGAAATGGGACAGTGAACTCTACTCCACGATGGGTGCCGCCGGCGAACTCTACGCCATGGATCCGACACTCTGTCGTGACGTACCAGACAATGCCCTACTCGACGATTTCATGATGTCGATGTATGTCGTCGATGAAGGTCATCGTATCGCTTACTCTCCCGATGCCTACGCCTTGGAATATGGTTCTGCCGACATCCATGAGGAGTCAAAGCGCAAGCGTCGAATCGCAGCAGGCGGACTACAGAGTATCTGGTGGCTGCGCAAGATGCTCAACCCCTTCCGTCAGCCGTTGGTGGCTTTCCAGTATATCAGTCACCGTGTGTTGCGCTGGAGCATCACCCCCCTTGCCCTGGTCATCCTGTTGATTGTCAACGCCCTCCTCGTCATGATGGGTGCCGGTAGTTTCTTTACCGTCATGCTCATCCTGCAACTGCTTTTTTATCTTGCCGCCCTGTTGGGTTATTTCCTGAGTGAGCGTGGATACCGTAATAAGTTGCTCTACGCCGCTTACTACTTCGTTTTCATGAACCTGAATGTGTTCCGCGGGATGGCCTATCTGAGAAGCCACAGCCACAGCGGTGCATGGGAAAAAGCAAAAAGAAGTTGAAAAAAACCTCAATTTCTTTGTATTTCTAATTTTTTTTCTTACTTTTGTACCCAAATAGGCAATTGCCAACCTTTTGTATTGAAGGAGAAATCGTCAAAAAGCCAATGGAACAAAGCGAGAAAGAGATTCTACTGCAGAAGTTTGCCGAAGTAAACAGAAAATTGAAACTGGCAACTGAGCAACTCGACATTGCAAACAAGAAACTGAAGGAATACGAAGAGAAGGCTCTGAAGGCTGAGAAAGCCAGTCAGATGAAATCTCTCTTCCTGGCCAACATGAGCCATGAGATCCGTACCCCCTTGAATGCTATCGAGGGTTTCTCCCGTGTGCTTGTTGAAACCGACTCCGAACAGGAGCGCATGAAATACTACCAGATCATTGAGAGCAACAACCAGCGTTTGGGCAGTCTCGTCAATGAGATCCTTGATTTGTCCCGAGTAGAGTCAGGCGAACTGGTCATCAAGAAGGATATGACCGACCTGAACCAGTTGTGCGAAAGCATTGTCCAACTCTTCAAGTTCCGCTGTCCAGACACCCTGAAACTGGAGTGGGACAAGCCTATATTGTCGGCAATGATGAAGACCGATGCCAACCGCTTGACACAGGTGTTCTCCAACCTCATCAGCAATGCGCTGAAACACACTCCAAGCGGCAGGATTACCTACGGATACCGGCTCGTCAACGAGATGCAGAGCATCGAGTTCTTTGTCAAGGACACTGGTACGGGTATCGCTCCCGAGATGCAGGAGCATATCTTCGACACCTATGTTTCCGGCGATGCCGCACAACAGCAGGGCTTCGGTCTCGGACTGGCACTCTGTAAGATTATCGTCGAGAAGCTGGGCGGTACCATCCGTGTTGAATCCACGATGGGCAAAGGCAGCACCTTTACCTTCGTTCTGCCTTTCGAAGGCACAGTAGGCGGTCTGTCAACAGACAGTACCACTACCTCCACCAACGTACGCACCATCCGCGTCAGTGAGCGTCCGGTACAGAATATGAAGACCATCCTCGTGGCAGAAGATGAGGACAGCAACTACGAACTGGTGAAGATTGTGCTCCAGAAGCGCTATCGCCTCATTCGTGCACACAACGGCATCGAAGCCGTACAGATGAACGAGGACGAGCATCCCGCCATGATCCTGATGGATATCCGCATGCCAGGCATGAACGGACTCGATGCTACCCGCATCATCAAGGAAGTATCCCACAATACCCCTGTTGTGGCCCTGAGTGCCTACGCTTTCGACGAGAATATCCGTGAGGCGAAGGCTGCTGGCTGCGATGAGTTCATGGCGAAGCCTTTCCGTGTGGAGAACCTTATCGAGATGGTCCAAAAATATGTAGACTAACCAGAAGAGATTAAGTATATGGGTAAACTTGCAGTACAGAAGTATTTCTCATTCATGATCCTCATCATCACCGTGTTGATGATGATTTTTACCTTTGTAGGACTGTTCGGCGGCAATGTCAATCCTGCCGGTAACACGGCACGGTCACTCATGGTCTATGCCCTCCCCGTGCTCATCATCGGCAATGCCGTCCTGTTGCTCTACTGGCTCATCATGCGCCGTTGGCACTGGGCCCTCATGCCGTTCATCACCCTACTCTGCTGCATTCCCTATATCGGCACACTCTATCAGTTTGGTGAACCCGATGAGGCCGTCGAGAAGCAGCCTGGTCTGAAGATTGCCACCTACAATGTGTGTCTGTTCGGACGTGAGGCATCTGGTTTCATGGCACAGGACATCCTCTCCGAGATGAAGAAGCAGAAGGTGGACATCTGCTGTTTCCAGGAGTATTCTGACCACAGTGGCGACAAGAAGAACTCCGATTCCTATAAGGAATACTTCCCCTATATGGTCATGGGACAGCATGATATGGTGGTTTACAGCCGCTATCCCATCGTCAGGTCAAAGAACATCCCCTTTGAGATGACCAACAACAGTGCGATGTGGGTTGAGGTGAAAGTGCAGGATCAGGTCATCCGCGTTTATAACGCCCACTTGGAGACCACTGGTATCAACGGTACCATGCACCGTGCTGCCAAGACCCAAGTCAAGACAGGCATGGAGGTGGAGAGCAACCGTTTGTTGCGTGCCCTCTACGGCAACTACACCATCGGTATGATGGCCCGTGCAGGTCAGGCCAACGTGTTGGCGATGGATATGCGTGAGTCGGAAGTGCCCATCATCGTTTGTGGTGACTTCAACGATGTGCCCTACTCCTACGTCTACAACACGATGTTGGGCGAGAAAGTCGACGGCTTCAAGGAGTGCGGTAGCGGTTATATGTACACCTTCCGTGGTGGCAAGAAGAACGTACGTATCGACTATATCTTCCACGACAAAGTGTTCAAGGGCATGAACTACTACAAGAAGGAACTCACCTACTCCGACCACTACCCCGTGTTCATGAAACTCGATATCAGTAAACCCAAGACCGAAGAATAACAATAAATCCTGACCAGTTGGCCAGGATTTATTATTTTATACTATCTTGAATCGTACCCGGAACGACCGTTCTTTCTCGTCCCAGTTGGTACCGAGCATCTCGAAGCGTCCTATCTGCGACGTGCTCCGTACGTGTTTCCCGATGCACGGACATACATCGTAGTCACCGATACGCACCAGTCTGATTGTCTCCGAGGCATCGTCTGGCAGACGGTCTGTCGATATCTCCTCCGGCAGTTCGTCACGTGTCACAAACTCATACGTCACGGGCAGGTCTTCGTCTATCAGTTCGTTCATGCGCCGTTCTATTTCCTTCTCCTCCTGTCGCGTCGGTTTCTGGTCCAGATAGAAACTCATCTTACTCTTCTTCCGTTCCACATGGGCATTATAACTCCGCTCACAGCCGAAGATGCGTATCATCGTCTGGTTCAACAGATGCTCTGCCGTATGCGCAGGGGGGAATTCATCCTTGTTGTGGTCGTTTAAAACGTAATCCTGTCCCATTTCGGGTGCAAAGATACGAATAAGTGAGCGAAATTCCAAATTTATTTGAGAATTTCGACACGACCTAATCTGTTACGATTGTGAATCCCTCGAGATTCTTAATGGAGATATCGCCCGAGACTTCTCTCTTGGGAATAGGCAGGCCCTTACTGTTCCGTTCTTTGATAGGTATATATATGTACTGGCTTTGTTCCTCCATTATAATCTCGTATGTCTTCGCGGCGATGGGCATAATGATGGTCTTCATTCCCACATAACTGAAACGGATGCGGTCTTCGGGATTTTTCACCTTCATGGTAAAGGCACCATGAACATCGGTGATAGTCGACTCGACGATACGTCCATTGGCATCAACCTCACAGACGGTGGCACCAAACAGCGGACCGGCATCGTCAGCCACTAAACCCCTGATCTTGTCGCCAGCCTTCACGGGTTCCGTTTTCTCCGATTCTTCTACTACTGACTCCCACCTTAACTTTTTGAAGATGTCCTCATATCGTTTGATCTCGGCTTTCGGGAACCGCTGGCGCAACTGCGCTTCTTCCTCGTCGGTGAGTTGTCCCATAATGCTGAATTTGTCTATGAGGATATTGTCCATCCATTCGGGGATGACAACGGGATTGTCCCCAAAGTCGATGCGCAGCGAACGGATGTGATCCATCTTTGAGAGCACATGAGGCACTTCCTGGTCTTTACCTATGCTGAAATAGAGTTGCTTATACTTGTTTTGTTCCTTCAGCCGTGCGGCTTCATCGGACTCCTCATCGGCGATACGGGCCAGCCAGCCTATCTTGGGTGTAAGGGCCCGTGTCTTGGCATCTTCCTCAATGCCTACGAAGCCTGCCCACAACTGCATGGGGATGGTATCGATCGGCTCACCGGTGTCGGGGTCGGTAAGCACATGCAGGAAACTCACACTCACCATCTCCTGCGGCATGTCAACATCCCACATCACGCTGTCTTTGGTTTCACCCAGTTCATTGGGGAAGAACTTCAGGAACCAGCCATCCAGATGGGTGCTGTTTATCGAGGGAAGACATCCCTTGTTGCTCTTCAACTGATCGACGCGTCTCTTCTTGACGATATTCTGCCAGAATGAGGGGTTGCGACTCCCCTTGGAGGCATTTACAAACTCCTTCAGGATAACCTCGAGGTCAGAAGCCCATTTCTCCAGATGGTATTTCTTCAGACAGCGTACCTTGTCGAGCACTTTCTGCCAGTCGTTGGGTGTTCCCTCGAGGGTGATGGAGGGGATACCACAGCCGGCTGCGATGTTGGTATAGATGAAATACTTCTTGACCACATCCATCAGCGAGACCTGCGAGGCGATACGTTCTGTGATGCCTGTGGTGGTGAAGTCGGCTGTCATCAGGTCGACCAACTCGCCCTTGGTATTTCTGGCGATGCAGGTGGAGAAGTCGTTCAGCAGACGTTCCCAGTCACCAGTGGGTGAAAGTATATCGTTGTTGGAGTTGACAACGAGTTCCATCTCCCCCTCATGAAACACCAACAGGTCGCGCATCTCCTCGGCATGGGCATTCACATAGCGTGAGAACCCCTGACTGATGATGAGCCACACCATATCAGGCGACAGCACCAGGGGGTGATGGTCGGCATAGGCCTGCACCAAGCACTTGTAGAAGTTATCGTCGGCAATATAACTCAGGCGCTGCCGCTCAAAACTGGTCTTCACCACACGGTGCAGACTCTGGGGTATTCCTGCGATGTTGACAATCTTTTTGGCAATCTCCTGATTGTCGTACTTCTCGATGGTCTTCTTGGGGGCAGGCAGGTCTTTGTCAACTTCAAAGCAGACACTCACGATGTCCAGTCCGTCCATGGTGCTCTCGTCCAACACGGCGAAACTCAACTCCTCGACATCTTTCATCGAGAAGGTCTCAGTGATCTGCTCCAGGTTCGTCTGAGCAATAACTGCGCTGGCGATGAGTGCCAGCATGATGATGGTGATATTTTTCTTCATAGGTTTGTTGGTTTTATTTGATGAGCATGGTGCCGTCGAAACTGATGGGGTCGCTGTTCATAGAGCGCACACGGATTGTTGCCTCGCCAGAATCCTTGACTTCAATCACATAGTGGTAAGAGTCCTCACGTGTCTTGACATCGATATCAATCTGCGTGTATTTCTTCGACTTCGGCATGCTCTCCTTATATTTGAGCACGGGTTCCTCGAAGTTCAAGCCAATCGACGGTGAGAGGGTGGACGACACCCGGGTCTGACCCAGATAGGGCAGATAACTGTGCAGCGTGTCGCCTTTCAGTTCCAGATAGAAGTCGGGCGTAACCACTCTCGACCCATAGCGCATGGTGTTCATCGTATTGATGTCGATACGCCACTGTCGGGTAGAGATGGGATACGCCAACTTGCCGTTGATATAACTCTTGATCTTATACCATTCCTTCGGCATCCAGACTGCGCCCTCTGCGGAGAATGAAAGGATATGAAGGCCTTCGTCGCGGCAAATGAACACGAGGAAATAATTCTTGCCTGGAGAGTGTCTTTTTTCGTATCCTGAGAGAGGAGCAGTCAGGATGCGGACGTTGAAGCCAGGGTATGGCAGTTCTGTTGTATGGAAATAACGATAGTACTGGTTCCGATGCTGATTGACATAATCACAGGCCAGCGAGTCGAGTTGTAGGTACAGCCTGTCGGCCTCTTCCTTATACTGCGCAGGGATGAAATAACGGGTGCCTGTGGCCAGACCGGATTCGTACACACCATCGGAATAGTAAAGCGTATGACGTTCTTCATTGACATCTTCCTCGTATCCTTTGTCGTGACGCCAATAGATGGGACAACTGTATGCACCTTGCAGCGCCATTGCAGATTTGAGGAAGGGCTGGATCTGCGATTCAAAGGCAGCGACGCTGAAAGGTTTCATATCCTCCGGTGCTACATCAAGATGCTCTTCGTGCGTATGCATATAAGTACTTACATCCCTGCCTTCTACGTTCTTCCGATAGAAGAAATTGGCATACTCATAGGCATTCATGATGAAGTTCAACCGGCTGTCCTTGATAGATGGACTGTCTTTGAATTCAGGACTCATGAACCCCAAAGCATACTCGATGGTATCGGTGCCGTTTTTGTGGTATTCATACTGTTGACTCTCTGTCGCCTCTTTGCTTACTTCGGTGAAGGCCACACGTATGTCATCGATGGCTTTCTCTAATCGCTCCCGTCCTTGTTGTAATGACATATCGACGAACCAATTGTGGGAGATTTTGTAGGCATCGATGTTCGACTTATGGTAACCAACTTTATAGCCCAGTTCCTGCAGGCTTTCCTCCAACTGATGGAGACACTGGTTCGGTGCCTCGGTAGTAGTCTGCGCAAGCACTGTCGTTGCCAGCGCCGCCAGCCATATAAGTGCATATCGTCTGTTCATGATGTATGGAATTTCAATGTTCAATCTTCAATTCTTCCTGTATGTCGCTTTACCGTTCACCCAGCGCTTTATCTTTGTCCACTCTTTGGGCATCCAGAGTTCGCCATCCGTGGTAGTCGAGAGAAAGTGGAGACCTTCTTCATCGCGGTAGTAGGCGAGGAAGTATAGGTTCTCATGGAATTTTCCATATGAAACGAGAATGTTACGTAGTCGGAAATCGCTGTTCGTGGAGTAATAGAAGTAATGATAGTACTGTTCAGGATGGCGGTTCACGTAGTCGTGGGCCAGCGAGTCGATTTGCCGACACAGCGCCCTACCCTCTTTCTCATACTGGGCAGGCAGGAAGTAATGGGTGCCTGTGGTCTTGCCCGCATTGTTATCAGAGAAAGCCATAGCATAGATTCCTCCATCAGGGCCGATATTGTCTTCATATCCCTCGTCGTGCTGCCAAAGGATGGGATAGATATTTGCACCCTTGTATTGCTTGACAGACTCCAGCGCGGGTTCTACTAATGCTTTGACGGCTGCGGCATCAAGTTGCTTCATGTCATTTCTTGCGACGTCTTTGGGCTCATAATATTCATGGTAGTAATAGTATTCTGCTTTCAAGGCGTCGTAATCAAACAGGGCTTTATCAACGTCAAAAAACATACTCCTATAATTGCTTTTGAGCAAAGAGTATTTGATGGAATCTGTCCCGTCCTTGTGGTATTCGTACATGTAACTCTCAGAAGCATCTTTTCTCGCGTTGGCAAAAGCGTTGCGTATGGCGTCGATGTCACTGGGCGTCAGTTGTTCATTAAATTCAATATGCCATGTGTGACCAATGGCATCATAGTTGGCCTGCGAGTACCAGATCTGAGAACGGTCTTGGTTCTTGAAATACTCTTCCAACTGACAGAGGTACGGATTAGCCTTCTGACCAAAAGCCGTCATCGTCAGCACGAGGAAGCATAAAAGTATATAGCGTCTGTTCATAATGCTTTGTTTTTAATTCTTCATCTGTTGTCTAATCTCCTCATGCAGACGCATGCCACGCTGTCGGATGTCCTCTACCTGAGCCGCCATCGCCACGAGAGGGTCCGTGTCATCTATACCCTCTTCTACAACCTCATCCATACCGTCATCTATACCAGTCGTCCTCGACAGGTCGCTCTGCTGGTCGTAGGCCTTCACCTTGGCAATGAGCGATGCGGACAGGGTCTTCATTCCGGTGGACTTCGCTTCTGAGGTAGGTATCAGTTCCACCCGTTTCATCATCACCTTACGCTGTTTCTTCACAGACTTCTGGGAGGCCTGCACCTCGGCTTGTGCCACCTCTTGCTGCGGCTCTGCTGCCTGCGGTTCCGGCTCTGCCTTCAGCGCTTCCGTCTGAGGCTGTACGGACTGCTGGGCTACCAACGGCTCATCCTGTTGCTGTTGGGGCAGCAACGTAAAGCCTATACCTATTAATAATAGCAGACACGCTGCTGCCGCCATCCACCGCCACACCGTGCGGTGCTGCTTCGGCTGCTCGTCCCCCACCCGCTGCATCAGTCGGGCGTTCAGGTCGGCTGGCATCTGCGGCAGTGCTGCCTCTTCCTGCCGGAGGGCATCCCGCAGATTCCTGTCCTGCTGTCGTAGATGGTTCATCTCTTCCTCTTTCATGACTGTATCATTTTGATGATTCTACAAAGTTTCCGTCTCGTTCTGCTCAGTTTCGAGGCGATGGTCGTGGGTATCGACTCCATCACGTAGGCAATCTCCTTCAGACTCATCTCCTCGTAATAGAACATCGTGATGATGGCTCTCTCGTCTGGTGGCAGATGCTTCAGGGCTGCCCTGATCAACTGTACCGTTTCGGCGTTGGGTTGTCCGAAGGTCTCTTCCACTTCCGCATCTGTCAGGGCGTACGCGTCAATGCCGTTCTCCTCGTAGGAGATCACCGCCGTTGGCTTCTTCCTCAGAAAACTGATTGTCTCGTGATAGGCTATTCGCGACACCCATGTCCGCAGCGATGACTTCTCCCCATCATACTTTCCGATACTCCTGAACACCTTTACGAAGACATCCTGATACACCTCCTCGGCATCCTCAACGGCAGGTATGAGTCTTGCTATCTGTGCGAAGACATCACGCCCATAGCAGTCGAGCATCTGTTGCTGGGCGCTGCGATCCTGTTTCAGCAGGCCCTCTATCAGATTGACTTCGGTTTCGGTCATTCTCAATTCGGTCTTTATCTATATATACGCAGAAATATTGGAAAACATTGCAATAAGGATGTTTTTTCGGCTACAAAAATACGAATAAGTGAGCGAAATGCAAAATAAAACTCAAAAAAAAACCGCCGATACACTCCGTGAGGAGCATATCGGCGGTAATGATTAGGGATTAGCGGTACGGCACATTTTCTAACCCTTGTGATGATATGCCGCAAATTTCCGGCGCATTTTCTAACCCTTATGATGACATGCCGCAAATTTCCGGCACATTTTCTAACCCTTGTGATGACATGCCGCAAATTTCCGGCACATTTTCTAACCCTTATGATGACATGCCGCAGATTTCCGGCACATTTTCTAAACCTTGTGATGACATGCCGCAGATTTCCGGCACATTTTCTAACCCTTGTGATGACGTCCCTCAGATTTCCGGCGCATTTTCTAACCCTTGTGATGACGTGCCTCAGATTTCCGGCGCATTTTCTAACCCTTGTGATGACGTGTCGGGTTCGTGAGGGACAGTTCTCGTGATCAAGAATGATCGGAAGAACAGTCCCTGTGATTCCATGATTCTTTCGGGAGCCCCGATTTGCTTATGCTTTGAATTTGAGTATTGCGGCGCTGTTGGGTTGAAGGGTGATGGATACGGACGCATCACGTTTCAATACCAGTTTCTGTTTCTCGCCGCTCAGGAGGTCGACAGCCTGGGCGGTCTTTTCCTTGAGACGTAGGAAGTCGAAAGCGTGGGCGGGGATGGTCACATTGACCGTCCGTTCGAGTCCTTCGAAGTTGGCGACAACGAGGAGCGCGTCGGCCTTATACGTCCGCAGGAAAGCATACTGTCGCTGGAGATGGCCGTTGACATACATGAGGTCGAAGGTAGAGCCTGCAGTGACAGCCTGTTCTGAACCGGCAATCGTCATCACCTTATTATATATATCGCGCAGGCGTTTCTCAGCAACGGTGAGACGACCCCGGGCGGCACGCACAAGCGTGTCGATGCTCCAATAGTCGAAGATGGTGGTGCGACCGTCGTTGCCACTGAAACCTTCCTTATCCATGCCCCGTTCACCGTACTCCTGGCCGGCATAGACCATCAGGGGATTCTGCTGGAGCAGGGCCGAGACCACCAGCGCAGGCACACCCTTCATGGCGTCGGCGGCAAAGAAACTGCTGGCGATGCGCTGTTCGTCGTGGTTTTCGAGGAAATAGAGCATGTGGTCGCGGATATCGTCGGTGGCCTGCCAGGCACCGGTGATGGCATGGGTGGACTGATGGCCGCAGACGATGGCGCGGAGCGTGTCGTACATGCCCACCTTGTCGTAGAGGTAGTCGAAGCCGGCAGCGAGGTAGTTGCGGTACTCAGCGGGATTATACACCTCGCCGATGAAGATCTTGTCAGGATAGGCGAACTTCACCTTGTCGGTGGCCCACTGCCAGAAGGCGGCAGGTACCATCTCCGCCATGTCGCACCGGAAACCGTCGACACCCTTCTTCGCCCAGAACAACAGGATATCGGTCATCTTACTCCACGTGTCGGGGATGGGCTGGAAATGACCCACACCGCCGGCATAGTAGTCGACGCCGTAGTTCAGTTTGACGGTCTCGTACCAGTCGTTCATGCCGGGGGCATTATGGAAACAGTCGTTGCCAGTGGCCTTGGCGGGATCTTCGAGATAGGGCTCCGGCTCACCGTGATAGAGGTCGAGATAGGGGGCGAAACGCTGTCCGGGACAATAATAGAAATTGTTCTGGGGGTCGAAACCCATCTGGGGGTTGTCGTCTTCGCCGAGATCCTTCACACCATCGGGTTTACAGATGCTGTGGTACTGACGCGCCACATGGTTGGGCACGAAGTCGATGATGACCTTCAGGCCGGCCTTGTGGGTACGCTCGACAAGGGCCTCAAACTCCTGCATGCGCTGAGGGACATCCTCGGCCAGGTCGGGGTCGATGTCGTAGTAGTCGGTGATGGCGTAAGGCGACCCTGCCCTACCCTTCACCACGGCGGGATGCTGACGGGGAATGCCGAAAGCCGAGTAGTCGGTCATCGTGGCATGACGGATGACACCTGTGTACCAGATATGGCTCACGCCCATCTCCCTGATCTTTTTCAGGGTGCTGGGCGTGAAGTCGTTCAGTTTTCCGCAACCGTTTTCCTCAATCGTTCCACCTTCCTTCCGGCTGGTGTTCCGATTGCCGTACAGTCTTGTAAAAACTTGATAGAGTATTAACTTTTCACTATTCATTATTCACTATTCACTAATTTCGATGCCATGAGCAGATACCTCTTTGTTGATCTTGGCAATCATGCCCTGGAGGGCCTTACCGGGACCGCACTCGGTGAAGTCGTCGGCACCGTCGGCAATCATATTCTGCACACTCTGCGTCCAACGGACAGAAGAGGTGAGCTGTGCAATGAGGTTAGCCTTGATCTCGGCGGGATCGGTATGCGGCCTGGCATCCACATTCTGATAGACAGGGCACTTGGGCGCCTTGATTTCTGTCTGCTCAATGGCTGCCTGAAGTTCGTCCTTAGCGGGCTGCATCAGTGGCGAGTGGAAGGCACCACCCACCTTCAGCGGCAGGGCACGCTTGGCACCGGCTGCCTTCAACTGCTCGCAGGCCTCATTGATGGCATCGATATCACCGGAGATAACCAGTTGTCCGGGGCAGTTGTAATTGGCGGGAACCACCACACCCTTACCCATCTTGCTCACCTCGGCGCACACCTCCTCTACCTTCTCGTCGGGCAGGGCGATGATGGCAGCCATCGTGGAGGGCTGAGCCTCGCAGGCCTTCTGCATCGCCATCGCACGGGCATAGACGAGTTTCAAACCGTCCTCGAAACTCAAGGCACCGGCAGCCGTGAGGGCTGAGAACTCACCGAGCGAATGGCCGGCAGTCATCTTCGGGTCGAAGGCGTCGCCCATGCAGAGGGCGGAGATGACGCTGTGGAGGAAGACGGCGGGCTGCGTCACCTTCGTCTGACGGAGTTCCTCATCGGTGCCCTCAAACATGATGTCGGTGATGCGATAGCCGAGAATATCGTTGGCTTTCTCAAAAAGTTCCTTGGCCAGAGGGTTGTTCTCATAGAGATCCTTACCCATGCCTGTAAACTGTGCTCCCTGTCCGGGAAATACAAATGCTTTCAACATGATAATTTACAATTTTTGAATTTACAAATTACAATTTATTCTTCTATTTACCTATTTTTCTATTTTCAGGGTGCAAAATTACTGCTTTTTTTAGACAAATGAACAAAAGAAACAAAAAAATATCTGTTCTTGTGTACATATATCTAAAAAAAGATGTACTTTTGCAGATGAGAAAGAGAAAAGTTATCTGGAAATGAAGTTAATTGTCATCACCAAACCCACATTTTTCGTCGAGGAAGACAAGATCCTTGCCAATCTCTTCGAAGAAGGTCTGGATAATCTGCACCTCTGCAAACCCGGATCGTCGCCGATGTACTCCGAGCGTCTGCTGACACTGTTAGGCGAGGACCTGGCGAACAAGATCACCGTACACCACCACTTCTACCTGAAGGAAGAATACAAACTGAGGGGCATCCACATCGACGATGCCCGCACGGAACCGCCCGCAGGCTATAAGGGGAACATCACCCGTACCTGTCATGCCGTCAGCGAACTGCAGGAAGCCAAGAAGCACTCCAACTACGTGTTCCTGCAGTCTATCTTCGACAGTCAGACGGTGGAAAGCGAGAAACAGTCGTTTACGGCAGAGGAACTGAAGGAAGCCTCGCGACAGGGACTCATCGACAAGAAGGTGTACGCCCTGGGAGGCATGAATATCGACAACGTGAAGTATGCCAAAGACCTGGGATTCGGGGGTATCGTCATCTGCGGCGACCTGTGGAACCGCTTCGACATCCACAACGAACTCGACTACAAGGAACTGCTGCTGCACTTCGAGCGGCTGCGCAAAGCCATAGAATAAGTTTACAGGGAATCATAAAGTTCAAAATACAAAGTACAAAATAGATGAATACTAATTCGTATATGGTGTTTTCAGGTACTGCCACCAAGTACCTTGCAGAAAAGATCTGCCAGAGTCTGGGTTGCCCGTTAGGACAACTGCTGATCACCAAGTTCTCCGATGGGGAGTTTGCCGTCAGTTATGAGGAGAGCATTCGCGGACGCGACATCTTCCTCGTACAGAGCACCTTCCCCAACTCAGACAACCTCATGGAACTGTTGCTGATGATCGATGCCGCCAAACGCGCCTCGGCACGGACCATCAATGCCGTCATCCCCTACTTCGGATGGGCACGACAGGACCGTAAGGACAAGCCCCGCGTGAGCATCGGTGCCAAACTCGTGGCAGACCTGCTGAGTGTGGCTGGCGTGAACCGCGTCATCACGATGGACTTGCACGCAGACCAAATACAGGGATTCTTCGACGTGCCCGTGGATCATCTCTACGGCTCGAGTGTCATCCTGCCCTACCTGCAGAGTCTGAACCTCGAAGACCTGGTGATTGCATCGCCGGATGTGGGCGGTTCGAAACGTGCCAACACCTATGCGAAGTTCCTCGGTTGTCCGCTGGTGCTCTGTAACAAGACCCGTGCCCGTGCCAATGTGGTGGCTACGATGCAGATCATCGGTGATGTGGAAGGCAAGAACGTGGTGATTGTCGACGATATGGTGGATACTGCCGGCACCATCACCAAGGCTGCCGACCTGATGAAGGCTTCGGGGGCCAAGACGGTACGTGCCTGTGCCTCGCACTGTGTGATGTCGGGCCCTGCCAGTGACCGGGTGCAGGAGTCGGCACTGGAGGAGATCGTGTTTACTGACTCCATCCCTTATGCCCAGCGCTGCGCCAAGGTGAAACAACTCTCCGTGGCAGAGACCTTCGCAGAAGCCATCCGTCGTGTCATCAATAACCAGAGCATCAGTGACCTCTACCTGATATAAGTGAAAAGTGAAAAGTGAAAAATTTGCTGCCGCCGTCATTGGGTTTCTGGTGTGTCTGATGGCTATGGGCTGCCAAAATTCGAAGATACAGCAGGAAAAAGAATGGAAGGCTCTGACAGACACTATCGCCGACTGCTCACAGAAGATAGCGAACATCAGCAGGGTGATGCAACAGAGCGGCACTACCACTGAAGCCACACAACAGGCCATGTTGCACGACATCGACAGTATTGAACGACGGATGAAACAGGCCATCCGCAACTGCATGGAACGCAACAAGGACAATGACCTAGGAAAATATATCCGCGAAAACTATCAGGAAGAATAAAAAAAGAAATCCCCCATCCGGTGTCGGACGGGGGATTTTTTATGGATTTACCCTGCGTAAGGCAGTTCCAGCCACTTCACGTAGCAGAAGTCCTGACGGTGGGGCAGATTCTTGTTCTTCGGATACATACGGACGGCACTCTTGTACTGACCTGCCTGCTTAGGCGTATTAACAGACTCGAAGGTGTAGTAGTTGCCATCCTGCTTCACCATCTTCAACGGCTCGACAGAGAAAACATGATCCTCACCGTTGGCATCGGTGGCGATATTCACCTTCTCCAAGGCAACGGCATCGTCGAGACCCTGCTCGTTGATGACATAACGCAGGGTGTACTCTTCTCCTGTCAGATGCAAGCCGGAGACAGGAGCCGTTGTCTCGGCACTGACCACGCTGATGGCATCCCAACGCTCGGCAACAGCCTCTTTCCACTGTGCAATCTCCTTGGCAAGACGGTTATCGTCCTTGGAGAGTTGCTTGAAGCGCTTGGCCAACTTCTCGTAGAACTTGGAATAGTAGTCGTCGAGTTGGCGCTTCATCGTGTAGTGCGGCGCAATCTGGGCGATGGAGTTCTTGATGACCTTGATCCAGCCCTTAGAGATGCCTGTCTTCTTATCCGTATTATAATAAAGCGGTACGATCTCGTTCTCCAACAGGTTGTAGATGGTAGCGGCATCGAGTTGATCCTGATAGCCCTGGTTCTGGTAGGTACGCTTCTCGGTAAGAGCCCAACCGGCACCCTCACGATAGCCTTCCAGCCACCAGCCATCCTTCACGGAGAGGTTGACAACACCGTTCATCTCAGCCTTCTCACCAGAGGTACCGGAAGCCTCGAGAGGACGGGTCGGCGTGTTCATCCAAATGTCTACACCCGACACGAGGCGACGGGCCAACAGGAAGTCGTAGTCCTCCAAGAAGATGACCTTACCTTGGAACTGAGGCATTTGGCTGATTTCAAAAATTCTCTTAATAAGGCCCTGACCTGCACCATCGGCGGGGTGAGCCTTACCGGCAAAGATGAACACCACAGGACGCTCGGGATTATTGACAATCTTTTCGAGACGCTCCAAGTCGGTGAACAGCAGGTGAGCACGCTTATAAGTAGCGAAGCGGCGGCAGAAGCCGATGACCAGTGAATTGGGGTTCAAGCGTTCCACCAACTTCACCACACGCTGAGGATCACCCTGGTTCTTCAACCATGTCTCCTGCAACTGGATGGCGATATAATCAAAGAGTTTAGCCTTCAAAGCCTTACGTGTCTCCCATATCTCCTCATCGGGACAGTTGTAGATGCCGTGCCAGATATCCTCGTTGGATTGGTCGCCCAGGAACTTCGGGTCGAAATACTTTGCATAGACCTTCAACCACTCAGCAGCACACCAGGTGGGGAAATGGACACCGTTGGTCACATAGCCCACGTGGTTCTCCTCAGGATAGTAGCCGTTCCAGATGGGAGCAAACATTTTCTGTGAGACCCATCCGTGGAGTTTCGACACGCCGTTAACCTCCTGACAAGTGTTGCAGGCGAAGGTAGACATACAGAACTTCTCGCCCTTATCGTCGGGGTTCGTACGACCCATGCCGATGAACTCGTCCCAGGAAATACCGAGTTTCTGGGGATAGCCACCCATATACTTGCCAAACAAGCCCTCCTCGAAGTAGTCGTGACCTGCGGGCACTGGGGTGTGCACGGTATAGAGACCGCTGGCACGAACCAGTTCCAAAGCCTGGTTGAAGGTCAGTCCGTCTTCCTCGATATAGTCGCACAGGCGCTGCAGGTTGCAGAGGGCAGCATGACCCTCGTTGCAATGGTAGATATCCTTCTTGATGCCGAGTTTCTTCAACAGCAGCATACCACCGATACCGAGCAGAATCTCCTGTTTCAGACGGTTCTCCCAGTCACCGCCATAGAGGCTGTGGGTGATGGGCTTGTCGAAGTCGGAGTTCATCTCATTGTCGGTATCGAGCAGATAGAGTTTCACACGACCCACATTTACACGCCAGACATAGGCATGCACCTGGTAGTTGGTGTAAGGCACGTCGATGACGAGAGGATTACCCTCACTGTCGAGTTGGCGCTCGATGGGCAGATCGTTGAAATTCTGCGTCTCGTAGTTGGCAATCTGCTGTCCGTCCATCGACAGGCTCTGTGTGAAATAACCAAAACGATAGAGGAAACCGACGGCACACATATCGACGTTGGAGTCGGAAGCCTCCTTCACGTAGTCACCGGCAAGCATACCCAGACCACCTGAATAGATCTTCAGGGCAGAATGAATGCCGTACTCCATACAGAAGTATGCCACTGACGGACGCTTCGAGTCGGGTTTCACATCCATATACTTGCGGAACGCATCGTAAACGTTCTTGATGCGCTTCATCAGTGCCTTATCTTTCAGTATCTCTTCCTTGCGGGCAAAACTGAGACGTTCGAGCAGCATCACAGGGTTGTGCTTCACATCGTGATACAAATCAGGGTCGAGGTCACGGAACAAGTCACGAGCCTCGTAGTTCCATACCCACCACATATTGTGGGCAATCTCGTCCAAACACTTCAATTCCTCAGGAAGCGTGGCCTTCACGGTCAGTGTCTTCCAAGACGGAACATTTGCGTAATCTGCTTTAATCTTCATCTTGTAATTTACAAATTTAATATATTCAATTTACTTTTTTCTCAATAAAGCCTTGCGGAGGGCGATGTCATAAGCCTCTTCATAATACTTGATGAACTCACTCCAGAGGGCTTTCTTCGACAGGGCCTCGGCTTTCTTGCGGCAATCCTCTACCTGTTTCTTCGTAAAGCCAGAGAACTCGGCAACAGTATCCTTGATGATATCGGCTACCTCAGAATAGTTGTAGTCGGTACGATGGATCACCTTCACACCGTCCTCTATCTCACCGCTATGTCCGAACACGCTGTTGGCCCAGAGTCCGAAACCAGCCAGGTCGGTGGTGATACAAGGCACCTTGAAGGCCACAGCCTCCAACGGCGTATAGCCCCACGGTTCATAGTACGAGGGATAGATGCAAAGGTCGTTGCCTAATACGATATCATAATAAGTCATATCCAGGATGCCGTCCTTGCCGTCAAGGTAACAGGGCAGGAAGATTACCTTCACCTGTTCATCCTTACGGTTGTGCATATCGTAGTACTTCATCATGCCCAGCACGTTGTCATGGCTCATATTGTGCAGCCAGTGAGTCACCTGAGGCACCTCCAGTGGGGTATCGTATGCCTTACCGCTATTCAGACGCTCCTGCAGATCCCTACGGGGTTCCCCTACCCACCCAGGCACTTCGATGAAGGCAACCACCTTCTTCTTCAGGTCTTTGTCACGCAATAGACGATTCATGGCTTCCACAAACACGTCGATACCCTTGTTGCGGAACTCATAGCGACCAGAGGTGGAAATGATCAGTGTGTCATCGCCGAGGCTCTCACCCAACAGGGCGTTTGCAACGTCGAGCAGACGCTTGCGGGCTGCCTTGCGTTTCTTCGTAAACTGCGCTGCCTTCGGTACAAAACTGTTGTCGAAGCCATTAGGCAGTACTACATCCACTGGTTTGTCAAGCAGTTCCACACATTCCTTGGCGGTGATGTCACTCACCGTGGTAAAACAATCCACATGCCAGGCGGTCTGCTTTTCGATGGAGTGCTTCGACTGCATATTCAGTTCGCCGGCCATCTGATCGCCGTTGTAGGCAAACAGATAGTCGTAGAGGGGTTTCATATTGCCGGCAATGCTACGCCCGATGCTGGTGGCATGGGTGGTGAAGATGGTGCCAACCTGGGGGAGTTTATTGTTGATGTAGAGTGCTCCCAAGCCGCACATCCACTCATTGGCATGATAGATGACCTTCTGGCTTTCGTTAAGATAGTGCTTATAGAAACTCTCCACGACGAGAGCAGCGGCATACGAAAACATCGAAGCCTCGTCATAGTCGCCGTAGGCATGCAGGGAGTCTACCTGATAGTGCTCCCACAGCCAACCATATATCTCGTTCTTCTTCTCGAAGAACGGCATGAAGTCAACAAGGATGGCGATAGGTTCTCCGGGCACCGTCCAGCGCCCCACCCTTACAGTAAGTCCGTTCTGCCTAGCCTCCCATTGCCAATCGGCAAAGAGAGCATTGTCTTCCCTGAAATAGGGACTTTCCTCCTTCGTGTAGTTACCGTCCTCACGCTTCCACAGACCCGGGCCGATAAAGATCACCTGGTCTGGATGTGCCTCTTGCAGAGTCTTGGCACGTGTCGAAAGGACTGTATAGATTCCTCCTACTTTATTACATACTTCCCAACTCGATTCAAAGATGTAGTCGGGTTTCAAAAGACTATCTGTCATGCGTTATAATTATAAACGGTGCAAAGGTACTTAAATATTTCTAAAAAAACGATAGTTTTTCTGCATATTTTCTTCATTATCATAGATTTATTGATTTAGATTTGGTATCTTTGCCCACAAAATCATACGAACATGAAGAAATTACTTTTTATACTTTTCACTTTTCACTTTTCACTTCTCACTTCTTTCGCCCAAAGCAAAGAAGGTCCCTTCCACGCGTACCTATATAATAATGAATATGAGGTCTATCTGAAGATCAACCTCTACGACGAGGATGTCGAAATACCAGGACAGGAACTCTATGGTCCGCTGCCAGGCTATTTCGGCAAGAAACACAACTCCTTCTGCTGGGTCATCACCGCTGCTGAAGTGAAGAACGACAAGACTGCTACACTCTCCCTCATCAACGACTACGGCTCTGAAGACCTCACTGCCACCCTCACCCTGAAGAACGACTCCACCTATATCCTGAAACAGGAGAAAGGCTCCACCCTCAAGGTGCCCAAAAACAGCAAGTGGCAGAAAATCCCCAAGATTCTCGAACTCAAACGACAGAAAGAATAACCTCTAAATTAATCTGAAAAATATTGTAAAATATTTGGTTGTTTGGGAAAAAACACATACCTTTGCAAGGTGAAAAGATTGTTGAGGAAGATGATAAGACGTCACATAGCAAACAAGATTACGGGTAGGCTCATCATGTGGATGCTTGTCCTACTAATCATCATGTCGGGTATCATCTACTATTGGGGAACGAGGAACATCGTGAAACTGCATGCCGAACTGTTTCATAACAAGATGCTCATCACTTATGAATATACGCGACGAATACTCTCCGACGTCTATGTATCCGTAACGAACAACGCATCATATCTGGAACAGTCGCTGAATCATCCCGAAGGCCATAAGGACGTGATGAAACGAATAGTGAGCCAGGGCAACAGGGTTCATAGTTGCGACATCTGTTTTATTGAGAACTATTATCCCCAAAAGGGTAATCAGTTCCACCCCTTCGCATGGCGAAGCCAAAACAATCCCGATGAGATACTGACAAAGGAAAAGGAAGACGACGATTATGACCACCTGCATGCCACATGGTTTCGCAGCACCATTGAAAGCGACTCGGCCAGATGGACCGAACCTTACATCGACAAGGACGACAGGAATACGGCGCTTGCGGCATATATAGTGCCCATCCACGATGCAGCAGGCAAACCAATAGCCGTGCTTCGTGCCGGCATCTCGCTCGACTGGTTGACGAATAAACTGGCTGAGACTGATACCAAATATAGTAAACCGAGTTCGTCGATTCCCGATATATTCGAATCGGAATCCAAACGGTTTATCATCGATCATGGCGGCAGGTTCCTGACTCATCCCGGAGAGGTGCAGCGCATGGAGGGTACCTTCTTCAGCCACCTCAAGCCGCGTGGTGACTATGACATCGAACTGCTCATAGAAAGGATGGAGACAGGAAAAACCAGTATGAATGAAAGCGAGGTAAGATTTACGTTCGATGACGAGGACTGTTTTTTATTCTTTACTCCCGTGAAGCATACTGACTGGATGATGGTGACAGTGGTTCCATGTAAGTCTGCCGATTGGGCTGGAATACTTTATTGCCTCGAAATCACGTTCCTGGTTTTCCTGATGATGCTGGTACTCATTCTGGTAAACTATATTTATCTTAAAAGCCGCAACTCCTATTAGGAATTGCGGCTTTATTGTTTTGAGTAAGGTCTCAATTTACTTCACTTTCTCCACGATGGCCTTGAAAGCCTCGGGATTATTCATGGCCAGGTCAGCGAGCACCTTGCGGTTGATCTCGATACCAGACTTGGTGAGTTTGCCCATCAGGACACTGTAACTCATACCCTCCAAGCGAGCGGCAGCATTGATACGCTGAATCCACAGACTGCGGAAATTGCGCTTCTTGTTACGACGATCGCGGTAGGCATAGGTCAGACCCTTCTCCCAGGTATTCTTTGCTACTGTCCAAACATTCTTACGGGCTCCAAAGTAGCCACGGGTAAGTTTCAAAATTCTCTTACGCTTTGCTCTTGATGCAACGTGATTTACACTTCTTGGCATAATTCTTCTTACTTTAAAATGTTAGACAATAGGGTTAGCGGAGACACAGCAGATCACGAACCTGCTTCATGTTTGAAGGGTCAACGATGGCAGTGTGCACAAGATTGCGCTTCTGCTTCTTGGTCTTCTTTGTCAGAATGTGGCTGTGGTAAGCGTGATTTCTCTTAACCTTACCTGTACCGGTGAACGAGAATCTCTTCTTGGCACCGGAGTTTGTCTTTACTTTTGGCATTGTTTTTAAATTTTAAATTATTATTAATAAGCGACGGCTACGCATATACCGGGCGCGCCATCTGAATTTACAATTTGACAATTTACAATGTACAATTTATTCTGTATCTTGCAATTTCTTCAGGGCCTCTTCGCTGATCTTGGCGTTGGCAAAGAGTCCGCCATTGGCGGGAATCTCTGCATCGATTTCTACAGCAGAGGTGTCCTCTTTCCTCTTTCCACTTTCCTCTTTCCTCTTCGTCTCCTCAGCCTCACGGTCACGGGCCTGCTGGCTCTTTTTCTTCTCACCAGCCTTCTTCGGAGCCAGATAGAGGAACATCTTCTTGCCTTCGAGTGAGGGCATGCCCTCTACCTTACCGACTTCCTCCAGATCGTTGGCAAAACGCAGGAGGAGCACCTCGCCTTGTTCCTTGAACAGGATGGAGCGTCCACGGAAGAACACATAGGCACGAACCTTGTTGCCTTCACTGAGGAACTCCTTGGCATGCTTCAGTTTGAACTGATAGTCGTGCTCGTCGGTCTGAGGTCCGAAACGGATTTCCTTCACCTCCACCTTTACCTGCTTGGCCTTCATTTCCTTCTGGCGCTTCTTCTGCTGGTAGAGGAACTTGGAGTAGTCGATGAGACGACAAACTGGTGGGTTGGCGTTGGGCGAGATCTCCACGAGATCGACACCCTGATCGTGGGCCATATTCAGAGCATCACGGGTAGGAACAACGGTGCTGCCATTGTCACCGACGATGCGGACTTCACGTACTCGAATCTGCTCATTGATACGGTACTGTTGCTTCAATTTGTCATTCTTCATCCACTGTTTTTTATGAAATCGGCTGCAAAGGTACTAACTTTCAGCGAATTAACCAAATTTTTCGGCAATTATTTTTTATTAGAAGTCTTTCGTCATTTCAGCGACACGGGCATTCACCTCGTCGATGAACTCCTGAATGGTCTTCACACTCTGTTCACCACCACCCTGAGGACGTACAGCTACAGTACCATCAGCGGCTTCCTTCTCGCCGACAATCACCATATAAGGGATACGCTTCAACTCGTTGTCGCGGATCTTACGACCCAACTTCTCATTGCGCAGGTCGATCGTAGCACGAACACCACCCATATCGAACTTCTTGGCAACCTCCTGGGCATAGTCGTTGTACTTCTCCGACAGCGGCAGGATAGCGACCTGATCCGGTGTGAGCCAGAGGGGGAAGTGACCACTGGTATGCTCGATGAGCACGGCGCAGAAACGCTCCATACTTCCGAACGGTGCACGGTGGATCATCACCGGCGTCTTCTTCGTATTATCCTCGTCGGTGTATTCGAGTTGGAAACGCTTCGGCAGGTTATAGTCCACCTGAATAGTACCCAACTGCCAACGACGTCCGATGGCATCCTTGATCATGAAGTCGAGTTTCGGACCATAGAAGGCTGCCTCGCCGTATTCCACCTTAGCAGGCAGACCCTTCTCCTGACAGGCCTCTACAATAGCCTTCTCAGCGAGAGCCCAGTCCTCGTCAGTACCTACATATTTCTCGTGATCGTTAGGATCGCGGAGAGAAATCTGTGCCTCGAAGTTGAAACCGAAGGCAGAGAGTACGATACCGATGATATCCATCACATTGAGGAATTCCTGCTTCACCTGATCCGGACGACAGAACAGGTGGGCATCGTCCTGGGTAAAGGAACGTACACGGGTCAGACCGTGGAGTTCACCACTCTGCTCATAACGATACACCGTACCAAACTCAGCAATACGCAGCGGCAGGTCGCGGTATGAACGGGGCTTCCAGGCGAAGATTTCGCAGTGGTGAGGACAGTTCATTGGCTTCAACATGTACTCCTCATCCTCCTCTGGGGTATGGATGGGCTGGAAGGAATCCTTGCCATAATGAGCATAATGACCAGAGGTGACATAGAGATTCTTAGAGCCGATGTGCGGTGTGATAACTTCCTGATAACCAAAGCGCTTCTGCACTTTGCGCAGGTGATCCTGCAAGCGCAGACGGAGTTCCGTTCCCTTCGGCAACCAGATGGGAAGACCCTTACCTACCTTGTCGGAGAACATAAAGAGTTCCATCTCCTTACCGATCTTACGGTGGTCACGCTTCTTGGCCTCTTCCAACATCTCCAGATACTCGTCGAGCATCTTCTTCTTGGGGAAGGAGATACCATACAGACGCTGCATCTGTTCACGGGTAGAATCACCGCGCCAGAAAGCACCTGCTACAGAGGTCAGTTTCACAGCCTTGATCTCACCCGTATCCACGAGGTGCGGACCACGGCAAAGGTCGGTGAAGTTACCTTGGGTGTATGTGGTGATAGAACCGTCTTCCAAGTCCTGCTCGATGTGTTCGCATTTGTAGGTCTGACCATCGGCAGCAAACTGCTTCAAAGCCTCTGCCTTTGGCACCTCACGACGAACCACGGCCTCTTTCTTGCCAGCCAGTTCCTTCATCTTTGCTTCAATCTTGGGGAAGTCGCTCTCCTTGATGCTCTCGCCGTCCTTCAACAGCACATCATAGAAAAAACCGTTCTCGACAGCAGGACCGAAACCGAACTGAATACCGGGATAGAGTTCCTGCAAAGCCTCAGCCAACAAGTGGGCGGAGGTATGCCAGAAAGTGTGCTTACCCTGCTCGTCGTCAAACTTATACAGTTCGATGGTAGCGTCCTCATTGATGGGACGGTTCAACTCCACTGTCTCCCCGTTTACACCGCAACTCACAACGCTGCGTGCGAGAGCCGGAGAGATACTCTCTGCAATCTGAAAGCCAGTCACGCCCTGCTCATACGAACGAACAGATCCGTCTGGGAATGTAATGTTGATCATACCTTATTTTATATATAAAATTCGAATTTGCGTGCAAAGGTAGTGTAAATCGAGCAAAAAACCAAAAGAAAAGGCATTTTTCTTTCGGTTTCATCCTATCTGACGATTACTTTCTTGGCAGTATCGCCTTGGCGAACGACGTAGATGCCGGGACGCAGACCTTCCAATGCATCACCGTAGGGTTGTCCGGAGAGACCATATACATGATAAGGCTGTGTCAGGTCGATAGAGACATCCGCAATGCCATTATCAACATACGTATAGTTCAGTCTATTATCCATCCAGGCGAGGCGTTCCTTCATGAAAGAACGCACATTCTCCACCTCTGCCTGATAACTGCCCCAAAGATGCGCATTCTGGTGCACATACTGATTCATTATAGGCCAACGGATAAAGTTCAGGCGCTGTGACTCCTGGAGAGCCGTCTCCATAGAGTCGATATAGGCCACCAGGTTCTTCTCTGTCAACCCACCCTGCCGTGCCTCATCCCAGATGTCCAACATCTTCGCCTTGGCTGCGGCATTATTGATGACAATCTTATTCACGAAAGATTTCATGCTCCCTGCACAACTGCCCCCACTGCGATAAATAAAGTCGGACTTACTGTTAACGGGATAGGTACGATCATCATTATTGAATGCGAGATCGAAGTCCCAGACAGGACCCGTGTACATCATGTCGTCGTCACGCTGCTTATACATAAAGACACTCCAATAGGTATCTGTATTGCCCGAGAGTTCCCCCACGAGGAAATGGCGCAAGAAGGTATTCAGATCCAGATAGGTCTCCCATTCGCTCTCCATCTTGTTGAAGAACGCCCTGATATAGTTTCTCTGCTGGGTCGTAATAGAATCTTCCTCCGGCGACTTGATGGTGACAGGGTTTCTGTTGTTGGAACGGAACCATGACGTCTCCCGTTCTGCATACGCATCTATCTCCACGAAATAACCACCCGTCAGGGCACTGCCCTCATTATCGGCAGAGGTCATCTCCTCGATATTGATTCGATCCTTATGTACCTGAATCTGGTCGCACAACTGATAACAGCCCTTGTATTCTCCGTTGAGTAAGACATCGACAGCAGTGCCGTATGGGGTATATGGCATACCGAAACGACGACTCAGTTCGAATGCCAACAGGTTGCGCATCAACGTCTTGTCGCCGTAATTATTGATCAGTGTCCATTTCTTCGCCTTGGCAGGGGCATCCAACACATGCTGTTTCTTATCGAACTTGATACGGTAAGGTTTCTTGGGAAAACTACGGGAGGCGTTACCTCTCTCACGCGTCGTTCCCGGTTCTGACAGCAACTTGGTACCATTATCGGAGATAATCGTCAACTGCGACACAATCTGATGCACCTTGTCGTAGGGAATCTCCCCGTTGAGGGTATGGATGCTAACAGTAGGCAGGTTCGTCACCTGATAGAGATGGGTATCATCACCCTCCCCAGGATATCCGTAGAATTCAAGTTCGGCGATGTTACAACGGGCATCAGCAGGCCCGATATAACGCACATAGCGGAATCCACGCGAACAGTTCACATCGGCATAGGATATCTGTCCTATTGTACCATTTTCTGTAATGAGATAGATAGGCAAGGCATCCATGAAATCCTCGCGGTTGGCTCCCTCAAAGACACCGAGTTGTACGCGTTTCGGTCCCTGACTGTCGTTGCGCGGTGACCACCCCACCCTCGTGATGACATGAGGTGAGCCCAGATCCAGTCCAGCCCACGTATAGTTCCGTTCCCACGAGGCAAAGAAGGTGTTCAGATTCCCGTCAAAGGCATTTGCACAAGTATTGACAGTGGTTGTCGACGAGGATGTATTGGAATAATCCACACACTCCTTCGTACCGATCACCTTTCCCGTCAGTTTGTCATCAGCAAAAGCGGCAGTCATCCAGAGAGTCATCAGACCAAAAAGAATCGTCTTGAACAGTCTCATCACTTCTCACTGTATTTCTTGATGACACTATAGGCTCCATAGAGCCCCAGTTCGCCAGCCTTACTCAGATCGGCAATGCCCTCTGTCGTCCTGTCGGTATAAAGATAGACCAGTCCTCGGTTATAATAGGCTTCAGGCATATTACTGTCAATCTCCAAGGCACGACTGAGGTCATCAAGGGCCCGATGATAATCTTTCCGGATGGCATAGAGACAGCCTCTGTTATAATAGAGGTACGGGTTATGGGGAGCCAATTTGATGGCCTCGCATAAGTCACTGAGCACATTCGCCGACTTCAGGTCGATATTCGTACCCTGTGAGGCATTAAACTCATTGATCTTGGCCTGACAGACAGCCCGTTGCCAATAGGCAAGCACAGATGTGGAATCCATCTGTAGCATTGTGGAGAGGTCATCGATGGCTGCATCGAAATTCTGGATGGCACTATAGGCCACAGCCCGTTGTACCAGCAACGGCTTCACCTGCACATCGCCTTTGGCCTCGCCAATGGCTACGGTGACAGAGTCGATAAAGGCAATATGACGATTCATCCTGGCCTCATCAATGTTCGGCTGTGTCGTGCTGATATAGACAGTATGCGTTCCAGACTTTTGGTTGAAGGCATCCACATCCTTGTCGAAGGCAATATAGGAATGCACATTATCATGCATGGCAAAGAACGACAGGGCGAACATCGGCTGCCAGACCATCTCCACCTGACGGTTCTGTACCTTTCCCCGATAGTCGCTCTTATACTCATGTTCTACCTCCTGTTCATCAGCCACCACCAGTTGATTGTATTTGTCAGGGTCGGTATCACTCTTCCGACGCATCTGTCGTTTCGACAGACGGGGCTGTTTACCGCCATAGCGTTTGTCCATCTGGGCTTTCAAGATACGGAACTCATCAGCCTCAGCCTGTCTGGTCATTCCTAAACGACGATAACAGGAGGCACGGTGATCAAGTCCGAACCAGAAATTGGGGAACTCCTCGATGACCTTCGAATAGTCACGGATGGCATCCCGCAGGTTACCGGTCTGCTCCAGCAACAAGGCGCGGTTGAAAAGTGCCATCAGGTCGTTGGGTTCCAGACGGAGCACAAAGTCGAAGTCCTCGATACCCCGGTTGTCATCGCCCACCTGCGCCCTGAGCAGACCACGATTATAGTGACCAATGAAATTATTCGGATCCAGATCCAGGGCGGTATCATAATCCGCCATTGCCCCACGAAGTCCGTTCTGATTATAGCGGGCCAACGCACGGTTGATGTAATAGCCGGCATTCTTCGGCTGGAGGTGGATGGCTTTGTTCAGGAACCCCTCACCCTCCTTCCATTTCTGACGCGCCAGACTGATCACAGCCCGCTCTGCCCAGATACCGGCATCGTAGGGATCCAGTTCAAGACTCTTATCCAACGACTTGATGGCCTGTGTCGTATCTGTCTGCAACAGATAGATCTCTGCCTGCATGGCATAGCCCCGGGCATAGTTCGACCATCGTGTCAACATCGTATCTATCTCTGCCAGTCCACGCTCATAGTCTTTCTCATTGATACGACAGAGAATACGGTTATGCCAGAGTCCCTGATTGTCGGGATTATAACGGATGGCACGGGTATAGTCATCGATTGCCTCCGTGTATTTCTTCTGATTGATGCGACAGAGTCCACGCAACTCATAGATAGTAGTCACATACGGATTGCGTTCGATGGCCTCCGTGCAGTCTTTCTCTGCCCCACGGAAGTCATCGAGGTAAAACTTGGCAACACCCCGGAAGAACCAAGGCTCATAAAGGTAGGGTTTAGCGCTGATGGCCTGATTGAAGTACTGGATGGAGAGCACATAGTCCTCATAATAGAGAGCCGAGCGCCCTATCATCACCAAGCGGTCTGTGTTGTACTGGGCAAAACCGACCAGTGGCAAGAGTGAGAGAAATAAAAAAATGCGACGCATTTTTTTATTTCCTTACGGGTTTGGTTTTGTAGCCACAACGGTAGCGACCTTGAGTCAGGGCACGCAACTTACTTTGGATAAGTTGTTTGCGGAGCGCAGAGATACGGTCCACAAACATCTTGCCATCAAGATGATCAAACTCATGTTGCATGACACGAGCCAGATAACCCTCTATCCATTCGTCGTGGTGCTGGAACGCCTCGTCATCCCACTCCACATGGATACGCATCGGACGCACCACTTTCTCATGGATGGCTGGCAGAGAAAGACAACCTTCCTCAGAGGTATTGGTATCCGACTCGTCGTACTCAATGATATGGGGATTGATATACACCTGACGGAAACCCTTATATTCCGGCAGGTCATCCGACAACACATCAAGGTCAATCACCGACAACCGGATAGACTTGCCAATCTGAGGCGCTGCCAGTCCGATACCTTCCGACTCTGCCAACGTTTCCCACATATCGGCAATCAACTGTTTCAGATTGGGATAGTCGGGGGTGATGTCTTCGGCCACCTTGCGGAGCACAGGCTGACCATATATAAAAATAGGTAGGATCATTTTTTATTTCTTAAATAGTCTTCGAGGATGATAGTGGCACTGATCTCATCGACGAGGGCCTTGTCCTGACGGGCTTTCTTCTTCAGACCACCATCCAGCATCGCCTGATGGGCCAGGACGGAGGTGAATCGCTCATCGTAATACTCGATAGGCACATCCGGCACAGCCTTGCGCCAACGGTTCACAAACTGTTGCACACGCTGGAGGTTCTCGCTCGGCTGTCCGTTCGGCTGTCGTGGTTCACCGATGATGATACGCTCCACAGATTCCTTGGCCAGATAGGCCTTCAACCAGTCGAATAGTTCTGACGTAGAAACAGTCGCCAACCCGCCTGCAATAATCTGCAATGGGTCGGTGACTGCTATACCAGTACGCTTCTTACCGTAATCGATGGACAGTATCCGCGCCAAACTGCTTATTGGTTAGAGAGCAACCAGGCATCCTTGTAAGCCTCCTGCTCACGGAACTGGTCGCGGCTACGGGCTGCATCAGCCTTGTTGTCGAAGGTGGCAGCCACCACACGGAACATATTACGGTCTTCGTTCTTCACGATCTGGGCATCATAGCCTGCACCTTTCAGGCGCTGCTGCAGACCCTCGGCATTCGACTGCAAGCCGAAAGAACCGACGACCACACTGAATGCCTTCAAGCCACTACCACTGACAACAGCCACCTTCTCCTGACGGACAGCCACATTGTCATAGTTATCCACTTTACTGGTCTCATTAGCAACTTGTGTCTGAACGGGTGCAACAATGGCAGGTTCCTCATAAGCGGGAGCTGTCTGCTGAGCAGCCTGAGTGTCATACTGCTTAGCCTTCTCATAAGCCTTCTTGTAGGCACTCTCACTTGATTTACAACTTGTCATTGCCATTGCGAGGCACAACCCTGCGCACAATACGATGTACTTTTTCATTTCCTTAAATTATTTAAATGTTATACTTCTGTTTCAAATATTTGGTGCGAAATTACAAAATCTCACGGAAAATGGCACAAAAAAGCTGCATAAAGTTTGTTAAATGGTGGAAATATCGCTATTTTAACAAAAAATCGCAGGGAAAATATGGTTATTTCCGAAATAATTCCGTAAATTTGCCAAGTGTAAACAAACGTTTAATTCAAAAAAAATATCATTATGAAGAGTTTAGGTTATTTAAGCGCATTCCTCGGTGGTGCCATTGCAGGCGCAGCCCTCGGAATCCTGATGGCTCCTGAAAAAGGACAAGATACCCGCGTAAAGATTACTGATGCTGTAGAGGATTTCCTCAAGAAGCACAACATCAAACTCAGCCGCAAGGAAGTGGTTGACCTCGTTGACGATATCCAGGACGCAGCCGAAGAAGAATAAGGAATGCTTTCGAGCGATAAGAACGTAGAGACTATCGCGCAACTCATTGAGGTATTAAAGCATTACCTCGGGCTGCAGACGGAGTATCTGAAATTAGACGTGATTGACAAGGTGGTAAGGCTATTTACAGCCTTCGCCTTGGCAGTCGTGTTCTTCATGATACTCATCGCCGTACTGCTCTACCTCTCGTTTGCCTTTGCCTTCTGGCTGGCGTCGTTTACGGGTACTGCCCTCGCCTTCCTCATCGTAGGGCTCTTCCACCTTCTTCTGTTCGTTGCATTCTTTTTGATGCGTAAGAAATGGATTGAGAAGCCCTTGGTGCATTTCCTCGCCGGACTTCTCCTGAGTAAATAACCACCGCCCATGTTACCAGTCAAAAAACAAACCCACGAATTCCGAACGTTGGAGGAGATCCGCCAGCGGAAGGACGAACTGGCTGATGAGATCCAGCAGGACAATGGAAAGTTTACCTCGCTATGGAACCAGGTGTTCATCAAGAAAGAGGGAAACACCCGCTCGGATTACATCGCCGGACTGGTGAGCAATGGCATCGTGGCATTCGACACCTTCCTCCTCATCCGCAAACTGATGAAGGGTTACGGATTCCTGTTTGGGAAATCCAAGAAAAAGAAGCACAAATAATCAGATTTCCACAATCTGTCCGTCGTATGCCAGTTGAATGCCAACTGGCAGTTTTTTGTTCACCTCTTCGTGAAGACCAATATCGTGACAGGAATGGATCAGATAGGTCTGTCTGGCACCTACCCTCTGTGCAAAGGCAATGGCATCATCCACCAACTGATGGGAGTGATGCGGTCTGTCGAAACGGAGGGCATTCACCACGAGCACTTTCACATCCTTCAGGTATGCCATCTCCTGCTCTTCGATCGTTTTCATATCCGTGATGTATGCCAGTCCTCCGATGCGGTAGGCCAGGATAGGCAGTTTGCCATGCATCACCTCGAAGGGAATGACCTCCAGGTCACCGAATGTCAGCACCTCATGGGGTTTGATCTCGTGGAGTCCGATGGCAGGCACACCCGGATAACGGTGTTCCGCAAAACAATACGGCAACATCTCCAACATCCCCTGACGGGCAATGGCATCGGCATAGACATTGATCTCCCCAAACTGGCAATAGGGTCGGATATCATCCATGCCTCCCATGTGGTCATAGTGGGCATGAGTAATGAGGATGGCATCAATCTTACGGAAGGGCTGTGGGAGTATCTGCTGACGGAAATCCGGGCCGCAGTCTATCAGCAGACGCGTCTCATCCGTCTCCACCAAGACAGAACAACGGGTACGCTTGTCCTTGGGGTCTGTACTCTGACAGACCTTGCACTGGCAACCGATCACCGGTACGCCACACGATGTTCCCGTTCCTAAGAATGTCAGTCTCATATAATGTTCACTTCTGGGTAGATGTCGATGCCGAACTTCGCCTTCACATCAGCACGGATGGCATCACTGAGAGCCACAATCTCCGCACCAGTAGCACCACCACGGTTCACGAGTACCAAGGCCTGTTTGTCGTGAACACCAGCACGTCCCAAGGACCTGCCTTTCCAACTGCACTGGTCTATCATCCATCCTGCAGGAATCTTCACATGATCGGTATCTACATCGTAATGTGGCATTCCCTCATATTGCGCTGCCAACTGCTCATATTTCTCGCGACTCACAATGGGATTCATAAAGAAACTGCCTGCATTGCCCTCAACCTTCGGGTCTGGCAACTTGGCATTGCGTATCTCTATAATGGTGTCGCGCAACTGCTGGGCAGTAGGCTCCTTAATGCCCTTCCGTTCCAACTCTGCACGAATATTGCCGTAGTCGAGATGGGGTTCAAAAGTTGTAGAGAGTTGATAGGTGACATGAGTAATCAGGTAACGGTTCTTCCATTCCTGCTTGAACTTACTCTGGCGATAGCCATAGCCACAGTCCTTACCCAGGATTGTCACAAAATGACCCGTCGCAATCTCCACAGCCTCCACACTGACGATCAGATCCTTTGCCTCTGCACCATAGGCCCCGATGTTCTGCACTGCCGAAGCCCCCACATCGCCAGGAATCAGCGAGAGGTTCTCCATCCCATATAGACCAGCCTGCAGCGAAGCCTCGACAACCTCGTCAAACACCTCACCACTGCCACAGGTCATCCTATCACCATCGATATAATAGCCCAGAACATCCGAGCGGACAACAATTCCCTCGAAATCTTTTGTCAGCAGGAGATTGCTGCCGCCACCTATAATAATATAAGGTGTATCCGACTCACGCAGAATCCGAGATACCTGCTGAGCCTCCTCTATGTTCGTATATTCCAAGAAACGCCTGCACTTGGCCTCAATGCCAAATGTATTATGTTCCTTCAGACTATAGTTTTCGAAATCCTTCATCAGGTTGTCATTTTCATCAGCAGCCAACGGCTGTTCACTTTCTTGAAGCGCAGTTCCATTTCCTGTCCGTTGGCAATACCCCGCAGAATAAAAATCTTCTCGTTGCCCACAGGCTCCGGTTGTCCATAAATGATGTTATAGAGCACCTTCGAGGGCAACTGCGGGGCAAAGGCCTCCCAAGTGTCTGGGGTGATAATGCCTTCCATCACATTAAAGTCATCATCAGGATCAGGGCCTACGAAAGTCACCGTAGCGTTCAGGCTCTTCACCTGGTAGGCTGTATCTGAGACGAAATGCCGATAGAAGTTGAGAAACGAGGCATTCATATTCTCCGAGATGGCCATCTCCCTCACCTCGCGCAGCATCCATGCTCCCCGGATACGGTTGAACACATAGTCCTTCACAAGGTCTTTCTTGAGCATAATCTTTTCCACGATGGCCTGATTGATAGAGGTATCCTTCATCAGTTGCATCTGCTTGTCGTTGTCGAAAAGCAGGGTATAATACCCCTGTCGCATGAAGAAACGCTCCATCTCCCACTTTTTCTTGTCAATCGTCTCCGTCTTTTCGCCCTTACGCACCGTCAGCGGAAAGACCACACGATCCATCTGCAATTTTTGGTTGGCGGCAAAGTTGAAGACGAAGTCGTCAAAAAGTTCATCCATCGCCTTCGGAGTGGGTGTCTCACCGATCAGTTGTTCCAACGAGTCTATGGGAGAGACCTCTACGGTATCAGCCACGGAGTCGGCCTGCGGCTCTTCTGCCCTCTGCGTCTTGTTTCCCGTACAGGAAAACATCAGCAGGACACCTGCGACAATCGCAATCAAAAACCTCTTCATCTTACTATCTGATGTCGTGGTAATCTATCTTATTCTCTCAAATTTGCGGCAAAATTACAAAAAAATCCGCGAATATCTATTCAATCTGTGTCTTTTTTTGTACCTTTGCACGCAAATTTCTTTAATTGTCAAATTGTAAATCGTCAAATTGTAAATTAAATGATACTTGATAAGATAGACGAACTGCTCAAAGAGGTGCAGGAATTGAGTGCGAAGAACGCCGAGGAAGTGGAACAACTCCGACTGAAATATCTCAGCAAAAAAGGAGCCATCACTGAGTTGATGAACGACTTCCGTAACGTGGCTGCCGACCAGAAGAAAACTGTCGGTATGAAGATCAACGAATTGAAGACACTCGCCACAGAGCGCATTAACCAACTCCGTGAGGAGTGCGAGACTCAGGAAACTGGCGACGAAGCCATTGACCTGACACGCACCCCCTACCCCATACAGTTGGGAACGCGCCACCCGCTGACGATTGTCACCAACGAGATCATCGACATCTTCTCTCGTATGGGCTTCGTCCTCGCTGACGGTCCTGAGGTGGAAGACGATCTCCATGTGTTCACCAAGATGAACTTCGCTGCCGATCATCCTGCCCGCGATATGCAGGACACCTTCTTCGTCTCACAGCATCCCAACGATGTCACGAAGAACATCCTGCTCCGTTCGCACACCTCTTCTGTACAGGCCCGTGTGATGGAACACATGCACACCGAGGACGGCAAACTCACCGCTCCCATCCGTGTCATCTGTCCGGGTCGTGTCTATCGCAATGAGGCCATCACAGCCCGTGCCCACTGTTTCTTCCACCAGGTGGAAGGACTCTATATCGACAAGAACGTTTCCTTCACCGACCTCAAACAAGTGTTGCTGTCGTTTGCCAAGGAGATGTTCGGCCCAGACACCAGCATCCGTCTGCGCCCCTCTTACTTCCCCTTCACGGAGCCTTCGGCAGAGATGGATATCTCCTGCTTCATCTGTGGCGGCGAGGGTTGCGGCTTCTGCAAGCATACTGGTTGGGTAGAGATCCTAGGCTGTGGTATGGTGGATCCCAACGTGCTTGAACTCTGTGGCATCGACTCGAAGATATACTCTGGTTACGCCTTCGGTATGGGTGTCGAGCGTATCACCAACCTGAAGTATCGCGTCTCAGACCTCCGTCTTTTCTCCGAAAACGACACCCGTTTCCTCGAAGAGTTCGAGTCTGCTGACTAAACATCGCATAACAAGTTCCGGACGGGGAACTTCACAAACCAATAACGACAATGAAACAAGTATTCTTTTCCGTCCTGTTGGCAATGGCGTTTTCAACAGCCAATGCCCAACCAGGAGGTGGTATGGGTATGTTCGGTGGAGTCAACCGGGCACGTATGGACAGTCTGCGCAAGGTGACGGCATCCGACTATGCCGACATGCTGGCAAAAGTAGGTGTGGGACAGCCCCGTGAAGGGCGACAGCCCAACAGTCAGGATGAGACCAAGCATCCCAACTATGACGAACTGACCGCCAACCCCTACCCCTTCTATCCCGACCCGCTGGTAACCCAAAGTGGCAAGAAGGTCACCAGTGCCAAGATGTGGCAGAAGGAGCGCCGTCCGGAAATCGTCAAATTGTTTGAGGATCATGTGTATGGTCACATCCCCGCCCATGTACCAGGCGTGAAGTGGGAAGTCACGAATGAGGAGAAGAAGGATTTTGCAGGCACACCGGTGGTGGTGCGCTACCTGAAAGGTGTCGTTGACAATACCAGTTGTCCGTCTATCACCGTTGTGATTGAAGCCAACATAATCTACCCCGACAACGGCAAGCAGAACCTGCCCATCATTATAGAATTCGGATTCGGAGGAGGTGACCCTCTTCGCACCTTTGGCGGAGGCGTGTCATGGAAGCAGATGGTCATCGAACGTGGCTGGGCTGCTGCCACCATCAACCCCTCCTCTATTCAAGCTGATTCAGGCTCAGGCCTGACCAGCGGCATCATCGGTCTCTGCAACAAGGGAGAGCACCGCCAACCGTCTGACTGGGGTTCACTCCGTGCATGGGGCTGGGGCCTGTCGCGTCTGATAGACTATTTCGAGACCGACAAGACCTTTGATGCCACCAAGTGCGCCATTGAGGGTGTCTCCCGCTATGGCAAGGCCTCCCTCGTGGCAATGGCTTTTGAGGAGCGCATCGCTGCAGGATTCATCGCCTCATCGGGTAAGGCTGGTGCAGCAGGCTGGCGTCGTGACTGTGGTGAGAGCATCGGCAACATCGTGTCGCATGAAGAGTACCACTGGGTATGTGGCAACCTGATCAAATACGGCACAGACCCGCTGACGGAAAACGACCTGCCCGTGGATCAGCACGAACTGATAGCCCTCTGCGCCCCACGTGCCTGTTTCATTTCTACCGGCAGTTGGAACGGCGACAAATGGCAGGATGTGGTGGGCTCGTTCATATCTGCCTCCAAAGCCTCGCCTGTCTATGAACTGTTCGGCTACAAAGGCTTAGGCACAGACCTCTTCCCCGGCATGGATAACGGACTGATGGAGGGGCGCCTCACCTACCGTCAGCACCACGGCGGACATGAAGCAGGACCGAACTGGCCCTTCTTCCTGGACTTCTTTGAGCGGGAAGTAGTCAACAAGTAAGCCTTCCTTCAGACACGTTGTGTCTCTATATCGGCAAGAACCTCTCTTGCCGGTATTCGTTCAATGGTTTTTCCGTCAGAAGATACGATGATATCTTCACCACGCATCGCCTTCTCTTCCAGCATACGCTTACCAGCCAGTTCTATCCCTGCTTTAATTTTCTCGGAATATTCTTTATTTGACATAACTCTTCATTTTAATAAAAACTGAATCTACCTTGACGATTGTTTCTTCATCTTTTCCACCACTCGCCACCTGTATTGCAGGATACCTGCTATTGTCGTAGATATCCCAATAATCCACCTCACTCATAAACAAACGGAAGAAGTTACGGATTCCAGCAACATACCTTCGCCTGATAACAAGTTCTGGTATATTATGTCCTCCTTTAGCCACTCTTTCCGCAACACGTTGTAGAGCCAATTCCGGTGAATTTAGCCAAAAGAAAAGCACCTTAACACTATATCCCTTTGCCTGCGCCCTACGAACCAGATTGATATACGACTTTGTGGCAAGAGTCGTCTCAATAGAGAAGGTTTCCTCTTTCTCCAATAGTTCCTCAATGCGTTTTAACATCAGCCTGCCAGCCTCGATAGCCATGCTTTCCGAATTAAAGGGAGAAAGACCTCGCGCAATCTCATCAGCATTGACAAACTCCCTGCAATCGAGGATTTCAGGCAGCACCGTGTATGATGCCGTCGTCTTCCCTGCACCATTACACCCGCTGATAATATAGAGATTTTTACTCATTGTCGCCTGCAATGATATAAACTAATTGAATTAGAATACGCAGGCCCAGCCGAATTTGCGGACAATATCTTTCAGAAGACTACGATCCTTAACAGGAATGCGAACAACAACGGCCTCATGTTCATCACCTGACATCTTGTAGCCAGAAAGTGGAAGGCGCTCTTCTCCAACAGATGTAGCCTGATGAGGCTCGAAATAATAGTCATCATCACGATACTCCACATCGAAATACTCAAAGGCAGTCTCAGGATTGTCAAACAATTCTCTTAAATCTTTCTCCCCACCTAGGAACTCCTGCAATCGATTGTTGGAAATACGGATTGCTGTGTATTGACATGAAGGCTCATCCTCATACAATAAACATAAGTATATCGTATCGAAAGCATCTCTTGCGATGAACAACTGGGGAACATCGCAGAAATCAAGAATCCTATCTATCGTCAGTTTGTTATTCATGGCTCAACTATTTTCGCTTGTGAAACTTCAAAATCCACAGAACGCCACCAAGAATAGTGAGAATCAGAGAACGTCTTTTTCATCACTCCATCCTTTGGCTGTAATGTAACTATAGCAATGTTGGCACTACGAAACTTGGGGAGTTTCAGCCTACGTGTAGCGTCATTCTTCTCAGAGAACAACGATATGGAACGAGCAATACACTCATCTACGCCCAAACCAGTAAATGTCTTATTGGGCTGTAACTTCCTTTGCAAAAAGAAATCGCCATCTGTGGCAGGATTTACTTTCGCAATCCTGTAAAATGTTCCCCCACAAGGCACAGCATCTGAAGGGGGACATAGAGGTGGTAATTGTTCGTACCAATTCATAACTTAAACAATAATCGCTGCAAAGATAAAAAGAAAATGGCAAAGGACAAAGAAAAAACAGAAAAAACTACTTTGTTCACCTTACCTCGCGGCTGATAATTCTTGTTTCAGGCGCAGAGGTTCTCATGGCGAGGGTGATAGCCTCGCCTACCAATGCTATATTGGCCAACAGATAATGGCTCTTACCAAACCAAGTTACCGTACCGCCTGCTATTTCTGCTGTTTTGAGCAACCGATTTCTGAATTCCATATCATCAAGACTCGTAGCACAGCCAATGGCAAAGGCCGTACCTGAAGGGCTGAGATTAAATATGATAGGACCTGCGTCAATATCAAAGCCAAGCCAACATGTCCTATCGTGATATTCCTTGATGCCACTAACTGGGGATGCCTGTTTGAAATGTTTCTTCAAACACTCGTATTGACCTTTGGCGAACTCCGGATCTATTAACGACATATTCTTCTGGGTAAGTTGGCAGATTCAAATACGGACTTTGGAGAATCCTTCGGTTCATGGCCTCACACAGCCCATGATAAATATCGTCGAATTTGTTGTCACCACCTATCTGCTTGTATCTGCTAATCATCCATGCGATATGACTATAATACGAGATGTGGCTCAAATCACCATCAAGGCCTTCGATAGGGTCTTCCATCCAGCGTATGGCGTCATACTCACGAATCTCGGACGATAAGGCAATATCAATTATTTGCTCAATCAACATGGTTGACAACTCCTTATTCTGAGGGTAAAGTATGGCGATATTTGCCAATGCAGCAGTTGTCATAGAGCAAGAGTACAAAGCCCATTCCCCCTGGAACTGCACCCCAATGCCACTTGTCATTTCGTTGAGTAAGTCCTGTGGAGTTGTACAAACCTTTGATGTAAGATAATTTGCCCGACGGATAATTTCTTTCTTTTCTCCATCAAAAGAGCATTGATTACTTGTAGCACATGACACCCAAGTAATCTTTGCTATTATCAATACAGCAATGATAAATAGTATTATCAGCACTTTTTTCTTCAATCTCCTATTCATTACAGATTTCATGATGTTTCTTAGAAGAGTTCGAGTCTGCTGACTAAATCCCTTGGAAGCGTAATGATTTTCAGGCGTTCATACCAGATGCGACTCGAACCGGCAAAGCGCTTCTGAGTATGTCCGCTGATATAATAGTAACTGGCAGTATATTCGTCCATCAAATCGAGAAACACCTTCTTGATACGTGAACATTTCTCGTTAATGGCATTGTCGAGGGGATTCACCAAGTGGTCTATCCCCTCGATAATCTTTTCTTTGTCCATCATCTTCGCCGTTGCCATATAGTAACGCGTCAGTTCCTCCCGGTAGTCTGCCAAACGTTTGAACTCAATTCCCTCCGGATGAGCCAGGAACAGCAGATACACCGCCTTATGCACAGGTTGCAGTTCCACCTCTTTATTATAGTCAACCAAGATGAAACGGTAATCCTTCGTAATCACCAAACGACTTAACTTACCCTTTGCCGCCTCTATACGCAATTCTTCTAACAACGGCACACCAATAGCCCGCAGCAGCAAGTCGTTCCTGCCCTGCGCCTGCAACTGCCCCACAAGCCTCTTCACCTCTTGGGCCAGTTCCTCTGGTGTCTGCTGTTCCGTCATTCTGTTACCGTCTTCATCAGATTGTTCAACCATCCTCTCCACTTATCCAGAATCGTGGGTTCTTCTTCCTCCTCCGGCTCCGGTTCCGGTTCTGGCTCCACAGCAGGCTCAGGCTCTTCCGCTGGTTCCACCTCAAAAGGCAGTTCCTGTTGGGTAATCACTGTTGCCATCGTGGTCTTAACCGTAGGTCGATATAGTTTCTTAATCACATCCTCATAGTAATCGTCTTCATTCCGATGCACATCCTGTTGCACCTCTGCCTCCAACTTATCCTCCATTCCCGTAGCCAGGATGGTCACCTTCGCATCTTCGCCCAGAGAGTCATCCGTAGCCGTACCCCATATCACGTCGATATTCGGATCCAACTCATCGAAGAAATCATCAATCTCTTGCAGTTCCCTTACAAAGATGGGATGTTCGTCGCTGGCGTAGATATTAAAGAGGATGCGCTTTGCCTTACCGATATCGTTGCCATAAATCAGCGGTGAGTCGAGTGCATTCATAATGGCTTTCTCCACACGATGTTCACCACTGGCACGCCCCATCGCCATAATGGCACCGCCACCATCCTTCACGGTGGTTTCCACATCACGGAAGTCACTCTTGATGCCCCCGTCACTGGGCAGGGTGATCAGTTCCGAGATACCCTTCACAGCATCCATCAGGATGTGGTCTGCCCTTACAAAAGCCTCTTTCATGGAGATGTCCGAGTCAGCATACACATCGCAGAGACGCTCATTATTCACAATCAGCAGTGCGTCCACATTCTTGCGCAGTTCGTCAACGCCCTTCAATGCCTTGATAATCTTGCGTTTCTTCTCGAAGAAGAAGGGAATGGTCACCACACCTACCGTCAGGATACCCATATCCTTGGCCACCGCAGCCACCACAGGCGCAGCACCCGTGCCAGTGCCACCACCCATACCAGCCGTTACAAACACCATCTTCGTACCATCGGAAAACAGTTTCAGAATGTCGTTCACATTGTTTTCTGCCTCCTGTTTGCCAACCTGAGGTTCTCCGCCTGCACCAAGGCCCTCGCCCAACTGTATCTTCACAGGCACGGGTGACCTCGACAGCGACTGACTATCCGTATTACAGACCGCATACGTCACGCCTGCCACACCCTCCTTATACATATTCGCAACAGCGTTGCAGCCCCCGCCTCCAACGCCAACCACTTTAATGATGCCTTGCATCTGGTCCGTCACAGGACCAAAGTCGATAATATTGTCCTCTCCCATACTTCTGCGATTTGGCTACAAAGTTACGAAGAATTATTGGGATAAAAAAATCTCCGCAAGGCTTGCGGAGAAATTTTCTTATTGGAAGATGGAGTTTTCGTTTTCATTTATTCACTTTATGGTATAGCGTCATTTTTTTATATTTTTATTTGTTTATTCGGAGTTTTTTCTTAATTTTGCAGCGGAATCATAAAAAGAATTGGCTTATGACAACATTTGCATTAAACAATTTGTGGGCATATCTGCAGGGGCTTTCGCTCTCGCAGAGCGACCGTGAGTGGCTGGCCAACAAACTGATTATGCCCAAAGAAAAAGAGACAGAACTTTCTGCAGAAGAGCGTAAAGCTCGTTTCCTCCGTTTGGCAGGTAGTTGGTCTGAAACAGAAGAAGGAGAGGAATACTATCAGATGATGAAGCATCGTAATGACGAGCGCCCTCTTAATCGTGAAATCATTTTGGATGATTAGTGGCTTATGAATGGTTTCATTCTCGATACAGACACATGGATTGAGTACTTCCGTCATCGTGGCGGGGTGGAAAAACACATAGCAGAGACTCCTGCAGAACAAATCTATGCCTCTGAGGTAAGCATAGCCGAACTTACCTATGGTGCACTTCACAGTCAAGCCGTTGAAAAGCATCTTAAAGAACCAAAGGAGATTGAAGAAACCTTCACTATTTTGCCCCTTGGTGATTGGATTCGAGATTATGCGGAGATTCGTCATGCGCTCACCAGCAAAGGAATGACTGTTGGCGATTTCGATATTCTTATTGCCGTTACAGCCCTTCATTTTGACTTGACTGTTGTCACACACAACACAAAACATTTCTCACAAATGCCTGGCATACAATGTGTTGACTGGGTTGATTACTGATTATTCACCTTACGGTTGATAATCCTTCACATAATGGAGTAGTGGATCCACAGCCCAAGTCAGTTTTTGTGGGAACTCCACACGGACTTCCTCATTCTTTCCTTATTCTGCTTTTAATGGATATGACAGCCTTCATGGCTATTGATAGAAGATATGGAATTACCAACAGAACATACGGTACAGCCAAGAATACTGCGATAATAACCATATGATCTGCCAATTCATAGATTCCATCAATCGTTGGAAATAGTTTAGTGTCTGTTAACTCATATTCTTTATCAGTATAATAGGTAATTGAACGAAACCACTCTTTTTCATAGACTGTGCAATATACAATGAATCCCAAAACCTGACCTATGGAGACTGTGAGATAGAAATACAAAGGCTTTATTCCTGACAGGCACCTCTTTCTTGTTCTGCCCATCATTACGATACCAGTATAGACAAACCAAAACATCAGGAACAATAAGATACCCAGAATCCATAGCCAATCACATGCGACACCGATATATGGCGACAAGACAAATGACGAAAGACCCCACGTTGCCAAAAGTTTTATCCTCCAGTCTGAACATATTGTTTTGGCAAGTAGCAGTAATCTCATCCGAATATATCTACTTGCCCTAATCCGCTTATTGGTTATCAAAAAAAAGCAAACCACCTGCGATACAAAGATTGTCAGAAGGACAGCATTAAGGCTAACCATCCTTTCCAGATATCGATCAAACATCCCTGCATGAGCTTCGCATATCAAAGGGACACCCAATGAGACCGCTACGATATCAATCCTTTGATAGTCTTGATAATTTGATTCTGTAATTCCTATTATCTTCATATCCTTCTCCCATACTCATTTCTTCCACTGATAATTATTATTGGAGTTGCCATAGCGCTCCTTACGGATTTGCCACTTCACCCATTGCTGGTCACTCTTCGTGGCGTTGTTGAGGGCTGTTGCAATCTTCTGTTTGTCTTTCCCAGCCTTATAGCGTTCTTTCATTTCCTTACGAATCAGCGACACGTTACCACTTTGCTTGTCCTGAAACTCCTCGATCAGCGCATCCGTATCCAAGTTCTTGATACGCTCTTCTCGTTTGCCAGCCTTACCTTCGAAAAGAACATTGAATACAGCCTCTTTGATTTTCGCATCATCCGCAATCCACCTACTCCTATAAAGCGATAATAATTCCTGGCGTGAAAGACTTGGCAGCATATCCACACACTTCCTCAACTCACCAGCCTCCCATCCCTTATAATGGAATAGTTTCGCCTGCTTAATAATGTACTCGTAATCTGTCATATCTTTAAAAATTAGTTTCATATTTACGGCTGATAATCCTTCACATAATGCAGTAGAGGATCTACGGCCCAAGTCAGTTCATGGGGGAACTCCACACGGAGATACATCCAAGTACGGTTCTTCAGTTTGATGTCCTTCTCAAAGAACAGCCTGCCCTTGTCGCATTTCCCTGCCAAGAGGAACGAACTGTCTGCCACAGACTTTGTCACAACCGACATGTTCAGTCCCTCATACTTCTCTTGGACGGACATTTCAAACTCGTCATCGTATGCACTCACCACCATACTAATGCCGTGATACTCCACCCGCAAGTTCCTTTCCCCCTGATTCAGCAACACCTTATTCATAAACTCTGGATACGCCACCTCATAGCCATCCCCGTAGTTCTTCCAATAAGCCTTGCCTACCGTCTCGAACTGCCTCCGCAACCACTTCGCATCATAGAACACCGTATCCCTTAATGCCACAAGGAATGTGTCTTTATAGATCGTGTCATACACAACCACCTTACTCTCTTCTGCCCCTTTCGCACCCCAAGCGAAATACGCACTGATAGCCCCAACCACAAGTATCAAGCCCCAGATAAACTTCCTCATAATAATAGAACTGCGATGATCAAGACTATTACAGACAGACAGCCACTACGTTTTTCTGTTGGCACAGGGGAACGATTCAATGATTTCATAAAGTCTTCCAATGACATCTCCTCTTGTACCATTTCTATAAGGGAGTGTTTGTCTATATCTTGACTTCCTATAGCCCAATAGCCATCACTAGAATCTGACTCAAAGGTGTAATACTTCATAGCCTCTATGTCTATTACCCCATATTTTGCTTCTGGCACACTGATAATTTTTGGAAAAGTGTAGGCAATGTATTTCCCTTTTTCAAGAGATGTCTTGCTATACAACTCGTCATAGACATCGACAGAGAAACCGTCCCAATCAATCTCAACATTATTGTTTGTCAAGATCTCTTTCATCCATCTAATATCTATTAGCGATTGAAGAGGATTCCTTCCCTGCTTAACCTGTTCAAGCAAATCCGGTATAAATCGGTATTCCAAAAAATAATTGTATGTCATAAACTAAACTCCTTTTTGATTGCAAAAATAGTTTCTAAATCCCAATTGACAAAGCGTTTTTCCCTCACAAGCCTTGCGAACTTGGCAATTTACATTTCCAGATCACATTGGCACGAACAAGGTCAATCTTCTTGGCTTCACCACGTTTGCCTGATATGGCATAGTATCTGGCAACGCTTCTGGGAAGATGCAAAGAAAACGACTTACGAATTCTTGCACACTTCTCATTGATTGAGTTCAGTGTGGGATTCGTCACATCTATGATGCTCTTCTCCACCCTATCAGTAAGTCCGTATGGTCTTAGCAGCAGATAGATACTCGTCAGTTCTTTCCGATAATCCGGCAGACATTTCAGTACTATTCCCTCAGGATGCGAAAGGAACAGCAGATAAACAGCCTTCACCAGTGGTTCCATCTCTACCTCTATAGGTTTTTCTTCTGCCAAAACAACCTTGTAATCTTCTGTCACTATCAACTGTGGAAACAATTCCTCCTCGTTCATTGCAGCCACAATCTCTGCATCTTCAACTCCGTATGCCTTCAGCCTACGCACCTTTTCCTTTACCTCGTCCAAAAGAATGGAGCAATGGAACTGCTCCAATTCTTTTGAAATCATGTCCTTGAGCATCTGATCCATAGTTACACCTTATCATATTAATAACCCAGTGCATCCATCATCGCATCATACTCCCAAGGACTTCTTGGCATTTCACCATACATGCCATCCGTCAGAGCGTCCCAGGAATCTTCCTCAGTCCACTCATAGCCACCACACTCATAAGAGTCATCCTCATACTCATCATACTCTTCATAAGAGTCATCAAAATAATCTCTTGCCATAATTGTAATTTATTTAATTGTTAATACTATGCTACTTTTTTAATCATCAGACTTTGTGATGTCTGCTCCATCAGGTTCTTCTTTAGATTTAGTTGATTCTCAACGATTAACTCATAATCACACTTATTCTCTCCCATTTTGATCGTCAGCACAAACAATTCCAAGAAGGTAAGGAAGCAAAACAGAATCATGTAAAATACTAAGGATACCCAACTATTTGAAACCACCTTCACTGTTGCTTCCAGTTCTTCAATAAATCCGAGAGGACGAGAGTCTATTTCATTACCAACTTTTATAGATATGTCTTTCTTGTCTTGACGAATCTGCTCTAATTGATTCTGGTATATCTTAATCTGTTCGTTATTTGCAGTCAATTGTGCAGCCAATGGATTAGGCATTTTCTTTTTAGTCACCGATGTTGTCTTCTCATAAATCGGCTTTCCGCTTTCATCTCTACCAACCATACGAGTGTCTGTAGTTACATCCGTCATATCGATAGTTGGTCTCTTTTGCAACTCCTCATTTAGTGTCAAAGTAGATTTGCTCAATGAATCCATTTCATGCTTTATACGCTTCTCATCACTTTCATAAATCGACATTTGTTTCTTTATCGTCTCAATTTTAACATCCTCTCGATGCTCTTGTATAGTCTGTTTAATATCATTTGCAAAAAACATTTGATCAAAAATACATGAGCCCAGGAAAGCCATACATAATGCCAGCATCACTCTCATTGTTGACATAAGGCGGGCTTTGCCAACATTCAAGATGATAATTCTTTCTATACAAAGAACGATATACATAAATGCTATTGAAACACATATTTTCATCACCTCGGATTCAATGATAATATATTTTTCAGCCAGACAATATCCGATTGTACCCCAAAGCAAAATCATGATACTTACAGCAGAGATCAGTTTTAAGAACTGGCGATGACTGGCCTCGCCACACTCTTTCAATATGTCCTTGTTCCATCCAATCAGGAAACAACCTATGTTTGTTAAAGTCTTCATAATCGTATCGTTTTTAATTGTTATTACTGATAAAGTTGATTGTTGCTGCTGCGACACCCTTGAGGAATCCACGACGATAGGATTCAATCATTGTCATCATCTTTGGTTCTTTGGCTTCCAGTTGCTCTTGCATCCTCTGTATCTCATTCAGGTGCTCCTCGTAGGTATCACGTCTGGCTTGCAGCATCGAGGCAGAAGATAAGGCTAATGATTTCTGTGCATTGTCGATCTTCACATCAATCTCACGGATATCATTCTTGTATCGGAGGGAGATACGCATGAAGAGCATCTTCAAATCATTCAGGATAATCTCTTCCTTTGTTTCCCTGTACTTAGGGTCTGAGTTGATCAGGGCATCTTGGTAGCCATCCTCTTCATAATTCTTGTGGATGAAGTGGAAGATGACATCTATTGGCATCCCTGTTCCCCAAGTGATTGTAATAGTTCTCTTTTTGTCCTCTTCCTTCTGAGACTCCTCTACCGAATTCTCATTGTTCACTTCCTGTTCATCATTGATTTCTACAGGATTCACATCGCTGTTTGCAACTTTCTTGCTGCTGAATAAATTAAATAATGCCATAATTGTATTGTTTTAATTGTTACTATTTGTTCTTTACAAGTTCTTTAATTCTTCATTGGTGAATACCACATCCACAATCTCACCAGAGTTCTTATATATGTATCTGAAGATAAAGTTTCTACCAGAATTAATAACTCTTGAGGTCTGGACATTCTTCTTGTTAATACTTGCGCGAATACTCTCTTTTTGCTTTTCTATGTCAAAGCCTTCAATCTTTCTGTCATTAAGTTCATAATTGTAAGTGTATGCCTGCTTGTTAACCTCTGATCCAACCCAAGTTGTAACGCTATCCAGTTTCTTAGGACAAACATACGACTGGTATCTGGCTATAAGAGAAAGATAATCTTCATCGCTTACTTTCTCATCCACCTTTTCAGCAAAGATAATCTCCAGTTCATCTTCTGTGAAATGACTCATAAGGTCTTCAACTGCACTCTCAACATCTACCGGATCACTAAAGCATAGCATTGATATCACTGTCATAATGATGAGGACACCCAAAAAGAAAATTGGGGAGATTGGAGATACGATAAGCAGGAGAAACCAGAACTTACGAATGATTCTCTTGAAATGTAAAAATACTCTTTTCATTTTGTTTAATGTTTAAATTGTTATTATTTTGTTGTTTATTTGCCTCTTTATACTGAAAAAAAGAAAAAGGTAACCGCTATTTCGAATTATTTTTGTATTTTTGCCAAAAATATTTCTGTTGATGTACAGAAAACTGTTGATAATAAGCCTGTTGTGCTTAGTTTCGCTAGTTGCTTCTGCACAACGAAAAAGAGCATTTATGGTGGGAATCTCTCACTATGATACGGCTTTGACTGGCTATCAATGGAATAATATCAATGGTGTTGAGGATGTAAATCTGCTATCTCCCATTTTGAAGAAACAGGGATTCACACTGACCACACTCTTAGATGAACAGGCCACATACGACAATATTACCAATCAATTATCCCGTTTTGCAGAAAAGACCAAGAAAGGAGATATTGTCTATCTTCACTTTTCCGCTCATGGCCAGCCAGTAGAAGACATGAATGGCGACGAAGAAGACGGATGGGATGAGGCTATTGTACCCATTGATGCCTATAAACTATATAAGAAAGGTGTTTATGAGGGAAAGAAACATCTATTAGATGACCAACTGAACAAGTACGTTCAGAAGATTAGAGAAAAGATTGGCCCAACAGGCTTTCTCTATGTTGTAATTGATGCCTGCCATGCTGGCACATCATCAAGGGCCAACGATGAAACGGTAAGAGGCACCAAGGTTGGCTTTACATATAATAATAAGGTGTTCAAGCCATCCGTCCAAAAGAAATCACATTATAAGATTGAGGCATCATCAAAGATGTCGCACGTTTTATACCTCGAAGCCTGTCGTCCAGATCAGATCAATACAGAGATTAAGGTTGATGGTAAACGATATGGCCCACTCTCATACAACATCGCAAAGGCATTACAGGTTAAAGCCATCTCTACGAATGCGAATGACTTTCTGAGTAGTGTCAAAGCCTCTATCATAAATGGCGGCTTCTGGCCCAACAATCAGAATTTGGTAACAGAAACGAGTTTCTAATATGGCAAAAGAGATATCATTGCAAAATCAGGATCTGAACCGCTTTATCTCTGGAGAGAAAGGCAAGATCCAGACCTATCTGAGAAAGAACTACTCTGTCTCAGACGATGATATTGATGACATCTACCAAGAAGCCTCTCTTGCTCTGTTTATGAATATCCGTGATGGAAAACTGACTAGTCTTACCAGTTCTTTAGGCACATATTTCATGAAAGTCTGTATTAATCAGACATTGAAGTTTATTGGCAAGAAGAGTAAGGTGGTGCCTCTCATTGATGAAAATAGGATTTCAAACACCAATACTGTTCGAGACGACAAGATTGATGAACTTTATGGTTTCTGCATGGATACTGAGGAAGAGGACAGGAAGATACGCATGGAGTTGCTCGTAAACAATATTATTGCCTCAATGACTGACACATGCAGAAACATCCTGCATGGATATTATTGGGACGACTTCTCCACATCCACCATTGCTGATATGTTTAGTTTCTCCGATGCCAATTCTGTCAAGGCACAGAAATACAAATGTGTGAAGAAGTTCAGGGATAAGTATAACGAACTAAGGGACAAGATTTATGGATAAGTATAACGATATACAACAAGAGGCTATTGACGAGCGGATAGATTCTTTCATTCGTGGTATGATGTCAGAAGAGGAAGAGGCTGCCTTCAAAGAAGAAATCAAGGCTGACCCGGAACTCCGTGCACAGGTACTGGCTACAGTATCGCTCATTAAAGGCATTCGCACCCAAGAAGCAGCGAAAGAAAAAGAACTCCTTTATAATAATGAAATAATGGCAGCATCGCAAGAAGTCGCCAATAAAGTTCCAGGATATCAAGTTCCATCAAACAGGAGTCGTTCCATTATGTTGTGGGCCTGCTCTATTGCAGCCATATTTGTTATCATCTTTGGAGTCTATAAAGAGAAACGGTATCGTGACATGTCCGCTATTGTTTCGCCCTACTATTCAGAATACAGCATGAGTGAATATTCTCGTGGTGATGTTGACTCAGTTACCGTTGCCCACCTATATACATTATTTAATAATATAAAGGAGCAGCGAAACGTTAGCGACATCATCAAAGAACTGGAGCCAATCTATGCCTCTCTCGACTCTGATTTCACCTATTCTGCCTATGCCAACGACATTGCCCTTAATCTTGCTCTCGCATATATCAAGGATGATCAGATTGACAAAGCAATCCCCATCTTGGAAAAGATGGAAAAGGATAATCCGGATACTCCAATCTCTGCAAAAGCACGGGAAATACTAAAGAAATTGAAGTAAACAATTAAGAAATATACTATGATAAGATTGTGTTTAATTGATGGTAGATTCTCATCACTTGATGGAAATCTTGATTTGGATACATTGAGGATTAACAAAGAAGATGATATAGTAATAAGTTGTGACGAATATTATCAAAGAATTGGGAACCTAGAAAATGCTGCAGCAAATTATGTGTCATCACTCCTTCCAAAAGACTTTAAAGTTCAATGGGATGGTTCTGAAGTAAGCTACCGGAATCAGAGAGTTAATCCCAAAACATCAAATCCAAGGATTAGTGAACTCCGATTTAGGGTAATTCTCAAAAGAGAGCATAAAGTGTAAAAACAGCCAGCATTTTCAAAAAATGAGATAGAATTCCATCCTCAATCATCCTATGTTATGTTTTATCAGGATAAAAAGTTGTGTTTACCTACTAATGATGAAAATGCCTCTCTCATGTCTGTGCATAAAAACATATCCCAAAATGCGGAGTTTTCAGACAAAGAAATATTGAGAATATAATTCAACTTATTAAAAGCGACTGTCTGTTGTTTATCAAATCCATTAACCAGTCTCTCAACATCTCTAATATTGCTATTAATAAATCTAAAATACCTTGCCATTATCCCAACAAAAACATCTGATAACTGAACCATAACATTACTCTTTGAATTTACAAATTGATAATTCTTCAATTCTTTACCATCTATGACCAAAGTAATTGATTCCATCTTTTCTTGAAGAGATAATTCCTCATCAAAACAAATCTGTGAGTTTTTGAACATATATACTGGTCGAAAATAGAAATGAAGGAAATCGCACAAGAAAGTACCACTTTCCTCATCTTGAATGAATGTCAATTCATCTTTTTCTTGTGCTAATTGAAAATGCAAACGTAATTTATATGTTAGGTCATTTGCTCTACCAGAATTTACGATATAGTCATCCAATATCTTGATACATGTCACAAGAAAATCCTTCTTATGTTCATCTTCAATATTAGGATACTTATACCGAATCATCATATTTAATGTGTTGTCCATATTAAAGCGTAGAATTTTATATAGTTCGTTTTTTACTAGAAATATATCAGTGTCAACATCCATCACAGAATCTACAATATCTACAATTGCATAATAAAACAATTCAACGACACCAAAATGTACAAACCATTTCTTTTCTATTAGTAAATCAAGGTATTTTTCAAGTCTTTTATCCCTTAGACAATCCTCAAAAGACCCTTTACATACGTTCCTTGTCTTTATTTCCTGCACTGTTGAATTACAACCAATCCTTTTCTTGGCATATTCAAGATCTACCATATCATTTGCAACTATCCCGCCTAAAACAAAGTGTGTAAAGGGATCTACATTATACCCCCCATCTTTTATCCAAAAACATCTATTGTTCCCAGATTCATCAAAATACAAAGTATATTTTGAATTCATCTTGTCATTATTCAATCCATTAAGTAGGATTGCATCTGCCCTAATTGAAGTACAATCAAATATCTCTGCCATAATTCAATTTAATCCATCCAACATAATGAACGAAGCCCAATACTCGGGCTTATTGTATTTCCCATTATCAATTTGACGAAGATGCATCTGAGCGTCTTTGAGAGATTGATGTTTAGATTTTCCATTCATTAAGTTTTTGTAGAAATCAACCATCAATATTTTAGTAGCCTCGTCATCAACTTTATCGAGACTCATTAAGATCGTCTTTGCTCCTGCTTTCTTAAAGCCACGCTGAAGACCATAAACTCCTTCGTTATCTACATCTCCCAATGCCGTTTGACATGCAGAAAGGACAACTATGTCAAGTCCTCTTAAGTCAAGTTTTGAGATTTCTGACGCAGTAAGAATTCCATCTTCCAAATTCTCAGGAATTTCTTTATGACTTGGTAGCATATCACCACCTGACATTACCAAGAAGGACCTTGAAAGTGATCTATCTTCTTGGATCTGACCACCTCCATTATCGTCTAACTGAATAAACGACAGATTGGATTCTCTCTTTTTTGATTCAGCCTCAGATGCACCAATGTACATACCATGTGTTGCCAAATGTATGAGATTCATTCCTTTGCCTGAAAGTGCCTTGAATGATTCTTCTGTTCCAAAAGTATCACTATACATAGAGACTGTCATATTCCCTTTCTTTAAGGTCTTGTCAATTTCTGCTATCTCTGTTTTGGTATTATATAGCGGCTCAAAATTGTTTCTAACAGACAATGAATCAGACAACCCTCGATACATTACAGACGAACTAATTTCTTCCCCCGATTTTTCATTTTGTGCAAGTAAGACATCCGTATCAACAGAATAATTCAATCCCCCATATAATGCTGCAGTTTTACAAGACACCTCTTTTTTATCTAATATTTCTCGTGTCGATGATAATCGATATAAAGCGTATTTATCTGATATGTTTTCTTGATTGCTAATATTAACATATTCTATACCTATATTATTTAATATACCACTTGGAGAAAAGAAAATCGTTTTAATCTCATTTCTTTCCTTGAGTATTGGATTCCATATTAATTGATATAACCCACCAGTATCTTTTTCGTTATTCAATTTTTCTTGGATTTGTGTTTCCGTACATAAAGGAACGAGTTCTGGATCTTCAGAGTATTTGTCAACGAGAAGGGCATAATATATTCTGTTCTGAATTGTACATGTATCATAGAACTCCACGAATTCCACACTTAATTCACCATCTTTCAATTTTTCTCTAATATCTTTCCAATTAGTTCTAAAACGTTTGGTATAATCCCCATATTCTTTTGATGCGGAAACCAAATACTCTTCCTTTTCATAGATAATTTGCTTCAATGAATCAATATCGAAAACACGTTGCTCAACTGGTAATTGATATTGTCTATTGAGCAGATTCTTATTTGCTATTAATTCATTATAGTTTTTAATTAGACCAGAATTGCCACTCTCCCTGATTAAACGCCCAAATTCAATTTCCGAGTTAAGGAGGATTCCCTTTCTAAGCAATAGGGCATTATAAAATTCTGAACATATCTCAGGCTGCTGCTTGTAATAACACACAAGGGGGAAAAGCCAGTCAAAGAATCTTTCCATATTAGAGACCATATTGGTTCTCTCTATGGAAGTGTAATTAGGGAAATCAAAATTAATCATTTTCCTATAGTTTGCGGATGCATCAATAATAGTTTTGCGTAATTTCATTGTATCATTTGCAAAAAAATACAACTCCGACAAATCCTCTAACGCACCTAGATATAAACCATGAGTCTCGTTTACTGTTTCCTTTATTAATGAGAATCTATCTTCACCAATCTTTTTTGCTCTATCAAGGTCACCAGATTTTGCATAAATTAAAGGAAGGATACTCGATTTCTCAATATAACGGATATTATTATCCCCAACTAAAGCCTTTGTTTGGTCCAAAGACTTATTTATATTTGCAACAGCTTCTGAAATCTCATTTAGATATAGAAGGGTTCTGCCTTTGTTATAAAGTGATTCAATCGTGTACAAATTGTTTTCACCAAGAATCTTCTTCCTGATCTCATACGCCTTACTAATATATTTTAAGCTTGTATTTAAATCATTTTCCTTTGTGGCATATAACATCGCAATATTATTATATGCCGAACCCAATATTTCTCCATTCTTGTCAATATTTCTTTCTGCGTATTCTACTATTTGAAATAGAAGCTTTTTAGCATCATTATTATAACCTAATTCAGTATAACATGTAGCAAGATTATTTGCAGCAAGCATTGTTTGATGGTTATAATTGCCATATTTGTCTTTTAATAGGTCATAACAAGTTTTATTAATACGAAGTGCATCTTTAGGTCTATTTGCTTTGGAATAACAATGGGCTAGGTTTAATAACCTAACTGCATAATCACTGAGATCTATTGTAGAATCACATAAACTAACTGCTTGTTTCGATAATTCGATTGCCTCTTCGAAACGACCAATCTCAATATATGATAAAGAAAGGTTGCTTAATGTCATTCCGTAATTATAACTATTTTTGTCTACAGCCTTATTTAAAGCCCTCTCCATATATATACTAGCTGTAAAAAAGTCTTCTAGTTCATAATAATGGTTTGATAATATAATAAGAATATTTGAGTAATCATCTTGGTCTAATTGTTTATCCTGATTACTATTGTAGTAAGATTCCATTTTTTTACATAATTCAAAAGTAAGGCTATCCTCTCCTATCTTATTTAGTGCAAATATTATATCATAATAAGATTTCGTATAATACTCTGGTATATCTTTCTGTGATTCTATAGTTTTCAAAGCTTTATTACAATACAGCAATGCTTTCTTGGATTCATTATCTATGGCTAATAGTCTTGCAATTGTACTCGTATAATGAGTGTAATAATTATATTCCCATCCTATAGCATCTTTATGTTCCTCCATGTATCTAATTAAGGTTTCTCCATGATTTGTTAAATCTATAAGTTTCCCAAGGCCAATATATGATTTAAACATATTTTCGAGAGACCAATAATAATCAATATGATCTATACCAGGACTCTTTTCTCTTATTTTTAGTGCTTCCGTTTCAAGTTCAATCGCTTTTCCATAATCTTCTATTTCATTACATATTTCCGCACAATGACTAATAGTATTGGCATACCAGAAATTGTTTCCTAGATTAGTTTTCTCTATCATAGAAGCATCAATATATTTTTCTAAAGCTTCTTTCTTATTTCCATTATCGTATAGATTAGATGCAACATCCAAGACAGAATCAGATAATACCGTTTGTCTCATATCAATGGGAGGAAGATAATAATACTGACTATATCTTTTTGCTATCGTATCATTGCCCAAATTATGTAAACAACTTGCTATCCATTGTTTCCCATGTCCAAAGTAGTTACTTTTCTCACCTTTAGCAATATACATGAGTGAATCGCTCGAATAAAAAGCATAAATTGCTTTTTCATATTCTTTCTTATTGTATAGATTCACTCCTCTTTCAAACTCAACATATGCAGAAGTAAAAGCATCTAGGTGATTATCTTTCTGAATGACAGAATCCTGCTTTGATTGCTGATTCTTTTGGTTCCTATTTAAAATATGTTCAATTGACAAATCATATCCAATAATACAATTCATTTTTGTAACATCGATGTTTAGATTGGATACTATTGAATCATTATCAACAATAAAATAAGTTGTTTTATATGAATCACATATTTGCAAAATCTGTTTTGAAGCATCTACGACTGGAATGAAATCTGAGTCTTTTTTGTTTTTATCTATCACAACAAGATAATCTGTATATCCATCTCCCATATGTTTAATACTGAGATAATCTAATACTATCTCGTCTTCCTTCAAATTCCTTTTTATCAATTCTGTTGTGATTATGTTATTATTAAATGTCTGAAATGTTGATGACTTTCTCGACAAATCACTAATTCCTTGATTTGACTCCCTATATAACGAATCGATTATTTCTGGATCCGCATATTTTGCTATGCATTTTAAATAGTTTCTGTTTGTAGTACAGAAATCATCAAATAATTTATCAGATTCATCGCTTAATTCATTCTTTATTCGAGTCTTGATTTCATTAATATCATCTGACTGCTTTGATTTTAGGAACAACAGGCTATTGTAAATCGCATCTATTGACGAACTGTCTTGATCATATTTCTGAAGTATACTGGGTAAAGATGCTAATATAAGCTGTTCATATGTAGACTCCATTTTCTCCCATAGATTGTCTTTCCTATTATTGAAACTGCATATGATATTTTGGAATTGAAGATAACGATAAAAATCATCTAATTTGTAATCATCAAGAAATTCATCTTTATAGTTCAACCATTGTATTAATGCACTAAAGTAATTTTGAACAAAGTTCATGTTCATTTTTCCATAAATCTCATATGATAAACATGCCGATTTTTTTAGCAAAGAATATGAATCTTCAAACCCTATGTTATAGAAATTATTCGCTGTATTACTAAGATTTGATAAATATTGGGGACTTAACTCACCATATTTCTTCTTTATTATTTCTAATGCCTTAAGATAATTGTCGTGACATTTGTCAAATTCTCCCAAATAAGTATAGATACTTGCCTGTGTTGATAAGATACTTGCCAGATACTCATTTTCTTCTCCATATTGTTTCAAATATACTTCTTTAATTTCATTTGAAACTTCAAGTGCTTCTTTATATTGTTTTCTATTAAAGAAAGAGTGCATAAGTATCTCCATGTCGTCATAATAGTGCTTATAATTGGTAGAATATGCATCTCCATATAGTGCTTTTATCTCATTTACATTCGCTTCACATTCTTCATATTTCCCCAATTTATAATTTGAATGCAAAAGATAGAAAAGATTTACAACTAATTCCTGGCCATCGAAATTTAGGCTTTTTCTCACAAGATAAGCCTCTTTTGCATATAAATTAGTTTTTTCCACATTTGATTTTTTCCAAGTGTAAACCATCAAACTATCTAATAAAGGAAGTCTATCTTCAATAGATATTTCTTTTTCTTCTTTAGCAAAATCCAAACTTTCCTCTGCATATAATATGGCCTCATCGTTTTGTTTTAAATCTGAGTAAATTCCTGACAAATACTCTAATATATAAAAATAGGAAAAGGCATCGTCCTTCTTAATATTTATTGTTTCTCCTATTTCTTTGGCCTTTAGTACATATTGTAGTGCCTCTTCAGGTTTCCCAGCAATCTTGTAATTACTGGCAAAATCCATAAGGTTTTCCACATACATAATATTGTTTTTACCATGATATTTCTCAATAGTATCACCAGCTTTTTTAAGAAAGCCAACGGCCAAATCTTGATCATGAATATTATATATAGATAGTTTTTTCAATGCCGAAATATATGAATCGTGATAACCTATGTTATTATTTTCATAATAAGAGCATGCTTTTAACGCATATTCTTGAGATTTGATGAAATCTCCTACTTCTGCATAGTATTCAGCAATACTATCGTTAATCATAACACTATCTACTCTTTCTGATATCATCTTTTTTCCCTGAGACAACAAAGGTAAGTAATGACTCATGAAAAAAATAAGAACTAAATAGTATTTCACTTTCTTCATATAGAGTTTGTATTTTTTGTTCAACAATTCTTTGCAAATATAAGAAATAATATCGAAAGTTGCAAGTTAACTAATAATTATTTGTTTTCACAAGGCTTGTTATTTGTAAATACTTGTATTTTGAGGTCAATTTTAATATTTTTGCATCCAAATAAGAAAAAAGTTGGTTTAGGTGGTTACCTTTTGAATTATTTGGGTATAAAGGAGTGAAGTTAAACAAATAAGTATCACAATTAAAAAATTAGAATTATGAAAAAGTTTATGATGACACTGATGGCTGTCACAATCGCCATCGCAGCAAATGCACAAAGTTACAACGTAGGTACATCTTCAAGATATACCGATAGTTACGGAAACTCAACCAGTACCCACCGCAATCGGTATGGTCAGACAACAGGAACATCGTCTTCCTATACCGACAGTTACGGTAACACAACAACGACCCACAGAGACCGTTACGGAAATAACATTGGCACCTCTTCGACCTATACAGACAGTTATGGAAACACTACGACGACTCATCGTGATAGATATGGGAATACGACGGGTACTTCTAGAAGTTACACTGACAGTTATGGCAACACATCGACAACGTATTCTGATTCCTATGGAAGAAGAACTGGCACTTCGAACAGTTATTCTGACAGTTACGGAAACAGGTCAACCACCTATAACGATTCCTATGGACGCAGTATCGGATCATCAACGAGTTACACTGATTCGTACGGAAACACAACGACCCAGCAGCGAAGCAATGATTTGAATACTAGTATCTGGAGTTGGTAAGATATAATCCATGAATAAGTGGATGGCGGATGGCAGATAGAATTTAGATAACTCCTAAAACCTAACTGCCATCCGTCAGAACTGCCATCCTATGAAAAGAGGGAATAAATTATAAAAATTACAGCATCCTTGCATTGGCAATAACAAGAGGAAATTTACGGCCTAACTAGGGAACAAAAAAACCCAGTGTGGTAACATTTGTTTCCTAGGCAGAGCGCAAAATGGAGCCCAATTGGTGAAAAAGTAAAAAAGTGTTCGTAACTATAAAAGCAATTAGTGCTGCCACCTCACCATTCTAATCTTTCTCTATCGTACCTGCTGTGTTTGCTGTCAAATCAGAATCAAGCAATCTTAAACTACTTACAGATATTGTTTGTCCACTAGCAAGTGCAGCAAATATAAAAACAAATATAATAAATGAAAACTTTTCATAACGAACAATTATCGATTATACTTTTTAGGGATGAAGAACAAGACGAACACCTATAGAGAAAAATATAAAATTAGGTGAAGCGCTACTCCTATAAGAAGTTCTATTTTCTTCTGCATGTCGATTATATGCTCCCCCGCGATAAACTTTATCATTACCATTTCCTCTATATTTATCGCTACACCATTCCCAGACATTACCACTCATATCATATATGCCCAATTCATTTGGTTGTTTCGTTTTTACATCATGGGTGCTTGAAGTGTTCCCAAAAAACCATGCTACATCTTCGATATTGTCGCTCCCACTATACTTATACCCTTTACTTTTATTTCCACCACGAGCAGCAAATTCCCACTCTGCCTCAGTAGGTAAAGAAAATGTTTTCCCTGTAATTTGGCTGAGTTTATTAATGAAGTTTTGGCAGTCAATCCAACTGATTTGTTCTACAGGATGGTTTTCACCCATGAAATGCGATGGATTATTTCCCATAACAGCATTCCATAATTCTTGGGTTACCTCTGTTTCGCCTATATAATAAGATGAAAGCGTCACTTGATGCCTATCTTTTCCATCTCCCATCTCAAATGTACCTCCTTCTACGTGTATCATATTAAAACTAACATCACCAACTTTAATTATTGGTTTCTCGGGAGTTTTCTCCATATGAACAGAACAAATTGTTAAATCTTCCTCTTTTACTATTATTGAGGATGTATAGTCCTCAAAGCCTTCTTTCTTTATACATAGTTCATGTTCTCCTATCAGTAAATTGGAAACAATTTGTGGAGTTTGACCAACCTTGTTACCATCAATATAAATATCTGCCATCGCAGGGCTACTACTGATATCCACTTCACCATAGATTGGTATAGGGGTCTGTAATTCTATCGTCTGAGGCTCTTCTGTGACAACAATATCTTTGGTAACATTGATATTACGATGTCTATCTTTCTTGGTTTCTATCTCATAAGTTCCTGCTCCAAGATTTCCAGACCATGATCCAATTCCTTTCTTTTCTCCATTCACCCATATCTCGGCATCATTTGCAACATTAAGAGTTACGGTAGAGTAATTGGGTTTTAGACTGATGTTAACAATTTTCTTGTTATTTGGATCATCAATTGTTACTTTGCCTGCTTCTGGTAAGTAGTCTGGAGCCTGAACACGATAATCATATGTGCCAAACTTCATCATCTTCATAGCTGTTCCACCATCCGTTTTTAGTAGTTCACCATTTAATTCAACTACAGCATTTTCAGGAGTTAGTTGAAAAACAACATACTGAGAAGTACGACTTTGCTTGATAACAGTCTGAACCTCTCCAGTTATTAAAGTCATCTCGTATGTACGTGCTGCCTCTATTGTGATGGGGAAATAGTAATCACGAAGTACACCAAGTTGAGGATGCTTAATGGAAATCTTCTTGGATCCTCTTGGTATATATACCCACACCTCTCCTGGAGTCTGTTTTGTCTTCACAATACCCAGCGCACCTCCATCAAAGGAAAATCCCCTCTGAGTAGTTACAACCTTGATAAGCGCAGCAGTCTCGCCATTTTGGTCCGTTTCAATTGTTCCAGCAGTATTAGCAGTCAAATCTGTATCAAGTAGTTTGAAACTACTTACAGACAACGTTTGTCCATATATCTTTACCACAAACATACTGGCAAGAATTATCAATACTATTTTCTTCATTGACTAATTACTCTTGAACTAATGTAATGTTACCATTATCATCCTTTATACAGGAAATAGGCCTTTGGGAATCTTGATTCACATAAAAGCAAAAAGATCGAAATACGTTAGACAGTCTATTATAATACTCGCCATTATATGGATCAAAAAAAATGTGATTCAATACTTTGTCGAGTTCGTCTATTGGGCAATCCTTATCAGGAAATCTCTTAAGGTAATAGCGTGCAAGTATAACTTGCTGTTTTATCTTATTTTTAAGGTCTTTACCTTTATAACTATTAAGAGAATCTTTATTAAGTTCAGCAAAATCTTCGCTTATGTTGAAAATAAGTTCAACTATTTTAGAAAAGTACAATTCAATTTTTGTTTCATCAGAATTTAACTTGTAAACAAGATATGTAATATAAACAGTAGCTATTGTAGTTATTGGCGCAAAAATACCAATCATGTAATTTGAAAAATCTAACAAACTATTCTGTGAAGGTAACCATTTACAATAAAATGCTCCTATATACAGTATTATCAATGCTGCGACATACAACAATACTGCTTTTGATATTTTAATTATTTTTACATTCATAGAAACAATAAATAAAAACTATATAAGTCCTGCTTCTTCTAATTTTCTTATTAACTCTTTTCTTTCTGCACTTGACATATAATCAACGGGGATTTCATTTATTTTGTTCGCCAAATTGTCTAATTCAAATTCCATCCCACTAAATTTATCAAAATTCAAATAAAGTCGATTCTTTATAATTTTATAATTCATATCTATGTTACTTTAGTTTTATCGTGATTATTCTTTTCTACATTTTCAGAAATTCGAAAGCCCATATATACCAAAGTTGGGATCTTTCTCTGGTTGCCATGTGCGCACCTTAATTACAGGATTATCGGGATCGTTTACATCAACCATCAAGAAAAGATAACCTGTATCACCATATGTACTCGAATAGTAATCCTGTTTGATTTGTATCCCGTAGGTTTCTCCACCCTTTCCTGCTTTAAGGATATCATTATTGGCAAAACGAATATTGATAAATTCATTTCCAGCAAAGCAATGCTCCAGATTTCTCAGGTATTCGTTCTTTGTCTGACGATTGTATTTGACAATCTTAGAGTCAATATATTGAGAACGTTCCAATTTGTTTTTTTGTCTATTCGAAACACGACCTGTAATAATTACAGCATTGTCATCAAACACATTCCGTATGAAGTCAAGGTCTTTCAGGGCATAGGCCGTTTTATACTCTTCAAGGAAATTAGCTAAAATCAGTCGGGCATCCAAACTCCATACGCCTTTCATCATAATATCACTATATGCTTCCTTGCCAAGACCGAAGAGAACTTCATCAATCTTTTTCTGTTTGTTGAATATCAATACAACATTCTCCACAAACCGCCTATTATTGTTTCTAAAAGCAAAGGACATTGTTAAGCCTCTGCATATCACTTTGTCTCCAAGAGAGTTGAACTGAATATCAGAATTTTCAATTAGAGTTGCTCGCCCATAGTGAATCAGTTTTTGGAATTGCTCCCATCCTTTTGGAGAAAAATGCTTCTGCAAAGAATCGTAAGACTTCTGTGATATTTCCTTAGCAACATCATTCAGAACTGAGGCATGTGTGCCGAAATCCTGCACAGTGTTAGTTGCATTCGTTGCCGAATGGAATTCCTCTACTATAGGAGAAGGTTGAGGTAATTCTGACAATTCTTGAGAAACCATAGGTATATTAATATAAGCATTTCGAAACGAAACGCCACCAGTCAGTGCCATCACACTTTCTATTTCCCTGTCAATATGACTCTCACCAGCAAATTCATATTCACACTTAATTCTCAGATTATCTGTTATTTGTCCAGGTCTTAGATCAATAACACCTTGTCCATCTTTCGCACTATAGATATTACTCCAGTCCATCCCATCAAAAAAAGTATAATCAAAACTATTGATAGGTTTATCTTTGTATTTGAAAGACAAAATGATTTCGTTATTCTGTTTGTTGATAGGGGTCACCGTAATACCAGAAAAGATTTCGTTGATTCGCTCTGGAATCCAAGTTGCCAATAGTCTTTGTTTTCCGTCTGGACAAAGATATCTTACCTCATTTGAGTATTGAAGGCTTTTCAGCAAGCACAATGCCCAATAGTAATAACGTAATGCATCGTCGACTTTACCCCTCTGCTCTGCACGACCCGCACTTTCAACCATATCTATCACCTTTGCTTTCCGGCCTTCAAATATACGTTTGACCTCCTCTACTTTAATGTATCTTACCACCTGAGCCTCAGGTTCATTACTAAGAACAATACGTTGAGTGTTTGTAAGTGTAGACTGGGAATATGTCTGTATCAGACTTTCGAAATCTCTAGAGGAATCAATATCTCCATTTTTGTTAATTTCTTTTATGGTAGAAGAGAAAGAACTTCTAACATTTACAGATATTTTACTAGTCAAATCTTGCAATGCTTGATTGTCTGCCTGTTTTAAAGACATACCCCAGCCTTCTCCATATATATAGTTCTCATCTGCCTTAATCTCGCTGACACTTTGCGAGAAAGCATTCAAGCATATAAAGCAGAGAATATAAACAATTGTTGTCCTCATTCTTTAAATATTATATGTTAGACATACATTATCTGCCTTAATTAACCCAAGCAGACTCCCCAAACTTGGAGGATTAATCAAAAGGTATACTATAAATATGAAGAAGCGTAGGAATCTTCTTGTTTGTCAAGTACGCTTTTCCTATAAATAGGTCTCCACCCTCATTAGTCCCACCACAAGCAGGGCTTCGGTATGAAGACGGGGCAAAGATAAGAATTATATCCGAAAAAAACAAATATTAAGGGAGATTTTTCATAAAAGAGATTCGTTTGGGCGGAAAAACAGGGCAAGTCATTTAGGATTGAGGGGATGAGCCTGAGAAAACAAAGAGGTTATTTTGAAAATGGGGTGATATGAGTGGAGGCGGGAACAGGTCGATTTTGTGTTCCGATGATATGGGTGAGTTTCGTGTGATCACGCTCCAGAAGTTGAAAAATCAGCCTAAAAACTGGGAGACGTTTATGCACACCGGGCAGAAGTATGCCCTGAATCCGAGGCACATTTATGCACACTGGGCATAGGTCTGTCCCAATTCTGGGGCAAAGTTTTGAAAGGTTATAAAGGCTTTATCTGCTTTTGTAGAGCCACTATATCCAAATGTGGAACCTGTATTCTCAGTACTGTCATCCTATGTGCGAAGAAATACCCTTTGATACGTCCTTCCTTCGTCCTTGCTGCGAAATTATATTATTTGACATTCTTTGAACGCAATTGATTCCAATAAGACTGCAATTGAGTTCGGATAAGAGCACCAACATCAGTAAAGGACAATTGCTTGCTGTACTTGATTCGTTTGAGAAATCCTTTCCAATACAGTGAGCGATTACTATCAGTGAAGTAGTTCTCGCTGAATAGTGGGTGGTTCTCTTTATATTCAGTACCACGATTGGCAAATGTAGCCCAATAGTCGCTCTTGAAAATAGCGTGAGATAAGCAACTGCGAACTGTATTTCTCTGCCCGAGAGATATTAAGCAGGCGCTCCTTTACTGACCTTCCGTAGTTTTTGATCGTTTTTGTCATACTGTTAGATCATATATTTTACGAGTTCGTCCATACGCTTGCCCAATCGCATAGCATTGGCGTAGGCATAAAGACGTGTGATGTCACTATCTTTTCGTGAAAGATAGTTGCGCAGAATCTCTGAACTGACATCTATTCCAATCCTGTTACGATACTTGACGGCATCGCAGACGGATTTTTCCATATCGTATATCTTAACTTGAAAGCCCTCGATGACGGTTTCTGAAATTCCAAGTTCGAAAACACTCTTACTCAAAAAGAAAAGCTCTATGGGTGGGTATTCTGGTAGGGTAACCCTTCGGCTTCGCTCAATAGCGATACAATAAGAAAGGGGGATCTGGGTAGTTAGTCCATAGTGTGACCATGCAGAATACGCACACAATACGCCACCAGGGACAAGTCGTTCTACGTCAACCATTGGTTTCGCCAATCCTTCATTGAGCGCATAGATGCCTTGGCGCAGGCGAACTATAGTTCCCTTTTCAACCTCATACAAAAGTTGGTTGTAAAGGGATTTCTCCTTTGCTTCTGCTGAGGATATATATCCTCCGTTCTGGCTGATGTACTCCTTGATATTCATCTTTCATTAGAAATAATGCTGCAAATATACTGCATTTTTTTGAAAGTGCAGTAGTTTTGAAGGAAAATTTGCTATTTATTTTCAGAATATTGCTGCATTTGCCTTCTAAGAATCTCCTTAATTTGCTCTCGCAAAGACAGCGGGCTGATCACTTCGAGATTCTCGCCATAAAGGAGGATTCGGCCTCGTAATTCACGATTTGGCTCTACCGTTAGTTGTAATTCACCATAATTGCCATCTTCATGCTCCCCAAATGGCATTGTTTCTTTTTGGCTATGGTGCAATGGTTTTGTCAATAAAAGTCCGTGCTGGTATTCAGTCTTAGTACGGATAATGAAACCAGCGACCATTATATTCTTTGATGAATTGGGGATGGAAAACTAAAGAGAATGGTTCCTGACCAAATCGCTGATAGTCGAAACGGAGAACTTGTTTATTAGCAATTGCCTTATAGAATACAGGCAGCAAATCTATATTCGTAAGGTTTTGCTCGAGTCCACTGCAAATACGCACTTCACCATCTTTTGACTCTCTGTTTGTATCCAACAGCAATTGTGTATTTTCAAAGAATGAAGAAAACCAACTTGCTGGCAATATACCAGCAGAAGCCTTGCAAAATGCCACATAATCCTCTACAGACTTCTGAACAACTGCTTTCCGCTCTTCTGCCAAAGGATCATTATCCTTACCTATATATTTATATGCCTTGCCCTTATTCTGTCCATTATCCTTGATGCATCCAGGATAAGCTTTTTCCAATGCCTTCAACACCTCAGGGAATGCTTTCTTCAATTCGCCATAACTAGGTTCACTATTGCAAGCCATTTTAGTGTAGTAGCCCTTCGGCCTACCACAATACAAGGCGAGTACATCTGCATAACTGACAAAATCACCCTTCATCAGTTCATTGTAAATCAGATTCACGAACTCTGATCTTACTCCAAATCCGGCAAAGATATTCTTAGTAGGCATGATCTATACGTTTAGGACTCTGCAAAGGTACAATAAATCTTTGAATTACGCACAATCAAGGGCAGAAAAACATCATTTCACAAGGCTTGTTATCGATTTTTGCTTGGTGCGTGTTGGATTATTCTCTATCTTTGGGGCGAAATTAAACAAACAACGATATGAACAAGAATGTAATGATGTTGGCACTGATGTGCCTAATGGCAGTGAGCGCGAAGGCTCAGATTTATGGTTATGATCAGGCTCTGAGGCTTCCAACGGTGGATTTGTACGATGATGCTATGATGGAGATGGAACTGAGGGCTGCAAGAGAAACGGCTGGGAGGCGACAGCAGGCCTTTGAGTACTATGGCGATCAGGCATACGATGCCTACTGCAACAACAAGTGGGTTGATGTGATTAACAATGTAAACAGTGCCTTGAAAACGGGCTACTATAACGGGAAACTCTATTTCTTCAGGGCATTTGCATACGAGTCGCTGGGCTATTACAAGAATGCGAAGAAGGACTACAAGGTGGCCAAGAAGCATGGGGTGTTTGAGGCGAATGCTGCCTTGGTGCGGATCAAGCAGAAGATGAAGGCTAAAAGATAATAATGTTTAACATAAATAAAGGGAAACGATTATGAAAAAGTTAATGATGACACTGATGGCTGTCGTTATCGCCATCACAGCAAGCGCACAGAGTTATAATGTTGGTTCGTCGAGCACGACGACGGACTATATGGGGAACCAGACGACAACTCATCGTGACAGGTATGGAAACAGGACTGGTACCTCCACCTCATCGACGGACTATCTCGGCAATACGACAACGACCCACAGAGACAGTTACGGAAACACCATCGGCACATCGACAACTTCCACAGACTACATGGGTAACACAACCACCGTTCATCGTGACAGGTATGGAAACAGGACTGGCACAGACAGGTCGAATACGGACTACATGGGGAATACGCACACCACCTATTCTGACTCTTATGGCAATTCGAAGGGTAGTTCGACGACTTCGACGGATTATTTGGGCAATACCACCACGAACTACAAGGATCAGTATGGTAATTCGCGAGGCACATCCACCTCATCGACAGATTATCTCGGAAATCGGAACACCCAACAGCGCAGCAACGATAGCAATACCACGATTTGGAGTTGGTAAATTTGGAAATGGGATAATATGAGTGGATTCTAAAACATTTCATTTTGAGGATGGGATGGTATGGGTGGGGTCTGGAACAGGGCGTTTTTGCGTTCTGGTGGTAAGAGTGAGTTTTGTGGAATCTCGCTCCGGAAGTTGAAAAACCAGCCTAAAAACTGGGAGACGTTTATGCACACCGTGCAAAAGTCTCCCCCAAAACTGAGGCACGTTTATGCACACCGTGCAAAAGTCTGCCTTGAAACTGAGGCATGTTTATGCACCCCGTGCAGAAATATGCCCTGAACCTGAGGCACGTTTATGCACACCGTGCAAAATCTTCCCCCAAAACTGAGGCACGTTTATGCACACCGTGCAAAATCTTCCCCCAAATCTGAGGCACGTTTATGCACCCCGTGCAAAATCTTCCCCCAAAACTGGGGCACGTTTATGCACCCCATGCAAAATCTTCCCCCAAATCTGAGGCACGTTTATGCACCCCATGCATAAACGTCCCCCAGTTTTGGGGCAGGTTTTTGAAGTTCTGGAATGGCCTGTACTGAATCTAAGGCAATAAATTGAAGGTTATGCGAGGTCTCCGACTACTCGTAGTCATCAATCACGGCGTTCATCATGTCCATCATGGGCTTGGCAGCGAGGAACATAGGTTCGATAGCGTCGAGCCAGGTTTCGCCCTGATAGAAATCATCCGGCACTTGATGCCAACAACAATAGTCCTTCTGACGCAAATAGTCGAGATATTCCCAATCACGAGGGAAGCCTGAGGGACAGGTCTTCAGTTTTTCGAGGCCAAAGCCCTGAGGCGTGTCCCAACTCGACACATCGGTAGGTGCCGAGAAACTACTGGCGACAGTACTACCAAAATATTTCAGGAATTCCGGACTGCGGACACAACGGAGCCACTGGTCCGTATTCGCCATGATCTCGTTGCGGCACGAGGTGAGGATGTTTGTTGGCAACCAATAGTTGCCACAGGCCACCATACAATGGTCTGGTTCCAGATGGAGGTAGTAGCCCCCATGTAGCGACTTCTTGCCGTGAGCCGAGATATAGGCACCCAGATGGTTCTTGTAGGGTGACTTATCGTTGGAAAAACGGGTGTCGCGATAGAAACGATAAGTGCAGTCCTTCACCGTCAGATGGGCGATGGAGGGATCGAAGGTGGCGATACGCAAGATGGCCTGTTGTATGCCCTGCTCGAAGTCGGCACGAATGGCATCGTACTCCCGTTTATGTTCCTGAAACCAAGGACGGTTGTTGTTAGCCGTCAGTTGTCGCAGGTATTTTAAGATCCGTTTGGCATCCATAGGCGTTTATTGGTCTTTCTTGATTTCGTAGGCTTTGAGGATACGGACATCCTCAACAGGACGATCGTAGTCATCCACCATCACTTGTTGGATGCGTTCCACGACATCGAGACCTTCCGTAACTTCAGCAAAAACGGTGTACTGTCCATCCAGGTGAGGGGCTCCGCCAGTCTTGCGATAGAGTTCCAGCAGTTCTTCCGTCATCTTCACACGGTGGTCGGTCTGCTCCTCCACCTTATCACCAATCTGGTAGAGTTGTTGGGTGGAATAGGTGCGTCCCCAGACGATATAGAACTGACACCCCCCAGAACGACGTTCGGGATTGCTCCTGTCGCCCTCGCGAGCCATTGCCACCGCCCCACGCTGATGGGGATGCAACAGATGACCCTCTGCATCGAAAAACTCACTCTCGACAGTGTAGTCGAGACTGCCATTGCCCAGCATCACACCGGGTTCAGCATGACGACTGGTGGGGTCGCCACCCTGAATCATAAAGTTCTTGATGACACGATGGAAGAGCAACGAGTCATAGAACTGTTCACCTACCAGTTTCAGGAAGTTATCACGGTGCCGGGGCGTATCGTCATAGAGTGTCAGCACGATATCTCCAGCAGTGGTTTCGAGTTTCACTTGGTGGCTCTGAGCCTTCATCGGCACATAGGCGGCAACAACAAGCGCCACCATCCAAAATCTGAGTTGTTTCATTTTTCCTTAGCAGTTACAACGGTGACAATATAAGCACTGAGCAGGACAAGGATACCAGCAACGGGCTTGTCCCAGGTGAGTACATCCTGTCCGAGCCAGATGGCGACGAACGAGGCGATGACGGGTTGAAGGTTGGTATATATGGAGACCGTGGTGGCATGCAGATACTTCATGGCGAAAGGAATCAGGAAATAGCCGAGGGCTGTGGCACAGATGACGATAAAAGCCATCTCCAACACGCCGTCCCAGCCCCATGCCGAGGTGTAGAGCGCATTGGCAGGGAGTTCAGGAATGGCGATGGGAACCGTGACAATCGCCGAAATCAGGAACACATATTTCATCTGCGTCACAGGCGAGTACTTCGAAGCCACATTACGGGTGATGATCAGGTAGACGGCCCACGTGAGCACACTCAGAATGGCGAGGGAGATACCGATGAGGTCGTTCTTGCCAGAACCTAACGACTGACTCATCAGCACCATCAGTACGGCACCTGCGATACCCAACAGCACACCCAACGACTTCATCGGGGTGATCTTCTCGCCAATCGTCAGGGCGGCACAGAGCATCACAGCCACAGGTGTCAGCGTGGCGATGAGTGAGAAATACACCGGACTGGTGTAATCGAGTGCCCACGCCGTCAACGTCTGTGAGATGACGAAGCCCAACAGACCACCTGCGAGGATGGTGATAAGGTCTTTCTTCTCTACTTTCTCCTTGGGCAGGAAGGCCGCAATGATCCAGAAAAGGATACAGGCTCCGAGAGAGCGAGAGGCCATATAGCCCATCGGTGTCACCCACTCGTCGAGCAACAGTTTGGTTACGGGTACGCCAAGTCCGAAGATGGTGTTGGCGAAGAAGATGGCGCTGTGCGCCTGCAGTTTTTTGTTCATATACTATGGTTGTAAAGTTTCATTCGTTCTTTAAGGGGCATCTTGGCATACTTTCGCCATTCCGTCGTTTCCCCCTTCAGGTAATTTAAATCATTCATCCGTGCATACGCCTCGATCTCGAAGGGGTTTAGCAGATACGCAGCATGTTTCATTTTCCGGCGGATGGCAAGTCCGCCAGAGCAAAACGCCAGACAGGCTCTGTTTTTCACCCAGTACCATATATATAATAGGTAGAAGCGCAGCCAGGAGTCGCCACAGGCCTGAGCCTGACGCAGATGGATCATCTCGTGGTTCTTCATCGTTGAATAGCCGCTGTTGAAACGGTTTGCCTCAGCCTGCGACGGTGCGAGGATCTGTCCGAAGAAGGTCAGTCCCTCATAGCCCTTCGGCAACCAGAAGGTGTTCACCACGGCAGGCATGTCCACGATCCTACTCGGACGGACAGCCCGCCACATGATGGGTATCACACGAAGCATCATCCACATAATCGGGGACAAAGTTATGCAAAAAAAGTGAAAAGCCACTCGGTTTTCACTTTTTTTGCATACCTTTGCACACAAATCGACAATGAGAATGGACGAGATACAGAGAATCAACCAACTGCGCAAGGAACTGCACGAGCACAACTACCGTTACTACGTGCTGAACCAACCTACCATCGGCGATCAGGAATTCGACTTTCTGATGCATGAGTTACAGGACTTGGAGGCGAAACATCCCGAGATGGCAGACCCCAACTCCCCTACCCAACGGGTGGGCAGCGACCTGAATGAAGAATTCCGCCAGGTGGAACACAAATATCCGATGCTCTCACTGGCCAACACCTATAATGAACAGGATGTGGCCGACTGGTATGAGAGTGTCAGGAAAGGTCTGGCAGGCGAGGATTTCGAGGTGTGCTGTGAGATGAAATACGACGGACTCAGTATCTCGCTGACATACGTTGACGGCAAACTGACACAGGCTGTGACACGAGGCGACGGTGTGCGTGGGGACGATGTGACGGCGAACGTGAAAACCATCCGCAGCATCCCCCTGGTGCTTGAAATGAGAAATGAGGCTCATTCCTCATTTCCCCACGAATTTGAAATCCGTGGGGAGATCCTGATGCCGTGGACCGTCTTCGAGCGACTGAACAAGGAGCGTGAGGCTGCAGAAGAACCCCTCTTTGCCAATCCCCGTAATGCTGCCAGTGGTACGCTGAAGAGTCAGAAGTCAAGTCTGGTGGCCTCACGCCAACTCGATGCGTACCTTTATTATTTATTAGGAGAAGAATTACCTGCCGAAGGCCACTACGAGAATCTGGAGGCTGCACGCAGTTGGGGTTTCAAGATATCAGAAGGGATGAAGAAAGTCAAGACCCTACAGGAGATCTACGACTTTATCAACTACTGGGACAAGGAGCGCAAGAACCTGCCTGTGGCTACCGACGGTATCGTGCTGAAAGTAAACTCCCTGCGCCAACAGCGTTCGTTGGGCTTTACAGCCAAGAGTCCACGCTGGGCCATCGCCTATAAATTCAAGGCAGAGCGCGTCTGTACCCGTCTGAACGAGGTGACCTATCAGGTGGGACGTACGGGTGCCATAACCCCTGTGGCAAATATGGATCCCGTACAACTGGCTGGCACTACTGTAAAACGGGCCACCCTGAACAACGAGGACTTTATCAAGAGTTTCGACCTGCACATTGGTGACTATGTCTATGTGGAGAAAGGTGGTGAGATTATTCCTAAGATTGTAGGCGTGGATATTGACCAAAGGCCTATTATCGCACAACCCGTGCAGTTTATCAAACGCTGTCCGGAATGCGGTACGCCACTCGTAAGATATGAAGGCGAAGCAGCGTGGTACTGTCCCAACGATACAGGTTGTCCGCCACAGATCAAGGGACGTATCGAACACTTCATAGCCCGCAAGGCGATGAACATCGACTCCCTCGGTCCTGAAACCATCGACGACTATTACCGTCAGGGACTTATCCACAATGTTGCCGACCTCTATCTTATCGACGTGCAGCAGATCAACGGTAACGGAAGTCGTACGAAGAAGGCACAGAATATCGTGAATGGCATTGCTGCCTCGAAGGCTGTTCCCTTCGAACGGGTGGTCTTCGCCCTTGGCATAAGATTCGTGGGTGAGACCTCTGCCAAACTCTTAGCGCGCCACTTCAAGAACATCGATGCGCTGATGAATGCCGGCTTGGAAGAACTACAGGAGATAGAGGGTATCGGTGAGGTGATGGCAAAAAGTATCATCACCTACTTCCACGACGAGAAGAACCGTGAGATTGTGGAGCGTCTGAGAGGTTACGGACTCCAGATGGAACTCTCGGAGGCGCAGACGGCCCAGACCTCAGACAAACTCGCAGGACAGAGCATCGTTATCAGTGGTGTCTTCGCCCACCATAGTCGTGATGAGTACAAGGCCATCATCGAACAGAACGGTGGTAAGAACGTGGGGAGCATCAGCAACAAGACCTCCTTCATCCTTGCCGGCGAGAACATGGGACCCTCGAAACTCCAGAAAGCCGAGAAACTCGGCATCAAGATTATGAGTGAAGACGAATTCCTTGCGTTAATTGAGAATTAAGAATTTAGAATTAAGAGATGAAACGACTCCTCGCAATACTTTTCACTTTTCACTTTTCACTTTTCACTTCTACGGCGCAGTTCGTGACAGGAAATGAGCAAACGTACAAAGGCCCTGCCGATGCCCGTTGTCTCGACATCATGGGCGTCCCCCTCGAAGGTCCCGACTCCGTCTTTGTCCCTGCCCTGGAGAGTGTGGGCTTCGAGCGTGTCATCTCCGAGGATGACGAGCCAGGCGACTACTATTTCCGTGGAGACTACTATGGTATCAAGGCCAACCTCGTGGTGAGTGTCGATGAGAAGACGAAACTGCTCTCCACCGCCCTCGTCACCAGCGGGCCTTACCGTACCTTCGCCCTCTACGACAGGAATAACCGTTATTTCCTCCTGAAACTGCAACGGCAATACGGTAACTTCGACGCCAAGGGCGACGGATCACTCCATACCATGACGAATCTCGGTTATATCAAGGTGTCCAACACCCTGCACGATGACAAGTCGCGCACCATCAAGGTATTCTACCTGAACACTACACCTTATTATAAAGATGTGGTGAACATGGGCATGAAGGGTGCGGTACAGGAAGTGATTACGGAGAACCCTGTGGCAGAAAACGGTATCGAACATTTCGACCCACAGGGAAAAAATACAGGCACCGATCTCATAGATCGCCAGTATTCCCCTACCGGATACCTCGTCTCTGCCGCCATGCAGGAGCCCTCTGGTGCCAAGAGTCTGCTGAGTTATGAGTACGACGAAGAGAACCGTCTCGTCAAACGTACCCTCACCAATACTGCCGAGGGTATCCGTAGTGTGAATGAATACACCTACAACAACGACGACGAGATCAAACAACAGACACAGAAAGTGTTCGACAAAAACAACGAGTGCATCGTCTCCATCACGATGAAGAACAACTATACGGATCACGACGAGGAAGGCAACTGGACCAAGAACGAACTCAAACTGATGTACTGGGAAAAGGACCGGCAACCCCAAAACATGTCCGTCACCCAAACCCGCACCATCAGTTACTGGGAGGACGACTGAGAATTTTTGTTTAAAAAAATCCACGACGTGATTAAACCTTTTCGGAATTGTTACGTCTAAGAGGCATCTAACTTTTATCAACATTAATTAATTAACAAAAGAAACAATGAAAAAGGTATTTATGATGATTGCCATGATGGCAGTTACTTTCGCCGCTCAGGCACAGACCAAGTTCCACGACGTTGAGGCTAATGACGCTACAGGTGCTGTTAAGAGTATCACAACGAATGTGATGGGTCAGGGTCAGACCATTAACTTCTCTCAGGACGGTAAGATGTCTGGCGATGGCATCAGTAACGCTAAGTATGATGCTGACGGTTATCTGCAGTCTGTCACGATCAAGAGGTCTATGATGGGTCAGGAGATGTCAACCAACTACACCTACAAGTGGGAGAATGGTAAGGTTGTGAGCCAGTCAATGGACATGATGGGCCAGCAGATTGTGACCAAGCGTACTTACAACGAGAAGGGCGCTCCCGCCGCTGAGTCAATCGACATGGGTGGTCAGGCAATGGAGATGCCTTACAGCGACTATAAGTATGACGCAAAGGGTAACTGGATCAGCCGCAAGATGTCTATGATGGGTCAGGAGATGGAGCAGACCCGCACCATCGAGTACTACGAGTAATCAGTCTCTGACATACACAGAATGAAGCGTGGTGAAATTTCACCACGCTTTTTTTGGCTATGTCCGAATTTTGCACTACCTTTGCACCTATGAAACGCGGACTGGTATTAGAAGGCGGGGCGATGCGGGGACTGTTTACGGCAGGAATCCTCGACGTGATGATGGAGGCAGGCATTGAGCCTGACGGTCTCATCGGCGTATCTGCCGGGGCTGCCTTCGGGTGCAACTACAAGTCGAGACAACCAGGCCGTGCCCTCCGATATAATAAAAGGTTCGCGAAAGACAAACGCTATTGCAGTTGGCAGTCGTGGTGGAAGACGGGTGACCTCTACAATGCCGAGTTCGGTTATCACATCATCCCCACACAGTACGATATCTTCGACGACAAGGCGTTTGAAGAGAATCCCATGGAGTTTTATGCCGTCTGTACGGATGTAGAGACGGGTAAGGCCGTTTACAAGAAACTGGAAAAGAGCAACCAACTGACCTACGACTGGATCCGCGCCTCCGCCTCAATGCCGTTGGCCTCGAAGGTATTGGAGTTAGAGGGTCAGAAAGTGCTGGATGGTGGTGTCGCCGATTCCATCCCCCTGCAATTTTTCGAGAGCATTGGCTATGATAGGAATGTCGTCATCCTGACCCAACCAGACGGCTACGTGAAGGAACACAATAAGTTGATGCCCCTCATGCGTATCGCCTTGCGGAAGTATCCCAAGATGATTGAGGCGATGGACAAGCGGCACCTCATGTACAACAAGGAACTCGTCTATGTCTATGAGGCAGAGATGGCCCAGCGCGCCCTCGTTATCCGCCCCGAAAAGTCTCTACCCATCGGACATATCTCCCACGATCCCGATGAGATGCAGCGGGTGTATGATATCGGACGTGCCATGGGCGAACGATACATTGACCGCATCCTCGCCTTCTATGGTAATCATAATTGCTAATTACTAATTACTCATTACTCATTAAATGCGAATAGACATCATTACCGTATTACCCGAGATGCTGGAGGGCTTCGTTCACGAGTCCATTCTGGCCAGGGCCGAGAAGAAAGGACTGGCGGAGATCCGTCTGCACAACCTGCGTGACTATACCCTCGACAAGTGGCGACGCGTAGACGACTATCCTTACGGCGGCTCTGCCGGAATGGTGATGCAGTGCGAACCCATAGACCGCTGTATCACCGCCCTGAAAGCAGAACGCGACTACGACGAGGTGATCTTCACCTCACCCGACGGTGAACGCTTCAACCAGCATATCGCCAATGAACTCTCCCTGAAGGGAAACCTGATTATCCTCGCAGGTCACTATAAGGGAATAGACCAGCGCATCCGCGACCATCTCATCACCCGTGAGATCTCCATCGGCGATTTCGTGTTGACAGGTGGTGAACTCGTGGCAGCGATGATTGCCGATGCCGTAGTAAGAGTGGTGCCAGGTGTGATTGGCGACGAGCAGAGTGCACTGTCAGACTGTTTCCAGGATGATATCCTCGCTGCCCCCATCTACACCCGTCCTGCAGACTATAAAGGCTGGAAAGTACCTGACATTCTCCTCAGCGGCAACGAGGCCAAGATCCGGGAGTGGGAACTCGAACAGGCCATGGAACGCACCAAGAGGCTACGCCCAGACCTGTTAAACAAATAGAGGTGCTCGTGTGAGCACCTCTATTTTATGTATTTCTTCATACCTTAGAACGAAATGGCGAACGAAGCACCGACAGTCAGGTAGTGCATCTTCTTCTCCTTCTCAAACTCCAGTGGAGCCGTAGGCATGCCGCACACCTCGTACACCGTGCTCAGGTCGGGTGTCATCACCTTCATGAAACTCCAGGGATCGTATTTCAGGGTGAAGGTCTTCTTGGAGTAATCGTAGTCGCAGAACACCCTCCACATGAAGTTCGACTTGTACTTGTAGGTCAGTGAGATACCGGTGCCGTATGTGGTAGAGTTGTTGCCGCCCATCGACAGATAGTCCCATTCCATGTCGTATTTGTTGCCATCATGGATATTGCTCAAGTCGAGAGCAGTCAATTCACCATTGTCTATCTCGATATGGGAGTCCATATTCTTCACCGTTCCCTTGTAGGCGGCGTTGATGTCGAGTTCCTGTGTCATCGTACGACCAACCAGGAATTTCGTACCCAGTGCGAAGCGCTTGCTCAGGGGCAGGTTCAGGTAGAGACCCACGTTGGCAGAGAACTCCGTCAGGTGGTCGCTCTCGACGGTGATTTGTTCATCGGTAATCACATCTTCCATCTTCCTGTAGAAGTCGCCTAACGACATCATATCCTCTTCACTCTCTTTGGTAGCGTTATAAAGATCATAGACATTCTCCAAAAATTCCTCGCAGTCGTTTTGGGCTTGTCCTACGAAATTACCCCAACTCTTGGCTGTCATCGCCCTCACACGCAGACGTCCACCGATACCGATATACTTGTTGAAGAAGTAGGCACCCTCGGCATCCACCGATGTGGCTGTGTGGAAATCGATATTGATGTTATCAAGAACTTCATCACCTAAATCATTCGCGATGTCCTTGTAAATAGAATTACCCGTCAGGTCATCCCAGGCGAAGCCGATATCCTTCGAACCGAAACTCATGCCCATCGAGATGGCGAAGAACGATGGGTTCTCACTGAATCCCTCCAGATCGTTGCGCAACAGACCCTTACCCTTGAAGATGATATCACTCAGGGCATAACCCAACTCCGTTGACATGATACCGATACCGGCACCAGAGAGCACATCACTGATCCAGTGGCGGTTATTCAGGATACGCATCACACCGGTGGCAGTAGCCACACCGTAACCGGCTACCGAGAACCAGGGTGAACGCGTCAGTCCGTACTCCTTATGCAACATAGTGGCACCCACAAACGAGGTGGCGGTATGACCCGAGGGCCATGAGTTAGCCGTTGAGCCGTCTGGACGCATCTCACTGGCGGTATATTTGATACCGTTCACGAGACCTGCCATGATACCATACGACAAGGCAGCCGAAGCCAGCAGGCGACCCCAGTCGCTACGCCCCTCATAGCCACCCAACTTCAAACCCACCGTCATGGCAGGACCGAAGTACTGCGTGTAGTCATCGATACCTGTCTTGAAATTCGTGAGCAGACGGGTGTTGGCGTGTTTGTTGTTGTAGTCCTGACGGAACGAGTTCTTCTCACTCTTGATGATCCAGCCTGCAGCGAACACAGGGATACCGACAAATGTCAGATCGTCCATCACCTTATAGGGTTTCACGTCGGGATTGGTACGCATCCACGTCATCTGGTACTTGTTCACCTCGGGCGTATTAAGAGGTGCCATTTTGTTTAGGGTCGACAACTTCTCCAGATGTACGTTCCTCACACTGTAATCCATTTTTGGCTCCATCTCAGGAGTTGTCAACTTCATCGGTTCTGTGTTCAGATAGTCTGCCGCCTCGACGCTGACTGTACCCAAAAGGCTCATCATGGCAATCATTGCCATCTGTAGAATTGTTTTCATATCGTTTATAAATTATTGGTTTGATATCTCTTAGAACTTATAGCGCAGACCGGCGCAGAGCATACCCTTCTCACCCACTCCAGCCTCGACAAATCCGCGGATGTTACCGCCGAACTCAAGACCTAAGGCTGTAGCCTGGAACATAAAGTTGGTGATTGTCTCGTCCTTGGCATCCGGATCGACATTCTTCGCAAGACCATCGACAGAGATAGAGGCGAACATCAAACCAGCCGAGAGCGCCGAATACATGCCGAAGTTCTTCTTGCGCAGCCAGTTGAACTTCACCGACGGCATCACCGTGATAAAGGTTTCCGTCAGGTCCTTCTGCTGGCTCTTCTTGTCCTCAGCCTTACAATGGGCATACACGAGCACACCACCAACGCCCACAACAGGCGATATGTGGTAATAGTACTCAGCACCGATAGGACCCCACCAGGAACTCTGGTCGCCAGCGGCAGCAGCAAAGGAACTTGTAAAGGCCGAAATAATGTTAGAGGCTGAATCAATACCATAGAACACACCGATTTCATTCTTCTCATCCTGTGCATTTACATTCATTGTAGCCATCATGGCGGCTACAACCATTACCAAAAACTTTTTCATATTTGTCGAATATTAAAATGATTACTTTATCTTATTTGTTGGCAAATCGTTCTGCTTGTTGACGGATAAGTTCCGCATCGTTGAAGTAGTCGATTCGCATGGCCTTACGCACTTCGTCCATCGTCTGGGCACCCACCTCACGGGCCTGTTCGGTACCCTTCTTCAGGATGTTATAAATTTCGGGGATGTCCTTCTCGAACTCCGCACGACGCAGGCGTATGGGTTCCAGAAACTTATTCAGTACCTGATTCAGGAACTTCTTACACTTCATATCACCCAAACCACCACGACGGTAGTGGTCTTTCAGTTCGTCGAGGTTCTGATACTCGGGCCAGAACTCGGCAAAATCGGCATCACACGAGAAAGCATCGAGATAGGTGAACACAGCATTGCCTTCTACATGACCAGGATCATTCAGGTTGATATGCTCAGGATCGGTATACATCGAGCGTACCTTCTGCCAGACATCATCAGCAGAGTCAGAAAGATAGATGCAGTTGCCTAACGACTTCGACATTTTCTCCTTACCATCCGTACCAGGCAAACGACGGGCCGTCAGATTCTCAGGCAACAGGATGTTCGGTTCTACCAACACCTCAGCATAGGTCGTATTGAAACGGCGCACCAGTTCGCGACATACTTCGAGCATCGGTTCCTGATCCTCACCGGCAGGCACAGTAGTAGCCTTGAAAAGCGTGATGTCAGCAGCCTGAGAGACAGGATAGCAGAAGAATCCGAGGGGAATGCTCTCACCCTCGAAACCACGCATCTTCACTTCCGTCTTCACCGTCGGGTTACGCTGCACACGACTCACGCTGACGAGGTTCATCAGATAGGTGGTGAGTTCAGCGAGTTCAGGAATCTGACTCTGAATGAAGAGCACGCACTTCTCTGGGTCGAGACCTGCTGCGAGGTAGTCGAGGGCCACCTCTATGATGTTCTGACGGATTTTCTCGGGGTTGTCGGCATTATCTGTGAGGGCCTGTACATCGGCCATAAACACAAACATACGGTCATAGTCGCCCTGATTCTGCAACTCGACACGACGACGGAGCGAACCGACATAGTGTCCTAAATGGAGTTTTCCGGTGGGGCGATCACCGGTCAATATTACTTTTCCCATTGTATTTTAAGTCTATTATTTCAAATTTGGCTGCAAAGGTACTAAAATTATCTGAAACCCATTAAAAATAGTCAGGGAAAATTTGGAAAAGTCAATTACATTTCATATCTTTGCAAAAAATTTGCATCATGAGAAAGTACATTTCTTTTTTTATTGCACTGTTTCTGACTTTTGGTCTTGGTGCATGTTCCAGTGATGACGAGAACATCACTGTTAATGAATATGATGAATTGCCTGCATGGCTAATACCTGAGGCTCAAAAGATGGCTGAGGATTTCAAGAACTTTGAGGGTGATCCGACCTTATTATATAGCATCAATCGCGCTACTGGCATTCATGGCGAGACAGTATATTGGATTTATAGAGTCTATGACTCCTGCATATATTGCAATCTTTACGACGGAGATGGAAATAGTGTCACCTATAACGATGTTTTCGGAAGAAGAGAAATCTTAGGCGACGAAGGTTGGAAGATTATATTCCCTAAAAAGAAATAACAATGTTTAGCAAAGAAACTTATATTCAGCGACGCGCAGAGTTGAAAAGACTCGTTGGCAACGGTGTGATTGTCCTTTTCGGCAATAACGACTCACCGATGAACTATCCCGCCAATGCCTATGCCCCGATGCGACAGGACTCCACGTTTCTGTATTACTTCGGACAGCATCGCGACGGACTCGTGGGTGTGATTGATATCGACAATGATGAGGAATGGCTCTTCGGCGATGACATCGATGTGGAGGACATCGTGTGGATGGGCTATACACCGTCTGTGGCAGACCTCGCCGCAGAGGTGGGTGTCACGAAAACCGCCCCAATGTCACAACTGACATCTTACATCAAACATCAGACATCTGACATCCATTTCCTTCCACCTTACAGGCATGACACGAAGATACAGATCATGGATCTGCTCGGCATCCATCCCTCGCAGCAGAAAGAAAAGGCCTCACTCCCGCTCATCAAGGCAGTCGTCAAGATGCGTGCCACGAAGAGTGCAGAGGAAATCGCCTATATCGAGGCAGCCTGCGATGTGGGTTACGTGATGCACACCACAGCACAGTTGCTGATTAAGCCCGGTGTCACAGAACAGTTCGTGGCAGGACAGGTAGACGGCATTGCCCGTAGTCTGGCTCAGGGCAACAGTTTTGCAACCATCTTCTCGCAACACGGTGAAATCATGCACGGCAACCCCTCTGATGCAAAGTTGGAGGACGGACGGTTAGTGCTCTGCGATGCTGGTTGTGAACTGAACGACTATTGCTCTGACCATACCCGTACGATGCCTGTCAACGGTAAGTTCTCACAGCGTCAACTGGAAATCTACAGCATCGTGGAGGAGTGTCATGACTACGTATTGCAGGTGGCCAAGCCTGGCGTGAAATATCAGGATGTCCACTTCGCCGTATGCCGACAGATGACGGAACGTCTCAAAGAACTCGGTTTAATGAAGGGCGACACCGACGAGGCTGTCGCAGCCGGAGCCCACGCTATGTTCCTGCCTCACGGCTTGGGACACATGATGGGTATGGACGTACACGATATGGAGGGACTGGGACAGATTTATGTCGGTTTCGACGAGGAGACCCGTCCGAATCTGGAACAATTTGGTACCAACTGTCTGCGCATGGGTCGTAAGTTGGAACCAGGCTTCGTACTCACCGACGAGCCGGGTATCTATTTCATTCCCCACCTCATTGACCTCTGGCGGAAGGAAGGCCACTGCAAGGAGTTTCTCAACTTCGACAAACTCGAGACCTACAAGAACTTCGGCGGCATCCGCATCGAGGATGATCTGCTGATCACAAAGGATGGTTGCCGTTTCCTCGGCTCAAAGCGCATCCCCTACCATCCCCAGGAATTAGAAGAATTTATGAACATTAAACAATAAACGAAATGAAAAAATTTCTCACTTTTGCACTCATGGCTATGATAGCCCTCAGTGCATCGGCTGCCAAGAAAAAGGAAGCCCCCAAAGACGTGAACAAACCCGTCTTTACCACTATCAAGGCGAATCCCATTACCACTATCAAGGACCAGAACCGTTCGGGTACCTGTTGGGACTACTCCACCCTCTCATTCTTCGAGGCTGAGATCCTGAAGGCCACTGGCAAGAAATACACCCTCTGTGAGGCTTTCGTTGCCAACAAGACTTATATGGAACGCGCCATTCAGGTGGTACGCTATCACGGTGACTGCCAGTTTGCACAGGGCGGCTCGGCTGAGGACGTGCTTCACACCCTGAAGACCTGGGGCATCTGTCCCATCGACGCCATGCCCTTCCCCGGCTCACTCTATGGCGACTCACTGAACAACTTCAATGAGTTCTTCTCTATCCTGGAGCCCTATGTGGCTGCTGTGTCGAAGAGTTCTGCCAAGAAGATCAGTAACCAGTGGAAGGTCGGTTTGCAGGGTATCCTCGACGCCTACCTCGGCAAGTGCCCGGAGAAATTCGTCTATGAGGGAAAGGAGTACACTCCGAAGTCATTCATGGCTTCCCTCGGCATCAACCTCGACGACTATGTCTCTATCACCAGTTACACCCATCATCCTTTCTACACCGCCTTCGCCGTAGAGGTACAGGACAACTGGCGCTTCCCGCTCTCCTACAACCTGCCGATGGACGAGATGATGCAGATCATCGACAATGCCATTGACAACGGTTATACCGTAGCCTGGGGCGGTGACGTGTCGGAAGACGGCTTTACCCGTAAGGGACTGGCCTACGCCGTTGATGCCAAGTCGGCACAGAGCCTCAGTGGCAGCGACATGGCCCGTTGGCTCAAACTGACTGCCGATAAGAAACGCAGTCTCATCGACTCACTGGGATGCAACGTGCCCGAGATTGTTCCCACACAGGAGATGCGTCAGGAGCGTTTCGACAACTGGGAACTGACCGATGACCACGGCATGCATATCTACGGTGTGGCCAAAGATCAGAACGGCAAGGAATACTATATGGTACAGAACTCCTGGGGTGAGACAGGCGACTATAAAGGTACCTGGTATATGACCAAGGCCTTTATCGCTGCCAACACGATGGACTTCCTCATCAACAAGAACGCTATCCCCGCTGCCATCCGCAAGAAATTGGGAATTTAAGACCAAAAACCATCCGTTTTTGGTAAAAAACGGCATAATCTGTTAATTTTTTCACAGATTATGCCGTTAATTCATTTTTTATTCTTATCTTTGGGCGCTAATTTGGGTTATTGTACCCTTTTGGCAACACCAAAGCGACAATAAGAATAAAAATAACATATTAAATGCATTTCAAATGGAATTACGAACCACCTACATCAGAACAACGGACGGCGGCTAAGGAGTTAGGCGAGAAGATCGGCATGAACCCGATACTCGCAGACCTGCTTATTCAGCGTGGCATCAAGACGGAGAGCGCAGCCAAGCGATTCTTCCGCCCGATGCTCAACGAACTGATAGACCCGTTCCTGATGAATGACATGGACGTGGCTGTTGACAGGCTCAACGACGCAATGGGGCGCAAAGAGCGAATCATGGTTTACGGCGACTACGATGTCGATGGATGTACGGCGGTGGCTTTGGTGTACAAGTTCCTACAGCAGTTCTATTCCAACATTGAATACTACATTCCCGACCGATATGAGGAGGGCTATGGTATCAGTATCAAGGCATTGGACTATGCGGCTGAGAAGGACATTAAACTTATCATTGTGCTCGATTGCGGCGTGAAGGCAATCGAAGAAATCACTTATGCCAAGTCATTAGGCATAGACTTTATCGTGTGCGATCATCACGTACCGGATGATGAACTGCCACCTGCTGTGGCAGTGCTGAATCCGAAACGTGAAGACTCCACCTATCCCTTCAAGGACCTCTGCGGATGTGGCGTGGGCTTTAAATTCATGCAGGCTTTTGCCAAAAACAATGGTCTGCCGTTCTCACGACTCATTCCCCTACTCGACTTCTGTGCCGTCAGTATTGCTGCCGACATCGTGCCGGTGACAGGTGAAAACCGTATCCTGGCTTTCCACGGTCTGAAGCAACTGAACCAGAGTCCTTCGGTGGGTCTAAAGAGTATCATCGAGATCTGCGGACTGACAGGGCGCGAACTGACGATGAGTGATATCGTCTTCAAGATAGGCCCACGTATCAATGCCTCCGGACGTATGGTGAATGGTACCGAGGCTGTGGATCTGTTGGTGGAACGCGACTTTGAGAAAGCCCTGGCAGAAGCCAACCGCATCAATGAATACAACGAACAGCGCAAGGATGTGGATAAGCAGATGACGGAAGAGGCCAACCAGATCATCGAGAAACTGGAAAGCCAGAAGCATCACTCCAGTATCGTGCTCTACGACGAAAACTGGAAGAAGGGTGTGGTTGGTATTGTCGCCTCCCGCATGACGGAACTCTATTACCGTCCAACGGTGGTTCTTACCCGCAGCGGAGACTTAGCCACAGGCTCTGCCCGTAGTGTGGCAGGCTATGACATCTATGATGCCGTGAAGAGTTGTCGCGACCTGTTGGCCAACTTCGGAGGACACACCTACGCCGTAGGTCTGTCACTGAAGATAGAAAATATCCCTGAGTTCCGACGCCGCTTCCAACAGTATGTCAACGAGCATATCCTGCCGGAGCAAACAGAGGCTACCCTCGACATTGAGGCAGAAATCGATTTCAAGGACATCACCAAGAAACTGCACAACGACCTGAAAAAGTTTGCCCCTCACGGACCAGGCAACGAGAAGCCCATCTTCTGCACCCGTAATGTCTATGACTACGGTACCTCAAAGGTGGTGGGACGCCAGCAAGAGCATATCAAACTGGAACTGGTTGACTCGAAGTCGAGCAACGTAATGAACGGTATTGCCTTCGGCCAGAGTGCCGATGCACGCTACATCAAGTCGAAACGTTCGTTCGACATCGCCTTCACCATCGAGGAGAATATCTACAAACGCAGCGAGGTGCAGTTGCAGATAGAAGACATCAAACCGAGTGAAGAATTATAGGGAGGTTCTGCGACAGTACTGGGGCTACGATGACTTCCGTGGGATTCAACGGGAAATCATCGAGTCGATAGGCAGCGGACACGATACATTGGGACTGATGCCCACAGGAGGCGGAAAGTCCATCACCTTTCAGGTGCCAGCACTATGTAGTGAAGGCACCTGTATCGTTATCACCCCACTGATAGCCCTGATGAAAGACCAGGTGCAGAACCTGCGCCGTCACGGCATCCGCGCTGCCGCCATCTATTCCGGTCTGTCGAGGGAAGAAATCATCATCACCCTCGAGAACTGCATCTTCGGCGACATCAAGATCCTGTATGTATCGCCAGAGCGCTTATCGTCTGAGATCTTCCGCACAAAACTGCGTCACATGAAGGTGAGTTTCATCACCGTCGACGAGGCGCATTGCATCTCCCAATGGGGCTATGACTTCCGTCCTTCCTATCTCCAGATAGCCGATATCCGCAAGGATCTGCCCCACGCACCAGTATTGGCACTCACTGCCACCGCCACACCGCAGGTGGTAGAGGATATCCAGGATAAACTATCATCTGGCCAAGAGACATTCAACGTCTTCAAGATGTCCTTTGAACGGAAGAACCTAGCGTATGTTGTGCGACGCGCCACTGACAAACGCGAGGAACTGATTCATATCCTCAACAGTGTGAAAGGCTGTGCCATCGTCTATGCCCGTAGCCGTCGGAGAACGAAGGAAGTGTCGGATATGCTCAACGAGGCCGGTATCAGTGCCACCTTCTACCACGCCGGACTCGACTCCACCGTGAAGGATGAACGCCAAAAGGACTGGCAGAACGACAAGGTCCGTGTGATGGTAGCCACCAACGCCTTCGGTATGGGTATCGACAAACCCGATGTCCGTCTGGTCCTTCATATCGACTGTCCCGACTCCCTCGAAGCCTATTTCCAGGAAGCAGGACGGGCAGGGCGTGATGGACGGAAAGCCTACGCCGTGTTGCTTTACAATGAGGCAGACCGCCGGAAACTCGACAAGCGCATCAGCGACACCTTCCCCGAGAAAGACTATGTTAAAAAGGTATACGAACACCTCGCCTACTTCTATGAGGTCGGCATCGGTTCCGGCTATCATGCCACCTTCGAATTCAATATCGACGACTTCTGTCATAAGTTCCGCCACTTCCCTATCCAGGTAGACTCCGCCCTGAAGATCCTGAACCGTGCAGGCTACATCGAATACACGGAAGAACAGGACAATCAGGCAAGAGTGATGTTCACCGTCAGTCGCAACGATCTCTACCGTCTGGAAAACAACACACCCAATGAGGAAAAGGTGATTACCGCCCTGTTGCGCAACTACGGGGGACTCTTCGTGGATTACAACTTCATCGACGAGAGTTTCATTGCCAGCCAGTGCGGTCTGCAGCCCCAACAAGTGTACCTGATACTGAAAAGCCTCGGCCAAAAGCACATCCTGCACTTCATTCCTCAGAAGAAAACGCCCTACGTACGCTATCTGCAACGTCGGGAGGATCCTGAGCATATACGGATCATGCCTGCTGTCTATGAGGAACGCAAGGAACAGTTCCGTCTGCGCATCCATGCCATGATCGACTATGCAACGAATGACACCATCTGCCGCAGTCGTCAGTTACTGCGTTACTTTGGCGAAGAGGATAGCCATGATTGCCGACAGTGCGATGTCTGTCTGTCACAACCCCACGGAAAAGCCCGCGAGTCTACGATGACTGCCGAAGCAAAAGCCATTCTCACCCTACTCTCCGACGGCAAGCCCCACCATATCACAGAACTGCGCGACATTCAGTTGCCTACCGACTCACTGAATGCCGCGCTGGAATATCTTTTCAAAGAAGAACACATCCACATGGAGGACGGATTCATCACATCTGTGTGAATCTGTGAACTCTGTGGCTCTGTGTTAATCTGTGCAATCTGTGGCTAGAAATCAAACTTCAACTGACGCGTGCGATCCTCCTCGTCATCATGTTCATGACAATAACTGCTCCCGTCGAAGCAGTGCGTACAGATGCTGCACTTCGGCATGCCGATACTCTTCACCAGATCCTCCAATGTTGCGAACTTCAGGGAAGTCAGGCCCAGACGCTTGGCTATCTCATCCACCATCCGCTTGTATTCCGGTGAGTCGGTCGTAGCATACTTCTCCAGATTCTTCTTATCGTCGCCCTCAAAATCCTTGATGATACGACGGGTGATCAGTTCCATATCGCTCTTTGACGAGGTAAAACCGATAAACGGACAACCATAGACCAGTGGCGGACAGGAGATACGGCAGTGCACCTCCTTGGCACCGTATTCAAAGAATGTCCTCACATTATCCTTCAACTGTGTACCGCGCACGATAGAGTCATCGCAGAACACCACACGCTGATCTTTCAACAAGGCAGGATTCGGAATCAGTTTCATCTTAGCCACCAGGGCACGACGCTCCTGATTGCCCGGTGTGAATGAACGGGGCCAGGTAGGCGTATACTTCAGTACGGCACGTTTGTACGGCACACCCTTACCCTCGGCATAGCCCAGAGCCATTCCGACACCTGAGTCAGGCACGCCACAGACGCTGTCCACCTCGGTATCATCCTTCTCACCCATCAGTTTTCCGTTGGCCTCACGCACGGCCTCCACATTAATGCCGTTATAGTCAGAAGCCGGGAAACCGTAGTACACCCAGAGGAACGAACAGATCTGTTCGCGCTTAAACGGTTCCTGCAGCACCTCCATGGTGTCTGCCTGCAGATAGACAATCTCCCCGGGGCCAAGGTCTCTCACGCGATGTAAATCAAGGTTCGGGAAACTCGTTGTCTCACTGCTCACCGCGTAGGCGCCCTCTTTCTTTCCGATGACAATCGGCGTACGTCCCAGGAAGTCACGGGCTGCGATGATACCCTTCTCCGTCAGGATCAGCATCGAACAGGAACCCTCAATCTTACGGTATACCAGATTGATGCCCTCCACGAAGGTACGTCCCATATTGATAAGCAGGGCCACCAGTTCCGTCTGGTTGATATTGTTGGCCGACAACTCACTGAAGTGCATCCGCCGCTCCAGCAGTTCATCGGCAATCTCACGCAGGTTATTGATTTTCGCCACTGTCACAACTGCATAGCGTCCTAAATGGGAGTTGACAATGATTGGCTGCGGGTCTGTATCGCTGATGACGCCGATACCCTGATTCCCGGAAAACGACTCCAGTTCATCCTCAAACTTCGAACGGAAATAGTCGCGTTCCAGATTATGAATCTTTCGACTGAAACCTTTCTCCTTGTCAAACATGACCATACCGGCACGCTTCGTACCGAGGTGCGAGTTATAGTCCGTACCGTAGAACAGGTCGTTTACACAGCACTTTGTACTGATGGTTCCAAAGAATCCTCCCATACCTTATTATATATATAAGTATATATGAATACTCACTGTCTCTCAAATTTCGCTGCAAAAGTACAAAAAATAAATGAAAAATGAAAAATGAGAAAAGAGAAATGTTGATTTCCGTCTATAATTATTGATTAAAAATAGTTAATAACCTTCTTCGCATTTCCTAATTCTCAATTAAAATAATTACCTTTGCACCCGCTTAATCGCAGGAAGGGTGTTTTCCAGAGTGGCCAAATGGGGCAGACTGTAAATCTGCTGTCTTTCGACTTCGGTGGTTCGAATCCATCAGCACCCACAAAAAAGGCTCGCCAATCGGCGAGCCTTCATTATTCACTAATCACTATTCACCTCTTACAGTTCCTGATTCTCGGGACGGAGTTTGCGGACGGTCTCGCCGGCGCGCCACATCTCCTGATTACGCATGGCCTCGAGTTCCTTCTCCAAACCGGCACGGTAGTCGGGCTTCGAGTTGGCATCGATGGTGATCTGAGCCTCGTTACCAGTCTGAACAGAGTAGTACAGCCACTCCATCACGGGTTTGATGGCATCGTGGAAACGGGGAGCCCAGTCGAGGGCACCGCGCTGAGCAGTCGTAGAACAGTTGGCATACATCCAGTCCATACCCTTTGCACCGAAGAGCGGGCCAAGGCTCTGGGTCAGTTCCTCAACGGTCTCGTTGAAAGCCTCAGAGGGAGAGTGTCCGTGCTCACGGAGCACCTCATACTGTGCCAGCAACAAGCCCTGGATGGCACCCATCAGAGAACCGCGCTCACCTGTCAGGTCAGAAGTAGCCTCACGCTGGAAGGTGGTCTCAAACAGATAACCGGCACCGATACCGATACCGAAGGCGATGGTCTTCTCCTTAGCCTTGCCGGAAGCGTCCTGATAGACGGCATACGAGCAGTTCAGGCCGCGACCCTCGCAGAACATCGTGCGGAGAGAGGTACCAGAACCCTTCGGGGCTACCATGATGACGTCGACATCCTTCGGGGGAATGACACCCGTACGGTCGCTCCAGTTGATAGCGAAGCCATGAGAGTAGTAAAGGGTCTTACCGGGCTTCAGGTATTTCTTGATAGTGGGCCACTGCTGAATCTGACCAGCATCACTCAGAAGCATACAGAGGATGGTACCCTTCTCGGCAGCCTCCTCGATAGAAAAGAGGGTCTCACCGGGAACCCATCCGTCGGCCACAGCCTTGTCGTAGGTCTTACCGGGGCGCTGACCGACGATGACGTTAAAGCCATTGTCGCGCAGGTTACAAGCCTGACCAGGTCCCTGAACACCATAACCGATGACGGCGATGGTCTCATTCTTCAATACTTCACGTGCTTTCTCCAAAGAGAACTCCTTGCTGGTGACTACAGTTTCCATCACGCCACCAAAATTCATTTGTGCCATAATTGCAAAAAAATTAAATGTTATACATATCCCTTGCGTACCATGCCAGCCCTACCCGAGAGCCGTCGTCTTGTCAGCCGCTCCCACCCTACTCAGAGAGTGCGACGAGGGGTGAACTTTAAAAACCGCTTGCAAAATTACAAATTAGTAAGCAAAAAGCCAAATATTTATTCAAAAAATAACATTTTGCTGCGACAGACCTCGATGGGTTCGTCTGAATCAGGAGATGCTTTAACGATGCGAACACAGAATTCACCGTCGCCCGTCTGTTCTCTGTAGAACGAGAGTTGATCGCCGGCATGGGCCTCAGCCACGTAGGCTATCTCGAAACGACGGATACGGTGTTCCTTGTACCAGTCGAGCGGCCAGAGGTCGAGGACATGCTCGATGTATTTCACGGAATTGATGTGGCCGTTTATATCGACATCGTTGTATTGGGTGTCGATGGTACGTAAAAACTCAGCATCGTCAGTCATCTTCACTCTCCCACCCTTGTCGATAGGACATTCCTTGTCCTTTACAATCCAGTTGTTGATAGCGCCGTTGTCGATGCTGAAGATATCCGTAGGCTGACGACTCTCGGTGTCGATCATCGCCCAGATGCTACGACCATAGCCGTAGACCTTTCCATCCTCGCCTACTACACGGAAATTACGACTGGTGAAGTAGCGCATGGCCGACTCCACCCAGGTCTCCACATTGAACTTCGTATACATCTGCGGCATCTCATCCATCTCGATGGCGAGGCGCGAGAGCACCCACGAACGGTTGATGGTGAGCAGATACTTCATGCCGAAGCCACGTGCCGACGAATGGAAGTCGGCAGCGTTGAGCATATGATTGCCGAGATGACCCATGAAGAGCCGCTGCGAGAAGTCGCAGTGGAACGGCTCAGCCATAAAAGGATATATGCCTACTTTATCCATTCTCTCTCTCCTCTAAGAAAGCACTGACCTGCTCCTGCTTACCGCGGGTGACGGCGATACGGCCAGAACGGGTATATTGCAGTACACAACCGAAGGCATCAAGCGCACGGAACAGCGAGATGATATCCTCTGTGATACCATGTTTCATGACGATGGTATAGGTGGGGTTCACCTCAATGATATGCGCATCGAAACGTCGGATGGTACGGGAGATCTCGGGATTCTCCAAGACCTTATCTGTGGCCAGTTTATAAAGACCTGACTCGCGGATGAAGAGTTGGTCGTCCGTGAAGTAATTGGCCTTCACCACATCGATCTTCTTCTCTATCTGACGGACGATCTTTACGATCTGGTCCTCGTCGCTGCTCCAGGCAGTGATGGTGTACTTATGCACACCAGGAATACTCGATGCCGACACGTTCAGACTCTCGATATTCACCTGACGACGGGTGAACACTGCCGTCACCTGATTCAGGATACCTGCCACGTTCTCAGAATAAACCAGCAGGGTATAGAGTTTTCTTTCTTCCTTCTTCATATCTCTTTCCACTTTCCTCTTTCCACTTTCCTCTATATTTCAAGCATCATTTTATCGACATCCATGCCTGGAGGTGTCATCGGCAGTACATTGTCCTCCTCCTTGATTTGACATTCCAGGATGAATGGTCCATTGGTGGAGAGCATCTTCTTGACGGCATCAGCCAGATCCTTGCGATCGGAAACGGCCTGATAGGGGATGCCATAGCCCTGTGCAATATGACTGTAGTCAGGATTCATCATCTTGGTGAACGACTTGCGGCGCAGCCAGAACATATCCTGCCACTGGCGCACATTGCCGAGGTAGTGGTTGTTCATGACAATCATCTTTACAGGTGCCTTCTGTTCCATGATGGTGCCAAGTTCCTCGATACACATCTGGAAGCCGCCGTCGCCCATAAAGCAACAGACGGTACGTTCAGGAGCAGCGAATGTGGCACCGATGGCGGCAGGCATGCCATAACCCATCGTACCGAGACCACCACTGGTGCAGATGCTCCGTTTGTGATGATATTTGAAGTAACGGGTGGCAAAGAGTTGGTTCTGTCCTACGTCCGTCACGAGGATGGCATCGTCGGGAGCCTGCTCTGCCACAGCATTCACAATCTCACCCATCAACAGCGGTCCCTCCTTGGGATGGATGGCGGGTTCGATGACCTTCGTACGTTCCTGTTCATCGAGGGGTTTGAACGAATCGCGCCACTCCTGATGGTTATTCTTATTCAACAAAGCCGTGATAGCGGGAAGCGACTCCTTACAGTCTGCTACCACAGCCACATCGGTCTTCACATTCTTATCAATCTCACTACGGTCGATGTCGAGGTGGATGATCTTTGCCTGCTTGGCATAGGTCTTCAGATTACCAGTCACACGGTCACTGAAACGCATACCGATGGCAATCAGTACGTCGCACTCCTGTTCCTTCAGGTTCACGGCGTAGTTGCCGTGCATGCCGAGCATTCCCACATTCAGCGGATGGTTCGATGGCAGGGCTGAAAGACCCAACATCGTGCGGCCTGCCGGGATATCGGCTTTCTCGAGGAATGCCTTCAGTTCACTCTGGGCATTACCCAGTTCCACGCCTTGTCCGACGAGTGCCAGAGGCTTCTTGGCATCGTTGATCAGTTCTGCTGCCTGACGCACGGCCTCCTTCTCGAGTTTCGGATAAGGCACGTATGAGCGGATGAAATCCACCTTCTGCGGATTATAATCTATCTCCTCCACTTGGGCATTCTTTGCAAAGTCGAGTACCACAGGACCGGGGCGACCTGTCCGGGCGATATAGAAAGCACGGCTCACAGCCCATGCCACATCCTCAGCACGACGAATCTGGTAACTCCATTTGGAGATTGGCTGCGACACACCCACGAGGTCTACTTCCTGGAAGGCATCCGTACCCAGGGCAGAGATAGGCACCTGTCCTGCTATGACAACAATCGGTGTAGAATCCAGCATGGCATCAGCGATACCAGTAAGGGTGTTTGTCACACCTGGGCCACTGGTCACCAAGGCCACACCCACCTTGCCAGATACTCTGGCATAGCCTTCTGCGGCATGGGTGGCACCCTGTTCGTGACGCACCAGGATATGGTCGAAACATTTCTTCTCGCCTCGTGTATAATCGAAAAGCGCATCATAGACTGGCATGATGGAGCCGCCAGGATAGCCGAAGATGGTGGTTACCCCTTCTGCCTGCAAGGCTCGCATCAGCGCCTTCGATCCGGTAATTCTATCTTTCATAATTTCTTAGTCTATTATACGAATACCGCCTTTATCCGCAGAGGAAACACTCTGGGCGTAGGCGCGGAGGGCTTTTGATACCACGCGATTACGCTTCAGGGGCTGCTGCGGACGTGCTGCCAGTTCCTCATCGGAGAGTTTTACGTTGATACTGCGAGAGGGGATGTCGATGACGATAATGTCGCCATCCTTGATCTTACCGATATTACCGCCATTGGCAGCCTCTGGCGAGATATGGCCAATACTAAGACCTGATGTTCCGCCAGAGAAACGTCCATCGGTAATCAAAGCACACTCCTTGCCGAGGTGCATACTCTTGATATAACTCGTGGGATAGAGCATCTCCTGCATACCAGGACCGCCCTTCGGCCCCTCGTGGGTAATCACCACACAGTCGCCGCTCTTCACCTTGCCACCTAAGATTCCCTCGCAGGCATCTTCCTGGGAGTCAAACACGACGGCAGGGCCTTCGAAATGCCAAAGGGCTTCATCGACACCAGCGGTCTTCACCACACAACCATCCTGGGCGATATTGCCGAAGAGCACTGCCAAACCACCATCCTTTGTATAAGCATGTTCAAGGTCACGGATACAACCGTTGGCACGATCGGTGTCGAGTGTCCCCCACTCTTCCGACTGCGAGCCCATCTTCGTAGAGAAACGGTTGCCGGGAGCCGATTTGTATATAGAGGAAGGAGGAAGGAGGAAAGAGGATGGAGAAATGTCTGCGGCAGAAGTATTCTCTTTCCACTTTCCACTTTCCTCTTTCCTCAAGATATCATATTTCTTCAGGGCCTCTGCCAGCGTCATGCCATCCACACGAATGGCAGAGCCGTCAACGAGACCGCCCTTATTCAATTCATTGAGAATGCCAAGGATACCTCCGGCACGGCCACACTCCTGAACACTGTATTTCTGTGTGTTGGGAGCCAACTTACAGAGACAGGGCACCTTGCGACTCAAAGCATCGATGTCCTTCATGGTGAAGTCGGTGCCAGCCTCCTGAGCCACAGCCAACAGATGGAGTACAGTGTTTGTCGAACCACCCATTGCAATGTCGAGTGCCATTGCATTCATAAAGGCCTTACGGGTAGCAATGCTACGAGGCAATACACTCTCGTCGCCATCCTCATAATAGGCGAAGGCATTCTTCACCACCTGACGGGCAGCAGCCTTGAACAGTTCAACACGGTTGGTATGGGTAGCAAGGATGGTACCGTTGCCAGGCAACGAAAGACCGATAGCCTCTGTGAGTGAGTTCATCGAATTGGCTGTAAACATACCCGAGCAAGAACCACAACCTGGACAGGAACAAGCCTCAATCTCCTGCATCTCTTCATCGGATACAGAAGGATCGGCACCTTTCACCATCGCCGTAATCAAGTCGGCATTCTCACCACGCCATCTGCCTGCCTCCATAGGCCCACCCGAACAGAACACCGTCGGGATGTTCAGACGCATGGAAGCCATCAGCATACCCGGTGTTACCTTATCACAATTGGAAATGCAGATCATGGCATCAGCCTTGTGGGCATTCACCATATATTCCACAGAATCGGCAATGATGTCGCGTGAAGGGAGCGAATAAAGCATACCATCATGGCCCATAGCAATACCATCGTCGATGGCAATGGTATTGAACTCAGCGGCAAAACAGCCCATCTTCTCGATCTCGGCCTTCACAATCTGACCAATCTCATGCAGATGCGTATGACCAGGCACAAACTGGGTGAACGAGTTGACAACAGCGATAATCGGCTTGCCAAACTGCTCATGTTTCATACCTGTTGCCACCCACAACGCACGGGCACCAGCCATTCGTCTTCCTTCCGTACAAACTGCACTTCTCAGTTGATGTTTCATAAGTCGTATTCTTTAATTAGTGCGCAAAGTTACATTAAAATCCCCTAAATCCCAACGATTTAATGTTTTTTTTGAAGAAAATATTTGGTTTATTGAGTTGAAAGTATTATTTTTGCAAACGAAAAATGATAATATCAAACAACAATTAAATACATTTTAATATGAATATCGGACGGAGCATTAGGGAAGTGATGAAGAAGAGAGGGATGAGTGCGAGCCAGTTAGCCAGGGCGATTCCTTGTGAAAGAACGAATGTTTATAACATCTTCAGCAGGAAAGATATTAGCACAAAACTACTCTGGAGAATCTCAGAGGTGTTGGATTATAATTTCTTTGAGGATTACACCAAAGAGTACACGAAAAAATCCCTAAAGAAGAAATAAGAAGAGGGGCTTGATGATCTCAAGCCCCTCTTCTTTGTATTCTTTTCTTTGTCTTATACCTCTTCGATAATCTTTGCACCTTCCTTCAGGGCTTCCATATTGAGGGGGATGAGGTCATGATGACGCTCGGGGAGCGTCTTCTTCAAAGCCTTCTCCACACCCTTGTCGCTGACGACGGGAGCCACCTTCAACAGACCGCCAAGGACAATCATGTTGAACACCTTGCCGTTTTTCATTTCGGCAGCCTTGTCCATGGCATTAATCTCGTAGATGGTGATGTCCTTTCGGGTAGGCTTGTTGATGATACCAAAGCCATCGTAGATCAGGATGCCACCAGGCTTGATCTTCGGTTCAAACTTCTCCAGCGAAGGCTGGTTCAGCACCACAGCAATGTCATACTTACTGAGAATCGGCGAAGAGATACGTTCGTCGCTGACAATCACCGTCACGTTGGCTGTACCACCACGCTGTTCAGGACCATAGGCAGGCATCCAAGTCACCTCCTTATCTTCCATCAGTCCACTATAGGCCAGAATCTTACCCATCGAGAGCACGCCCTGACCTCCGAAACCAGATATGATAATTTCTTTTTTCATAACTTCTTACTTCTTACATCTTACTTCTCGCCTGTCGTATCTTTGAGGTCTCCTTTGGGATAGAAGGGGAACATGTTCTCCTTCATCCATTCATTTGCCTTGGCAGGTGTGAGTTTCCAACCGCTGTTACAAGTAGAGACGAACTCAACGAGGCTCGAGCCCTTACCGGCCATCGATGCCTCGAAAGCCTTACGCAGTGCCTTCTTAGCCTTCAAAATAGAAGCCACACTCTCCACACTCTGACGAGTGACGTAGCAGGTACCCTCCAGTCCGGCAGCGATATCAGCCATCTTCAGGGGATAACCATGCAACTGCGGATCACGTCCATAAGGACAGGTAGAGGTCTTCTGACCAATCAGTGTGGTAGGTGCCATCTGACCACCCGTCATACCATAAATAGCGTTGTTGACGAAGATGATCACAATATTCTCACCACGGTTCAGGGCGTGGATGGTCTCACAAGTACCGATACAGGCAAGGTCGCCATCACCCTGATAAGTGAACACCAGACGGTCCGGCCAACAGCGCTTGATACCAGTAGCCAGTGCGGGAGCACGTCCGTGGGCAGCCTCCTGCCAGTCTATATCTATATAATTGTACGCGAAGACGGCACAACCTACAGGCGATACGCCTACGGCCTTGTCTTCCATACCCATCTCTTCGATGACTTCGGCAATGAGTTTATGCACCACACCGTGACTACAGCCCGGGCAGTAGTGCATATTGTTGTCGTTCATCAGCGTCGGCTTCTTGCAGACGATGTTCTCTGGTTGAACTATTTGATTTCTATCCATAACCTTACATGACCTTCTTTAAAGCTTCAACAATCTCCTCAGGATCGGGCACGATACCACCGAGTCTTCCGAACTGCTCTACAGGCACAGCACCATTCACAGCAAGGCGAACATCCTGCACCATCTGTCCGGCATTGATCTCTGCCACGAGGATACCCTTCACCTTCTTCGACAATGCCTCAATCTGCTTGATGGGGAACGGGAACAGCGTAATCGGACGGAACAGACCGACCTTGATACCCTTCTCACGGGCAATCTCCACACTCTTCTCAGCGATACGAGCAGCAGAACCAAAGGCGACAATCGCATACTCAGCATCGTCCATCAACTGCTCTTCATAACGCACCTCGTTCTCCTGAATCTTCGCATATTTCTCTTGGAGGGCGATGTTGCGCTGTTCCATAATCTCGGGCTTCAGTTCGAGCGAGGTAATCACTACACGCTCTCTCCCACCCTTCGGCTTACCAGTAGAAGCCCAAGGACACTGCTTGATGACCTCCTCATCCGTACGACGGGGCTTGTAAGGCGGCAGCACCACCTTCTCCATCATCTGACCAATGACACCGTCAGAGAGGATCATAGCGGGGTTACGGTACTTAAAGGCCAACTCAAAGGCGAGGTCAACAAAGTCTGCCATCTCCTGCACAGAAGACGGAGCCAGCACAATCACCTTATAGTCGCCATTACCACCACCACGGGTAGCCTGGAAATAGTCACCCTGTGAGGGTTGGATGGTTCCCAGACCGGGACCGCCACGCTGTACATTCACAAACACACCTGGCACCTCAGCACCAGCCATGTAAGTGATACCCTCCTGCATCAGAGCGACACCAGGAGAACTGGATGAGGTCATGGCACGCTTACCGGCTCCGGCAGCACCATAAACCATATAGATAGATGCCAACTCACTCTCAGCCTGCACCACCTGCATACCGGTGGTCTCCCAAGGCTTCAGTTCTGCCAGCGTCTCAATCACTTCACTCTGCGGAGTAATAGGATAGCCGAAATAGCCGTCGCATCCGCAACGAATAGCAGCGTGGGCAATCGCCTCGTTGCCTTTCATCAATACAACTTCTTTCTCCATACCTTATTCCTCCATTTTTTTACGATACACGGTGATACAACCGTCTGGGCAGACGATGCCACACGAAGCACAGCCCACACAGGCCTCCTCGTTGACAGCCTCCACATAGGGGTAACCATGCAGGTTCACTTTGTTGGCTAGTGCGATGACTTTCTGAGGACATGCAATGATGCACAACTGGCATCCCTTGCATCTCTCTGTATCCACCACAATAGCACCCTTCATTTTTGCCATATTATCCTGTAATTAATGCATTAATTTCTGAAATTGGCTGCAAAGGTAACAATAAGTCAGCGAAAAACCAAAGAAAACCCATTAAAAGTTGCGAAAAACCTTTTTTTCTTGTATATTTGTACCTTATTAATAATAATACAATAATCCCTGGGCCTTTTGCAGACTCAGGGATTATGATTATCGTAGGATGAGGAATTACCTTGTGGGAGCAGCAGGAGCGCCAGCGGGACGTGGGCCACCAGGAGCACCACCACCGAAGCCAAAGCCGAAGCCCTGCTGAGGTGCGATCTCAGGAAAAACAAGAAGCCCAGGATCTTATTCAAAGCAAGGACGAAGAACTAAGAAAATTGCATAAGCAGGTTAAAGGACAACGGCAACAGGATGACCGCCGCTTAGCGGAACTTGAAAGTAAACTGGATGATTCGGATATTTCCAGACGCTTGCATACATTATTAGAGAAAAATCCTCCCGTAGAGGCGTCATCTGCTGATTTTCGAGACCTTAGGTCATTTATGAATGAGATGATACCTTCTTTCTACATTAAACTTAATACTTCGAAATGTTCATTACGCCCAATAGAATATGATGTATGTCTTTTGGTTCGATTCCATTTTCGACCAGCAGAGATATCAAAATTGACAGGTTTAAAGGAGAATCATGTTGCCAATATCAGGAAAGGTATCTTGTTAAAGGTCTTCAATATCGTCGATTCACCAAGGATATTAGATGGACTTCTCCTGCAAATAAAAGATTAAAGTCAGATTTAATACAACTTTAACAATCTCACAAAACTTCACATTTGGCACATTGTGAAGTTTTGTGAGGTGATTTGCAAGTTGCTTTCTTGGAGTGTAATGAGAAAACAACTAATTTTGCAGCACGTTTTTTAATAATAAAATTATGAGAAAGATTCTTTTAATGGCAATGATTCTGTTGGGGGGAGCATTTTCTTTATGCGTCTATGCAGATGAGCCAATCAATGTCCCCCTACAATTTATTAATGAAGAGGAGATTAGTCAAGGTAATACAAAGGCTCCTATGCGTCCTTTGTTTATCACTCAGGATGGTAACATCCTTACTCTTGCCGCCACGCCAGTAGATTACACTTTGGTACTGTATATGATGAGAACGGTACGGTTGCCTATTCGACCTTCCTTCCGGCAGGAACGACACAGGTCATTCTGCCAACTACTTTATCTGGTACTTATGAAATCCGCTTAGTAGCGGAGACATATTATTATATAGGATATATTGAATTGTAATCAGAACTATTTATATAGGAAAGTATATGAAACATTATGTTATTTGCTCATTAATTGCATTATTTGCATTGATAGTTCCAAACAAAGTATATGCTACAATGCGTAATGTATCTAAAGTAGAAGCCTATGGGATAATTCAGTCACAGGTACCCAGTGGCTCCAATGTTTACTATTATAATACAGGATCAGTACACCTTTTCTTCGTTGATGAAGAGCCAACAAAGGGATGGGAACACAATTGTAAGTATTACAGGATACCGATCCAAATAGATAGTTCCGTAACACCAACTGCCACGGTTGAAGCCTCCAGATATCCTAAATATAGTTATAATTTCATGAAGTTTTCTATTAGTCATAAGGATCTCCAACCTGTAATAAATGTCAAGAGGAGCGTAATGACGCCAGACCAACTGAACGCAGTAGGTAATACATACGCCGTTATTCTGAGTGGAGGTATCAGGCCAACAGCCAATTATCAAAGATATTGGAATGATTGCTCCTTTATTTATCAGATCCTGCGCAGGTGCTTTCATATTGAAAAAGACCATATTTCCGTACTGATGTCTGATGGAACCAGTTCTGGTGCTGATATGGTTGGCCCCACTGGTGCTCTGATTTCCTCCCCGTTAGATCTTGATGATGATGGTGTGGCAGATATCAATTTGGCTGCAACCAAGTCCAATTTCCAAGCGGAATTAACAAGGTTATCACAAGTAATGACTTCTGATGATAGATTATTTCTATATGTGATAGATCATGGTGGCACAACAGATTATATTTCCTCTTCCTATATTTGTTTATGGAATGGCGGGAGAATGTATGATTATGAGCTCGCTTCACTTCTCAACAATTTTAATGTGGCCTCAATGAACATTGTGCTTGGGCAGTGTTTTTCTGGTGGTTTTATTGATAATCTTTCGGCTTCCAATCGCGTAGAATCAGGATGATGGAATGACAAACCAGGTACATGAAACGATCCATGTGACAGATTTTGACAATGCAATGTTTTATGCATATTATAGAGTGAAAAATATCGGAGAGAAGGCCTATAAAGGACAAGGAATGTTTATCCATTCATATTGGGCAGATGCTTCGATGGGCTTGTCTTTGGATGTTTGGGGAGGTGGGAGCAACTCTCAGAACTTCACAAATGGCGGACCATTGGAGGCAAAAAGGATATTTAATACAATTCCAGCGGGCGACTCTGTAATTGTCATGAAGCAATACTCGGTTCCAGATGGAATACTTGGGAGGTTGATTGATAATCCGTCACAAGTGTATCATATCTGCTATCTTGCATTTTTAGACCCAAGTTCGGCTACGTTGGGTGTCCTTCCTCCTGCTATGGCAACAAACCCGAATCATCCTGACATATTGGGGAAGAGAAGAGTTGCCCAAAATAATGCCTCATTTATGACATTAAGCAACACGTCAAGAATGGAGATTCCACTGAATGTACGTAATATTTATGATAATGATCGTGAATTCAGTATAGAAGTTATGCCTGCTAAGGAATATCCGACAGATGATTCAAAGGTCGAGGTTGGTATACGTCTTTCAGAACCATTGTATAAATCATGGGTAGAGAGTGGAACTGCTTCGGAGAAAATGATTACATATAAGACACTTCCCCAAAAAGTTTATACTCAGGGTTTTAACAGCAAGTTAAAGGATATCCGATTGGCAAAGGGTGAAACGGAAAAGATATATTGCACATACAATATCCTCGCCAAGGAAGATGTGAAGGAAGAAACAGTCTATGCCTATGACATCGCTTTACGTGATAAGGAAACAGGAGAATTGGTAGATGGTGAACGTTTTGTTATTAAGCAGATGCCACGCCAAGCAATTCTACCTGTAATTGATGTCAAAGAAACTGATCGCGGTTATTTATTAAAGGCTACCAATGTAAATGAAGCGGCTAATTATATATGGTATAATAGCACAGGTGAAAAGGTCGGCTCTGGTCAAGAGGTTAATATAATACCATCTGAAAAGGAGCAGAAATATAGATTGATGGTGGAGGCAGAAAGTGACGGTGCTATTAATTATGCAGATATCACATTGAATTCTTTCTTTGCTATTAAATCGACTTCACCAAACCCATTTACAAGTCAATTGACCATTACTCTGTCTACTCCGGCAACAGATGATATAGAATTCAGATTACCCCCTGTGAATACTGTTGGTAAAGCAGAATCTTATCGTATGAAACCAGGAGATAGTGAAATCACAATTAAAACATCTGAGTATAATAAAGGAATTTATGTGGTTTCTCTGTTAAAAAATGGTAAAATACTAGACACAAGACAAATTATACATGAATAGTATATAGAAAATGTGTAATTTTGCACAACAAAATAGTGACATGATAAAGAAGAAAATGGTATTATTGATAGTTGCCTTGGCTGTTATTTCGGCCAAGGCAACTAATGTGCAGGTTATCCATCTGCAAGAGGGGGAAGCAATTAAGGGGTATTTAGAGGATGAGAGTGTTCCAGACTCGTTGGTGATAACAGGCGGAATGTCCTTTCAAGACTTCTTTGACCTGAGAGACTACTGCGTAAACCATACGGGTCTGACGGTGCTCAACCTCTATAATGTGACGGCAGAGCAAGATCAACTGCCCCTTGCCGCCTTTATGCCTGACAACCCTTTGCAGCCCGATGGAACCTTTAAGGAAAGTAGGGCTACGGGACTTAGACACGTAATCCTGCCAAAAGGATTGAAAACAATAGGGAACTGGGCTTTTGGCTATCAGCGAAACCTGAACAGAATAGACATCCCAGAAACTCTTGAGACTATCGGAATTGCGGCATTCCGTGATTGTTCAAACCTGAGCCGTGTAGAGTTGCCTAAAGGTCTGAACAGAATCTGCAATTGGGCCTTTGCAAATTGCACGGCATTGTCTGAGGTGAATCTGCCAGAGGAGTTGGAGTATATTGATGCTGAAGTTTTTTATAATACGGGAATAGGTGAAATCGTTGTACCTGAGAGTGTTCGCAAGATAGGCTATGGTGCTTTTGCGTGTAGCAAGCATTTAGTGAAGGGCACCCTGCCAAAGAGTCTGAGGACAATTCCCACTCAACTATTTTACGAAACGCCCATCAATGCGGTTGTATGGCCTGATCATGTGGAGGAAATTGATGAAGATGCCTTTTGCGGCAGTCAGTTTGAAGAGTTGCAACTGCCTGATGGATTGCAGAAAATAGGCGCATATGCATTTGGCAATAATGAGCATTTGCGTTCGGTGGAATTCCCAACCAGTCTTTTGATGGTTAGCGAGGCTGTATTTCAAGACTGTCCGAAGTTGACTCGCCTGGTATGTAAAGCCAGTACCCCTCCTGTATTAGATTCATCAAACAGCGACTGGTGTAGTCAGGTTACCCTTTATGTTCCTCAGGAGTCCGTGGATGCATATCGGTCTGCCTCTGTCTGGAAAGACTGCAAGGAGATTGTAGAAATCGATGTTACTGCAATTGACCCCGTGTATCGTCTTTGGGGGAGCGATACTCGTGTCTATGACCTTCATGGACATATCCTGAAAGGTAAACCTTCGAGGGGTATCCATGTTAAGCATGGGCGAAAGTATTCTTCACATTAAATAACTTGTATTATGCGGCAGTACCTATCTCGTAGAGATATTCTGGGGCAAAGTCTGCACCGTTCTCCCATTCAACAGACCACTTCTATCTGGAAAGTGGTTAAAACGACAAGTGGGCTTAAACGACAAGTCTGTCATAGCCTTATGGAGAGAGTTGCCATCGCCCTATGAAACCGTTTTTACGGGACTGCGGAGCAGTAGTTTTTCCTCCGCACAGGAAAATTATTTCCAGTGCGGAGCAGTAAACTCCCGTCCACACTGCATTTTTATGCCCTTTGCTCCTCTGGCTCTATATATCTCTTTTCTCTAACAACTTCTGTTTGATATACTCCTGAATGTCGTAAGGAGTAGAAACAACTGTTGTCTGACATTCACTTTCATCTTTCGCGGGCAAAATTAAGAAAAAAAGCCGAAAGTTCCAAACTTTTTGCATTTTTCTTTCATTCAGGCGAGATATACGAAAAATCCCTGAGCCGACGGGACTCAGGGATTAGATGTATCATTGCGATAAAGAACTCATGGATTATCTCGTGGGAGCAGCGGGAGCACCTGCACCGCCAGGTCGGCCACCGCCGGGGAAGCCGCCACCGGGGAAGCCACCGAAGCCCTGCTGAGGTGCGATCTCAGGCTCGCCAAAGACAGAAGCCTCGACATCCTTGTCATTCAGTTTGAACACCATGAACTTAGGATTCTTCTCCGTGCAGGGAGCCCATACGCCACCCTTCGGGCCATTAGGATCACTGTACTTGGCGAAGTTAGTCCAAGCCGTCAACATCTTTTCACTCAGATCCCAGTCACCCTTGGTCCAAGGACGCCAGCAGTGCTTCAGGCTCTTGAACACGAACCACAGGTCTGAAGAGTGGAAAGCACCACGCAGACGCTGGGTTACCTCAGGATGGCTGCCATCATCGGGCAACGGACGAGCAAACTCGTAAGCCCAGGCCTTGCCACCCTTCTCAGCACGAACCTTACAGAATTCAGCGATGTTAGGAGCCATATTACCCATATCGTTGAGGGTGAAACCAATCATATAAGGCACATCAGCCAACGTACCCTCACGGGTAGCATCATCAAAACTCTTAACGCTGACATAGCCGTCGATCATCGGCATATAGCCCATGCCCATACGCATCATGCCACCAAAGCCGCCCTGCTGTTGCTGACCGCTGTTAGCCTGCTGATACTGCTGATAGATGGTTGGCAGCGCAAAGACGGTCTCCGTAGAGGCCTGACGCATTTTTTGCAAGTCGGTCATACCTGCCCAGTCAAACATCTTCTTGGCATTGTTGGCTGCATCCTCGATGGAACCACCGCCATAACGGCCACCCATCATACCACCACCATTGGGGTTGGGGATGCTGAGGCCCTGAGCACTCATGATAACAGCCTTATGGAACAGGCCACGGGCCAGCGGTGACTCACAGAGCGTACGAACACTACCACCACCGGCACTCTGTCCGAAGATCGTCACGTTGTTGGGGTCACCACCAAACTGAGCGATATTCTTCTTAATCCATTTCAGGGCCTCAATCTGGTCGAGGATACCATAGTTGCCAGACACCTTGTTGGGGCTTTCCTCAGCCAATGCGGGGTGACAGAGGAATCCGAAGATACCCAGACGGTAGTTGATAGAGACGAGCACCACATCCTTGGCACCCCACTCCTGACCGTCGAACTCAGGCTCAGAACCGAAACCCTCGCGATAGCCACCACCGTGAATCCACAGAGCCACAGGCAGTTTCTTGTTTACCTGACCAGGAGCCTTTGTCCAGACATTCAGATACAGACAGTCCTCACTGAAAGCGGCCTCCTTGCCATAGCCCCACTCTGTGTAATAGCCACCGGTGTACTGGATGGCCTGATAACTGGGACGACCAAAGGTGTCGCAGATTTTCACACCCTTCCAGGGCACAACGGGCTGGGGAGCCTTCCAACGGTTCTCGCGGATGGGAGGAGCGGCGTATGGAATGCCACGATAGACAAACACATCAGGATGATCATCGGCCAAGACACCTTTCACCTGACCACCTTCAATCGTTAACACGGGGTTGTTCTGCGCATTTGCAGACACTGCTACCAAAAGCAGAAGGGGCAAAAATAGTTTTTTCATAAATGTTGTGATTAAAAAAAGTTAGTTGGTTATGATTAGGGATTATACATATCTTTGCAGTAGAAGGCCATGATGTCGTCCAACATCCGTTTGGCCTCGACGGCAGGACTGTCAGGGTCGAGTTCTATGGCCTGAATATAGCAGTTAATGGCTTCATGCCACAGACCCCGTTTACGGGCCTCATTGCCCTGTTCGTAAAACTCCTGCGCCGTCATGTCTACTGACTACTTATAGTATTCCTTCTTACCAGCAGCGAGGGTATTCTTCATCAGCGAACAGATGGTCATCGGTCCTACCCCACCGGGAACAGGTGTGATATAGGAGCACTTAGGTGCCACCTCATCAAACTTCACGTCGCCATTCAGGCGGAAACCGCTCTTCTTCGAGGCATCAGGCACCCGGGTGGTTCCTACATCGACGATGACTGCACCTTCTTTCACCATATCAGCCGTCACAAAGTCGGGCTGTCCGATGGCAGCGATAATGATATCGGCAGCACGGCACTCGTCCTTCAAGGTCTTGGAACGAGAGTGACAGACAGTAACCGTTGCATCGCCATACTGTTTCTGCATCATAAGTTGCGCCATCGGCTTACCCACAATGTTAGAGCGTCCTAAAATGACACACTTCTTACCGCTGGTCTCTATGTTATAGCGCTTCAGCAGGGTGATGATACCAAGAGGTGTAGCCGAGATGAAACACGGCAATCCGATTGCCATACGACCCACGTTGATGGGATGGAACCCATCCACATCCTTGCGGTAATCGATTGCCTCAATGATCTTCTGCTCGTCGATGTGCTTGGGCAAAGGCAACTGCACGATGAAACCATCGACATCCTCGTCCTTGTTCAGTTTGTCGACACAATCCAGGAGTTCTGCCTCGGTAATGTTATCCTCGAAACGGATGAGAGTACTCTTGAAGCCACAGGCCTCGCAAGCCAACACCTTATTCTTTACGTAGGTCTCTGAACCGCCATCATGGCCTACCAGTACGGCAGCCAGATGGGGCTGTTTACCACCCTTGGCGATAATCGCCTTTACCTCTTCGGCAATCTCAGCCTTGATGGCTGTTGCCGTTGCTTTTCCGTCAATCAGTTGCATGAACTATTCACTTTTCACTGTTCACTATTCACTGCTTCATCCATTGCCACTCGTCCTTGGCCTTCTCTGGATCAAGGTTCATCAGCGCATCCACGTCGGTAGCCTTCATACCAATATACATAGCCACCTCTTTCAGCGTCTCCACTTCCTGGTTGCTGACATTCTCGTCGGACTTGACAATCATGGTGAGCATACTCAACATCTGGTAACGGAGGTCTTCGCTCAACGAATTGGCAATCTGACTACCACAATCGCCTATCAACTGCAAGAAAGCCATCGGTTTGGTCTTCTCCAATTCATTGTGCTTGGCAATGAGTTTCTTCACCACGTCAATGCCCTCAACCTCTGCCTCTTCACCGAAATGCTTGTTCAGGAAATTCCCCAGGAACTTATACTCAGAAGGCTCCACCTTGCCGTCGGCGATTACGATGTGTGAAGCCATCACCAACATAGAGAACAGAAAACTGTTGCGCATGTTCTCCCTTACTGGACTCTCCACATGGAATGTCTGGTCAAATTCGTTCGAGAAAACCACATTCTCTGCGGACAACTTCAACTGTGGCTTTTCTGCCACCTCTTCTGTCAATTCCTTCATCGGACCTTCATTGAAGAGACCCTTCAGGTTACCGATCCATTTACCAAATGCCATAACTATTCACTTTTAATTATTCACTATTCACTAAAATTTCGGCATGCCGCCTTTCATCTTCATGGCTGCAGCCATCTGAGCCATCTTCGAATTACCCATGCCAGAGACCATACGCATCATCTTACGCGTCTGGTCGAACTGTTTCATCAGACGGTTCACTTCCTCAATCTTTGTACCAGAACCCTTGGCAATACGCAATTTACGACTCTGGTTGATGATGTCAGGATTGGCACGTTCCTTCGGTGTCATCGAGTTGATGATGGCTTCGATACCCTTGAAGGCATCATCGTCGATGTCGAGGTCTTTGATTTGCTTGCCCACACCAGGAATCATCGAGGCGAGGTCCTTGATGTTACCCATCTTCTTGATCTGCTGGATCTGACCCATAAAGTCGTCGAAGTCGAACTTGTTCTTACGGATCTTCTTCTCCAAGCGCTTGGCCTCTTCCTCGTCGAACTGCTGCTGGGCACGCTCCACGAGAGAGACGACATCACCCATGCCGAGGATACGGTCAGCCATTCGTTCCGGATGGAACACGTCGATAGCCTCCATCTTCTCACCCGTACCAATAAACTTAATGGGTTTGGTGACGACAGTACGTATCGAGAGGGCAGCACCACCACGGGTGTCACCGTCGAGTTTGGTGAGTACCACTCCATCGAAGTCGAGACGGTCGTTGAATTCCTTAGCGGTATTCACAGCATCCTGACCCGTCATCGAGTCCACCACGAAGAGAGTCTCATCTGGGTTGATGGCCTGCTTCAAGTTGGAGATCTCATTCATCATCTCCTCATCGACAGCCAGACGACCAGCCGTATCGACGATGACCACGGTATAACTCTCCTGCTTGGCCTTACGGATGGCGTTCTGGGCAATCTCCACCACATTCTTGTTACCTTCCTCGGTATAGACCTCTACGCCAACGGTCTGCCCCACCACCTTCAACTGTTCGATGGCAGCAGGACGATACACGTCGCAGGCCACCAACAACGGTTTCTTGTGCTGGCGCTCCTTGAGCATCTTGGCGAGTTTACCAGTAAAAGTGGTCTTACCAGAACCTTGCAAACCCGACATCAGGATGATGGCAGGACGGTTTTCGAGATTCAACTCCGCAGCCTTGCCACCCATCAGTTCCGTCAGTTCGTCGTGAACAATCTTCACCATCAACTGTCCTGGCTTCACGGCAGTGAGCACATTCATACCCATCGCCTTCTGCTTCACGGAATCTGTAAAAGTCTTGGCCACCTTGTAGTTGACGTCTGCATCCAACAGGGCGCGACGCACATCCTTCAAGGTCTCGGCTACGTTGATTTCGGTGATTTTACCCTCACCTTTCAGTATCTTAAACGATCTTTCTAATCTATCTGATAAATTCTCAAACATCTCGTTGATTTATAATTTAACGATTATCGATTTACAATTCAGTGTGCAAAGGTACGAAGAAGTGAGCGAAAAACCAAATAAATATTGAGATTTTTAATAAACCCTGCATTATAGCCGCCCCTTATCAAGGGGCTCTAAATATTCATTTTTCTTGTTGTACAGTCCGTTGGGAGAACTCGCAACCACAATATTGTTGGTTGTAGAAGTTAAATTCTTTCAAGAGTTGGTTGCGCCGTTCCTGCAAGCCACCCTTGCGCCAGTTCTGATCCCAGAAGGTGGTGTCCTCGACAGCCTGCTCTGCCAGATGACCAGCCCGATTGATCTGTTCGAGACTCTTCCAACGACTGGAAGCAAGGGTTGTCGTGAAGTATTGCAGTCCGAGTTCTTTTGCCTTCCGTGCCGCCACTGTCAGACGATACACAAAACACCTTTCACAGCGTATACCACGCTCCGGCGCCTGTTGGATGTCACAGAGGGACGGTTCTTTTGTTACATCGCCAGCGGATGTAACAAAAGAACCGTCCCTCTGTGACATCAGGCCCTCCAACCATTGTTCGTGATTGTAGTCGCCATCTATCCACGTCAGTCCGAGGCCCTCTGCATGGCGTTTACTTTCGTTCTTGCGGATCTCGTATTCCTCACGGGGGAAAATGTTCGGATTGTAATAGAATATCGTAGGACGAACCCCATTGGCGAGCATCCACTCGACAATCGCAGATGAACACGGTGCGCAGCAAGCATGCAACAACACTTCCTTACACCCTTCTGGAATTATAATCGCAGGTTGCTTCATAAACCACGGGCTTTCCAGATGCGATCCTTTGCTGCATTAATCTCTTGGAATTTCTTCTCTGCCGCCTTACGCACATCCTCGCCTAATGCTGCCACCTTATCGGGATGGTGCTCGAGAGCCAGTTTACGATAGGCTTTCTTCACCTCGTTGTCTGTGGCATTCGGACTAACACCTAATACTTTATAGGCATCCTCCAACGTATTGCCTTCCAAGTGCAGCATCGAGTCAACCTCACTACTCCGGAGTCCCATCCACTGAGCACACTCTTTCAGTGCCGTGATCTCACTCTGGGGCACAGAACCATCGGCCTTTGCCACCATCACGAGGTAATTCAACAACTGCAACCGCTGCGAATAGTCCATCTGCTGGTTGATTTGTCCACAGCACTGACGGACGGTCTGCTTGAACTGCGTCCAACCCTCTCGCTTCTGTTCGTCAAAGAGCTTGTTCAAGATATCGTTACCCTGATAGACAGCCTGACTGCCGAAGTTCTGACGGAGCATCTGACGTACCATCTCCATCTCGGAGTGCATCGCCTTGCCGTCGGCCTTGATGATATAAGAAGACAGCACGAGTAACGAAAACAGGAAACTGTTACGGTCACCCTGTTGCTGACGCTGGCGATAAGCCTGCTGATAGGCCTGACTATAATCCTGATACGACTGCTGTTGCCAGTTTTCCTCACGTTGGGAACCGGCTCCCCACGTACCAGAATTATTGGGTGTGTTCACCCCGTCGAGTACCGAGTCAAAAAGTGTCCCTATCAGATAGCCTGCCAGAGCGCCCAAAGGACCTCCAGCCATCCATCCGATAAAACCACCTAACCACTTACCTGCTGCCATCAAATAATTTACAATTTGACAATTTACAATTTTTATTTCACAACCTCACCGATGGCTTCACCTATACAAGCATTGGGCTGCTGGATGTGCAGCATCTGCGTGATAGTGGGGGCGATATCCGTGATATGTACTTCACGACTTGTGCTACCATGCTCCACTTTCCAACCATAGAACAGCAAAGGAATATGGGCATCATAGGGATTCCAGGCACCATGGGTGGTTCCAACCGGAGACGAAGACGCCCAGAAATCATACCAGCCAGCCTCTAATATTATCACCAGGTCGCCTGAGCGTTGGGGATGATAACCCAAGAGTGCACGACTACGAAGGACATCTGGCACACTCCAGGTATTCACTTTCTCAAAGTCCATCACAAACTGCACATGGGGCATCTGTGTGAGATAGTCAATCAGCACTTCCTTGACTTTTGCCAAGTCCAGACCCAAAGCCTTAATCTTACCATGGTTCAGAAAGACACGATAGGCATTGATACCATTGAGAATTGACATATCTACGGTAGGTCCGAGTTTTTCCTTCAGATAGGCTTCTATCTTGCCGCCATCCATCTCTTCGTAAATCTTCCAGGCTCCACCGCCCATCTGATGATCGATCATAAACTGATAATTATGGGCAGCACCGTGGTCTGCCGTCAGGAAAAGGAGATAGTTTCCCTCACCCACCTGATTGTCGAGTGCTTTGAGCAAACGGGCGAGATCCTTGTCCAACTCCAGATAAGCCTCATCAGTATGCTCGCCACGAGTACTATATTTATGGCCTATCACGTCTGTCTGCGAATAACTCACACAGAGCATATCCGTCACCTTGCCCTTGCCAAGTCGTTCTCCTTTCAGGGCGGCAATCGCCATATCAGTAGTGATATGTCCGCAGAGGGGGTAAAGTCCGACATCCTTGCCGACTTTCTGCAACTCCTTGTTCTTCTTGAGTTCCTTATTGTAGGCTTTTGCCCACTCTGGCAATTCAGTGCGATAATAAGTGCTTGTGATAAATTGTCCGTTTTCGTAATCCAACCAATAGGCATGATCCGAACTCCTGCCTGCTGGCAGGATGGCAGCACGATCCTTGTAGGACACGCCTACCACCTTCGACTGGAAGTCGGTGTGCAGCCTCAACTGGTCGCCGATAGTAGTGACCAGCAGATTGCGAGGCGACATACAACCACGCTTACGGTTGTCCGTTCCCACAGGATCAACGCTCTTGTCGCCACAGCAGTAGACTGCCGAGTCGCCAATAAAGAAGTCATTGCCGCAGATACCATGCAGAGCAGGCGTAGAACCAGTATAGGCACTCGAATGTCCGATGGCTGTTATGGTCGGCATGTAGTTAATCAGGCAGTTGTCGCAACTATATCCTTTCTTGATCAGACGCTTAAAACCATCATCCTGAAACTGATCGTAGTACCTGCTCAGATAGTCCCAGCGCATCTGGTCCACCACAATTCCCACTACAAGTTTCGGACGCTCACCGAAGCCGGTGTGCGCCAAAACCATATTGCAGACACATACCAGCGCTGCAATACACAATAGGACCTTTCTCATTTTGGGAAATTACTTCTTGAAGAAGGAGGCAATCCAGAGGATGAGAGCCGCACCGATGATGGCTGTGGCGAGTTGTCCGAGAAGGCCGCCCCATGAAATGCCGAGCAGGTCGAACAGCCAGCCGCCGAGAGCACCGCCAAGGAGACCCAATACACAGTTCATGATGATGCCGAAGCCGCCGCCTTTCATTAACTTACCAGCGCAGAAGCCAGCCAAACAACCTAAAAGAAGTGAAATAATAATACCCATAACTTTACTGTTTAATTGGTTTGATGCTGCAAAAATACGCAAAATAATCGGAACCACCAAGAAATGAACCGATTATTTTGCGTATTTGAACAGACTCAAGGACTATTTCTTTATCTCTATGTCTCGCTTCACATTGTTGCGGATCTTCGTGAGATAACCCTTCATACCCTCAGCATCCTTGTTGTCGATGATTTCCAGAAGTTCTTTCAACTCCGTACGAATCTGACTCACCTGATCGTGGGTATAGGGGTTGAAGAGGATTTCCTGCAACAGATAGTCGTCCTCATTCAGCACCCCCTTGGCAATGCGCATGTGACGCTTGAAGGTCGTACCCGGTGCATCCTGATGCTTCATCACGGCAGCAAACACGAATGTTGACACGAACGGGATTGACAGTGAGTATGCCACCGTCTTGTCGTGCTCCTCGAAGGAATACTCGTAGATATTGAGTCCCAACTTCTGATAGAGATCCTTGAAGAAGATACGTCCCATATAGTCGCCCTCACTGATGATGATGGCATTCTCCTCAGAGAGTTGCTGCAGGTTGGCAAACGTAGGACCGAACATCGGGTGGGTACTGACATAGCGCATTCCCGAAGCCTCATAAAAATCTTTCAAATCAGTCTTCACAGAGGCGATATCGCTGATAATACACTCTTTGGGGAGATAGGGAATCACCTCCTTGAACACAGGAATGGTATATTTCAGCGTCACAGCATTGATCAGCAGTTCCGGCTTAAACTCCTTGATTTCCTCGTAGGAGGTAAAGCGCTGACAGTTGTAAGTGAACCGCATCCGCTTGGGGTCTCTCTCAAAGACTGCCACCTCGTGCTCAAAACTCAGCAGGTCGATGAAGAAACTTCCCATCTTACCTGCACCCATCACAAGAATCTTCATAATACTCCTCTTTTATGAAAGAAATTACTTATTAATGATTTCGATTTGTTGTCTGACACTTTCCTCGTGGATATTCTCAAAGACGTGAGCCACGAACTCAGGGGCCATACCACAGAGGGCTCCCTGTGCACCACGCTTGTTCAGAATCTCATTGTAGCGGTTGGCCTGCAACACCGTCATATTGTGTTCCTTCTTGTACTGACCGATCTCACGACAGACCTTCATGCGCTTAGCCAGAATATCCATAATCTGATTGTCGAGTTCGTCAATCTGCTTACGTAGTTGACTGATGCCCTCTGTCGTGGTGTGCTCATCACGGATCACGAGCAGGGAGAGGATATAGTCGAGCACATCAGGCGTCACCTGTTGCTTGGCATCACTCCACGCCTTGTCAGGATCACAATGGCTCTCAATGATCAGACCGTCGAAGCCAAGGTCCATGGCCTGCTGACAGAGTGGAGCCACCAGTTCACGACGACCTCCGATATGACTCGGATCACTGATGAGCGGCAGGTCAGGAATCCTGCGGCGCAACTCAATGGGAATCTGCCACATCGGGGCGTTGCGGTAGATTTTCTGCTCATACGAAGAGAAACCACGGTGGATGGCTCCCAGACGCTTCACCCCAGCCTGGTTGATGCGCTCCAAGGCACCTATCCAGAGTTCGAGGTCAGGGTTGACGGGATTCTTCACGAACACAGGTACATCTACCCCTTGCAACGCATCGGCAATAGCCTGCATGGCAAAGGGATTGGCCGATGTACGGGCACCTATCCAGAGGATATCGACATCATATTTCAAGGCCAGTTCCACATGCTCTGGCGTAGCCACCTCACAGGCCACATTCATCTTGGTCTCTTTTTTCACTTGCGAGAGCCACACAAGGGCGGGTTCACCGTGTCCCTCAAAGCCACCTGGCTTCGTACGGGGCTTCCACACACCGGCACGGAAGTTATGGCAACCCTTCATTGCCAGTTCACGGGCTGTGGTCATCACTTGTTCCTCCGTCTCGGCAGAGCAAGGGCCTGCAATCACGAAGGGACGTTCATTGTCACTCGGTAAATTCAGTGGTGCTAATTCCAGTTCCATAATTATATTGCTTTCTTAATTCTTTCTAATGCTTGTTGTATTTTCTCTTCTTTCGCACAGAGCGAGATACGGATATACCGCTCACCGTTGCTACCGAAGATAAAGCCTGGTGTGATGAAGACACGGGCCTCGTGCAACACTTTTTCCGTCAGGTCTTCCACATTCTGGATGTCAGCAGGTATCTTGCCCCAAAGGAACATACCCACCTGATTCTTATCGTAGGTACAGCCTAAGACATCCATAATCTTCTCTGCCCACTCACGACGACGGGCATAGGTGTTGATATTATACTCCCTGTGCCAAGCCTCATCATTCTGATACGCCTCAGCGGCAGCCAGTTGGATGCCACGGAAAGTACCACTCTCAATGTTCGACTGCACTTTCAGTATCCACGTAATAAACTCAGCATTCGTTGCACACAGGCCTACACGCCAACCGGGCATATTGTGACTCTTCGACATCGAGTTGAACTCGATACAGCAGTCCTTCGCACCTGGCACTTGAAGAATGCTCAGGTGTTCCTCACTGAGAATGAAAGAGTAAGGATTGTCATTCACCACCACAATACCATGCTCCTTCGCAAACTGTACCAGACGCTCGTAAGTCTCACGCTGAGCCCTACCACCCGTCGGCATATTGGGATAGTTGGTCCACATCAGTTTCACCTTCGAGAGATCCATCTTCTCCAGTTCCTCAAAGTCTGGCTGCCAACCGTTATCCTCACGCAGATTGTAGTTCACGATCTTGGCACCCAAGATCTTACTCAGCGAAGTATAGGTAGGATAGCCCGGATTCGGCACCAGCACCTCGTCGCCTGGATTCACGAAGGCGAGCGTCACGTGCAGGATACCTTCCTTCGAGCCTATCAGTGGCAGGATCTCCGTCTTGGCATCCAGATCCACATCGTACCAGCGCTTGTAGAAGCCGGCCATGGCCTCACGCAACTCAGGCGTACCCATCGTGGGCTGATAGCCGTGGGCATTCGGTTGATGGGCCACTTCACAGAGTTTCTCGATGGTCTGTGGTGACGGCGGCATATCGGGACTGCCAATGGCGAGGCTGATGATATCCTTGCCCTCAGCATTCATCTGAGCCACTTCCTTCAACTTCCTACTGAAATAGTACTCCTGTACTAAACTTAATCTCTCTGCTGGTTTAATTGGTCTGTTTGCCATCCTTATATTCTCCTAAAATCTTTAAGTCCTTGGTCAATGGGATAATCGCGTCAATGCTCTGGCGGTAACGGGTCAGGTCGTCGTACATCACGTCGACATAGAACAGGTATTCCCACTCCCGTCCGATAATCGGCAACGACTGGATCTTCGTCAGGTTGATCTTATAAAAGGAAAGGATTGCGAGCACATGACTCAGTGAGCCCTCCTCGTGAGGCAGGGAGAATACAATGCTCGACTTGTTGGTTTCCAACAGCGGACGAAGCATATCCGCCTTATTGGGATTCGACACCACGAGGAAACGGGTGAAGTTGTGCTTGTTGTCCTCGATATGGTCTTCAAGCACCTTCAATCCATAGAGTCGTGCAGCCTCTGCGTGACAGATGGCAGCCCAGCCTCGCCTACCCTCTTCGGCAATCATCTTCGCCGAACCTGCTGTATCCTCAGCCTCCACATTCTTCAACTGTGGATGCTGAGCCAGGAACTGACGGCACTGCATCAGGGCCACAGGGTGCGAGTGTACTTCCGTGATAGTGCTCCAGTCGTCCTCAGGCAGACAACAGATGCAGTGCGAGATGTGCAACTTATGTTCACCTACCACCGTCGTGCCAGAGTCGCGCAGCAACTCATAGTTATGCAACAACGAACCCGCAATCGTGTTCTCTATGGCCAGCATACCGATGGCAGTAGGATCCTGCTTGATACTCTGGAACACCTGTTCAAAGGTGGAACAGCAGATGAGTTGTATCTGTTCTCCCTCGAAATACAGGTGCGCCGCAATGTCGTGGAACGACCCCATCAGTCCTTGTATAGCAATCCTCTTCATCTATGTAATTACAATTTGACGATTTACAATTTATTAAAAAATCCCGCTTTCACTCTGTTGTGAAGCGGGACCTTATTTCAATTCTTCAATTTTCAATTCTTTAATTTTACTTACGGCCTTCCGCTTCACAGTTCCCTGCAAAGTAAAAGTAATAACCGTAAAAGTAAGCGTTCAACATTGACATATTCTGTTCGTTTTTGTCTTATCGGCTGCAAAAGTACATCATTTTTGCGAAACAAACAAATAATTTGCAAGAAATTTTGCGATTTTGCTTACTTTTTTAATATCCGCACCACTGACGGCGCATTTCGTCACGATCCACCTCGTCTATCAGTATTTCTGCCAATGCTGTGACGACCTCAAAGGGGACCTGCATCCGAGGATCATCACTGTGCGGATTGATAGAAGGCAGGAAATGAGCCATCTCATGCTTATACACCTCACGCATCCGATGGCCTTTCTTGCCGCTGTCCACCGAACAGGTATAAGTCACGTTGGCCAGACGGTCGCAGAGTTTCACAAAGGGAGCATAGAGCGTCTCGCGTATACCTTGATAATACTTCTCCCCTGCCCGCTCGGCACGCGTGCGCCCCTTGTCGTTGGTCAGGGCATAGACGATCTCCGTCGCCATCAGCGCCTGTTCCTCCGTCAGCCACTGCCGTGCGATGTTCATCACATCATTGTACGTCACCCGTGCATCCTCGATACTGTCGTGATAATAGCCTCCGAAGAACAGCGGCAGCACATCCTCCTCGCAGGCACATACCAGATGACCGAAACTAGAAATGCCTTCCACCACCATATCGAGATGGAATCCGTATGGCAGGTCGTCGCCATAGGTCTGATTCACACTCTGATGCAAGTCATGGGCCGACTGTCTGATGGCTTCTATCTTGGCAGCATATTTCTCCTGATACTTCTGAAATTCTTCTTTTGTCATATTTCATTTTTCACTAAAATCCAATGCTTCATTTCGTCTGCATCTTATTGCGTAGCCTTTCCTGCCCTCAGGTCACGGATGTACTGACAGAAGCGGTCTATAAGGGCTATCCGCTCTTTGTTAGGCACGTCGACGAGCGAGGCACCATTATTGAACTGCATCACGGTTGGCTTCTGCTCGTCGAACACGGGCCAGGCAGGTAATCCTTTTCCGTTGGCTTCGCCTTCGTCTGTCACGACTCGGCCATCCAAGCCTGCTTGATGGCTCTCGCTGCTCCATCCGTTTGGATTCCCTCCCGTCTTGGCGAAGTTCACCCAGTACTGCTGCATCAGGTCGCCTACCTTCTTCTCTTGCGGATATTTATCAGCCTTATTGTCAAATGCTCCCTTCAAATACATGATATCATCAGCATGGGCTGCACCACGACGGTTACCTTTGGCATAGACGGTGGTATCCGACTTCTGGGCGAGGTAAGCCATATATACAGGACTCTTACCCGTCTGCTTCTGCAAGGTAGCCCAGGCGTATGCAGGCCATCCGAAATTCAAGTCACGCACCAGGTCGCGAAGACTGTAAAGACGTTCCTCGTCGGTACGACCCGGATAATAGACTTTCAGGCTATCACCCCAGTGACCTGGTAACTGGCTCACCTGCTGGTTAAACATCTCTTCGCTCACCGAGTCGAACTCTACGGCACCCTCGTCACTGTTGTACATGATCAGCACGGGCACATCGTAATATTCGCCCTTCTGATAGAGGTCGTAGAGGGGCGCAGGCATCACATAACCGTCGATGATGGGAGTGCTGCCCTGGAAGTTCACATCATTACCTGTGAGCGACTTGGCATCCATCTGGCGCAATTCGGCAATGCTCTTTTTCTGCAACTGGTTCATAAACAGATAGCCCAGCATCTGAGCCGTCGTCTGGTCTATAAGACTCAGGGGCGACATGAAGGCACCGCTCTCACTGATGCAGGCACGGAACAACCCCTTGGCCAGAGGCGACGCACAGAGGATATGACAACTCATGGCACCTGCCGACTCACCGAAGATAGTCACCTTTGCGGGGTCGCCGCCAAAGTTCTGGATGTTACGCTGAACCCATTGCAAGGCGAAGATCAGGTCGAGCATACCATAGTTGCCGGAATGTCCCTCGGGATTCTCCTTGGCGAGGTCGGCATGCGCCAGATAACCCAGTGCACCGGCACGATAGGCTACAGACACCGTGACCACCCCACGACGGGCCAGACTCTGCCACAGTTCTCCGCCATAATGTTCCGTGCGGAATCCGCCACCATGAATAAACACCATCACTGGCAGGGCCTCGCTCACCTTCTTGGCAGGAGTCACCACACTGAGGTAGAGACAGTCCTCGTCCATCATGTCGTATTTCACATAACTCTTTTCGGGCTGCGGAGGCCACTTGGCCGTCTCCTTGGCTTTGAGCACACCCGTCCAGGGCTTGGCGGGCTGCGGTGCCTTCCATCGCAGGTCGCCAACGGGAGGAGCCGCAAAGGGAATGGCGTAATAACAAGCGAGGTCATTACCTTCGAGTACGCCCTCCACATCACCCATTTCTACATGGGTCTTCAACAACGGCTGGGCCTGAACAATCACCACGCCCAACAGTCCGCATATCACAAATAATAGTTTCTTCATATCGGCTGCAAAATTACAAAATAAAATACATATAAGTCCTTTAAACTACAGTTTTTCTCCGCAATGTGAGCAATAATGGTCATCGTCGTTCACCATCGCGTCGCAACGTGGGCAGTGCCCGTCTTTTGGTTTTTCTTTCGTCTCGTCAATGATATTTGCTGTAACAATGCCTGTAGGTACGGCAATGATGGTATAGCCCAGCAACATGACAAATGCCGAAAGCAAACGGCCTATGGGGGTTATAGGTGTGATGTCGCCATATCCGACAGTGGTCATCGTGACAATGGCCCAATAGACCGATGTGGCCAGATCTGTGAATTGTGTGTTGGGCTGACCGTTCTCAACCATAAACATCAGGGTTCCCAAACAGACGTCGAGTATCAGCACAAATAGGAAGTAGACTGCTATTTTTGTGAGACTCTTCTGGAGCGAGCGCATCAGCATGTAGCCCTCGTTGATGAAACTGAACAACTTGAAAATGCGAAAGATGCGGATGAAGCGGAACGAACGCAACAGAATCATATACCTCGCATTGGGCAGGAAGTAGGAAAGATATGGCGGCAATATCGATAGCAAGTCTATGACGCCGAAAAAACTCAGCACATAGTTGCGAGGTTGGGGTGAGCAATAGACACGGGCAATGTACTCAACCGTAAAGAAGAAAGTCAGAAGATATTCCAGTATCTCCAATACGAACTTAAAGGTATGGGCTAATGAGGGAACCGTCTCGATGAACGAGATGATGATGCTCAGCGAGATAGCCGTTATCAGCGTAAGGTCAAAGATACGTCCAGCAGGGCGCTCCGACTCAAACATGATGCTATAGAGTTTTTCTTTTTCAAGCCACCGGGGTTTCTTCATACTTATATAAATCTATTAATGTTCATACGATTACGTCTGCAAAGATAAACATTTTCCCGCATATACACAAACTACTCCATCTTTTTTTGACCATTCGTTTGGCTGTTTGCCTTTTATTTCGTAATTTTGCCACCAGAATAAGAATATTGTAAAACCCTTTTAATGACTCACAGGAAAATGAAGACGAAACATATCCAATACGAGACTCACGGCACCTGCTCGAAACTGATTGACGTGACTGCCGACGAAAACGACATCATCCAACAAGTGTTCTTCCTCGGGGGCTGTAATGGCAACCTACAAGGTGTCAGCCAGTTGGTGCGCGGCCAGCATATCGACGATGTCATCAAGAAACTCGACGGCATCCGCTGTGGTACGAAAGGCACCTCCTGCCCCGACCAACTCTGTCGCGCTTTAGAGCAACTCAAAAACGTTCCCTTGAAGGATTCATAGTTATAAGTCCACAGATGGCCTCCAAATACTGACGGTCTGTCTCGTCGAAGGTGGCGAGTTCCTTACTGTCGATGTCGAGTACGGCAACCACCTCACCTGCCTGCGAAAAGACAGGCACGACAATCTCCGAACGTGAGAGACTGCTACAGGCGATATGACCCGGGAACTGCTCCACATCAGGCACCACGATGGTTTCTTTGCGCTGCCAGGCCGACCCACAGACACCTTTTCCGAAAGGAATGTGCATACAGGCCACTGGTCCTTGAAACGGCCCCAACACCAACTCCTTGTCTGAAATCGGCTTACCGCTTGCTACCGAAGGGACGCAAGAACCATCCGACTGCACCTTGGGCATCACCCGATAGAATCCTGTCCAAAAGAATCCCATCGTCTCATGGATGGCCGCACAGACATTGGACATCACTGCCACACCGTCCGTCTCGCCCTCAACAAGAGCCTTGATCTGTTCCGTCAATAGACGGTATTTCTCTTCTTTCTCCATATTGCCTGCAAGATTACCGTTTAGCGCGCTTGTACTTATGAAGTTTCAGCATCTGCTCGGCGTAGCGATAGCCAAGGGTGCGCATGCCTTCGGTGCTGAAATGGAACTGGTCGCCTGTGCTCTCGCAATCCTTGGATGAGATGATGTAGGAGTTGGGGAGCGTCTTGGGTAGGTTGGGCAGAATATCTACGTTGAATCGCCAGCAGACACCACCCTGCTCCTCATGTTTCAGTTCGCCAGCAAGAAGCGGAACATCCTTGGGATTAAGCCCGAGGTCGTTACAGAGGTCGTGATAAATCTTCGCCACACGCTCCGGCCACTTAGGATCGTCAGAGTTCGACTCACCCTGATGGATAAGGATGCCTTTGATGACGCCGTCCTTCATGGCGATACGTGCCATATCGACGAGTCGCTGGTAGGGATTTCCGTCGTATTGGTTCACGATGGCTTTCATCCAGTCGCGCTCGTTGTCGATATAAGCCTTGTAGTCGTCCTTATCCCAAAGTTCGATCTTGGCACCTGCGACAGACACGTTGATGACACCAATGCGATAGCGCTTGTCGATGCTTTCAATCATCTTACGGCCAAAGAAATCAACAGGCCCCATATTATTGCCTTCACGACAGATTGGTGGGATGGCGGTGTACCAATGGCCCATTTCACGTTCCTTGCGTGGCATATTGACCGCTGCAAGGAATTGGAACCGTGGGTCGTTGAAGTCCTTGTCCTGTTCAGCAGGACGTGCACCTGCTTCCATGTTCGACTGCCCGAAGCAAAGGAAGATGTGGAAGTTCTTGTCAGGTTTCTGGGCCTGTGCCACCAGCGGCAGACAGACCAATAGCAACAACGTAAACAACTGTCTTGTCTTCATATCTATACTTTATATATTTTCAACTATCGGCTGCAAAGATACAAAATAATATACATATATCCAAATTTTTCGATTTCTAACCTTGATTTATCTGTCCAAAATCTGGGAGAAGATTATGCACACCGTGCAAAAGTCTGCCCTAAATTTGAGACACGTTTATGCACACCGTGCATAGATATGCCCTGAATCTGAGGCGGGTTTCTGCCCACCGTGCATAATTATCCCCTGAAACTGAGGCAGATTTCTGCACACCGTGCATAAATATCCCCTAAATCTGAGGCAGGTTTCTGCACACCGTGCATAAATATCCCCTGAACCTGAGTCATGTTTCCACCCACCGTGCATAAATGTCCCCCGAATCTGAGGCACGTTTCTGCACACCGTGCATAGATATGTCCCAGTTTTTAGGCAGGTTTTTCAAGTTTTTGGATGGTCTGTCATGAATTTGGGACTTGTCATTTTGACCTTTTAAAACTCAGCCCCAAAACTGGGAGAAGGTATTTCGACCTCGGGAAATCGTGTCCCAATTCTGGGTGAAGAAAACCCGACCCCGGAGAAATATGCCTTGAATCTAAGGCAAGATAATCCGACCTCGGGGAATTATCCCTCGGATTCGGGGCAAGATATTCTGACCTAGGAAAGATCTGACCCAGTTTTTGGGTGAAGAAATACCGACCACAGGAAAACATGGCTCAATTCTATGGCAAAACAATCCGACCTCGGGAAAGTATCCCTTAGATCTGGTGCAAGATATTCTGCCCTCGGAATATCTTCTCCCAGATTTCAGGCAAAGTTTTCCTACTTAATTTACACAAGGGGAACAGGAATGAAGTGTAATTTTCAATTTGATTTTTTTCTTGCATTTATGGTTTCAGATGAGAGTGGTGGAGAAACCTACCATTAAAGATAAAAATTGCAAGTATTAATTCAAAAAATTGCGAGAATTAATACTTGCAAGTATTTCTATTAATAGGCCACCTTGAAGCCATCTTATGGGACAACGTGAAAGCCAATCAAATAATTTGACAAAAATCAATTTCTTCTTTTTGTGATTTGACACTAACCTTCAATCACAACAGAATCGTCTCTCCGTGTTATTTAGCCGTGAATCTGCATTTCGGATAATTGGAACATCCATAGAAACTACCATACTTGCCCGTTCGCTTAACAAGAGTACCACCACACTTAGGGCAGATTCCAGATGCTATTTTATTGTCTATCTCAGCTCTATAAGCATATATGTTGTTGACATGTGTTTTGTTGTCAACGAATTCGCTAACGTCTTTCTGGAGGAGAATGTCTACGACTCTTTGCACATCACTATCAGAAAGATAAATGGTCCTGTAAGCCTGAATTGTTTCGATAAGGTTAAAATCGTAGATAACATCGTAACTCGAATCAACATCCTTCAAAACAGCGCTACCTGTAAACACAACAATTGGAACGATTTTCAGAGCAGACCACTGAGAAAGATGATCCTTAATTGCAATAGAATGGGCCAGCGACTGCTTTACAGGATTATAGAAATGATTCTTTGTTACGTAAGTATACGTTTTCCACCATTTCTTTGTATACGTTACATCAGTAATAATCATCTGAGTCCACTCCTTGCGGTTGTCATCACCATAAATCTCGCCTCGATAGTTCTTTGTCTCAATGGCGAACACACCATATCTGGAAACTACCACATGGTCAATCTGAGTGGTTCCTCTATCTGTTCTCAATACAACATCATTCAATATTACATAATCGTTAGGAAGTTGCAGAAGTATATTATGCACTCTATTCTCGCCCTCTTTACCCTTATATGCTGGTGAATTATACCACCAACCAAGGATAGAAAGACCAATGATTGCAATAGCAACAATTATGAACAATAAGGTATTCATAATTAGCGGATGATTTTAACTTGTTAGAGAACCATATGTACTATCTTTGTGGAAATATAGATTAGTATTAACCCAGTACATTCCATGTATCCATTATATCAACTTCATCATCTATTCTCTCATCAAATGAAGCGCACTTCATATATAATGCCTGAATAAAAGAAGCTTGTTCTTCCTTATCCTCAAAGTTATCTTGACATATCATAGTAATTCCATCTAACATGCCATCAAAAGTTTGAAAACGCCCCACATGCACTTCTCCTGCATCATCAAAGATATCTACACTATATATGCCATCATCATATGTAACGACCATTCCAAGCCCATTATTAAAACCATACCAAAATTTATTGTCCTCTTCCACGCCAAATTGTTCTCTGCTTTGGGCTATGGCAAGTTCTAACAAATCTTCCTTTGTTAAACCCAGTTCTTCCAGCTTGGCTGAATCTAATTCTTCTATATCATATACTTCTTCCATAATTATTTGTTATTTATTTGTTTACTTGAATATTATCTTGTGACGCTCGTTCGATTTTAATGTTCAATAGAACAATAAAAGTGTGACTTGTGTCCTATCTATATTCTTCTTATTGTCTCCTAACAATTCCTGGGTCGTAATCATAATTATCGGGGTTAGTGTTCTGACATCCTCTAAATAACCAACCTGTGACCATTACAAGTAGGAATATTACGAATCCGATAGCCAATAGTGCACCAATAAGTCTAAACCACTCTAACAGAGTATCTGCAATATTAGTTAGTAAAGGCTTCTTTACGGTCTGAATTTTTGGAGTATAAGGTACTTGATAATTTAGCTTTTTCCATTTTTCTTTCTCTTTATTGACTATCTTTGTAAGTTCTTTTGATTTGTTGTTTTTCTCCCTCCTAAGAGTTTCAATACAATTAATCAATTTATCTTTCTCAACATGTAAAGGTTTGCCATGTTTATATGGAAAATGAGGGCAATGAAAAGTAAAAGTAGGTAATATATAATAGCCCTGCCATATTAACTTTATTCCATCAGATTCACTGTTGAAATTCCCAATACTGTCATCTGGGCATTCTACAATTATATAATTGCTGTCTGCCCAAAAATAGTCAAAAGGCAAATTCAATAAATATAATGCTGTGTCTAAAAGCCTATCGCTTTCGGTTTGTATTGATAAGACTCTAATTCCATTTTTTCCTGCAACAGCATAAACATTAACCGCATCTTTCCATTTGAAATTTCTAATATCATCTTCATTCTGTGTTTTCCCCTCCCATACTTCTTCCCAAATTGGGGGCGTTTTCAAGCATTTACATAAATCGTATTCTTGCCGTATTGTAGATTCTGGGTAAACAGGATATACATAGATGCCATTATGATAGTAGGACATAGCCCTATCTAATAATGATAGAGCCTTTTTGTTTCTTTCTTCCTCTGTTTCATTGAATATATTCATCATATTGTTATAGCTATTAGAATCATGGGGGCTACTGATCATTTTCTTCTTCCTTCAATTCCTTGAATATCTCTTCAGATATATTCTCCAGCAGATATTGCTTGATATCGTCCTCAGACGGCAACTGGAGGCGGTATTTGCTGACAAAGAGATTCTGGGAGAGACCTTCGGTGGCATACTGAACGGTGGTCACACCATAATCAGTACACAGCAGTAAGCCGATGGGCGGATTATCGTCCGATTGCATCACCTCGTGCTTGTAGTAGTTCATGTAGAGGTTCAACTGAGAGGCATACTCATGGCGGAAACGATCTATCTTCAAATCAATAATAACGTGGCATTTAAGAATGCGATGGTAGAAAATGAGGTCGGCCTTGAAATAGTCCTGATCAATAAGGATTCGCTTCTGGCGAGCCTCGAAGCAGAAACCGCGGCCCATCTCTAACAGGAACGCTTGAAGGTGGTTTAGGATATACGATTCCAACTTGGTTTCCGTATAGACATCCTGCGACTCTAACCCAAGGAATTCAAGCGTCACAGGATTGTGCAGAATGTCGCGTGGTGCCAGTTGCTGGGCATTATTCACGGCAAGTTTTTGTAGGGCTTTCTTGTCTTTCGAGAGCCCCATGCGCTCATAGTATTGTGAGGACACCTGGCGGTCAAGTTCCCTATATGTCCAACAGCCTCGAATAGCCTCTTGTTCATAAAATGCACGCTTTAATGGATCATCTATACTTGCGATGTATGATAAGTTAGAAAAGTTTAAGCGATAGAATAACTTCTCTGGCGGAGTACACCATTCTTCCAATTTTGCAGACGCTGTCTGCAAAATTCCATCTTCCTGACTTCCAGACTTTTGTAATTTGGCAGACAGTGTCTGCAAAATTGGAAAAGCGTCAGAACCTATCAAATTTTGACTATTTTCCTGGAGATAGGGAAGAATAGCAGTTGCTAATTGAGGATAGGTCAGATAAATGCGGCGATAAACATGAAGACTGCGCGGTTCAAATCCTCTTCGCCCAATCTCTTTCGCCAATCGGTTTATCAGTTTGTCGCCATACTTAGCACGGTCTTCACCATGCTGCTCATACTCCACGATATAATATCCCACCAGCCAGTTACGGGCCGTGAGCGATAGGTTCACAGCATGTGCGGCTTGCGCCTGAAGCACATCTTGCACCTGATTAATCTGTCCTACAAGTGATTCGAAATTCATCTATTCGTTTTTCGTTTAAGTTTGTGCAAAGATACACATTATTTATTTTATAACCAAGAGTTTCGACGGAAAACTTCTATTTGAAGAGATCTCCCTCCACTACCTTGACATGAGGGCGGCGCGGCTCACGTTTGAAGGTACTTGAACAAGCATCACACTCAACTTGCCTGATTGCAGTCTTATCCTCTTTTGTGAAGCGGATGGTCGAAACAACTTCATTCTGGGAAGCAGCAGGCTCGCTTGAAGACAGCGAGTACCGACTGCATACATATTCTGCAAACTGGAACAATTTGGTCATTCCGAGGTCAATCCATTTATCCATCATCGGATCTCCTCCTGATTCAATTTCTTAAGATAGTTATTTACCAATTCGCCAACGGCAATCGCCATTACAAACATCAGAAATAATCCAGCCATAATCTTATACTTTTTTAGTTCGACATAATTGTTTACGGCTGCAAAAGTAGAAGAAGGGTGTACCATAAGTCGGTACACCCTTGAAGTTTTTTCGTTAAAGAATGCTAATGGGTTACAAGAAGAATTTCTGGAACTCGCTCTCGAAGTTGGGCGTGAGGATGTTCTGGCCAATGGCGGAACGGATCTCGTCGAGCGTCCAGAAACGCCCACCGTCGAGTTCTTCGGTGGAAGGACGCACTGGCCCATCATAGGTGGTACGGTGGACATAGACGAACTCCCGTTCTCGGCGACTCTCGAAGACATACTGCCCTACCCGTTCCGGCACGAAGTCAGTGATACCAAGTTCTTCGCGAACCTCTCTTACCAATGCCTGCTCAGGCATCTCGCCATAGTCGATATGGCCTCCCACGCTGGTGTCCCACTTGCCCGGCTGGATATCCTTCCACTCAGGGCGTTTCTGCAGATAGACCTCGCCACGCGAGTTAAACACATGGAGATGAACCACAGGATGCAGCAGTTTTCCACCGCTATGACACTCACCTCTCGTGGCAGAGCCGATTACACGACCCTCTTCATCCACAATCGGAAATATCTCTTGTTGATTGTCTTGCATATTAGTTATGAGTTATATCGTCGAAGCATCGTCTCCACCTGCTGTTGCAATTGCTGGCGGAGTCCCAAAGGCTCAAGCACTTCAAGCCCCTCGCCATGAGAAAGCAACTCTCCTATGAAATCGGCTGTGGGACGGATGTCGAAGGCAAAGTCTGTATAGTCGTCAGTAGTGGCCACCTCACGCTGTGACTGATGGAGGGGCAGCGTACGGAAATAGTTGGGCGTCTTGCCATAGGTACGAATGACGACATGGGCCATCGGGGTCTCGTCAGTCAGCACCCCGAAATACTCTGCGAAATAGTCCTGCGGTGAGAAGTCCTTGGGCATCTCAAAGTCCTCGTCAGTGAGGCTGACAGCCAGCATGCGGTCTAAGGAATAGGTGGCGTAGTGGCGACCTGTGAACGACAGCATATACCAGCGCTGATGGAAGAGTTTGAGGGCATAGGGTGCCACCACCTTCTCATAACGCTCAGCCCCAAAACGCTGATAGGTCATCAAGATCTTCTTGCCCGACTTGATGGCACGGATGATGGTCTGCAAGAACTCTTCGCCTGCTGGCACATTCTCCAAGATTATCCGGTCTTTGAGCGAGATACTGTCGGAGAGCACACCGCCCACGGTCATGGTGGAGAGCATCCAGCGTTCAAGACTGTCATCATCGAGCACCTCCCGATTGGCAATGAAATACTGATAACCGCCCTTCACGTCGCAGTCGATGATGACACCAAACATATCGAGGATAGCGTCACGATGGCGGTTGAAGGTGGAGCGCGAGAGGGGGTTGCCTTCTGCCACCTCCTCTCTCACCCATCGCTCATTAAGTTCATCAAGCGTCATCCGCCCATGACGGCGGAAAGCGTTGATGAGCCAGATATACTGTTGGAAGATCAGTGCCGGTTTCACAGACCTCTGGCTTTGAGCAGGCTGGAAGCATCAGGCTGAGCCATACCTGTGAAGTCGGTAAACATCTGCATGAGGTCGCCAGTATTACCCCGACTCAGGATCTTGTCACGGAACTCCTGACCCGTCTCTGGTTTCAGGGCACCACGCTTGGCGAAGACATCAGCGATGTTCACAGCCAGCACCTCCGTCCACAGATAACTGTAATAGCCGGCGGCATAGCCCCCACCCCACACGTGATTGAAGTAACTGGTATGATAGCGTGGCGGAATCGGAATAAAAGGATTCAGAAGTCCCACCTTACGCAACGACTCTGTCTCGAAATCCATAGCCTTGTCGGCTGTGGGAATATCCTTCGAGGCGAGCATGTGCCAGGCGAGGTCGACACAGGTGGCAGCGAGGTTCTCACCCAGGGCGTAGCACGGCTGGAAGTTGATACTCTTAAGCATGCGCTCCTTCAGGTCGGCAGGCATGGGCTCACCGGTCTCGTAATGACGAGCATAGTGATCGAAGATCTCTGGGATGGAGGCAAACGACTCATTAAACTGCGATGGCATCTCGACGAAGTCGCGGGCCACGCTGGTACCGCTCAGACGGTTGTACTGACAATCGGAAAGGATACCGTGCAGGGCGTGTCCGAACTCATGGAACATGGTGGTGACCTCGTCCCAGGTGATCAACGAGGGCTTGCCCTCGGGGGCTTTCGCGTTGTTGCACACATTAAAGATAATTGGCATCGTGCCGCGCTGACGACTCTGCTTCTGAAAACCGTCCATCCAGGCACCACCACGCTTCGTGGGACGACGGTAGTAGTCGGTATAGAAGAGGGCCTTGGTCTTACCGTCCTTGTCAATCACCTCGAAGGCTTTCATGTCAGGATGGTAGGTGGGAATGTCCGTACGCTCCTTGAAGGTGAGGCCGTAGACACGGTTGGCGGCATAGAAGACACCATTGAGCAGCACGCTGTCGACATTGAAATAGGGCTTCACCTCGTCGTCGCTCACGTTGAGCAGTTCCTTCTTCATCTTGGCGGAATAGTAGAAATAGTCGTAGGCCTGCAACAGGAATTCGGGACCCTGGCTTTTGCGGGCATAGTCTTCGATGGCCTTGGTCTCGGCATCAGCCTTGGGCACATAGGCCTTAATCAGGTTCATCAGGAAAGCATAAACATTCTCAGGGGTCTTGGCCATCGTATTCTCCAGTGAGTAGGCTGCATAGTTGGGATAGCCCATAATCTCGGCCTTCTCGGCACGGAGTTTGGCGATCTCCACCACGAGGGGGAAGGTATTGTATTTACCTGTTCCGTCGGCACGATGGATAGAGGCCTCATAGACCTTCTTGCGCAACTCGCGGTTGTCGAGACTGGCCAGGGGTGCCTGCTGGGTGGTGTTGACGATGACGATGGCATACGGGGCCTTGCCGCCACGACTCTCAGCATCCTTGGCGCACTGGGCAATATCTGCCTCGCTCATGCCTGCCAGGTCTTCCTTCTTATCGACCCAGACGACGGCATCGTTGGTGGCATCGGGGAGAACCTCGCCCCACTTGGTCTGCAACTCAGAGATGCGCAGGTTGATTTCCTTCATGCGGGCCATCTTCTCGTCGGGCAGAAGGGCTCCCTTGCGGACAAACTCCTTGTAGGTCTCCTCGAGCAGTTTCTTGTCCTCACCCTGAAGCGACTCATACTGGGCATCGTAGACCTTCTTGATGCGCTCGAAGAGGGGCTTGTTGAAGGAGATCTCGTTCTCGAGGTCGGTGAGCATGGGCTGCACCTTCTTCTCGATCTCTGCGAGGGCTGGCGTCTTGTCGGCTTCGACGAGGGCGAAGAACACGCGGCTCACACGATCGAGCGTCTTTCCACTCTCCTCATAGGCGAGGATGGTGTTCTCGAAGGTGGCAGAGTCGGGGTTGTCGACAATCTGCTTGATCTCGTCACGCGTCTGTTGGATGGCCGTCTCGAAGGCGGGCAGATAGTCGGTGCTGTCGATCTTACTGAAATCGGGCGCCCCGAAAGGTAATGTACTCTCCTGCAACAAAGGATTCTCACGCTGTGCCTGTTGGCAGGCACTGAACTGCATCGTTGCTGCTGCAATGACGATACTCATAAGAACTTTAATCTTTTTCATCATTATTCATTTTTAACTATTCACTTTTCACTTCTTTCTCATCTGGCAGGAAGAGGGGATCCTCAGGCATGACCATAATCGGCTCTGTCTCGTAGGCCTGGAGAATCTTTTCCGATACATATTTCTTATCAACCACAAGACGGAACATATACTCACGGAACCAACGGTCTGTCATGATCAAATAACCCTGCTGTCCCCACGAGGCGCCCCACGAGTTCTCCACCTTCCACTTGGTGGCCTTGCCCTTACCGTCGAGGTCGACGGCTGTCAGTGTCATGGCGTGAGTAGAACCACTATCGAAAGTGGAAATGCGCTGGGCCTTGTCCATGCCGAAGGTCGTACCAAAAAGCGACTCATAGTCGAAATTCTCCGTATCGGCATAGCCACGTTTACGGTCCAAGAACTTACCCACATCGTAACTGCTATAGAGTTTACGTCCGTCCTTCAACGAGGCAATGGCCATCTGCTCGATATCATCCATCGGCAGATTGATGTATTTCCAGTTGTGACCATCGTAGGTATGACGGTCGTATTCCACTTCGTAGGTCTTGTAATAAGGACGACGGGGATCGTTCATCGCCATGATAAACGTACCGTTGATGGGACCGCCTACCACCTCCTGATAGAACGATTGCGGGGTGTAAGTCTTGGCAGGACTGACAGCCTTGCCACTCTTATCCTTAAAGGCATAAGTGAACTTCTGCACAGGTTCGCCAATGGTCATCACCAACATCTTGTAGATTTGCGCCAACATACGGGCCTTAGCCTTGTCGATACTAGCCTGCTTACGGTCTTTCTGGGCCATGTCACGCAGTTGCAGTCCGTACTCACGCAGTTTCGAAGCAATCAGTGAACGCATCTTCGAGGTATTGTCACTGCTGTAACTCTCAGGCATCACCTCCGCAGGCACCAGACCGTATTTCTCTGCCAAATCACTCACACCACAGAACGTGCCGCCATCACTGATCGGACTCTTGAAGAAGAACTGCACACGGGTATCGTCGATGGGTTTCTTACCCGTATCGACACACCCCTGCAACATCAGATTAGCCTTCTCCAACTGATCCCAGAAGAAGAGATAGGCCTGCGAGAACTCAATCTGAATGGAGTCACGTTTCTGGGTGAAGTTGGAACGCAACACGTTGAACCCGCTGAACATCCAACAACGCCCCGATGACTTCTGATCGGTGATACTCTGTTTGGGAGTCTCAATACTGAAATAGGTGTCGAAGGCCCCAGCATTATCACGATTCACAGCCAACACATCGATACTGTTGGCAGCCACAGCATTCACCAACGCCTTGTTGGCAGGCGAAGCCTCCACTTCCTTCTGGATTTCCTTCAACATCTCCTTCGAGATACCTCCACTCTTCGTCTGAGCCGACACATTAAATAAGGTACTGGCCAGACACATCGTTATGACAAAAAACTTTTTCATACAATCCTACCTTTTTATTATTTTTGGCCACAAAATTACAAAATTAAACCAAAATATGATTGATTTGTGTCAAAAATATACACTGTTTGCGCACACAATGCAATGTTTTTGAATAACGAATCGAAAATCACCGTACCTTTGCACCGTCAAACAACTATTTATGTTTAAAGTAGGGGCTCAGGATAACAAAAGCCCCGAGTAAAAAAGAAAGAAAAAATGAAAAAGATTTTAATGACTATGGTAGCTGCTTTTGCAGCAGTGAGCATGAACGCTCAGGTTTACGTTGGTGGTAGTGTTGGTTTTGGCAGCGCCAAGATGGGCGGTGGTGATTCTGAGTCTACTTACAAGATTATCCCTGAGATTGGTTACAACCTGAATGACCAGTGGGCTGTCGGTATTGCTCTGGGTTATCAGAAGGGTACCTGCAACTTCGGTAATCTCGACTTCAACCCTGGTAAGACTGAGGTGTTCTCAGTAAACCCCTATGCACGTTACACTTTCTTGAAGTCTGACATGGTGAACCTGTTTGTTGATGGTGGTGTTGGTTTTGCAAGCATCAAGGATACCGGTTCTGCTTTCCAGGTTGGCCTGCGTCCTGGTATTGCCCTGAACGCTAGTGAGAAGATCAGCCTTGTTGCCCATCTCGGTTTTGTAGGTTTCGAGACCTTTAGCCCGAAGGGTGATGGTAAGAGCAGCAACGCTTTTGGTCTCAACTTCGACAACGCCAACATCATGCTTGGTGTGTACTACAACTTCTAAGATTAGAACACAAATCCATAAAAATTAGCCACATCTCTTGGAGGTGTGGCTTTTTTTATGTACTTTTGTCGCCAGTATGGCAAAAGAACAATCAGCAACGAGGGAACGGCAACGGACCAGCCTGAAGGAGCCACGCCGCTACAAGGTGACTATCTACAACGACGATTTCACCACCATGGAGTTTGTCGTGAAGATCCTGAAAGTGGTCTTCTTCAAGTCTGAGACAGAGGCTCAGACACTGATGCTGCAAGTGCACCACTCCGACAAGGCCGTGGTGGGCATCTATAGTTACGACATTGCCGTGTCGAAAGTGAACAAGGCCACGCAGATGGCAAGAAACGAGGGCTATCCCCTGCGACTGACTTACGAACCAGAAGAATAAAAGACCTATGGAGATATACTATACACAGAAAGTCAACGAGGCTTTTGAAGAGATGCACGAGGCGGCTCAGAAGTACCGCCACGAGTTTACCACGCCAGAACACTTCCTCTATGCCCTGTTGAAACAATATGAATTCAACATGACACTGATAGACTGCAACGTAGACCTGAACATCGTAAACCGCAGCCTTCAGGACTATTTCGAGAAGATGGAACACGTGCCCGAAGAGGTCGGTAACTACACCATCGGCACCAGTCAGCAGTTGAGCGAGGCCCTCACCACAGCCGTCAGGATCGTGCAGAACTCGAGTGCCCATTTTATCTATGTGCCACATATTGTGAAGGGGATCCTCGACCTGAAGGAGTCGTATGCCGCCTATCTGCTCAAAGACCTGTTGGGCGATTGGAAGCAGGACTTTCTGAGTGAACTGGTGGCACGCTATGCCGACGACCACGATCAGGCGGATATGGATGAGGAGGATGAGGTAGGAATGGCTGACGAGAAGGAGCCTTGGCGAAAACTCGTCACCTGTCTGAACGACACCTATCAGCAGCACAATCCTCTCATCGGACGGAAGAAAGAACTGGAGCGTACCATCCAGGTGCTCTGTCGCAAGGAGAAGAACAACCCGTTACATATCGGAGAGCCTGGTGTGGGTAAGACGGCACTCGTTTATGGACTGGCCTCCTATATCGAGAACGGCTGGGATGTGCCTGCACGACTGAAAGGCAGCAAGATCTATCAACTCGATTTGGGTACACTCCTCGCTGGGACGCAGTTCCGTGGCGACTTCGAGAAACGTATCAAGGAAGTGATGGACGGCATCACGCAGGAAGCCGACAACAACATCGTATACATCGACGAGATCCACAACCTTGTGGGGGCTGGGGCCACTGGCGAAGGTTCGATGGATGCCTCGAACATGTTGAAGCCTTATCTGGAATCAGGCAATATCCGCTTCATCGGTGCTACGACCTACGAAGAATATAACCGCCACTTCTCCAAATCAAAGGGGTTGGTGCGCAGGTTCCAACAGATAGACATTGCAGAACCCACACAGGAAGAGACCTTGGAAATCCTGAAACAACTGAAAAAGAACTACGAACAGTTTCATGGCGTGTATTATGCCGACAAAGCCCTCGACTTTGCTGTCACAGCCAGTGCCAAGTTCATCAACGAACGGTTCCTGCCGGATAAGGCCATCGACCTGATAGACGAGGCTGGTGCCTATCGGGAGATACATCCCATCAAAGGACAAAAGCGTCAGACGGTGGACAAGACGCTTGTTGCCGATATCCTTTCCAAGACCTGTAAGGTGGACACCTTGGCCATGAAAGAAGATGACAATGCCGCCCTCGAGACACTCTATGAGCGTATCAGCAATAAGATCTACGGACAGGACGAGGCCGTGCGTCAGGTGGTGGAGGCTGTGCAGATGTCAAAGGCCGGACTGCTCGACGACAACAAGCCCCTTGCCTCGCTACTCTTCGTTGGCCCTACGGGTGTCGGAAAGACAGAGGTAGCCCGTGTGTTAGCGCAGGAATTGGGCATTGAACTGCTTCGCTTCGACATGAGCGAATACACAGAGAAACATACCGTTGCAAAACTCATCGGCTCGCCTGCAGGTTATGTGGGTTATGAAGATGGTGGTCTGTTGACAGATGCCATCCGTAAGACACCCAACTGCGTCCTGCTGCTCGACGAGATAGAAAAAGCGCATCAGGACATCTACAATATTCTTTTACAAGTAATGGACTACGCCCGACTTACAGACAATAAGGGGCGCAAGGCAGATTTCCGCAACGTCATCCTGATCATGACCTCGAATGCAGGCGCCCAATTCGCAGCACAGGCCAACATCGGATTCTCAGGAAATGTCAGTCGTGGTGAGGCGATGTTGAAACAGGTCAAGAAGACTTTCAAGCCTGAGTTCATCAACCGCCTCAGTGGTACGGTGGTCTTCAACGATATGGATAAGACGATGGCCACCCTCATCCTGCGCAAGAAACTGGGTGAACTGCAAGAAAAACTCACAGCCCGACAGGTACAGATGACTCTCACTGACGAGGCCTTCAACACTCTGCTGAAAGAGGGATTCACCAAGGAATACGGTGCCCGTGAGATGGATCGTGTCATCACTGGTAAACTCAAACCCCTGTTGATGCGGGAGATCCTCTTCGGTAGCCTGAAAAAAGGCGGGCGCGTCACAATCGACGGCCCGCTCCTTCATATTACTTCTTCTTAGTAGTTGTTGCTTTCTTTGTTGTCGTAGTCTTCTTGGTGGTTGTGGCTTTCTTCGTAGTAGCAGCCTTTGTCACTGAAACGGTCTTCGGCTTGTAGTACTTCAGCGCCTCCGGCATCCAACCCTGAATGTTCTTGATACGGGTCTCATCAGAGGGGTGGTCACTCAAGAACTCTGCCGTCTGATTCTGCTTCGACGCGGCCATCCGTTGCCAGAACGACGTAGCCACCTGCGGATCATAACCTGCCATCGCTGCAAAGATCAGCCCCATGTGGTCGGCCTCATTCTCATGACTACGGGAGTAACTGAGGTTCTTGAAGTTAAAGCCCTGAGCCACGATGGAAGAGACAACCGATTGGGTATTTGTTCCCATACCCAACATACCGGCTACGGCAGCACCAATCTGCAGACCCTGTTGCTGTTTCATCTGCGTACTCATCTGCTCGGCAGAGTGACGGGCCACGGCATGGGCAATCTCATGTCCCAGTACAATGGCCAACGAAGCCTCGTTCTGCGTGATGGGCAACAGTCCCTCATAGACACAAATCAGTCCGCCAGGCATACACCATGCATTGGCCTGATTGTTCTGGATGAGGTTGAACGTCCACTTATAATACTGCACATCGTTCGAGAGTCCATTGGCATTCAGGTAGTTCACCACCGCATTGGCCAGGTTCGTCCCTACCCGCTTCACCATCTCCGTATTTGCGGCATTGGTAGAGAGTTTGGCAGTCTTCATAAACTCCTGATACTGTTGGGTGGAAAGACTCAGCACCTCACCGTCGCTGACCATCAAGCTCTGCTTGCGTCCTGTGAGGGGCACCGTGTTTGTCGTACCGCAACTGACAAGCACTGCGGCTACCATCGACATCAAAATAATCCTAATACTCTTCATACGTTTTATAGTTTTGATCGTTTCTGACTGCAAAATAAACAAAAAAAAACGATACTTGCAAATATTCGGGCAAAAAAATGGGGCATCCCCTCCGGAATGCCCCTTTCACTTAAATAATCACTTTCTTTTCTTACTTTTTCAGTCCACGGTTGTTCAACGTTGTATTCAACAACATCAGGTACTTGTGAATCTGCTTCTCATTGAGCACGTAACGCATCCACTTCACGTCCTTGTCGATGGCCTCAGCCACACGAGCATCACGCTCTTCCTTGTTGTACTGGGCTGCGAACATCATCTCAGCCGAGAATGTGTGATGGATCTCCGTTACTGCTTCAATCTGGTCGGCAGTCAGTGCCAAGGCCTCTGAGAGTTTATTCATATTGACGCTCATGTCATAAGCCTCGACATTGTTCACACTGTTTGCGTTCTCACCTTCTGCGAATGCCATTGTCATACTCAGCATTGCAACCATTGTCAAAATCATCTTTTTCATCTTTTTACCCTTTCTTTTTTACTCGGGGCGATTTGTTATCCTGATGCCCCTACTGTTAATAATGTTATCCTGTAAATGTCTTTTGACGGTGCAAAGGTACGGTGATTTTCGGACATTTACAAGCATTTTTTAGAATTGTGTGCGCAAACAGTCGTATTTTTGACTCAAATCAACGATATATCAATTTTTATTATTATCTTTGCACCCAGAACAATTATATATAAATAAGGTATGGATAAAGCACCCAATAAGTTCATGTCGGTCGTGTACCAACTGTACACCATAGCCGACGGCGAGAAGACCCTGGAGGAGCAGACCAGTCCGGAACGCCCCTTCGAGTTTATCACAGGTTTCAGCATTGCACTCGACGCCTTCGAGCAGCAGGTGATGAAGTTAGAGAAAGGCTCGGCCTTCGATTTCATCCTTGAACCGTCGCAGGCATTCGGCGAATATATCCCTGAGGGCGTACACAAACTCTCCCGTGATGTGTTCTCCATCAACGGCCATTTCGACCACGACAATATCTTCGAGGGAGCCGTCATCACCCTGACGGACACCGACGACCACCAGTTTATGGCCAAGGTCGTGAAGATTGAGGAAGACGGCGTGACCGTCGATACCAACCATCCCCTGGCAGGCAAGACGCTGAACTTCACGGGTACAGTCATTGAGAACCGTGAGGCCACCGAGGAGGAAGTACAACATCTCATCAAGCACCTGACAGGCGGCTGCAGCGGTTGCGGACATCATCACGGTGACGGCTGCGAAGGCTGCGGTGACGGTTGCGGACATGAGCACCACCACGATGAAGGCTGCGGCTGCGGACACTGCCATTAACCCTCCTACCCCATGAATACATTCGGAACTCTATTTAGGCTGACGACCTTCGGCGAGAGTCACGGTGAGGCCATCGGAGGTGTGGTCGACGGCATGCCTGCCGGCATTGACATCGACGTGGATTTCATCCAACAGGAACTCAACCGCCGTCGTCCAGGACAGAGCAGCATCACCACCTCCCGTCAGGAGGCCGACCAGGTGGAACTGCTCAGTGGCGTCTTTGAGGGCAAGTCTACGGGTTGCCCCATCGGTTTTATCGTGCGCAACACCAACCAGCACTCGCAGGACTACGAGAATATGCGCTGTCTGTTCCGTCCCTCGCACGCCGACTACACCTACCAGTATAAATATGGTACGCGCGACCATCGGGGTGGCGGCCGCTCCTCGGCCCGTATCACCATCAGCCGTTGCGTGGGTGGTGCCCTGGCCAAATTGGCGCTTCGTCAACTCGGCGTCAGCATCCAGGCCTACACCTCACAGATTGGCGATATCGCCCTGGAACGCGACTATCATCTCTACGACCTGAGTCAGACGGAGACCAATGCCGTGCGCTGTCCGGATGCGGAGAAAGCCGCACAGATGGAAGAACTGGTGAAGAAGGTCAAGGCCGAGGGCGACACCATCGGCGGCATCATCACCTGCGTCATCAAGGGCTGTCCTGCCGGACTGGGCGAACCTGAATTCGGTAAACTCCATGCGGCCTTAGGCGCTGCCATGCTCAGCATCAATGCCGTCAAGGGTTTCGAATACGGCGAGGGTTTCTCTGGCGTCACCGCCCGTGGCTCCGAGCAGAATGATGTCTTTATCCCCCAAGCCCAAGGTGGGGTCACCACTGCAACCAATCGTAGTGGCGGCATTCAGGGTGGCATCAGCAACGGTCAGGACATCTACTTCCGTGTAGCCTTCAAACCCGTTGCCACCATCCTGACGGAACAAGCCACCGTCGACCTCGAAAGCAACCCCACGACACTCACAGCCCGAGGCCGTCACGACCCCTGTGTCCTGCCCCGTGCCGTCCCCATCGTGGAAGCGATGGCAGCCATGACCATTTTAGACCACTTTATGCTCAATAAGTCAACTAAGTTGTAAAAAACGCAAACAAAACACGAAAAAATCATTGGAAATGCTTGCCATTTCGGATTTAAAGTGTATATTTGCAATTGCAATCATGGGTTTGTGATAAATCCAGATTCGCTTTAGTTAAGTCTAGTTTAGTTTTTGTGTTGGTTGAGGGCTGGCGATTGCCAGCCCTCAGTTTTATTCTCATGATATCACTCCTATGATTTCCTGTACGGACTGGCATCCGTGGCTGTCGAGCCAGGCATTGATGCCGTCGCGCACCTTGATGCTCACGATGGGGTCGAGGAAGTTGGCAGTGCCGATCTCAATGGCGGTGGCACCTGCCATCAGGAACTCTATCGCATCCTTCGCCGTACAGATGCCGCCCAGGCCGATAACGGGAATCTTCACCGCCTTTGCCACCTGCCACACCATCCGCAGGGCAACGGGTTTGATGGCGGGGCCACTGAGTCCGCCAGTGTTGATGCTCAGCAGCGTCTTGCGCTTCTCGATGTCGATGGCCATGCCCATGAGCGTGTTGATGAGCGAGACGCTATCGGCGCCCTCGGCCTCGACGGCACGGGCAATCTCAGAGATGTTCGTCACATTGGGCGAGAGTTTCACGATGAGTGTCTTGTGGTAGCGCTGGCGCACGGCCTTGACCACGCTGGAAGCCCCTGCACAGGTGACACCAAACGCCATACCACCATCCTTCACGTTCGGGCAAGAGATATTCAACTCGATGGCGGGAATCTTTTCCAAGGCATCGATACGGGCGGCGCACTCGGCATAATCGTCTGGAGAAGAGCCGCTTACATTGACAATCATATTCGTGTCGATATCCTTGATCTGCGGATAGATATGCTCACAGAAATAGTCGACACCCTTATTCTGCAGCCCCACGCAGTTGAGCATGCCGGCGGCCGTCTCAGCCATACGGGGATAGTCGTTGCCCTCACGGGGACGGAGCGTCGTACCCTTCACGATGATGCCGCCAATGCCGTCGAGGGGCATCAGGTCGGCAAACTCCAACCCGTAGCCGAAGGTGCCGGATGCGGTCATCACGGGGTTTTTCAGCGCGAGGTCGCTTATCTTAACATTTAGTCTTGCCATAACAACTTCCGAATATTAAACACTGGTCCTTCCTTACACACGCAGAGGTTGCCCTCCGTGGTCTTTTCCACACAACAGAGACAGGCGCCCAGGCCACAGGCCATCAGATTCTCGAGCGACACCTCACAGTCCGTCTCACTCTGACGGGCGTAGCGGGCCACTGCCTTCATCATCGGCGTTGGACCACAGGTGGCAATACGCGTAAACTGCTCCTTCTGCAGCAACGAGTGGTTGGTCACGAAGCCTTTTTCGCCCTCGGAACCGTCCTCAGTGGTCACATATACGCGCCCGTACCTTTTAAACATATCCAGCATCAGCAGGTCTTTCGCCGTCCTGGCACCCAGAAGGAAGGTAGGTTCGCAGCCCATCTTCTGCATGACGGCACCCATATAGAGCAGGGGAGCCACGCCCACGCCACCGCCAACGAGCAGGATGCGTTCATCTTTGGAAGCAGGCATCGTAAAACCGTGACCCAAGGGCAACAGGCAGTTGAGCGTGTCGCCAGGCTGGAGCGCAGCCAGTCGTCTGGTACCGTCGCCAATGGCAGCCACCAAAAGCCAGAGTTCGTTCTGTTCCTGGTCGACGAAGTTGATGGATATGGGACGTCGGAGGAAGGTGGTGGGCGAGCCATCGACACGGATCTCCACGAACTGTCCAGGCTGCATCTCAGGCAGAGGCTTGTCGTCTGTTAGTCTGATGAGCACATATCGCTCGTGAATCCGTTCCACCGACTTGACCTTGAGGTCGAGCAAATATTTCTTCATAAAAATAGTACCTTTGTGATTCTGGGCACAAAGGTACTACAATTATTTGAAACCACAAAATATTTATTTCTTCTTCGGTTCGAAGGTGTCGAAGGTCTGATCATCGTAAAAAACGCGGATTTCGACAATCTTTCGTTGTGGTTTGTCAATGAATTTTACCTCAGAACGCTCGATTTCGGGGCGTGTATTTCGTACACCATTAAAATTAGGGGTCGCGGAAGAGCCATTTTGGGGGGTAGGAGTGGGTGATGACTCGAAATCGAACATCAAATTTTGATTCATTGAGGTACCATTTGGGCCCTGATCTGGCATGTCTGAGGAGCCATTTTCGGGGTTCTGATCCGGTAAATACATCTCACCAGAGCCAAACATTAACCAATCAGTACTGATGTTAGGAATTTTCTTTTTGATGGCCTCCACGATGTTAAGGGTGGGGCGGGTGCGTCCGTTGAAGATGCTACTGAGGGTAGCAGGTGACTGTCCGATGTAGTCGGCGAAGAGTTGTTGAGTCATGTTTTGGGACTCCATAATTTGCCTGATTCGATCCTTCATACTTTTAAGTCGTTAAAAAATGAGCGTTTTTGCCCTTTTAGGATTTCGTTTACAAAGATAAAGCAAATTCTTGAAACTACCAACAAATGTAGAGAGAATTTAAGATTTAATAATTTATATTTGCGTTTTCATATTTGTAAACGAAAAGCGATAGAAATGTAATTGTGGGCTTTATGATTACAAACATGAATTTACAGGCATAAATCGTTACAAAGGAATGATTTGGCGATTTAAAGTTAAATAATTGGCTTTGAATAAAGTATTTATGAGAATTTGCTCGAAATAGATGAGTATATACAGAATTAGAGACCTGAATATAGGTTGCAGATTGGAAGTTTTAGCGGTATTTCTGTATAAAACGCAGATTTTCATACATTTATAAAACAAATAAAGTATGTGTATATTTATGAATATGCAAAATCAAAGTTTAAAATTCGGATATTGATATTTGAACCGCACAAATCTAAATGGGAGTTTTAAATCCAAAATTTACATCCTAAAACTATAAGAATCTTAAACAGCAATAAAGATTTGAAAATCGAAATCAAAATACTTAAATCTTAATGGGTGTGAACGCTAAATCCTAGAAGCGCGAAAATCTCAAAATTCGTCATTCTGGCGAAATTCTGCACGATAATTGGAGATTTTAGAAATACGCGAGTTTTGAGGGGTCAGGAATCTCTCGGAGCCCTTGTTTTTATCGGGTTTTGGGGCTAAAAAAAGCACTCCTGAAAAGTGCAATTTTTAGAAATTCTAGAGTGGGAAAAGGGCACATTTTAGTGCAAAATGTAAAAAATCAGTTCCTTCATCAACTCTCCTGGAGGGGTATTTGGGTTGTCTAAACCCTTACTTTTGGCGTCAATTTCTCTAATTTTACCAATAATCTGCATCACCTTCATGGCGGAGTAGTTTCGCATGCCATTCATATACTCCTTTGCAGCCCACGGGTTTCTCAGTTCCAACCACTCCGCTACCCTCTCCTGGCTCTTATTATTTGGCGCATAATAGGCGATCATGAGATTTTGGAAGTAATTAAAGAGCATTGGGAGAAAGGAGTAGATGCTACCAGCCTTCGGATTTTCGTCAAAGTATTTTACTATTTGGTTTGCCTTGAACACATTGCGGTTCACAATGGCATCTCGGAGTTCAAAACTATTAAAGTCCTTGCTCACCCCAATTTGTTCCTCCACCACCTGGGGCGTCACTCTCCTATCCTGCTCTGGCAACGACAAAATAACCTTATCGAGTTCGCCAGTCAGTCTACTGAGGTCTGCCCCAATGGAATCCGCAATAATCTGCGTGGATTTCGGGTCGATACTCACGTTTTTCTGCTTCAAATAGTTCTCGATGAAGGGCGGAAGGTCCCTGTCGCGCAGTTTTTTGCTCTCAAAAAGCACGCCAACAGCCTGGATGGCCTTCACATATTCCCGTTTTCTACCGTCGATGGTGCCGTTTTTATGGCATAAAACGAGGATCGTGGAGGTCTGCGGGGTCTTGAAATACTTCTCCAAAGCCTCCGTATTCTTGATGTTCTGCGCTTCCTTGACGATGACCACCTGATATTCGGACATCATGGGGTATCTACGGGCGGCATCGGCTATCTGCGAGGCATTCACATCGCTGCCGAAGAGGATCGTCTGGTTGAAATCGCGCTCTTCGGGTGGCAGCACATGGTCAGCGATATAGTCCGAAATCTGGTCGATGTAGTACGATTCATCGCCCATCAGATAGTAGACTGGAAGGAACTTACGCGCCTTCAAGTCGTTCATAATACTATCGAAACTGACATTTTTTGCCTCTGCCATTCGCTTTTCTCGATTATTATTTGTACTTTTGCGGCTACAAAGTTACAAAAATGTTTCGATTAAACCTACCACAATACGAAATAAAAATCACGGAGAAGGACGGAAAGCGTATGATTTTCGACTTTCTGCGCAGAAAATACGTGGCTTTGACACCTGAGGAATGGGTTCGACAGCACTTCACGCACTATCTGGTGGAGCACAAGGGCTATCCCAAAGGACTGCTTGGCAACGAGATAGAACTGCAAATCGGCGACAAACGGTTGCGCTGCGATTCTATCCTATATAATAAGGTGGCACAGCCGCAGATGATCATCGAATACAAGGCGCCTACCGTGCCACTGCAACAAAAGGTGTTCGACCAGATATCGGCCTATAATCTCCTGCTCAGGGTGGACTATCTCCTCATCAGCAACGGCATGGAACACTACTGTTGCAAGATGGATTACGAGCATCGAAAATACATCTTCCTACAGGATATTCCAGATTATGAAAAATTATGACCTGCTACCCTCTCGGACAGCAGGTCATTTTCATTGATTTCGAACGCAGGTTTATTCCATATCGCTGGCATCATCGACCTTCTTCGATGTTGCCGTCTTGCGAATGGAACGCTTACGCGTCTTCTTAGGCTGTTCAACACCCATCTTGTCGAGTTTCACGCCAGCCAGTTCGGGGTCAATCATGATACGTCCGCAATACTCGCACACGATGATCTTTTTGTGCATCTTGATGTCGAGTTGACGCTGGGGCGGGATCTTGTTGAAGCAACCGCCACAGGCATCACGCTGCACATAGACGATACCCAGACCGTTGCGGGCATTCTTGCGGATGCGCTTGAAAGAGGTCAGCAGACGGGTCTCGATCTTCGATTCCAAGTCCTTTACCTTCTCCTTCAACTTATCCTCCTCGGCACGGGTTTCTTCCATGATCTCGTCGAGTTCGCCCTTTTTCAACTCCAGGTCGCCCTCGCGCTCCTTGATAACTTCCTGATTGGCAGCAAGTTCTTCTTTCTTCTCAGCGATACGGGCATTAGCCTCACGAATCTTCTTGTTGCAGAGTTCGATTTCCAATGTCTGGAACTCGATCTCCTTCGACAGCGTGTCGTACTCACGATTGTTCTTCACCTCGTTGAGTTGTTCCTTATAACGGGCCACACTCTGCTCGGCATCGGCAATCTCGCCTTTCTTCTGAACAATCGCACGCTCGAACTCATTGATGTCGTTCTGGATTTTGTCCACACGGGTGGTCAAACCTTCGATCTCATCTTCCAGGTCCTGAACTTCCAAAGGCAGTTCGCCTCGCAAGGCACGCTTCTCATCGATGGAGGAGAGTGCCGTCTGCAGTTGATAGAGGGTCTTCAGTTTCTCTTCAACTGACAAGTCTGTTGGGTCTTTCTTTGCCATAATTTCAAATATAATTTATTTTACAATATTGATATTCTACAAATACAGGATGGGGTTGGTGCTAGTTTCGGCGATTTCCGTTCTGACAACAGGACATTCCTTCGTGATGATGTCACGGAAGATCTCGCTGGTGAACTGCTCACTCTGGTAGTGGCCGATGACGCAGATCTGGATGCGCTGCTCGTAGCCGAAATACTGGTGATAGTGCATCTCACCCGTGATAAACGCATCGGCTCCGGCTTTCAGGGCCTCGTCGAGCAGGAAGTCCCCTGCCCCACCACAGATGGCCACCTTCTGTATCTTGCGGCGCAGCAGTTCATTGCACATCGCGCACTCCACATCGAAGGTTTTCTTCACAGCCTGCACGAAATCATCGGCAGCCAACGCTTCTGGGAGTTCTCCAATGACACCACTCCCCGCCTCGATGCCATCCACGCTCTTAGGCGCAAAGAACTGCACATCGTGCAAGCCTAATTTCTCGGCAATCTTGAAGTTCACGCCACCCTTCGCATTGTCCATATTGGTGTGCATCGAGATGACGCAGATACCATGCACGATGGCCTTCATCACCGTACGCTGCACATCCGTCAGGTCGCTGATGGTTTTCAGGCCACGGAACAACAGCGGGTGATGGCTGACAATCAGGTTGCAGCCCTTCTGAATGGCCTCGTCGACGATCTTTTCGTTGACGTCCAGACACAATAATGCCCCTGAAACCTCCGTCTCTGTCAATCCAACCTGCAAGCCAGCATTATCCCAACTTTCCTGCAAGGGCAGAGGCGCGAAACGTTCAAGGGCGCTCAGCACTTCTTTTATTTTCACGCTGCAAAATTACAAAGAAAAGCCGAGACAACGCCCCGGCTCCGCGATTTATTAAGCGTTTTTAACGATTCTCACCACTCTGACAGACTGGCCTTTGCCTCGATTCTGTCCTCCGTCTTATCGTCGAGCGCTGGGAAGAAATCCATCCCCGTCAACTGCTCTATCTCATCGACGGTATAGACAGCCTCCTCCATCTTCTGCTTCACACCCTCATTGCGATAGATGAAGCCAATGGCCTTCGGACTACCCTGTCTGCAGAGCACCACCTTGAAGAAAGCATCCGGCACCCAGACCTTATTTCTGCCGATGGTTTTCTGCTCGCTTTTCTGGTAATAAATCGGCCCACAGACGATGTCGATAGCCCCATATTCACGGGCCCAGTCACGACAGAGGATTTCCAGATCGTTCCATTCGTATTTGTTCAGTCCGTGGTTCTGCGGACAGATATTCGTGAACAGAAATGACTGTTCCATTGCCTTTTTATCCCATTTGTTGTCGCCTGCCGGACACATGTGTCCTCTGTCGTAGCGCGAGTTGTAGTAGTCCTTGTCCGTCGCACGGGGTGCCTTCACACTTTCATCCTCCGTAAACACCTCGTTCTTGCGCTGGAACGAGCCGTAGGTATGCGATTTCGTCAGATGCCACGCCACCCAATTTGGGTTTCTCGTCTGCTCATTATACGAGGTCGTATAACCCTGTCGCTTTAAGATCTGTTCTGGCCTATCCTTTAGTGCCGCAGGCATCTCGTACATCACAATCTTCTTCCCTGCCGCCTGCACCTCTGCCTTTGGTGTCTCAGCCTTTGGCTGATAGAAGCCATTCGTTTCCTGGGAGGCACTGACAGCCTCAGCACCCTCACCAACCTTATTTCCCTTACAAGCCATCACCAGTGCCATCAGCGCCAGGACCGTCATCATCTTACCAAACTTGTCGAAGAAGGAACGATCGGCGAGGAAGAGGGTGATGGCGAGGGAAAGGACGGAGGCAGCGATGCAGCCAACGGTCATAAGGAGCATCAGGACGAAGGCGTTGAGAGGACTCTGACCGCCAAGAAGGATACCACCCAACAACAGCGGCATAGAGGTCAGACAGAGCACGGAGAGGTTGGCGATGGTAGGTGAGAGAACAGCCAACAGACTACAGCGCAGGAAAGGCTGTAAGGCCTCGAAATGCGACTGGCCATTGCCTCGCAGGAACTCGTACTGTTGTTCGTCGGTCTTCAGGGTAGAAACATAGGTGTTGAGTCCTCGGATCATCATCGCCATGGCATGTCCCATCAGCAATGCCATCACTGGCACAAACCAATGGGCCTCAAAAATTCGCACAGGCAACGCCAGCGCCAGGATCCACAGACCTGTAAAGGCGGTGCTGACGAATAATCCAATACTGACAGCAGGCAAGAGTTTGCCGATGTTCAGTTTACACCGTTTCAGGACGATCCAACCTGCATAGACAGCCATCGCCACTAACCACACGATGAGCAGCCAGGGACTGTTTACACGCAACAGTGCCCACACCACCAGACAAAGCACCAACAACTGCGCCACCATACGGCCCACAGCCAGTACAAACTTCGGCAACATCTGCCGTTCCAACATATACAGTGCCCCTGCTGGAATCAACAGCAGGAGTAGTCCGAGAATCGTATGTAAAATCAATCCTGTATCCATAATTTTATCACCTTTTCAATTTTTCACCTTTTCACCTTTTCCAAGTCAATGATCTGGTCTGCATTGGCGATGATCTCCGCCTTCCGACTGGCAATCAGCACCGTCTTGCCTGCCGCAGCCTGCTCACGTAGCAGTTCGAGCATGCGCTGGGTCAGTTCGAATGTCAGATGGGCCGCAGGCTCGTCGGCAATGACGATGGTTTTGTCCTTTGCCTGTTGCAGCGTTTCCGAGGCCAGAGAAAAAATTTCGTCTGGGGAGAGAGGGGTGACCTCCCCTATCCCATTCTCTACTGAAGGAAGCAAAGGACTCCAGACCGTCTGTTCATCCGGCTCGCACGCAGGTGCCTCTGGGGGCATCAACTGATGCCTGAGCATCTGCATCTGTTGGGGCAGATAAGTCATCATCGTACGGAAGGCAGGGGCAGAACGCACCGTCAGCAGTTCACCATCGACACTCACGAATCCCTCCTTGACGGGCAGGAAACCCATCAGCGTACGGATCAGGGTGGTCTTGCCAGCGCCTTCCGACCCTGTGATACAGGTCAGTTGGCCGTCCCTGGCCGTGAAGGAAAGTCCCTGTGCCAGTGTCTTTTCCCCAATGATGATCGTTGCGTCCTTAACCTCTAACATCGCTCAAAATATCAAAATCTGCTGCAAAGTTATAAAAATCTCTTAATTCTTAATTCTTAATTCTCAATTATTTTGTACCTTTGCGCCAAAATTATGATGATAGACAAGAAAACGAGTCATAATCACTGGCGACTCCCTGCTGAATGGGAGCCACAGGAAGGTGTGCAGTTAACGTGGCCGCATGCCCAGACTGACTGGGCTCCGATGCTCGACGAGATCACGGCAGTCTATCATCAGATGGCCCGTGAGATAGCCGAGCGCGAACGTCTGATGGTGGTGGCTCCAGAGGATGCTGCTTACGATATGCTGCGCATCGTCTGCAACACCAACGACACCTGGGCCCGTGACCACGGTTTTATCTCCTTAGTGGATGATAAAGGTCATCGTCGACTGTTGGACTATTGTTTCAACGGCTGGGGTGAGAAGTTCCCTGCTGCACTCGACAACACCATCAACCGTCGGCTTTACGACCTGGGCGAGATTGCAGGCGAATACGTCGACTGTCTCGACTTCGTGCTGGAAGGCGGCTCTATCGAGAGCGACGGCAAAGGTACTATCTTTACCACAAGCCAGTGTCTGTTGGCGCCCCACCGTAATCAGCCCATGACAAAGGAACAGATTGAGGAACGACTGAAGCGCGATCTCTGTGTCGAACGTATCCTCTGGATAGACTACGGCCATCTGACGGGCGACGACACCGACGGACATATCGACACCCTGGTGCGCATCTGTCCTGATAATACCATTTTATATGTAGGCTGTGACGACCCTGAGGATGAGCAATACGAAGACCTCAAACGGATGGAGGCACAACTGCAGACCTTCCGTACCCTCGATGGCAAACCCTATCGGCTAAGGAAACTGCCGATGCCTCGTGCCATCTTCGACGGCGAAGACCGTCTGCCTGCCACCTATGCCAACTTCCTCGTCATCAACGGTGCCGTGCTCTGTCCTACCTACGGACAACCCGACCTCGACAGCGAGGCCCTGCGCGTCATCGGCGAGGCCTTCCCTGACAGGGAGATGATCGGTATCGACTGCCGCCCTGTCATCTGGCAGCACGGCTCGCTCCATTGTTGTACCATGCAATATCCCAGCGTATGAAAGAACTGAAAATAGGATTCCTACAGCAGCACAACACGGCTGACACCAAAGACAACATCCTCCGTCTGGCGGAGGGGATCAGTGACCTCGCCAAACGGGGTGCACAACTCATCGTGCTCCAAGAACTGCACAACTCGCTCTACTTCTGTCAGGTGGAGAGTGTCGACAACTTCAACCTCGCGGAGCCGATACCTGGTCCTTCCACCAAACTCTTCGGCGAACTCGCCAAGCAGTTTGGGGTGGTCATCGTCACCTCGCTCTTCGAGAAACGCGCCCCAGGGCTCTATCACAATACGGCAGTCGTCTTGGAGAAAGACGGCACCATCGCCGGCACCTACCGTAAGATGCACATCCCCGATGACCCCGCCTACTACGAGAAGTTTTACTTCACTCCAGGCGACCTGGGTTTCCACCCCATCGAGACCTCGGTAGGTCGACTCGGTGTGATGGTATGCTGGGACCAGTGGTATCCTGAGGCAGCCCGTCTGATGGCCTTACAAGGTGCCGACTTGCTTATCTACCCCACTGCTATCGGTTATGAGTCGAGCGACACCCCAGAGGAACAACAGCGCCAACGCATCGCCTGGCAGACCGTTCAGCGTGGTCATGCCGTCGCCAACGGTCTGCCTGTCGTCACCGTCAATCGTGTCGGCTATGAGCCAGACCCCTCTGGTCAGACCAATGGCATCCAGTTCTGGGGTACCTCCTTCGTGGCAGGCCCTCAGGGTGAACTCATCTACGAGGCCTCTACTGACGACGAAGAGAGCATCATCGTGGAGATCGACCTCGACCACTCCGAACAGGTTCGCCGCTGGTGGCCCTTCCTCCGTGATCGTCGCATCAACGACTACACCGACCTGACACGCAGATTCATCGATTAAACATAAATATCAGATATGAAAAAAATCATTTCCCTGGCCTTGATGGCCATCACCCTGCTGCCGACAGCGACTCTGGCACAGGAAGAACAAGAAACACCTGAGATAGAACTGGTAAAAGAGAGTGACTTCAAGGCCTACGTCCAGGCCGACCTTATCAGTCATTATATGTGGCGTGGTATCGACATGGGTGGTATCAGCATCCAGCCTCAGGCAGGCATCTCGTGGAAAGGGCTCTCCCTCACCGCCTTCGGTAATGCCGGCTTCGACAAGGACGACCCACAGGAGTTCGACCTCACCCTCGGCTACGCGAAGAGTTTTGGCAAATGGGACCTCAACGTCGGCATCACCGACTACTGGGCCACAGGCACAGACCCCGAGAACCGTTATTTTTACTATAATGAGAAAGAGACGCCCCACCAGTTGGAGGCCAACCTCGGCTTCACCTGCCAGTATCTCTCGCTGCAGGCCTACACCATGTTCTGGGGCAACGACTTCAAGATCAACGGTGACCGTGCCTACTCCACCTATCTGGAACTCTCCGTACCCTTCCGTGCCGGCGGTCTCGACTGGGATGCCCGTATCGGTGTCACACCGATGGAGAGTGCAGGCTACGTCACCTACCACACCGAACAGGGTCTTCAGGGTGATATCGAGATTGAGGACAGACACTATTTCTACGGCGAGGGTTTCACCTGTAACGTGGCCTCTATCCGTGCCACGAAGAATCTGCAGTACAAGAACCTGCGTCTGCCCGTCTTCGCCGAGATTCACACCAATCCCTACCTGAAGAAAGCCAATTTCATGGTAGGTATCAGCGTCATCACATTCTAAACAGCCAGAACACATGAGTAATCTAAGATTCCAGGTTGTAGAAGAGGCCTTCAAGAAAAAGGCCCAAGAGGTCAAGGCTCCCACAGAGCGTCCTTCCGAGTATTTCGGCAAGTATGTGTTCAATCGTCAGAAGATGTACAAGTACCTGCCTGCCGATATCAATGCCAAACTCATCGATGTCATCGACAATGGGGCCCGTCTGGACCGCAGCATTGCCGATGCTGTGGCTGAGGGCATGAAACAGTGGGCGCTGGAGATGGGTGCCACCCACTACACACACTGGTTCCAGCCCCTAACTGAGGGAACAGCCGAGAAGCACGATGCCTTCGTGGAACACGACGGCAAGGGTGGCATGGTAGAGAACTTCAGCGGTAAACTGCTCGTCCAACAGGAGCCCGATGCCTCGTCGTTCCCCAATGGTGGCATCCGTAACACCTTCGAGGCTCGCGGCTATTCCGCCTGGGACCCCACGTCGCCTGTCTTCATCATCGATGACACCCTCTGTATCCCCACCATCTTCATCGCCTATACTGGCGAGGCGCTCGACTATAAGGCTCCCCTGCTGCGTGCCCTCCATGCCGTAGACAAGGCCGCTACGGATGTCTGCCAATATTTCTACGATGATGTGCATAAGGTACAGGTGAACCTTGGTTGGGAACAGGAGTATTTCCTCGTCGATGAAGGTCTTTACTCCGCCCGTCCAGACCTGATGCTGACAGGTCGTACGCTGATGGGCCACGAGAGTGCTAAGAACCAACAGATGGACGACCATTATTTCGGCACCATCCCCGACCGTGTACAAGCCTTTATGAAGGATTTGGAGATTCAGGCCCTGGAACTCGCCATTCCCTGTAAGACGCGTCACAACGAGGTGGCACCCAACCAGTTTGAACTCGCCCCGATCTTCGAGGAATGCAATCTTGCCGTCGACCATAATATGTTGCTGATGTCACTGATGAAGCGCGTGGCCCGTAACCACGGTTTCCGTGTGCTGCTCCATGAGAAGCCCTTCGACGGCATCAACGGCTCAGGCAAACACAACAACTGGAGTCTCACTGCCGACAACGGTACGTTGCTCCACGCCCCAGGCAAATCCCCTGAAGAGAACCTGCGTTTCGTCACCTTCATCGTCGAGACGTTGATGGCTGTCTACAAACATAACGGACTATTGAAGGCCTCCATCATGAGTGCCACCAATGCCCACCGCCTCGGCGGCAATGAGGCCCCACCAGCCATCATCTCGTCATTCCTCGGCAAACAACTCACCGAGGCTCTCGACCATATCGAACAGAGTGAAAAGGACGAACTCTTCCAGTTGAAAGGCAAGCAGGGTATGGAGATCGACATCCCCCAGATTCCAGACCTCATCATCGACAATACCGATCGTAACCGTACATCGCCCTTTGCCTTCACCGGCAACCGCTTTGAGTTCCGTGCGCCTGGTTCCACTGCCAACTGTGCCTCGGCCATGATTGCCCTCAACAGTGCGATGGCCGAAGCCCTCACCTCCTTCAAGGAGCGTGTCGACAAACGGATCGCTGAGTATTCCAAGCAGGCCGAATATGCTGAAGGCTCAGGTCATACGGCTAAGTTCCATGCCATCCTCGACGTGCTCCGCGACGATATAAAGACCTGCAAGCCCATCCGTTTCGACGGCAACGGCTACAGCGACGAGTGGGTGGTGGAAGCCGCCCAGCGTGGACTCGACGTGGAGAAGTCGTGTCCCGTCATCATCGAGCACTACCTCGACCCTGCCAGTATCCAGATGTTCGAGAGTACGAAGGTCATGAACCGCAAGGAACTGGAGGCCCGTAACGAAGTGAAATGGGAGACCTACGTGAAGACTGTTCAGATAGAAGCCCGCACTATGGGCGACCTGTCGATGAACCATATCATCCCTGTCTCGACCCACTACCAGAGCCAACTCATCAAGAACGTTCAGGGCATGAAGGACATCTTCCCTGCCGAACAGGCCGAACGACTCTCTGCCCGTAATATGAAACTCATTGAGGAGATTGCCGAACGCACCGAGCGCATCGAACAGTTTGTCGAAGAACTGACAGAGGCCCGTCGTGTAGCCAATCAGATTGCGGACATCCACCAGCGCGCCATCGCCTATCATGACACTGTCTGTCCGAAGATGGATGCCATCCGTCACGAGTGCGACTGTCTGGAGATGATTGTCGAGGACGGTCTGTGGACTTTGCCCAAATACCGCGAATTATTGTTTATAAGATAAAGATAAAAAAGTAAAAAAGAAAGATATGAAGAACTTAAAATTGATTTTCCTGGTTCTGGGTTGCGTGGCAGCCCTGAGCCTCACGTCGTGTCTCAGTAGCGACGACGACAATGACAACAAGGGTCTTACCCCGACCCAGATAAGCCAGTGTTTTGCTGCCATGCGTGGTACGTATTCAGGCATATTAGTCTATCCCTCACACAGCGCACTGTATGGCACGGATACCATCGATGTCAGTTGGAGCGTCGGTGCCGACACCATGCTTGTCCTCAAGCCCTTCCCTTCGAAGATCGTTGCAGAACAGATTAACGACCCCGACCTGAAAAATGCCTTGATGGAACAGGAGTACACGAGTGAACTCAGTTGCTACTTAGGTTTCTATGCCATCGACTCTAATGTGCAATTCCTCGTCGGCCCCAAGAGTATTGACATCCCCGTACTCTACAAAGATGAGAGACACACACTATCAGTCTATTTCTGGGGAAACAACTACTCATACGGTTTCAAGAACATTAGCACAGGTGCTATGGGAGCCCAGATCGTGTTGGCTGCTGCCTACCTCGACAATAACCAGAGCGTCAACTACATCAATAGTTCTTCGTCAACCTTGGCAAGTCTCGCGATGGCATTCATGACAACCCAACAATAAAGAAATCCCGCTCAGCATTCTGGGCGGGATTTCTTTTTTCACTTTTTCAGTTTTTGTTTGATCTTCTCGATGCCTTCCAACAGGTCTTCGGTAGGTTCGATGATGTTCTCGTCGCCCCAGAAGTCGGGATCCTCGAAGTAGATCACCTTATCGTAGAAGTTGTCACGGCGGTTAAAGGTGTCGCGCACCTTGATGGGCTTCACATCCTCGCCCTCCGTACGGTCAGTCACCACCATCTCTGATACCACAGTGAAGTTCGACTTGAAGAGTTTCCGTTTCCAGTCGCAGCGGAAGCGTATCACGTTACGGATATAGTTGATACGCGTCAGCCCGTCGTCAGTCCGGTAGTCTATGCTGATGCTCATCTCGTGGGGTGTGAATCGCAGTCCTACGGGTTTTTTACGCAGGATGGCCTGTGTGACCTTCTCCTCGTCGCTCATGTCCAGTTCCAGTTCTATCTTCGTGAACGCCAGCGTCTCCTGATCGATGTAGAGTTTACCTTTATAAAGAGGATAATCCATGATGAGTGCCGGCTTCACCTCGATGACGAACGCCGTACGGTCACCCGTCTGCTTCACACCTTTGTAAGTAAAGTGATAGTTGTTGAGTTCGTCATAATTCAACAGGATGTCGCGCTCCTTCACCACGTCGAGATGTACGGGCAGCACAGGACCTCCCTGCAGTTTCACAGCCAACGTGTCGCCTTTGCGCTGACTCAACAACCGACGTCCCTTCAGGATTGCCACGCCGTCGCGCCAGTCCAGTCTGTAATAGGGTGACTTATACACATCCACCACACCCTCCGACACGCTGATGAAGCGGTTACGTTTCTGGGTGGTCTCACGGTAGAAGCCGCGCAACAGACTCGGCACACGGGGATAGTTATCATCTATCTTGTCGATGGCCCGTTCTACGAGTTGACGAGGATTGTCCACACCCTTCACCACGATCTCGCTGAGCACCACAGAACTGGCCTGCATCTGCACGGCCTTCTTTTCGGCCTCCAGCGCCTTGCACTCCGCTGCCGTCAACCGTTGTGTGCGATAGCCCAGGCAGGAGAAAGTCACGGCTGTCGGTTCTGCCTTCAGTTTAAGGGTAAACTCACCCTCCGCGTTGGTCACCGTACCTATATTACGGTCCGTCACGCTGACGTACGACAGTGCCTTCCGCGTCTTGGCGTCAACCACCTTGCCGCTGAACGTCCACACAGCATCTTGAGCCATTGTGTAAAGACCACACAACAGGATCATTGTTAGTATCAGACTCCTTTTAATCATTACATTATCATTTTATCGCTGCAAAAATAGAAAAAATAGCCGAAAGTACCAAATCTTTCGACGTTTTTTTATGCCCTGCCCCTAACCCATCCTTCCAAGAGACGGAGAAAGGCTGCGCCATCCCTGGTTTGCACCATCTCCACACCTCAAAATACTACCCCAAAATGGGGGACAGGAACGATGTGTAATGGCGGCATCAAGATGAGCGAAGAGTCCCTGCGTCAATTTGTGAATGACCTGCTCTTGTCGAAAATAGCATTCGGCTAACTTTTTTTAACTACTTTTTCTCTTAGTGCGTATTCTCTGACTCTGCAATATATTGCCCCAGATTTTGGGGGACCATATTTGAGATTCAAAATATTTAGTTTTGTAGAATGGGAATATATTTCAGATTTAAAATATTTAGTTTTGTAGCAAATCATTATATTTTAGATTCAGAATATTTAGTTTTGCAACAGATCATTATATTTTAAAGATAGAATATTTAGTTTTGCAGCAAATCATTATATTTTAAAGATGGAATATTTAGTTTTGTAGCAAATCATTATTTTTTGCTTACAAAATATATTCCCATTAATTTTTTGGAATATATTCCTGATTCAATTTTACACAGGGGGACAGGAACGATGTGTAAATGGACTTGTGTAACACTGCCCTGCATCTCTTTTATTCGTTATTCCCAAAAAACGAGATACGTTTCAGAGGCAACATATTCTTGTCATCATCAGTCATTTTATCGTAGAATTCCAGCCACATGTCGATAAACTCATCGCCATCAATTAGACGGATGAACTCACGCGAACTGGTACCGGTGGACTTCGCATCAGGCGAGAACGTACCGCTTGTAACGAACAAAGCGATGTCACCAGCACGAAGCACACCCAGAAGGGCACGAATGTCCGAGGCACCAATAGCCGTGTCTGGCTTATGTTTCACTTGCACTTTGATACGAGGAGTCTGTGCGCCCAACGGATCTAAGTAGGCAATGATATCGACACCACCATCTTTACCCTTTGGTGCGATAAACGGTGTGTGATAATTCATGGCCCGTAGTAGTGCTGCCACCATGTCCTGGAATTCATACGGACTCTTTGAAACGATGAACTTTCTGATACCTTCGCGGGCATCCGACTCCAACAGATCGAGATTCATGCCGTTGTCCTTCTCGGCGGTTTCGTCAGTAGGGTTAGCTCGAATATCTTGCCCTTAATACGTGTCTTATCAATATCAAACATTGGGCTTTCCGTCTCGAAGAGCGTAGGCTGATAGTTCTTGTACTTCTTGCTTTCTACAGCATAGCTTGTACTGATGAGTCGCTTCAGGCCCAATCGCTCGAAATTCTGAGCAAAGAATCGAGTGAAGTTGCTCCATTCGGGATCATCACATGGTAGGAGAACTACCTTGTCACGGAACGTGTCAGGGTTATATTCCAGATAGGCGTTAATTTCCTTCTGGATGTCAGCATATTGAGTATAGAACTCATCGTTCTTCGCGGCCTTTGCCGCACCAAGATTTGTGTTATTGGGGAGTCAATATACAAAAATAGTAAAGATGCCCAGCAGGTGGTAGGACTCGAACCCACTCATACGAGTATATCACCCGTTCTCCGTTCCGACATCATGGCTCTCCCTGCCGTTTAATCCTTCACGCCGCAAAGATAGGAAAAATCTCAATAAGTTCCAAATTTTTAGCCGAAAAAAACAAAAGCCACTATATTTTTTGTTTTTTCGAATAATTTGTGTAACTTTGTCGCCCAAAACCATTATATGATGGAACAGAAAGAAATCAACGAGACCCTGCGCCGCAATGTGGGCGTGCTCTCAAAACACTCGGTTGACGAGGTCAGGATGATGCCGACAGCCACACAGACGCAACTGCCGTCGGTGGACGATGTGAAGCGCATCGTGAGCCTGATCAAGAGCATCGTGTTCACCGACTATTTCCACAAGCGGCAGCCCGACGAGGAACTGCGCGCCTATCAGATAGGTGTGTCGATGGAAGAACTCTACCGTCTGCTACGCCAGCAGATTGCCCGCGGACTGCAGTTCTGCGAAGAATGTCAGGAAGAGGATGTGCTCTGCACCGGTGAAAGACTGGCACTGAAGTTCATCGACGCGTTGCCGGAGATCAAGCGCCTGCTATATACCGACATCCAGGCGATGTTCGACAACGATCCTGCCGCCAAGACCTATGGTGAGGTGATTTTCTGTTACCCCGTGGTGAACACGATGGTACACTACCGCGTAGCACACCAGTTGCATAAGATGGGAGTCCCTGTAATTCCGCGTATCATCACCGAACAGGCACACTCGAAGACAGGTATCGACATCCATCCGGGTGCACAGATCGGCGAATATTTCTCGATTGACCACGGTACAGGTGTCGTCATCGGCGAGACCACCATCATCGGCAACCATGTGACACTCTATCAGGGTGTGACACTCGGTGCAAAGAGTTTTAAGTACGACGAGGAGGGAAACATGTTGAACGTGCCGCGCCACCCCATCATCGAGGATAATGTGACGGTCTATTCCAATGCCTCGATACTGGGACGTATCACCATCGGACACGACTCCGTCATCGGTGGTAACATCTGGCTGACGCACAGCGTGCCTCCCTATTCGAAGATACTCCAGTCGAAAGCCATCGATGCCGGCTTTCAGGACGGATTAGGTATATAATCATAAATCCCCGCCGGTTGGCGGGGATTTGTGTTTATTCTTGTTTCTTCTTACCGAACTCAGGATCGATCTTCAGGAAGGCCGTGACGATATACGTCATGACGCAGGCTGCGACGACGATGAGGAAGAAGGCGGGATAGCCCACCGACTCCTGCAAGGCACCGGCAAAGAGACCTGGAATCATCATCGACAACGCCATGAAAGCAGTACAGAGGGCATAGTGGGCCGTCTTGTGCTCACCCTGACTATAATATATAAGGTATAGCATATAGGCCGAGAAACCGAAGCCGTAGCCAAACTGCTCGACGAAGATACAGGCATTGATGATGAAGAAATTCTCAGGGAGGACGTAGGAGAGGTAGACATACACCAGGTCGGGCAGTGTGATAGCCATCACCATGGGCCAGAGCCAACGCTTCAGTCCGTCACGACTGGCCACAATACCACCGAGGATGCCGCCCAGCGTCAGTCCGATGACACCCACCGTACCCTGTACCAGTCCGTATTCTGCTGGCGAGAGTCCCAGACCACCGTTATGCTGCGCATCGATGAGGAAAAGGGCGCTGACCTTGGCCAATAGTCCCTCCGGCATTCGATAGAACAACATGAAACAGATGCCCGCCCATACCTGTGGCTTCTGGAAGAACGTTTTCAGCGTCATCCAGAACTCACTCATAATCTCACCGCCACTGAGACGCGTCATACCCTTATCCTCCGTAGGACGCGGCAGGATGTAGTTGTGCCACAGCCAGAAGGCGATGAAGAGACCCGCCATCCCATAGAACGTGATACTCCAGGAATATTTGATGTTGCGGGTGACGACCTCCAGATTACCCGCCAACATCACCAGCAGACCCTGTCCGACGATGGTAGCAATACGGTAGAACGTCGAACGGATGCCCACGAAATAAGCCTGATCGTGCTGTTCGAGACCAAGCATATAAAAACCGTCGGCAGCAATGTCGTGGGTGGCGCTGGAGAAGGCCATCAGCCAGAAGAATGCCAACGACCCCTGCAACCAATAGGGAGCAGGGATGGTGAAGGCCACACCGGCAAGAGAAGCACCGATGAGCAACTGCATGGCGATGATCCACCAACGTTTGGTGCGGATGATGTCGATGAACGGACTCCACAGGGGTTTGATGACCCACGGCAGATAGAGCCAGGAGGTGTAGAGCGTGATATCGGCATTCGACAGACCGAGACGCTTGTACATGATGAGTGAGATGGTCATCACAGCCACGTAGGGCAGACCTTCTGCAAAGTAAAGGGTGGGCACCCAGGCCCATGGCGTTTTCTTATTCATAAAGTCGTTTGATTTGTGCGTTGCGATAATAGAAGAGAAGTATCTCGTCGTAGGTCTTGCCTTGCTCGCCCATCACGGCGGCACCGATCTGACAGAGACCCACACCGTGGCCCCAGCCCTTGCCGTGAAGGATGAAGCGGTCGCCCTGTCGTTCTACGTCGAAGGCAGAGGAAAGCAGGTGTGTCTCACTGAGGGCGCGACGGATTTCAAGTTCCTTACCGATGGTGAAGGTCTTCTTCGTGCCGACGATCTTCAGTTTCCAGATGCGTCCGCTCTTGCCACGCTCTAAAGGGATGAGGTCGGTGATCAGACCGAAGTCATCCTTCAACTTACGGTTGACGAGTTCGGAGAGTCCTTCCTGCGTATATGCCACCGTCCAACGGTAGAAGTTGGGTGTCTCCTGATCGTAGTCGTTGAGCACCTGTGAGAGGATATGTGCGTCGTGGGTGTCACAATAGGGATCATGGAAGGAAACAAGATATGGCTTCGGCGTGTCCTCCCAACAATATTGGAACTCCTCGGTCTCTCCACCACAACACTTCGAGAAACGGGCATCACAGATCTCGTCGCCATAGGCCAGGATCTGTCCACGCGTTTCACTGATGGCCTGTTCCACCACAGGACTGCTTTGTTTCGTGATGCCCTGATAACGCTGACAGTGGTCGTCGGCGCAGACATCGAAGATGGTATGGTCCTCGCGGTCGTACCAACGGATGAGTTCGTCATCCTTCTTGATGAACGAGAAGAAACCTGTGCCGCCATTGTCCAGTTGCTTACGCTTCTCAATCTGTGCGAGGAGCCACGAACGGGAGATGACCGCATGTGCCTTCAGGAACTCCTTTGAGGCGGTAGCCGACATCTCACTGGAGATGACACTTGTGAGGTAACGCTCGACGGGGAGTTCGTTGATAGCAACGATCTTATCCGCCTCCACCACCAGTCGGAGGGTGCCGGAGAACACCTGGGTCTCCTTGCGCTCCCAGTGGAAGTTCACGCCGATGGTAACATCATAGAGCGAGAACGAAGCCTCGTCAGACTGCGGCGTGAAAGTCAGTTCCCGATACTGGTTACCGCGCCAAAGGATACCACCCTCAGAAAACTCCACCTGTTGTTCGCCAGTCAACGTCTCGCCTTTGGCAGTATAGGGTGCATTAAGGGTAAACGATATCTTGGCGGCACTGACGATGCCGACGGTGACGTTAGGCTCCTTTTGAGTTGAGAGTTGAGAGTTGAAAGATGAAAGTTTGCTACCGCTTTCACTTTGCAGTGTGTCAAGGACTTGCTGGAGAGCATCGCCTTTGAGGGTGATCTCGTCGAGGATGCTCAACGCCTTCTCGGGTGTGAGACGTTCGAAGTCTTCTTCGCGCGGCGTGATGATGAGTCCCGCCATATCGAGAGCTCCCGGGGAAATGATATACTGTTCGTTGCCTTCTGCATAATAGCAGTCGGGACGGTGTTTGGTACGCGGGAAGACCACCGACAGGAAATCGTCCTCATGTCGCCAGGCCACGATATTCAACATCGGTTCCGGCTCCACAACAGGCAAGGCTTCGTAGAGACGACGGAACAACTGTTCATCGCCATACTGTGAACGACTGCGGATAAGCAGTGCTGTACAGGGATAGTCGTCGATGAGGGAAATGTCTTCGTGTTCGTTGAGACTGACGATGAGTGTGAGGTTGCTCGACAACCGCTTCCACGATTTCTGCAAAGGGAGTACCCCACTGGTGCCTGCCTGGAAATGAGCGTGGTCAGGAGCAGAGGCCCCACACTGTGGCCCGTTGTAAAAGACCATCATCTCCGGATAGACCTCCAACAACTTATGTATCTCCCCATATGACTCCAAGATACGTTGCGGCTTGTGCTTCACAGCGGGAATGGTGAAGTGTTGCGGCAGGATGGGGAAAGGATTGACCAGGAGTTCGTACTGTCCGTCAACCTCCTTCTTGATCTGTTCCTTCGGACGGTTCTGTTCACAGAGGAAACAGGGACGGGCCTCAATGGCTTTCTTGTCGATGCTGGCTCCCGTAGACACCATACGGGCAGGATTCCACTGTACCTGGATGCTCGAAGCGCCCACCGCCAACTCACGGGTCTGTACGCTCCGCAGATCCTGATAACGTTGACGGGCAGCCTCCCACTTCTCCAACTGACGGTTGAAGAAACGTTGCAGCGCCGAGTCGGTCATCAGTTCCTGCTTGCCTTGATTCATCTGCTGACGGGCCAGTATCTCCAACGTGCGCAGACGGTCTTTATAGAGGTTGTTGGCATTGATCTTATCGATACTGAGAGCAGCGTCACTGTTGCCGCCCCAACGCCGACAGAGATAGAGTTCGGTATAGATGCGTCCGATACGGTAATGGCGTGAGAAGATTAGTCCCAGGGCATAGTCCTCACCATAACTGGTATTCGGGAACTGTATCTGCCGCAGCAACGGTGTGAAGAAGGCACGCGGTGCCCCGAGACCATTGATGCGCAGGGCATTGTTGGGGCCGTTCTCATCCGTCCACTCTTTATGGTCAATGAGTCCCGGCGGAAGGGTATTCAGTTCAAAGTCGCACATACGGTACGAACCTACCACCATCGCGGCATTCTGCTTATAGAAAGCCTCCACAATCTGCTGGAGGGTCTTGGGCGAGGAATAGAGGTCGTCGGAATCGAGTTGTACGGCGAAGCGTCCGCAACGGTCATCATTGATAGCCACATTCCAACAGCCACCGATTCCGAGGTCTGTACGGTCAGGAATGATATGTACCAGACGCTCATCATGGATGCTGTCAAGGAGTTCAGTGGTACGGTCCGTGGAGTGGTTATCCACCACAATGACATTAAACTTGAAGTTGGCCTTCTGTCCCAATGCACTCTCTACGGCATCCAAGATGGTCTTCTCTCTGTTGTAAACGGGGATAACCACAGACGCCTCAATATCGAAAGCCTGTTCGTTGAAGTCCGGACGACGGTAGAAGCCGGGATCAATCTTGGCATTGATAGCAGCCAGATGGGCCGTCGCAGCATGTTCCATCTCAATCTGCACCTCACGGTTACGGGGATTCACGTAGTCGAACTGTTTTACACCCGAAGCCCTCAGATCGGTCTCCTCCTCAGTATAGAGGTATTCATTGATGTGGAAGATCTGTCCCTGACGACTCAAGAAGAGGCGCAGGGCATAGAGACCCGCATACTGGTAGTCGTGTTCTCCAGCCTGCATGGCGAAGGTGTGGAGCAATGCCGTCTTGACGAGCCACAACGAACCGAAATCAAAGTCATCGCGGATGCTGCCGGGGAAATAATCGATCGCCGGATGCCTTTCCTCTTTCCACTTTCCACTTTCCTCTTTCCTCTCGATATGATCGGCATAGACCATCACGGCATTCGAGTCGCTGGCCACACGGAGCATCCTGTCCAGACTCCCCTGTCCCAACGTCACCCTGACAGGCTTCGTCAACAGCAACACATACTCGGCCTTGGCGTTCTCAGCCACCTGCATCAGGGTGCTGCTGGCCATCAGACTTTTATCCAGGCATATGACGCGCTGCACCGTTTTGTTGTTCCGCAACTGTGCCACTGTATCTTCTGTCGCCTGCGACTCGCCCTGCGGCAAAAAACAATCTATCTTATCTCTCATTGAAACGTCTTTATGATAAAAATATGTGCAAAGATACACAATAATTCCGATATAACAAAATTTTGGGGCAACTCTTTGGCTTTGTCCCGCTTTTTTCGTACCTTTGCCCCCAAATTAATAAAGCCGACGACGATGAACGGTGAAAAGACAGTACTCATGGGGATGACACTCACGGAACTGAAAAGTGCCGTGAAAGAATTGGGTATGCCTCAGTTTACGGCCTCGCAGATCGCCCAGTGGCTCTATCAGCAACACGTCAGCGACATCGACGAGATGACGAATATCTCGAAGGCCAACCGCGAGAAACTCAAGGAACACTACGAGGTAGGCGCGATGGCCCCCATCGACAGCCAATGCTCGAAAGACGGCACCATCAAATATCTCTTTCCTGTTAGGAGTCAGGAGTCGGGAGTCGGGAGTCAGGAGTCGGGAGACAGGAGATTCGTCGAAACTGTCTATATCCCCGAGAAGGACCGCGCCACCCTCTGCGTCAGTTGTCAGGTGGGCTGTAAGATGAACTGCCTCTTTTGTCAGACGGGCAAGCAAGGCTTCGAAGGAAACCTCACCGCCGCCGATATCCTGAATCAGGTCTATGCATTGCCTGAGAGAGAGAACCTGACGAATATCGTCTTTATGGGTCAGGGTGAGCCGATGGACAATCTCGACGCTGTGCTGAAAGCCACCGAGATCCTCACCGCCGACTACGGCTACGCCTGGAGTCCGAGACGTATCACAGTGAGTAGTGTGGGCATCAGAAACAAACTGAGACGCTTCCTCAACGAGAGCGAGTGTCATGTGGCCGTCTCGATGCACTCTCCCCTACCCGAACAACGTCAGATGCTGATGCCTGCCGAGAAGCAGATGAGCATCGAGGAGATCGTGGGTCTGCTGCGTCAGTACGATTTCAGTCACCAGCGCAGATGCTCGTTCGAGTATATCTGTTTTAACGGTCTGAACGACACCCCGATGCATGCCCGTGAGATGGTGAAACTGTTGCAGGGACTGGACTGTCGTGTGAACCTCATCCGCTTCCACGAGATACCGGATGTAGACCTGCCCGGCAGCGATGAGAAACGCATGGAGGCCTTTCGCGACTATCTGACGGGACACGGTGTGTTTACCACCATCCGTGCCAGCAGAGGGCAGGATATCTTTGCGGCCTGCGGACTCTTGTCTACTGACAAGAAACTAAGAATGAAAAATTAAGAAAGAAGAGATATGGAAGAAAAAAAGATTCGCGTGGCAATCACGCACGGTGATACGAACGGTATCGGCTATGAGATTATCCTGAAGGCTTTCGAGGATCCCATGATGTTCGAACTGTGTACACCTATTATATATGGTAATCCGAAGGTGGCTACCTACCATCGTAACGTCATGAAACTGGATACCCCCTTCAGTATTATCGGTAAGGCGGAAGATGCCCGCGACGGACGACTCAACCTGTTGGCTGTCTTCGATGAAGAGGTGAAGGTGGAACTGGGAACCCCCACCGCTGATTCGGCAGAGGCCGCCCGCAAGGCCCTGCAACGCGCCAAGGAAGACCTGAAGCAGAATCTCTATGATGTGTTGGTACAGGCTCCTGTTGTCAGCAGCAACACACCCGACCGTGAGGACCGTTCTCTGCTGGTGATGTTTGCCGACGATATCCGTATCGCGCTTGTCACAAGTCGTCTGCCGCTGAAAGAGGTGGCCCAGAGCATCACGCAGGAAACTATCGTCGAGAAAGCCACCCTCTTCCACACCTCACTGAGGCGCGATTTCCGTATCAGCAATCCGCGCATCGCCATATTGGCACTCAACCCACAACCGGGCGCAGAGGAAAAGGACGTTATCGCACCCGCCATCGAAGCGTTGGAGAAGGAAAGCATTCAGGCCTATGGTCCCTTCACCGCTGACGATTTCTTCGGAAAACAGAAACAGTATGGGTTCGACGGCATCCTCGCCATGTACGACGATCAGGGCAACGTACCCTTCAAGACCCTCGCCACCGAGTTTGGCGTGAAGATGAAGACGGGTTTCCCCTTTGTCATCACTACCCCCGATCACGGTCCTGCTTTCGACATCGCAGGTAAAGGTGAGGCCGACCCCGCCTCGTTGCGTCACGCCATCTACGCCGCCATCGACATTCTGCGCAACCGTAAGGAATACGACGACCCCAAGAAGAACCCGCTGCCCAAACTCTACCACGAGAAACGGGAGGACGGCGAGAAGGTGCGTTTCATCTCCAAGAAACCTGAACAGGAATGAAGAAGAAATACCAGAACGCCTTTTTCATTTTCGGTCTGGTCGTGTTGGTCATCATGGTGTCGCAACTCGACTTCAAGGAAGTGTGGGAAGGGATCACCCATGCCGGCTACTGGTTTCTGGCCGTCCTTGTGCTCTGGGGCTTCCTCTATATGTTCAACACCTCGTCGTGGTATCTCATCATCGACAGCATCGGTAATGAGAAAGGACTATGCAAGAAGAGCGGTATCGGTTTCTGGTGGCTCTACAAGATCACCGTCTCGTCGTTTGCGCTGAACTACGCCACACCTGGCGGACTGATGGGTGGCGAGCCCTACCGTATCATGATGCTCTCGCCGAAAATTGGCACACAGAAGGCTTCCTCGTCGGTCATCCTCTTCGTAATGACCCATATCTTCAGCCACTTCTGGTTCTGGTTCCTCTCTGTATTCCTCTATATCTTCACTGAGAAGATGACGACCCTCGCCTGTATCCTCCTTCCCATCATCGCCTGCATCTGTATGTTGGCCATCTGGTTCTTCCTCAAGGGCTACAAGAAAGGCATCGCGATGACGGGTATGAACATCCTGAGTCACTTCCCGATGGTGAAGCGCTGGGCACAGCCGTTCATCGAGCGCAACAGGGAGAAACTGGCCAGCGTCGACCAACAGATAGCCGCCCTCCACAACCAGAACCCGCGTACCTTCAAAGCCGCTGTGTTGCTGGAACTCACCTGTCGACTGGTGTCCACCCTCGAGATCTACTTCATCCTGCTCGTCATCACACCCGACGTCACCATCCCACAGTGCATCCTCATCTACGCCTTCACCACCCTCTTTGCCAATATGCTCTTCTTCATGCCACTACAACTGGGTGGTCGTGAGGGTGGTTTCCTGATGTCTACCGAAGGCCTCAGTCTGAGTGCTCAGGCAGGTATCTTCGTGGCGCTGTTGGTGAGGATCAGGGAACTCATTTGGACGGCAATCGGGCTCCTTCTCATCAAGTTTGATAAAAAAGCAGCCTGATTTCGAGTTAATTTCTGCCAAAATTGCAGATAATTCGGAAATAATGTGTAATTTTGTCAGCCGAAATGAAGACATCTGAACTTCAAAGCATCAAACAACGGTACAATATCGTGGGCAACTGCGAGGCATTGAATCACGCCCTCGACGTCGCATTACAAGTGGCGCCGACAGATCTCTCTGTACTCATCATCGGTGAGAGCGGTGTGGGTAAGGAAATCATCCCCCGCGTCATTCACGACAACTCTCCCCGTAAGCGTGAGAAATACTTCGCCATCAACTGCGGCAGTATCCCTGAGGGCACCATCGACTCGGAACTCTTCGGACATGTGAAGGGCTCATTTACGGGTGCCATCAACGACTCACCGGGTTATTTCGGTGTGGCCAATAAAGGTACACTCTTCCTCGACGAGGTGGGTGAACTGCCTCTCGCCACACAGGCCCGACTGTTGCGTGTGTTGGAGAGCGGAGAATATATCCCCGTTGGTGGCACAGAGATCCGCAAGACCGATGTGCGCATCGTGGCAGCCACAAATGTAAATATCCGTCAGGCCATCAGCGAAGGACGTTTCCGCGAAGATCTCTACTACCGTCTGAACTCCATCCCCATCCAGATGCCGCCTCTTCGTGAACGTGGCGAGGACATCGTCCTGTTGTTCCGTCTCTTCGCCCTCCAGATGGCCGAGAAATACAAGATGGACCGTGTGGTGCTCGATGAGCAGGCCAAGCAGATGATCATGCGCTACAAGTGGCCGGGCAACGTGCGTCAACTCAAGAATATCACCGAGCAGATCAGCATCCTCTCGCCCGAGCGCACCATCACACCAGAGATTCTCTCACGCTTCATCCCTCAGGATCAGGAGACCACCCAACTGGCTCCCATCCACAAGGAAGGCGACCACTCGTTTGAGAACGAGCGCGAGATACTCTATAAGATTCTCTTCGAACTGCGTGGCAACGTGAATGACATGCGCCGAGAGATGGGTGCCCTCAAAAAGCAGATCGAAGAAGTACAAAGCGGTAGCAAGCACGTATCAGCCGATACACTGCCCACGACGCAGATTGCTCCCATCGCACCCATCCAACCTATCTCTCCTGCCCTCGTTGACGCAGAAGCCGAGGAATACATCGAGCCCGAGAAAGAACCCGAGAACCTCAATCTGAACGATCTCGGCAAACAGATGTTGGAAAAAGCCCTCGAACGCAACAACGGCAACCGCAAGAAAGCCGCCCTGGAACTGGGCATCAGTGACCGAACCCTCTACAGACGACTCAAGCAATATGGACTGGAAAAGTAAACTTCGCATCGTCTTCTGCGCAGCCCTCTGCTGCCTGCTCAGTGCCTGCTCCGTGAGTTATAAGTTCAACGGCGCCAGCATCGACTATTCGAAGGTCAAGACCATCCAGATAGCCGAGTTCCCCATCCGTTCCAGCTATGTGTGGGGTCCGATGGGACCAATGTTCAACAACCAGTTGAAGGATCAGTTCGCCAACCACACCAAACTCACGCAGGTGAAACGTAACGGCGACCTGAAGTTGGAAGGCGAGATCACCCGATACGAACAACGCAACAAAGCCGTGACGGCACAAGGCTACTCTGCACAGACAGAACTCTCCATGACCGTCAACGTGCGCTTCACCAACACGAAGAACCACGACGATGACTTCGAGCAGACGTTCACTGCCCAGCAGTCGTACGAGACGACCCTGTCGCTCAATGCCGTCCAGGAAGAACTTGTCACTCAGATGGTGAAGGACCTCTGTGAACAGATATTCAATAAAGCCGTAGCAGACTGGTAAATATGGACATCATAGAACTGATACACCACCCCGAGCATCTGGATCGCGACACACTCTATGAGTTGCGCTCACTGTTGGCACTCTATCCCTACTACCAGACGGCCCGTCTGCTGATGCTACAGAACCTCTATCTGCTTCACGACCCAACCTTCGATGAAGAACTGCGCCGCGCCGCCATCTACATCACCGACCGTCGTGTGCTCTTCCAACTGATTGAGGCTGCCCACTACCAACTGCGTCCCACGACTGACAGCCAGCCGATACCGAGTGCTTCGCAGCCCTCACGTACCCTCACGCTCATCGACAATTTCCTCGAGTCAATGCCCCAGGAGGGTGACAACAAGGACGGAAAGAAGAAAAAACGCAAGCCCACCCCAGCCGACGCGGCTGTTGACTACGTGGCTTATCTGTTGGAGACCGAGGGCGAGTATGAGCAAGACGACAGCATCCCAGAGATGAAGGGGCAGAGCCTCATCGATTCATTCATAAATAATGACAAAGGACGCATCGTTCTCAACGAGGAGCCCCAATACACCCCTCCCCTCACTGATACCACCGAAAACGATGAAAATGCATCCGACGAGGGGTATTTTACCGAAACTTTGGCCCGAATTTACATAAAACAGGGCAGATATTCGAAAGCACTTGAAATTATTCGGCGATTATCTTTGGTTTATCCGAAAAAAAATGCTTACTTTGCAGACCAAATCCGTTTTTTGGAGAAATTGATTATAAATAGTAATAAAAATAAAAAGTAAAAAAGATGTACACATTATTGGTTATTATCATGGTGATTGCAGCACTGCTCATGATTGGCATTGTGCTCATTCAGGAATCAAAGGGTGGCGGTCTCGCCTCTCAGTTCTCTGGCTACAACCAGATTGGCGGTGTCCGCAAGACTACCGACTTCATCGAAAAGACCACATGGGGCCTTGCTGCCGCTATGGTCATCATCAGCGTGTTTTGCGCCTATGTTGCTCCTCAGAGTGCAGGTTCTGGCTCTGTGATGGAGAACATCGAAGTGCCTGCCACCAATCCTAACAACCTGCCTGGCTTCGGTGCCAGTCAGCAGAAGGATGCAGCAGCACCCGCAGCAGAGGCACCTGCCGCAGAGGCTCCCGCAGCACCTGCCCAGCCTGCAAACTAAAGATTTTCGGAAAAAAGTACGGGATTTATTTGGTCAATCCAAAAAATTCCCGTACCTTTGCACCCGCAAAACTGGAAATTCCCGATCATTGCGTCTACATGGTGCCCGTAGTTCAGTTGGTTAGAGCGTCAGATTGTGGTTCTGAATGTCGACGGTTCGAGTCCGTCCGGGCACCCCAACAAACAAACCCCTGTAAGCCAAATACTTACAGGGGTTTTTAATGTTCAACATCTCAAATTTTGATGGAACATTGATGGAACATTTTTAAGTTGTTCCATCAATGTAATAGGTTTTGTGTTCATAAAGGGCCATGATAATCCAAATACATTCATTCCTTTGTGATAGGTATATTCAATTGTTTTCATTGGTGTTTTTCATTAACGACCCATTTACCTTCCTTACGGCCACTTTCGCGAGTGAGAATGCCCATTTTCTTTAATTTGGCCAAATCCCTTTCGATTGTTCTCTCATTGGTACCTTCCTTTTCCGACATCTTTTCCGACATCTTTTCCGAAATTGCCTTTGCGGATAAGAACGGATCAGCAATAATCATTTCAATTATCACTTTCTGCCTGTCGGTAAGTTCTTTTGGGTCATCTTTTGGGGCACGATTGTCTTTGCTGGCTATGTCAGCAGCCATAATTCTCTTTTTACGGTTACAGTGCCGAAAAAAGAAAATAGTCACAATACATCAATTATCGGCACCTTGGATTCTGAAAAACAGACTTCTCCGCACGCTGTGTTTCTGAAGTCCACGGTTCACCTCTGTCAATGGCCAATTCCAGGAATACAAAACCCGGGAGGGCGGGCCGATAATTAATGGTGCAAAGGTACAAATAATATTTGAAAAGTTGATACTGATTTGATACTGATTTTCTCAAAAGGTTGAAATTTAACGCAATTTAATGCATCGCATATCAAGCAGGCTAAAATTGCAAATCATTGAATATCAACACATTTTATAAAACAAGGTTTCAACTAACAGGAACCGAGTCCGTCCGGGCACCCTCCCAAAACTCCTGTGAGTCAATAACTTGCAGGAGTTTTTGTTTTGCGCTGGCAATAGTGCATTTGCCTTGATTTTAGTTGAAAACCGTTAAAAAAACGTCGAAAATTCTTCAAATAGCCGCAAAATAGCCGCAAATAATTCAGAGCAATTTGTAAATATCTATAATTTCGAAATGTTTACAAAATGGCACAACATACTCCCCAAAAACATGCCTATACTCTGCGGAATCTATCAAATTTTGACACTTTCCGCAGAGTATAGGACACATTTTCTACCACCAAAAACCATCTAATATGATGGATAGAACTAAAATTTTTCGTATTTTTGTCTTTTATAAAAGATAAAATTCGTATATTTGCACCAAATTTCTATTATAAAAGATAAAATTCGGATTATGAATGCGATATTAAGACAGAGTTATCTGGAAAAGATTGAACGATATTTGGGTAAGGACACTATCATCATCCTAACGGGTCAGCGCCGTATCGGCAAGAGCTATATTCTGCGCCTTTTCAGGGACAAGGTGAATAAGGATGAGCGTGCAAATATCATCTTCATCGACAAGGAGAAGCATGAGTTTGACGACATCAAGACCTATCAGGACTTGAACGCATATATCGATGCAAGACGCGACAAGAAAAAGACGAACTACATCCTTGTTGACGAGATTCAGGATATTGAGGAGTTCGAGAAAAGTGTACGTAGCTATTACGAGGAGCCGGATATTGAGTTGGTTATTACTGGATCAAACTCGAAGATGCTGAGCAGCGACTTAAGCACTTTAATAGGAGGACGCTACAAGGAGATCTATATCCAGGCACTGAGCTACGAGGAGTTCATGTTGTTCCATCAACTCACGGACTCTGACGATACGCTGGCTAAGTATATCCAGTTCGGTGGTCTGCCAGGGTTGGTGAAGATGGGGCTTGACGAGCAGGATGCGCGTGAGTACCAGACGGACGTGTACCATACGGTGCTGCTGAAGGATGTGATTATGAGGAACAATATCCGCAACGTGCCGTTCCTTGAAAATCTCGTGCGTTTTCTGGCTGACAACGCAGGGAAGATCATCTCGGCCAACAGCATTGCCAAGTATATGAAGTCGCAGGGCGACAGTGTCACCTCTACGGTTATCATCACCTACACGAAGTTTCTGTGCAATGCCTATCTGCTACATAAGGTGAATCGCTATGACATTCATGGCAAGAAGCTGTTTGAGAGCAATGACAAGTATTACTTCGAGGACAACGGCCTGCGGAACACGCTGGCGGGCGGCTCGCGTGAGGGTGCCATCGAAAAGGTGATAGAGAACATCATCTATAACCACCTGATACGTCTCGGCTACGAGGTGACCGTCGGACAGCTACAAGTTGGTGAGATTGATTTTGTCTGCAAGAAGCCCAAAGGTCAGAGAATATATGTTCAGGCATCATATATCATCGCCGACGAAGCCACGAGGGAGCGTGAGTTCGGCAATTTGCGGGCTATCAAGGACAACTATCCGAAATATGTCATATCAATGACCCCGCTCGTAGGCAGGCAGGATTCTGATGGTATTACCCACCTTCATTTGAGACGCTTCCTGACTAAAGGATTGGAATAAGGCTTCAATATGAATTTAAGAACTTGAAATAAAGCATTTTCTACAACAAAAAATAAGAGTCGCATAATAAGTTTATGGAATACATGTCTCAAGAAGGCTACGACAAACTCGTAGCGGAACTCCACCAGTTGGAAAGTGTGGAATTGCCACAGGTGCGCGAAGCCATCGCCGAAGCCCGTGACAAAGGTGACCTCAGCGAGAACTTCGAGTATCATGCTGCCAAGCGTGAACAGTCTAGGCTGTTGGGCAGGATCCGTTTCAAACAGAAAGTACTGGAAAATGCAAGAGTCATCGACACATCGAGACTCGGTTCCGATGCCGTCGGTCTGCTCTCAAAGGTCGTGATGACCAATCTGAACAACAATGCCAGGATGACCTATACCATCACAAGCCCCCACGAAGCGAATCTCCGTGAGGGCAAGATTTCCATCAAGTCGCCCATTGCGCAGGCCCTGCTGAACAAGAAGGCGGGTGATGTCGTAGAAGTTCACGTCCCGATAGGTACCCTGAAACTACGTATAGAAAGTATCACGCTGTAGTGGAAGTGGAGGGAGTCGAACCCTCGTCCGCACAAGGAAACCATACGCTTTCTACATGCTTATCTCAGCCTTCATTTTCGTGATGCAACAAGACCTGAGCCACCAATTACACCCTTATCCTCTAAGATTTCATCCCGCCATCGAGGCCTGACAAGACTATTTCCGATTTAACCTGCGCCGCTGGATCTCCGGATTCGGAACAACATCCTCGGAGCGACGTCTCGTTCTCCTACCTTGTAAGAGAATAAAGCCAGTAATCTACTATACTTCGATTAGGCAGCGAGAGCATACTCGTTGTTGCCAATTAATTTTTCGACCGACGTGATTATGGAGTCCACAGTCATCACTCCGCATGCTTACGTACCATCTCGACTTGCCGTCAAATCCAGTCACCCCCGGACAAAAATGTCGTAATCGGATGCAAAATTACAAAAATCCCCGCAATCTCCAAACTTTTTCAAAGAAAAATGCACGCATACAGGTCAGGCGCCCTCAAATCCTGCATCCGCTACGTGACAGACTAGTCGTGTAGTACGCGTTCACCAGACTCTTATAGCCCATCTGTTTGAGTTGGGCGTAATCCGTCTTGTAGTTGCTCTTATTGTGTTTTCCTGTACCGAGGTAGCGGATGTTCTGCTGCAGGTAATGGTCAATCTCTTTGAGGCCATCGGTCTGATTGATGACGGGGAAAAACCACCTCGCCCATGTGAGCGTTTCCGTATCATCACTCTCAAAGAACACGCGATTAAAATGGTTGATGAGTCCTTTCATCGCCTTTTCTGGTTCCATGTGGTTCCTGATCCGCCAGCGCATCAACGACCTGGTGGCCCTCTTGATTTTGCCTTTCATCTTCTTCTTGGTCGCTTCCGAAATGTCTATGTCGCGCGCGTGACATTTGAATCCCAGAAACTCATAGGCCTCGTCGGGCGAGTAGATCCTTTCCTTGTCGGGATTTACCTCCAAGTGGTATTTCCTGAGAAACTCAGCCATCTGGGTTTTATACACCATCAGCGTCTCACGGTCAGGCGCAAAGAGGATGATATCGTCTGAATAACGGGCATAGATCACGTGGGCATCATGAAAATACCTGTCCGCCTCCTTCAGATAGACATCAGCCAGGAAGGGCGCTGTGGGTACTCCCGCCATCACACCGTGACGCTCCGCGATGGTCTCACCGCCCGAAACGACCCTGTTGTCTGTCAGCATCTTCTCGAAGAAACAGTACAAGGGCCGGTCGTCGGCCAACATCTCCTCCAGCATCGGCAAGAGGATGTCGATGGAGATGGAGTTGAAATAATCGTGGATATCCAGTTTGTAGGCCCACATCTGGCGGTTTCCGATGGCCCGACGGATGCTGAAGATGGCGTCGCTGGCCTTGATGCCTCGGCGGAACGCGTAGCAGTTGGGCGTGAAGCACGCATCGTATTTGTAGAGTCTGAAGGCGATGAGTTTGAGTATCACCATCTCGTCGGGCGCAAAACTGTATACCACCCTTTTCTTGCCCGACCCCATCTTGTTGACAATCTTCTTCGTGGGGATGCCCAGGCCTTCCCCTCGGGCAATCCTCTGTGCCAGATGGAGATACGCCTCCTGTTCCACAAAACGGTCTGCTTCGTTGAATTCATGCCAGTTGAAGCGGCCTTTCATCAGCCGGTAGGCAAGAAACTCCTCCCATGCCTCCTGTCGGGTCAGTTGGGTTAAGATACTCTCCATCATGAAAAAAGAAAAAGGGGAACGGTTTTGAATCCGCAAAATTGCGGATCACGAGAGGATACCCCACCCTGTTGCCTGCAAAACATCTTTTATATAGGTAAGGCTGCCTCCATCGCAGGCGCAGTCATGCTGCATCCCCTTTTTCTGTCTTTATCTTAGTTCAACAGTTTGCGGATACGCCCGATGACGTAGTCACGTTCGTTGGGCATCTGCGTGTAGAAGTTGATGTACGGGATACCCAGTTTCTTGGCATACATCCTCGCAATCAGGTACTTCACACCACTATCGTGACTGTGGCCCTTGCCAAGCATCACCACGCCGATGGCCTTGCCGCCGTTTTCCAGCACGAAGGTGTAGGGCTGTCCCCACTCCGCCTTATAAGCCTGCGTCGGACGTGTCTTGTAGAGTTTGAACTCGTCGTTGGCGAATCCCACCAGATCCGTCACCTTCACGTTCTCGCGGATGGTGTACGACGGGAACTCACTCAACAGGATCTCCTTGAAATACGCAATCCATTCAGAGTCCGTCTTTTCTCTTTCCACTCTTTCCGCAGCCGGAGAGGCATAGTTCTGTGCAGGACGCGACTGCTGTGCAGGACGGTTCTCATTTTGCGATTTCTCGATGTAGTCCTGGGCGGCATCCTTCGCAACGCCCACAATCTTTAACAAAAGTTTTCCAAAATCCATAGTTGTCTTCGTTTATATCCGTTGCAAAGATACAAAATTCCCCCCAATCTCCAAACTTTTTCGCGGATTATTTCACTTATAAGAAGATGAAGCGTGCCTAGATAGAGAATAAGACTGACAGCCTGAATTCTGGAACATAGCATTCTTGAAACGGCATGAGCTGTCTGGATTTAAGGACAATTCATTTTTGTTTTCTGATGGTATGAGTTTCTTTCGCGACATCGTGTTCCAAAAGTGGAAAGGTCTGTCTGAAAAATCAAAGTTATCACTTCTGCTTTCCAAAAGTCTGCCCCAAATCTGAGGCATCACTTTGCCCGGGGGGCAGAAGTCTGTCCGAAAACTGGGGCATCACTATGCCCAGTGTGCAATATCATTGTAAAATTCCGACTCATTATTGCTAGGTGTGCATTATGAGTGCCTGAAATCTGGAACACGATAATGCCTAGTGTGCATAATCCTGTCCGAAATCTGAGGCATGACTTTGCCCGGTGTGCAATGACAGTGTCAAAACTGAGACAAATTATTGCCCGGTGTGCAGAAACATGCCCCCAATCTGCGGCATATAAATGAAATTCTAAAATGGTCTGCCCTGAATCTAGGGCAATATATTGCACGGTGTGCAAAACCTTCACCCAAATCTGGGGCATGTTTTTGCAGGGTATGCGAAACTAATCACACTAGAGATTGGTCTTGTGTGAAGTAAGAAATCCCATCGGAAACGTCGGATTGCCATGTTCAACTTTCGAATCAGAGGGACAACAGGGAAGTTTTTCATCATTTCGGCAATTTTTCGCGAAAAATGTTGTAATTTTGCACGCCGAATACAATAAATTTGCCTATTACGGGTTATATATTATAAAATATGTACGCGAAAACAAATAAAAATACTATATGATGAAAAGACTATCATCGATTATCATCTCTCTCATGCTGGCCACCACTGCGGGCTGGGCACAGTCGGGCATGACCGACAATCAGGTAATGGACTATGTGGTTGAACAGAACGCCAAGGGCGTGTCGCGACAGCAGATCGTGACGCAACTGATGCAGCGCGGCGTGACCATCGACCAGATACGGCGCATCCAACAGAAGTACCAGCGACAGCAGAAAGACGGCTCACTGGGCGCAAAGGACATCACGGCGGGCTCGCAGAGTGTGAAGAACCGCATGAGGGAAGCCAACGGCGAACAGAGGCCGGAGCAGGTGGAGCGCGAGAAGCGCAACGTGTCGCCCTACCGCCAGAAGGACGGACGCCCCCGTACGAAGAAGAATACCTACGATGAGAACGATGAACAGTATATGGAGATGGACAACGCGATGGACTTCATGATGCCCGACTCGCTGAAATACATGTATGAACTGGAGCCGATGAAGGAAGAAGAAGAGGGTAGGAAGATTTTCGGTCACGACATCTTCAACAACAAAAGCCTGACCTTCGAGAGCAGCATGAACCTGGCCACCCCGCAGAACTACCGACTGGGGCCCGGCGACGTGGTGAACGTGGACATCTGGGGTGCCTCGCAGCAAAGCGTCAGCGAGACGATCTCGCCCGATGGTACCATCACCATCGAGGGCGTGGGCGTGATCTCACTGGGAGGCATGTCGGTGTCGCAGGCCAAGCAGAGACTCAGAAACGTGCTCGGCCCCAGATTCCAGAATTCGCACATCGACCTGACACTCGGACAGACACGTACCATCACCATCAGCGTGATGGGTGAGGTGAAGATGCCAGGCACCTACACGATGTCGGCCTTCGCCACCGTCTATAATGCCCTCTACATGGCAGGCGGTCCCAACGATATCGGTACACTGAGAAACGTACAGGTGTTCCGCAACGGCAAACTACTCTCAAAGGTCGACGTGTATGACTTCCTGCTCAACGGTAAGTTGACGGGCGACGTCCGTCTGCAGGACAACGACGTGATCACCGTGGCGCCCTACGAGGCACTGGTGAACATCACGGGTAAGGTGAAACGACCGATGTTCTACGAGATGAAGACAACGGAGAGTGCCGCCACCCTGCTGCGCTATGCAGGCGGTTTTACGGGTGATGCCTATACGAAGGCCATCCGCGTGAACCGTAAGGCAGGACAGCAATACTCCGTGTTCAGCGTGGGTGAGTTCGACCTCAACGACTTCAAACTGATGGACGAGGACTCCGTATCCGTCGACTCCACGTTGAACCGCTACCAGAACATGGTGGAGGTGAAGGGCGCCGTGTTCCGTCCGGGCATGTATCAGGTGGGCGGACATATCTGTACCGTGAAGGCCCTCATCGAGGCCGCCGACGGACTGACGGAGAATGCCATCAGCAACCACGCCGTGATGCACCGTATGCAGGCCGACCGTACGCTGAAGATGCAGAGCATCGACATCAAGGGCATCCTGGAAGGTACCGTACCTGATGTGGAACTGAAGAACGAGGACATGCTCTATATCGCCAGTCGGGAGGACGAGAAGATGGACCAGACGATCACCATCCACGGTGAGGTGAACTACCCCGGTGTCTATCGCTATGCCTCGAACGAGACCATCGAAGACCTCGTGCTGCAGGCTGGCGGTCTGACGAATGCCGCCTCACTGGCCAAGGTGGATGTGTCGCGCCGTATCATCGAACCCGATGCCACGGAGGCTGGCGACACACTGGCCTTCACCTACAGTTTCAAACTGAATCCCGACTTCACCATCCCCGCGGGAGAAAGCCCGTTCACCCTGCAGCCCTACGACGAGGTGTATATCCGTCGCAGTCCGAACTACATCGAACAGCAGAACGTGACCATCGAGGGTGAGGTGCAGTTCAAGGGCGACTATACCTTGACCAACAGTAACCAGCGTCTTACCGACCTCATCAAACAGGCTGGCGGCGTCACCAAACACGCCTATCCCGAAGGTGCCAAACTGCTGCGCCGCATGACACAGGAAGAACAGGAACTGATGACCAGTATGTTGCGTACCGCCCAGCGAAACTCCGGTAACGACTCCATCGACGTATCGAAACTCGTCACGATGACCACCTACCCCGTCGCCATCGAGTTGGACAAGGCGTTGGCAAATCCCAACAGTGACGACGACCCGATCCTGCGCGAGGGCGACCGTATCGTGGTGCCGAGGTTCACCAGTACCGTCAGCATCAACGGTGAGGTGCTCTATCCCAACACCGTGCGATATATGGCAGGCAAGGATGCCGACTACTACATCGAACTGGCCGGTGGCACCACCACCAGTGCCAAGAAACGGAAGACCATCATCATCTATATGAACGGTATGGTGGCCAAGGCCAACAGGAAACACAAGCCGCGACCCGGCTGTCAGATCGTGGTGCCCACGAAGCACAACCGCAACAAACTGACGCTGCCTGAGATCATCAGCATGGGTACCAGCTTCGCCTCACTGACCACCATGATCGCCACCATCGCTAATCTCACGAAATAATAAGGACACCTAGTTATGAATAGCAATATAGACTTCGCAAAAATATGGCCGGCACTCCTGAGTAAGAAGAAACTGTTCTTCAAGGTATGGGGCATCACCTTCATCCTGTCGTGCATCTGGATCCTGCCACAGCCCAGATACTATACGACGGAGGTTTCCGTTGCCCCGGAATCGGCAGAAGCCAAGGATATGGGAAATCTGGCTTCACTGGCCTCCAATTTCGGCGTGAACATCGGTAACGGCTCTTCCGACGCCATCTATCCACAACTCTACCCCGACCTCTTTGAGTCGACGAAATTCCTCGTCGGACTGTTGGACATCAAGGTCAGGACACAAGACGGTGAGGTGGAAACCGACTATTACACCTATATGAAAGACCACCAGAAGCAAAACATCCTCCTGTGGCCTTTCCTGCCCTTGAAAAGATGGCTGTCGTCTGTCTTCTCTAAACCAGAAGAAGAGATACCAGGCAAAGACGGCAAGCGCTTCGACCCCTTTGAACTGTCATGGACCACAAACGGCATCATCAAGAAGATACAGGATAACGTCCAGTGTACCTATAGTCGTACGACTGATGTTGTGACCATAGAGGTGACCGATCAGGACCCGTTGGTGTGTGCCCTGCTTGCCGACAGCATCAAACAGCACCTGCAGGACTTCGTCACAGAATACCGTACCAAGAAGTCGCGCATCGATCTGGAATACTACGAGAAACTGACGGCAGAGGCCAAGGCGATGTACGATAAGTCGCGTTTGAAATATGCGGCCTTCTCAGACGCCAGCACAAATGTGTCGTTGAGAAGCGTAGAACTGAAGATGCAGGACATGGAAAACGACATGCAGGCGAAGTATAACATCTATACCGCTATGAGCACCCGTCTGGAGGCGGCTGCGGCCAAGGTACAGGAGAGTACCCCTGCCTTCACTGAGTTGAAGAACGCCACCGTACCCATCAAGCCTGCGGGTCCCAAAAGGATGATCTTTGTAGCCGTCATGCTGTTTCTGGCTACCTGCGGCACCATTATCCACCTTTATCGCAAAGAATTGAAAGAATGGTTCTAAGACCCTGATGACGCATGGTTATCACGCAACAGAAGAAACAAGTCGTCATGCTCTATGCCTCCACACTCACGGGGGTATTTCTGGGCGTACTCTCTTCTATTGTGAATACCCGTTTCCTCGCGCCTGCCGACTATGGTGATGTACGTTATGTACAGAACATCATCAACTTTGTCACCACCTTCCTGCTCTTCGGCTATTTCCTCTCGGGTGCCAGACTCATGGCCCTCTCGAATGACAGAGACTACGTGGGACGTGTCAAGGGGATGATGATTGTCATACTGGCTGGCGCATGCGTCGTGATAGCATTGGCGATGCCCATCAATTCGCTGCTGCACGCAGACCAGCCTCAGGTGGCGTGGCTCTTCCTGTTGTCTATACCCGTTTGCTTCTCACCCCTCTTCCACAACTATATCGACCAGACGGCACAGGGTGACAACCAGATCGGACTGCTCTCGCTGGCCAGACTCCTACCCTACCTCGTCTATGTGCCCATCGGCTATCTGGTCTATTCCACCTATGGAGCCACCTCAGACAGGATGGTACTGTTGCAATGGGGTATCTATACAGCGGTCTATCTTGTCATCATCATTGCCACCAAACCCCTGTTCCGTCATCTGAAACCCGTCTGGAAGGACCTCAACGATGAGAACAAGCGTTATGGCATACAACTCTATATCGGCTCACTGGTCATGGTGTCGACCAACTATCTGGCAGGCATCTCACTGGGCTATTTCAATGAAGACAACAGCGAGGTGGGCTTCTACACGCTGGCACTGACAGTCACCACACCTCTGGCGGCTCTGCCCGCCATCGTCGGAACCACCTATTTCAAGAAGTTTGCCACGCAGCCAGCCATCCCCAAGAAGGTGATTCTCGCCACCGTAGGACTGACTTTCACCTCGTGCATCCTCTTCATCCTGCTGATACATCCTGTGGTGGAATTCCTCTATACCGACAGTTATGCCATCGTGGGCACGTATGCATCGATCCTTTCTGTCGGCTACTGTATTCACGGTTTGGGCGATATGTTCAATCGCTACCTCTGTTCACACGGGCAAGGGGCTTCTGTACGCAATGCGAGCATTGCCAATGGCGTGTTCAAACTGCTGGGGTACACCCTGCTGGTCTGGCTGTTCAATACGAATGGTGCCATAGCCACCACCATCATCTGCGACGTGGTGTACTTCTCCTGCCTGATTTACTATTATGTCAGATTCACCAAACAGCCCGTCCATGAATAACTATCGACTCATCATATTCGGTGACGACTGGGATGTGTATCTGACAGCCTATAAAGACCTGATAGACGACACTCAGATATCGTATATTCCAAATTTCAGGCCAAAGGGACTGTTGGGGCTACTGCAAAGAATACATTTCACCCCCCAACTGAACCATTTGGTCAGCATTCCAGGTAAGAGTTGGTGGAACCCGCTGATTCTGCGTCATATCAAGAAAGAACAACGTCCCTGTTTCCTGATACTGGACAAGTGGCTACGGATGGAGTGCGGCATCAGACTGCTCCCCTATCTGAAGAAGCACTATCCCGAAGCACCGATCGTCTGCTTCACCCAAGACCTGATCGACACGATCATTGACATCTATTCGCGCAGGCACATTGATCTGGATTACATCAAACAGTACACTGACCTCTTCATCAGTTACGATGCCATCGATGCGAAGAAGTACGCCCTATTGTACCACCCTACGGTGTTCTCTGCCATCCCAACCGATGTCAGCCAGCGTAAAGGGTCATACGACCTGTACTTCCTTGGGCGCGACAAGGGCAGACTACAGACACTGGTTACTATCTGTAATGAGGCCCGCCAACGCGGACTGAGATGTAAGTTCGTCATGCTCGAGATTCCCCAAGACCAACGTATTGAGTGTGAAGGCATCGTCTATTCCGATTCCTTGGTGTCGTATCGGCAGAACCTGGAAGACTGTGCTGCAAGCAACTGTATCATCGAATTACTGCAGCAGGACGCACAAAGTCCGACCTTCAGGACGTGGGAAGCCATCTCACTGAACAAGAAACTGTTGACCAACAACACCAATATCCGTCATTCCGAAGTCTATGACACGCGCTATATTTCCGTTTTTGGCGATGAAAAGACCATCGACTGGGATTTCATTTCATCCGGTGAGGCCTTCCCCAACGAGAAGAATCCCTATCAGGAGATCATCAAGCCCGAGACACTCATTCAATTCATAGAGGACAAGTTGCAAATACAAATAGAACGTTCATGAGCATATTCTATCTCATATTCATCGTACTGGCAGTCTACTTCTCCTATCGTTACGACGGTATTGAGGAGTACGACAGTCACAAACAGCATCGCCTGTGGCTCATGTGCGGCTATCTGATTTGTCTGACGGGATTCAGTTACGGCTTAGGAGGTGACAAATTCGTCTATATGCAGGAATTTGAGGAGTACCCTGCAAACTTTTCCGAAGTGGGAGATAACATCTGGCTACAGTTCATGCTGAGAGGACAGATGCCCCTCTGGACGATTCTCAACATATTTGGCAAGGCAGTCTTCAATTCATTCTATTCCGTACAATTAGTGCAAAGTGCCGCCATTAATACGGCCGTATGCTACATCGCCAGCAAATACACACACAGGTATTTCCTCTTTTTACTCGTCTATTTCTTCACCCTGCAATACTTCGTCTTTAATACCGAGGTCATGCGCGAAGGCTTTGCCATGTCGTTTGCCCTCGTCGGTATGCACCAATGGATGAATGGAAAGAAATGGGTGTTTTTCCTCATGTTCCCCTTAGCACTCCTTTTCCATATCTCTGCCGTTACCATGCTGTTGTTCCCGTTAGTACGTTTCCGTATCTCGTGGATGACACTGGTGATTGCCTTCACGGTGGCATTCTGTCTATGGCTGTTCAGCGACCTCGTCCTTGGAAGAGTCATGATGGCTGTCCTTGGAGGTATGGGAGCTATGGTGCAGAAGGTGCTGTTCTATTCCATTCAGGCCAGTACCATCTTCGGTTTTCTGCGCTCTGCCCTCACCTATCTCATCTTCCCGTTCGTCATCATGTATTCCGTCACGTCGCTTGAACCTTCTGAAACGTTACGGAGATGCAGGGAGAAAATCATGTCATTCATGATTGTGCTGGCCATACTGGCCTGTTCGCTGGCAGGTTTTATCCGTCTTTACAACTATGTCCAGATTTTCTATCTGATCATGTTGGCCGACTTCCTCTATATGCTTTTCCGCGTAAAGGACCATCTCGTCATCAGACTGGGAGCATTAGTAGGTACCCTGTTCCTTCTCACGCTCAGGTACATGACGCCCTACAAGACCACCAAGACCTATTATTATGATTACTTCTTCCCATACACCTGCATACTCGACGAAGACAAAAAAGTCTATATCCGTGAGATAGCCCACACGGAAGCCACAGCAGCAGAAGAGTCGGATAATAATGTACGTGAAATCGAATAATCATCTCATTATGCATATACTGATTTCAGCCCAGACATATCCGTCGCCCAAGAACCAACTATCGGCATTTGTGGCCGTATTGGCAGAAGAGATGGTACGACAAGGCGAGGATGTGACGGTGCTGGCCCCCCAGTCACTGACAACCTGCTGGAGACATAAGATACCTCTCTGCCCCCAGAAATACAAGGTAAAGATGGAGACACCAGAAGGTATCCGTGAGATGACAATATTACGTCCGCTCTGCATTACACTGGGACAAGGACGCTTCAATAAACTATCAATACGGATAGACCGTTTCATAGTCAACCGGACTGCTAAGAGACTAAAGACCCGTCCAGACATCATCTACTCGCATTTCTGGAAAGCAGCAAACAATATCATTGACTTTGCCGTAGAAAACGGCATCCCCTCTTTCGTCGCGACAGGTGAGGATGAGATTACGATAGACCAGTTCCTTAGTCCTCAGCGGATAAGCCTCCTTAAAGACAATATGAGAGGGGTGATCTGCGTTTCCACAAAGAACCAAACGGAAAGTATCGCCCACCATCTGACAGAACTATCCAAAACCATCGTTCTGCCCAATGCCGTGAACCCCAAAGAGTTCTACCATATCGGACAGAAGGCGGCAAGAGAGCAACTGGGTTATTCGCAGGATGATTTCATCGTAGCATATTGTGGCAGATTCAATACGAGGAAAGGATGCCGGCGCGTATCTGATGCCATTACGCTCCTGAACGACCCACAGATCAAATCCATCTTTATCGGCATTGCCTCCGGCGGAATACACGAAGAACCGGCATGTGAAGGAATTTTATTTAAGGGAAGCCTGAATCACCACGAGATCGTCACTTATCTGAATGCCGCAGATGTCTTTGTCCTACCGACACAGGCAGAAGGCTGTTCAAATGCCATTATAGAAGCTATGGCGTGTGGTCTGCCCATCGTCTCTTCCGACTTGCCATTCAATTATGACATCCTGAACGACAGCAATGCTATTCTCGTTGACCCGATGAATGTGCGGCAGATAGCGGATGCCATCTCAGAAATAAAGAGGAATTCGGAACTACGGCAGAGTAAGTCAACGGGTTCATTAGAAGCAGCCCAAAAACTCTCTATAGAGAATCGTGTAAGCCGTATTCTGGAATTCATCAAAAAGCAAATACAGACCAACTTATGAAGATAGCGATTAATTGCATATTCTGTCAACCCAAAGGCGGTGGTATCAAGGAGTATATCGTCAATCTGACAAACCATATCGCCCTTTGTGACCAGGACAACACCTATATCCTCTATGTGTTGGAGGACCAGTTGGAATTTGCAAAGAAACTGTTGCCTCAAAGGTTTCAAATAAAGGTCGTACCCTTTAAGAGTGATTTCCTCTCAGTGGTAAAACGAAGCCTTTTCTCACAACGTTTCTGGACTAAAGAGGAAAAGACGGAACGATTCGACATTTTCCACTCGCCCTTTTTCCATGCGCCCAAAATGAAGAAGGCAAAATTGATACTGACTGTCCATGACCTGCGTCTATACCGCTATCCTCAGACCTACAACCCTCTGAGATATATGTTCCTGAAAAGGGCTGTGAAAGATGCCATCAGCCGGGCAGACCATATTATCTCCATTTCGGAATTCACGAAACAGGAGATGGTGGAACTCTGTGGGGTTTCATCGGAGAAGATTACCGTGATTTATGAGGCCGTCAACCGCAATGCCTTCTCGGAAAAACAACTGGAGAACTACGTGTTGCCCAAAGAATATACGGAACTGGGACAAGGACGGATTCTTTTTTCCTTGGGACACATAGAGCCGAGAAAGAACTACCACAGACTGATTGAGGCATTCAAGAAACTGAAAGAGAAGGAAGAGAACCATGACTTGAAACTGGTTATAGCAGGCAAGAAGTATGTGGATTATATAAACACTATCAGGCTCATGGAGGAAACACCTGATGTCGTCTATCTGGATTTCATCCCCCGTGAGTTACTGCTCTGGCTCTATAAGAACGCAACACTCTTTGTGTTCCCGTCTACCTATGAGGGTTTTGGATTCCCACCATTGGAAGCAGCCAGCATGGGTACCATTTCTGCAGTGAGCAATGTGTCGTCGATACCTGAAGTTTGTGGTGACTGTGCTTTCTACTTCAACCCCTATGATGTTGACAATATGGCTGCCACAATAGAGGATGCACTGAACAATGCAGAAGAAAGACAGAAGAAAGAGAAACTCCTGGAAACGCAACTGAACAAGACGTCCTGGGAGCAGAATGCTGCTGACACCATCAAACTATATCAAACAATATGAATAAACGAAAGATAAGAGACCGCATCCGGCTTTTCGGTGCCCTGATATTTGGATGGCTCTACATCCCCCATTTGATTGTTGGAGGCAGAAACGAATACATCAGAAGCGATGTACAAAGAATGCTCGAAAGAATAGACCTTCGGATGTCACCCCTCATCGGATTACTCTATTTCCTACATAACAATGCATACTTCCGTTCCTTGTTCTATTATAGGATTGGTCCCGTCAGGAGCCTGCTTATCGGGTGGTACAGACCTGGTGACAAATATTTTATGATCTCCCCAACACTCAAGATGGGGAAAGGGTGCCGTATCTCCCACCCGTATGCCACCATTTTGAATGCAGAAAGCATTGGAGACAATTTTACCTGTCTTCACTGTACCACATTGGGATCGACATTTGACGGACGCCCAGTTATTGGCAATAACGTCACCCTCGGTGCCACCGTTACCATTATCGGGAATGTTCACATTGGTAACAATGTTAAGATCGGTGCAGGCAGTGTCGTCGTTAAAGACATACCTGACAATAGCATCGCAGTAGGAAACCCTGCGAGGGTTATAAAAAGTATAGATGAGTAACCCGTCATCTGACCTGCAGGTTTTCTATCTGTAGATCGCCTGGTATGCGCTCGTCAGTACGGCGTTCGAAGGTATTGCCGCTGATAACCCAGTTCTTCGACTTGCCGTTACCCACGAACTTATAAGGCGGCGTGTCGGCAGCGACATGATTGTTACGTATCACAAGGTGGTCAGAAGTGTCTTCTGTCCTCAGACAGACATAGATACCCCTATTGGAATTGCTGATATAATTGTCCTCTACAGAAATATTATATCCTGGGCCGCCATTGACCATACAGATCTCAATAGCCCCACATCTTCCACGTGATCCATCGATGGTATTGCCGATAATCCTGATATTCTCGATAGTATATGCAGAATTATTCGGCTCCACATCAATGGCTCCAGGCATCTTATTACTCGACGTGTTACGGATGGTATTCCCCTGAATCAGCACATTCTGACCATTGATGACGGATATGCCGTTGCGGTTATTATGCAACTTACCACCAATGATGGTGTTGTTTTCGATTCTCACGTTCTGATTCCTCGCCCGTTCGCCCGTCTGAGGATTATCCCCATAATGGTTCAGACAGATGCCATCACCCCAGAAATCCTCTATCGTGCAGTTCTCTATGGTGAAGCCGTTGACGCCTTTCGTCTGTATGGCGTGCGTCCACTCCAAGAACACGCTGCCATCATTCTTCGTACGGAAGGTGATGCCTTTCAGGCTGATGTTCTTCACACTGTTGGGGATGTCGTTTAGTTTAGAAAACACGCACACGATTCCCAATTGTTCTTCCGTGAGTAAAACCGTCCCTTTCTCACCCGACAGTGAGACATTGTTACGAGCGATTCCTATATGGAATTTCTCACGTTTATAGGGTGACACCAGGCGGTATGTCCCCCGTGGGAAAAAGATATTCCCGCAAACAGCGATGATCTCATTGATACTTGGCGCATCGTCTGTCACGCCATCCTTAGCGCAGAGCCACGAAGCATTGAATGTGTCGTTTTTCACACGGCCCCCAATATGCGAACCCTTCAGATTGACTTTCCCACTCAAGGCGGTCTCATCGAACACCACAGGCCCAGCCAGTCTCCCGCCCTTAAAATACACCTCACATCCACGGGGGATATATAATGTATCACTAAACTTATGGGTGTAACGAAGGATGTATTTGCCACTTCCCTTTTTAAAAAGTTGGTGTACGCTCCCCTTTGACATATCATAATAAGTCTGGACAGCACTTGCTGTCATACAGACCAAAAGGCCCATAAGGGCTGTCAGTATCCTGTGTTGCATTTGTGATGAATCTATTGTTTGTGCAAAGATAACACTATTTGGGGATTAGCGCTTTAAATTGCCTGTTTAAAAGGTTTTTTTAACAGAAAAAGAAAAAAAAAGACCTAAGACACACATTATATCAGAAAATATGCGTACCTTTGCACACTCATATGAAAGAATTGTTAATGATTGTCAATGAAGACAGGTTCTTCCTGTCTCATCGCAAAGATATAGCACTTGCAGCCCAAAAAGAAGGATGGAATGTTACCATCGTATGCAAGGATACAGGGCAAAAACAGGATGTTGAGGCTCTTGGACTGAAGATGATTGAACTACCCATTAATCCAACGGGTATTAATCTCAGACAAGAATCCAAGACCTTCCTGTTCTTATTGAAATTATACAAAAAACACAAGGATGCCATTGTCCATCATGTAGGTATGAAACTGATCCTTTGGGGAGGCTTGGCAGCAAAGTTGGCTGGTATCAGAGGCGTCGTCAATGCCGTCAGCGGTCTGGGTGTACTGTTTCCTACCGACCATCTGTCACTCATGGCAAAGGGTATTCTTTATATCGTGCGTTTCTCACACCACAGAAAGAAAGTCAAGGATATCTTCCAAAACGAGGAGGACAAGCAATTATTCATACAAAATCACATTCTCAGCGAGCAGGATTCTGTCTTTATCAAAGGTTCTGGTATAGACCTTCGCACTTACACCTATGAACCACAGCCATCAGATACTGTCATCCGAATACTCTTTACAGCACGGATGCTGAAGGAAAAAGGCGTGCTGGTACTTATCGAGGCCGCCAACCTGCTCAGAAAGGACTATGAGGGTCGTGTGGAATTCCTGCTTTGTGGTGGTCTGTCAAACAATCCAAAGGCTATACAGAAAACAGAGTTAGAACAGATGTGCGATGGTCACTATATACAGTGGTTAGGCTTCCGTACTGATGTTCACGAACTGCTCGTCAAATCGCACATCCTGGCATTCCCAAGTTATTACCGTGAGGGTGTTCCCAAGTCACTGATTGAGGCTTGTGCTGTTGGCCGTCCCATCATCACCACCTACTCCATTGGATGTAAAGATACCGTTGATGACGGTTCAAACGGATACTTGATTCCTCCACAAGATGCTGCAGTACTGGCAGAGAAACTCCGCATCCTCATCGAGCATCCCGAAATCAGAGAGGAAATGGGCAAAAATGGAAGGAAAAAAGCAGAGCGAGAATTCTCGATAGATGATGTTGTAAACAGACATCTTGCCATTTACCGTTCACTGTAGAATGATACACTTAATAAAATGCATTTTTGTGGCCTTTTTACACAATAAAATGAGGATTGTTGAGTTATATAATCTATAAGGTATGAGTCAACAAATCATCTATATCATCATAGCCTTCTGCCTGAGTGCGGTATGTGGTGTCATAACGATTCCACAGATTATCAATTTCTGCAACCGCAAAAAGTTATATGATATGCCCAGCATACGGAAGATACATAAGAATTCCATCCCCAGACTAGGGGGAGTCTGTTTCTTACCGAGCATGCTACTGGCATTTCTTATTGGCACAGCCTTTTATAACAGTTCGTGTGAAGACAAGCAGTTACAGTTCAGTCTATGGTCGGTCTACTTTTTCATTTCCCTTGTCATCATCTATGCAGCAGGAATTATTGACGACCTGATTGGAATTGGAGCCAAGACAAAATTTTCCTTTCAGATTGTTGCAGGTATACTACTTCCAATAACAGGATTATTTGTTAATGACCTGTACGGTTTCTGCGGTATCCATGAGATGCCATTTCTGATTGGAGGTCCACTGACTCTTTTTATCATTGTATTCACTGTCAATGCCATCAACCTCATTGACGGTATTGACGGACTTTGCGCCAGTGTTTCATTCATTGCCTTGGCGGGTTTTCTATACTGTTTTATGGAGGCCGGCGTTAAGACATACAGTATGCTGATTGCAAGTATGATGGGAGTCCTTGTTCCTTTCTTCTATTACAATATCTGGGGGAGCGAGAAGAAAAAGCAGAAGATCTTCATGGGCGACTCCGGATCCTTAACATTAGGTTTCATCCTTGCATTCCTTTATATCAAGGTCACCATGAACAATCCAAAAGTGATGCCATTCAATGAGACATCAGTCATATTGGCCAACTCATTACTAATTGTTCCCACCTTAGATGTCCTTCGTGTTTCGATTGTTCGTTTAAAGCACCACCAACCCATATTCAAGGCAGACAAGAACCATATCCATCATAAACTGATTAGAGCGGGTCTCAGTCAACATCAAGCCCTTTTGACTATTATTGGCCTGACTTTTCTTTTCATCATATTAAATTTAACCCTCCGACATCTTGTATCGCTGACAATGATGGTAATAATAGACATCCTGGTATGGCTAGCTTTTCAAGTTGTCACGAATAAAATGATTACAAAACGAGGGAAACCTGTATTCGCCTCTATTTCAAAAAAAGATGACCACACTTAAAGACGGATATATCATAGACGGAATGAACGAGGTTGAGCGCAATATCAAAAGACTCATTGATTTTTGCGTAGCAATCGTCTGCCTGATTGTGTTCTCCCCCTTGATGGTATGGTGTTATTTCAAAGTCAAGAAAGAAGACGGCGGTCCAGCCATCTTCAAGCAAGAGCGCATTGGAAGATTCGGTCGTCCCTTTAACATTTACAAATTCCGCAGCATGAGAGTGGATGCAGAGAAAGACGGACCAGCTTTGCTGCCTCATGAGGATGATGTCAGGATGACCAAGACTGGACGGTTCCTTCGCGACCATCATCTGGACGAACTGCCACAGTTGTGGAATGTTGTCAAAGGTGACATGGCTTTCATCGGTCCCAGACCCGAGCGGAAATATTACATCGACCAGATTATGGAACAAGATCCAAGATACGCATACCTCTATCAGATACGTCCAGGGGTTACATCTTACGCAACAATCCATAATGGTTATACCGACACGATGGAAAAGATGCTCCGTCGTCTGGAACTCGACCTTTATTATTTGGAGCATCGTTCCCTTTGGCTTGATGCAAAACTACTTACACAGACCTTCCTGAATATCGCATTTGGCAAAAAATTCTAAATATGAAAATCCAGAATTATATCATATTGTCGCTTGTAGCGGCGTTTTTCTCTGCCTGCGGCACTCCAAAGAACTACAATTATCTGCAGGACTTGACCAATGGGCAGGTAATGACCACTTCCGTTGACGGTACGATCCGTCTGCAGCCAAAAGACCAGATCAGCATCCTCGTCAAGAGTAAAGACCCCCTGATGAGCAATCTCTTCAACAAGGGAGTCACTACCACGATGAAATCCGGACAGACAGAGGGGAATATGTATGTGACGGGTTACACCTTAGGGCCTGACGGAGATATCGACTTCCCTGTGTTAGGGAAGATTCAACTGAAAGGACTGAGCCGATATGAAGCGGAACAGACCATCCAGAAGAGATTACAGGAGGAGCAACTGAAAGACGCCAATGTCACAGTGGAATTCATGAACCTCAGTTACACAGTAACAGGTGAAGTGAAAGAGCCTGGTGTCTATCCGATACAAAAAGATGCCATCACCCTGTTTGAGGCACTTGGAAAGGCCGGTGATATCAGTGTCTACGGAAAACGCGACAGCGTGATGGTGGTCAGAGATATCGACGGCACCAAGAAAGCCTATGTGCTGAGTCTCACCTCTGCCAAGGATATCCTCTCGTCAGAAGCCTATTATGTACGTCAGAATGACCTTATCTATATCAAGGCCAACAATACCAAGGCGCGCCAGTCTCTGGCAGCAGGTAACGAGACCCGCTCTATGTCATTCTGGCTGTCACTGGCTTCCGTATTTACAACAATTGCCGTACTCTTCATTAAATAACCAACCACTATGAGTTTCCTCAAAACCTGTCTTCAGCAATGGAAATGGTTTGTAGGCACCATCTGCCTGACCGTTATTTGCGCCATCCTATTCTTATTGGTGGTGGCTCCAAAATATGAACGTTCTGCTGCCATCTTGATCAAAGACGAGAACGGCGGTGGAGGTCTGTTGTCTTCAATGGCATCCAACATGGGCATGTTGGCAGGTATAGCCGGACTGAACATCACGTCGAATGTAGAGAACGAGATGCAGATTCTCTCCTCACCATTTATGATGCAAGAGGTGGTGAACCGTTTGGGGCTCGACACAAAATATGAAGTCCGTGACGGACTGATGAAGCAGGAACTCTTCGACGAAACACTGCCTATCAAAGTCACTTTCCCCAAGTTAACAGACAAGGATGGCGTCTATATGAAGATGGACTTGCGGAAGGACGGCACCTTTACGCTCTATAAATTCCGTAAGAACAAAGACAAGTATGACGGCGAAGTACAGGGTAAGGTCAATACCGTCTGTCAGACACCTATCGGACCTGTGTCCGTGATTGCCACGAAGCCGTTTGACTCATGTATGGCCAACGAGGGTGAGAGGGCCATCCGCATCACCAAGGAAAGGAAATACGACCGTGTGGAAAGTCTGTCGAATCAGATTGACATCGACCTGGCCGACGACCAGACCAGTATCATCACAATCACCTGTAAGGACATATCAGGAGAGCGTGCAGAACAAATCATCAATACCCTGATACAGGTCTACCAGGAGGAGTGGATGAAAGACAAGCAGAGCACTGCCGATGCTTCCACCCGTTTCATCAATGAGCGTATCAAGGACATTGAAGCAGAACTGAGCGGACTCGACAACAACATCGCCCAGTTCAGGGGTAAGAACCTGATGCCCGACTACGAGGAAGCCGCCAAGATGTATATGGAGAATGCCGCCCTGACCTATGAGGCTCAGGTGAAGGTGAACAACCAACTCTACATGATGGAGCAGATGCGTGACCAGGTCAGGAAAGAAGACGGAACGAATCAGGTGCTGCCGGCCAACCTTCTGCCAGACAACGAGAACGTGGCCATCCAGATAGGGGAATACAACAAACTGCAGTTACAGCGTAACAGCATGGCAGAGAACAGTAGTCCGAACAACCCGCTCGTCAAGGACCTGGATGCCCAGTTGGGTAGCATGCGCAAGGCCATCATCAACTCACTGGATCAGGCCGTTGCCCAGTTGCGGGCCAGTCAGAAAGGTATCAACCGGGAGGATCAGAAACTGAAACAGCAGATCTCTGTTGCGCCTGAGAAAGTCACGAAGATCCTTCCTGCCGAGCGCCAGCATAAGATTGTGGAAGCCCTTTACATCTATCTGCTCGAGAAGCGCGAGGAGAACAACCTCACACAAGTCTATAATGCCCAGAACCTACGTATCGTTTCGCCTCCAATGGGCAAACTAAAGCCTGTATTCCCAAAGAAGATGACGATACTGATACTGGCAGTCCTCTTGGGTATAGCCATCCCCGCCTTCTTCATCTATGTCAGACGAAACGTCAAGCGCATTATAGCAGAAGAGGAATAAGGCATCTGGAATCATGGCAGTCATCTTCCTGTATTTCGCCCTTTTCCTTGGAGTCCACTTCCTGTCGAAGCAGTTCAAGCGTCCCGGAGCAGCAAGGTTGTTCCAACTGATTTCCTGTTTCATCCTGCTCTTCGGATTTTTCGGGTTCAGGGACATTACCGTACTCAATGACACCTCCCACTACTACGGTTATTATTTCCAGAAAGCACACATACTCAGTTTCAGGAACGAGCCCGTTATAACCTACCACCTGTTGGACAAGTTTGAATATGGTTTTCAGGTGTTCGTTCATATCCTTGTAAAATATGTTTCCAAGAATCCCTATACGGTCATTCTTGTATCAAGTCTGATTATCACCATTGGAGAACTCTGGTTGATAGACAGACATGCAAAAGACATTGCGCTGGTATGCTTCTATATGCTGACAGCCGGACTGTTTTTCATGCATTACTGTATCATCCGACAGGCATTCGCCCTGTTTTTCTTTTACATCGCATTTGACTTCCTCGAGAGAGGGAAAATCGGGAAATACTGTCTGTTGATAGGCTTTGCCAGTTTGTTCCACATCTCCGCCGTTTTCCTTCTCCTCCTGCCGATACTGGTCAGGGTTGCGCCATCACGACGGAATGTATGTATCGCCATTGCCAGTTCACTGGTTCTGGCCGTCTTTATTTTCGAGATTCTGTCATTCATGGGTCTCCGGGAACATCCCTATTATCAGGCAGCCATCCAGAAAGACTCCCTGTCTGTGGTCGGTCTGGCCGACTGCGCCTTTATGATCTTTATCCTCTCCGTCTGTCTGTTTGCCAGAAAGAAAAGCGGTGCTCCCAAACCAGACAACATCTTTTTATGGATCTGTACGATGGGATTATGTGTTTGTCTCATCGCTCCTGTCGTATACCCGATCTCCCGAATCAACGAATACCTATGGCCATTCATCGTGATTCATCTTCTCAGATACATAGAGCCACAATCCATGAGAAAAGCCTACACGAATCGGATTGCGGGAACGAGGAACCTGTTACGTCTGATTGTCATCTTCGTGTTTGTCGCGAAGATGGTGGGTATCAACACCTTCCGTCCAGAATGGCTACACATCGACTCGTATCAGTTCTATGATTTCAGCAAGAAAGACCATACCTATAATATCTATCCTCAGCAATGAAAGACACCATCGGACATCTATACAGACGATTCAAGGCCTCCGACATCGCCAAACGAATGATGAGCGGTGCCTTCTGGTCATTTACGGGAACAGCCCTTGGTAAGTTTTGTGTGTTTCTTACCGGCATCATCTGTGCCCGCATCTTGGGGAAAGAACAGTTCGGTGAGTTGGGAATGGTACGCTCTACCATTGGCATGTTCATTATTCTGGGAGCAGGAGGCATTGGCGTCACCGCCACCAGGTTTATTGCGTTGTACCGAAGAGACCAACAGGCCCACGCCGCCTCCATCTATCATCTCTCCACAAGGTTTGCCACTCTGTTGGGCATCCTGACAACGCTGGCTCTACTCTTCTCTGCAGGATTCCTGGCTAATGACATTCTGAAATCCTCAGACCTGACATTCCCTTTGATCATCGGTTGTGTGGTTCTCTTCCTCTCCATCCTGAACAGTTCAGAGAATGGAACCCTTGCCGGCTTCGAAGACTTCAAGTCTATTGCCGTCAATACGTTCGTTGGAAGTATCGTTGAGTCGATAGGAATGATTTTCGGAGCCTATTTCTATCAGCTAGAAGGTGCCATTGCCGGCTTCGGACTCGGTGTACTGGCCTTATACCTTACCAACAAACTGTCTGCCATCAAGAATCTGAGAAGGAATGGCATCAGGAGCAAAGGACAAGCCATCTTCAAGGAAGACTGGAAACTCATCTACCAGTACAGCATTCCTGCCACGCTTTCCGCCCTGAGTGTTACACCCGTTTTCTGGCTCATTCGTTCCATGCTGGTCAGAGTCAACGACTACGGAGAACTCGGTATCTTCGAAGCGGCAGACCAATGGAAAGTGATTCTCCTGTTTATTCCTGGGGCAATCTGTCAGATTGTACTGCCCATCATGTCGAGCATCACAGACACACGCACCTTCCGTCGGACATTGTTAGGCAACTTTGCCTTAATCGGTGGCATCTCTGCCATTCTCGCCATCGGGTCGTGGATACTGGCACCAATCATCATGCCGCTCTACGGAAAGACGTTCACAAATACCATACCGTTGGTTTATCTTGCCATCTCCACCATCCCTACTGCCCTTGCCCAGATTCTGGAAATGACGTTATATAGCCGTGATAAGATGTGGACCTGTTTTGGTTTTAATATCATCTGGGGTGTCGCCACTGTCGGTCTTTCCTATTTGTTCCTTCGCAACCATCAAGGTGCATCGGGCATCGCCTTGGCCGTTCTTCTTGCCTATCTGATAAAAATGATCTGCATGGGAGGTTATCTGTTCACACAACAGAAAGGAGGTGCCGGATGAAGACTTTCAGCATCGTACTGCCCTGTTACAACGACCTTTCGTTATTGAAAACAGCCCTTTCGTCAGTCTTACAGCAGAAAGGCATTGACTATGAAATCATCATCACAGACGATTCACAGGATGACAGCATTGAACAGTATATCCAGTCATTGAGTCACGATGACATCCATTACTATCGTCATCAGCAAGGTGTAAGCGCCTCAGACAATTGGAACGCCGGTCTACAGAAGGTCTCCGGGAAATATGTAATTCTGATACACCACGATGAAGAGATGGTTCAAGACGACTACCTGAAACGTATCAGTCTGCTGATGTCCAAAGGAGCAGATGTTGTCATCTCACAAGTGAGCGTCGTCTTGAATAGACAGGAGAAAAGACAGTCTCTGCTCTGCCGATGGCTGAAGACATTTGTCTGCAAACATCCGGCCTGTCTGTTTTTGATAAATGTGATTGGACCATGTGCCTGTCTCACGATACGGCAGGAACATCTGCAGGACTTCAATAGAAACCTAAGATGGCTGGTGGACGTAGAATGGTATTACCGTATGCTTCGCGGAAAGATGTTCCTCATAGACAAATCGCTTACCATCCGATCCCATCACGGGCATCAGGGACAAATCACGCAAAGCCTCAACGTCAAGGAGACCTTCAAGTCAGACCAATCGGAACTCATGAAGACCTATGCCACCAACAAGACGGTCAGACGGATGCTATGGCTCTACCAACATCTTATTCTCGGAACAAAACATATACTCAGGAAGATATGAGAATCGTGAAAGTCATAGGCGGTCTGGGCAACCAGATGTTTCAGTTTGCCCTCTACAAGGCACTGCAGAGACAATTCCCGGAAGAACGGGTGTTGTTGGATCTGCATTGTTTCAATGGCTACCATAAGCACCGGGGATTTGAGATTCCGAAGATATTCGATGTGACTTACGAGGAAGCCAACTGGAAAGAGGTGGCGAAGGTGGCCTACCCCTACCCCAACTTCCAGACATGGCGTTTCGGCAGCAGGATCCTGCCCGACAGAAAGACCATGCTCAAGGAAAAGGCCGACTATGCCTTTGAGCCTACGGCAATGACGCGTAAAGGCGACACTTACTACGACGGCTATTGGCAGCATGAGGAATACTTTTTGGATTACCGCGAGGAGATGCTGCGGACATACACTTTCCCAGCATTTGAAGATGAACGGAACCGGGAGACGGCCTGTCTCATCGCCAACAAGAATAGTTGTGCCATCCATATCCGACGCGGAGACTATGTGAGAGACAAACTCTTCCGTGACATCTGTGATTTAGATTACTACCAGACAGCCATCCTACGAATGAAAGGAGCGGCAATTCCGGATCTTTTCTGCGTTTTTTCTGATGATGCCTCCTGGTGTCGCGAACATATATCCCCCCTGTTGGGACAGACTGAAGCCATCTATGTAGACTGGAATACGGATGGGAATAGTTTCCACGACATGCACCTCATGTCACTTTGTCGCCATCAGATCATCGCCAACTCCTCCTTCTCCTGGTGGGGAGCCTGGTTGAACACAAACAAAGAAAAGGTAGTGATAGCCCCCCGAAAATGGTGGAATATCAGTGGTGCACATACACCTATCTCAAATTCTTGGATAATTATTTAGTCATTTATGAGTGTTTTTCATTTTTTTTGAGTACTTTTGCACCCGAAATTAAAGATATGGAGTTTTCTGTTCTAATTCCTATATATAATAAAGAGGAGCCAAAGCACTTACTTGAATGCTTAGACAGCCTTTTTCATCAGACACTGCCAGCAACGGAAATCATTCTGGTGGAGGATGGGCCATTGACTTCTGAATTGGATGATATCATCAATAAGAGTCAGCAGAATTATCCCGAACTGAAAACCGTGAAGTTAGCAGAAAACGGCGGTATCGGTCATGCGCTCAACGAAGGACTGAAACATTGCACCTACGACCTGGTGGCCCGTATGGATGCTGACGACATCTGTGCGCCTGACCGTTTCGAGACACAGGTCAAGTTTCTGGAAAGCCATCCCGAATACGATATTGTGGGTTCGTGGGCTGACGAATTCTCCGACAACATCTCCAATATCCTGTCAACCCGTAAGTTACCAGAAGACCATGAGGCCATCATCCAGTTTGGCAAGAAGCGTAATCCGATGAACCATCCTACCGTCATGTTCCGGCATCAGGCTGTCAAGGCCGCAGGCTATTACATCCATTCGCCACAGGTGGAAGATTACGATCTCTGGGTACGAATGATGCTGAGGGGCAGTCGGTTCTACAATATCCAACGTTCACTGCTCTATTTCCGGATGTCTGACGATTTTGCCAGACGTCGTGGCGGATGGAACTATTCCCGCAGGGAGATCCCTCTCCAGATTTCTTTCTACAAAAAAGGGTATATCAGTTGGTGGCGTATGGTACTGAATATCATCATCCGCACCATCATACGGATGCTGCCCAGTCAATGGAGACGGAAGATATACCTCCGTCTGCTCAGATAGTCAATCAATCAGTATTTCTCAAAACTCCAAATCCGACCGTCTTTACTAAGTACCAAACGGTCGCTATTGATATTCTCTATCCTGAGACGGATATTGTTGAAGGGGCTGAAGCCGAAGGTTTGCTCCACGACCACGGTATCCAAGGGCAACGCCTCGATGGAGTAGCACTGGATAAACAGACTGTCACCGACGTGTTGGAAATTTCCGAACACCTCTGTCTCGTCAGTACTCCGTATAAGGGTGATCGATCCGGAGAAACTGATGTATTGGGTGTCGTGACCAGCCAGACGCCACTGTCCAAACAGGTCGCCAGCCTCGCCTCCCTCCTGACAAGAGGACAATATCAGCATACAGAGCAGGAGGACAGATGACTTAAAGAATCTTACCATGATAGCCAATCTTGAAATAAAACGTAGCACAATCACCATAGATATTACCCTTGTCAAAGGCGAATGCCGAACTGAAGTGCCAGGGGCCGTCAACATAGTCAGCCTGTAACAAAGCGTCGAAAGAATGATGTTTCACCGACAGCGGTGCCACATAGGTACCCCACCCTTCGCGGTAGGAACCCTTCACAAGGAAAGACAGACGGTCAGTGACTTCGCCATTGACACCCAGATGCCAGGCCTTGATACGATTGTCTGTATAGGTGGCTTTGCCATCCTTATTATATATAGGTGAAGTGATCAACGGGTTTCCGGGTGTCATACCGTAATGGGCATAGCAGCCGTAGATACCGTGATTGTAGTAATTGTCATTGCCAGTCACATAATCTGTAATCTGACTGCGCACAGGTTCCGGATAGTCACCGCTATCCCAGTGAAGTGGTCCACACTGGTTGGTGGTCTGTACATATTCAAACACTGCTCCGCGCAGAATCTGTCGCCCAGAGGCCTTGTTACTATACTGTAAGCCCCAGATACCATCCCAGCCATTACTTTTGCGCATGCCTGAGCCATCTTCGAAAGGATTGTCGAGATAAGCCTGTACCTGATGCTGCGGCGTAATGTTCCATCCTATCTGACAGGTCATTGAACCCAAATGATTACCAAAGATCCAGTCTTCCCAGGAATCGTTCTCAAAATAACCGCTATCGCCCCAAGGCAATATCACATCCCAGAAAGCCTTCAGTCCCTCAGCCTTATCCCTCACTCTCAGTTCGCCATGATCCATGAGGTAACTGGTACCACCAAACTGCACCGCATGTTCTATACCCACCGTCACAAAAAACAGTTTTTCAGGATTACTGCGTATATACAAATGTTTCTGATGGAATAAGGCTCCTTTCACGTATGCAGAAGCGAGTCGGCCGTCCATGTAAGAAACGGTCTCGTGATAGTCACTGTCGAGGAATTTACCGTAGCCAAAATCGAAGTTGACCTGTACCCATTCTTTCGTAAACGGTACTGTCCAGAAGCCATTGGTACCCACACGTACCTGAGGGATCGGTTTCGCATTGGTACCTTTGATGAATGAGCCGGTGGAGAGTTGGTTGTCACGTATCACCTGCGGGAGTTCACGACTACCTACCTCCAGATGGAATGACTTGTACGACAGATTGGCGTAGCACTGTTGTAGATATGCGTGGTGGTCGGCATGCACACCGGCAATGCCGTCGACAGCAGCAGACAGCAGCCAATCGCTCCCCAACGGTTGTTCCAAATGGAGTGCACCGCGAAGATTAGCCGTATTGGCACGCGTTCCTAATGTATGGTGGCGGTTGGCTGCCAGATAGAAAGCTGTAAAGTCGCCTGTTCCTACCGCAGCCTCGGTGGCCAGGTCGTAGGTGAGACGTGTTGAGAGCGAGTCTTGTGACCACACCTGACCATATAATGCTATTGCGATACAACTGATGAGAAACCTCTTCATATAGACGTCATTCTGTCATTATTGACTGCAAAGGTACATACTTTTAGGGAAAATCCCCTCCTTTTTAGGGAAAATCCTTTGCAAACATGCGAAAAAAGCCGTTACTTTGCATCGTGAATAAGAAAAAAGTATGTCGAACAATTAAAAATACGTACGATTATGAAAAAGATGATGATGACCCTGATTGCCATGCTGACCATGACGGTTTCAGCAAATGCAATGAGTTTCGAGCAGGCCCGTAACGAGGCTTTGTTCCTGACTGATAAGATGGCCTACGAACTGAATCTCACCGACGAGCAGTACGAGGCCGCCTACGAGATCAACCTCGACTACCTGATGGGAGTGACCGGTCGCGCTGATGTGTTCGGTACCTATTGGGAGCGTCGTAACCTCGACCTGAGTTATATCCTGTACGACTGGCAGTGGCAGGCCTATATCGCAGCCTCCTATTTCTATCGTCCACTCTACTGGGAGGCAGGCTACTGGCACTTCGGTATCTATGCCCGCTATCCGCACCGTGACTATTTCTTCTTCGGACGTCCAGCGTTCTATGCCACCTATCGTGGCGGACATGCCTGGCATGTTCATGGAGGACATGGTTACTACTACGGACACAGAGAGCATTTCCGTGCACCTAGAGACAGACACGTTGGTATGCACGACCGCTTTGACCGTGGCGAGTTCCGCAACCATCGTAACAGTTCTACCCGCATAACGGGTTCTCCCGATCGTGGTGGGAGAAGGGTTGAGAACAATCGTGGTGGAAGAGTTGAGAACAATCGCGGCGGAAGAGTTGAGAACAGACAAGGTACGTTCGGAGGTTCCCGCAGAGACGATGGACGTACAACGGCTCCAAACCGCAACGACAACAACAAACCGGAGCGCACTACCACAGCGCCGAACCGCAACGAAAACACGACACCGAACCGTAGTGTTAACTCAACTCCGAACCGCAGTAGCAATACGACTCCGAACCGTAGTGGCAACTCCACGCCGAGTCGCAAAATCAACGCTACCCCGAGTCGCAGCGAGAACCGTACGCTGATGAACGGCAACTCCACCCCGTCGCGTGTCACCAATAGCAACGGCAATTTCGGTGGCAGCAGATCATCTGCTTCCCCCTCTCAGAGCAGCAGCGCACCGCGTAGCAGCACCCGCAGCAATGCCAGTCCTTCACGCAGTGTCAGCCCCTCTCACAGCAGTTCGAGTCCTTCTCGCAGCGTCAGCCCTACCCGCAGCAGCAGTTCCTCCCATAGCAGTAGTGCTTCCCGCAGCAGCAGTGGCGGTTCCCGCGGTGGTGGCGGCGGACACTTCGGAGGTCGCAAGTAACCTCTCTATAATTCGAGTATCCTGACCTCAGCGTTGGTCATCCTCTGTACTTCGCTCATCTGTTTTCCATAATATACTGCCTGGATGGCTTTATTCATAATGCCATGACCCACGGCCAGCACCTTCTTTCCTGGATAAGTCTTCTTGACGTAGGCGATGAATTCGCCAGCCCGGGAAAGAAGGTTTTCCAATGTCTCAATGTCATCGGGCCATACCTCTCCTTTCAGTTCGGGGATATAACGTCCCGTGAATCCGCCCCAGTCTCTTTCGCGCAGTAAAGGTATCTGAACCACCTCCATATGATGGGGTTCAGCGATGATTCTCGCCGTGTCAACCGAACGTTTGAGGTCACTGGCGATGATGGCGGCGAAGTCCAAAGAAGCCATATTGTCCCTCACCTCCTCAGCCTGTCGGATGCCATTGTCCGTCAGTTCACCTTGTGTCTGTCCTTGCATGATTTGGTTGACATTATCAACCGTTTCTCCATGTCTGACTAAGTATAAAGTGGTCATATTTGCATATTTTTGCTGCAAAAATAGCAATTTATTTGGGAATATCGCGTTATTTTATTAAATTTGCAACATTAAACTTGAAACATTAACGATATGAAGATATTACAGAGTTCCGTTTTCCGGGCCATTTGTGCCATTGCCATTGGTATCCTGCTGATCAAGTACCCCGACAACACTGTTACGTGGATCACCATTGCCATCGGTGTATTGTTCCTGCTTTCGGGTATCATCTCGATGGTGATGTATTATCACACTCTGCGTCAGTACTCCAAACAAGAGACACTGCCAGGTGGTGCTTATATCACTGATGCAGAAGGTCAGCGCATAGCCATACCCAAGCCAACCTTCCCCATCGTGGGGGTAGGAAGTGCCATTCTCGGACTCTTATTGGCACTGACACCAACGGTTTTTGTCAAAGGCCTGATGTATATCATCGGCGGCATCCTCGTACTAGGTGCCATCAACCAGTTCATGAACCTGCTCAATGCCCGTCATTTCGGAAAAGTGGGCTTCGGCTACTGGATACTCCCTTGTATCATCCTGCTCACAGGTCTCTATGTCATCATCCGTCCGATGGATCCTCCGGCAATAGCCATGCTCATCCTCGGCTGGTGTACCCTTCTTTATGGTGTCACCGAACTCATCAACGCCATCAAGATCCACAATGAGAAGCGTAAGTTCGCCAAGGCTCAGGAAATCCCTGTCGCAGAAGAAATAAAGGAGGAAATAACTTCCAAGCCAGAAGCCTATGCTGACCCCTGGCCAGAAGAATAAGGGTTGAGGCAACCGCCTCAACCCCCATGTTCCATCTCTTCCTTTACCTCTTCCGAGAATCCTTGGATATACGATCTGAGGATATCGATGCCACGCTTATTCTCACGACCCCAGGGGATGATCAGGTCGGCAAATTTCTTCGTGGGTTCGATGAACTGCTCATGCATGGGCTTCACATCATTCTCATAGTGATCGAGCACCATATCGACAGTACGTCCACGTTCCACCACATCACGACGGATGTTCCGGATCAGACGCACATCACTGTCGGTATCCACGAAAATCTTCAGGTCCATCATGTCACGCAGTTTCTTATGGTGCAGTGTCATGATGCCCTCCAGGATAATCACAGGCTTCGGTTCCACATGGACCGTTTCCGGCAGACGGTTGGAGAGTACATACGAATAGGTGGGCTGTTCGATGGCCTCACCATTCTTCAGTTTCTTGATCTGTTCCGTCAGCAGTTTCCAGTCGAAGGCATCAGGATGGTCGAAGTTAATGGCGCGCCGTTCCTCATCGGTGAGTCTCGTTGTATCGTTATAGTAGGAGTCCAACGGGATGATGGCGGCACAATGTGGCGGCAACGCCTTGGCAATACGCTTCACGACGGTGGTCTTGCCCGAACCTGATCCGCCAGCGATTCCGATGATAATCATTATTTCTGTGCTTTAATAAGATAGACAATTGTAGGCAGATGGTCGCTATAGCCGTCGAGCCATTCGCCACTGCCATGTGTGCGCAGGGGATAGTCCTTGTATTTTCCTTCCTTCTGGAACAGATAGTCACGACGGAATATCTGGTGGGAGAAAAGTTTCAGCGAAGAATAGTCCTTCTTGTCACGGTCAAGCAGCGAAGGAGAGAGGATAATCTGGTCGAAGAGATTCCAGGCACCATTATACATCAGTGTACCCGTACCCGAGGCCAGCACATCCCACCAGGGATTGTAGAGATCGCCGTCACCCACATCCTTGATCTTACGCTTGGCACCAAGACATTTCGCCATCGAGGCATCCTGAGGATCATCGTTCATATCACCCATAATCAACAGTTTCACATGGGGATCTTCAGCAATCAGCGAGTCTTTCACTGCCTTCAACTGCAAGCCACCCTCCTCCCTGTAGAAGGAGGTGGCACCACGTGAGGGTAGGTGATTTACGATGATAGTCACATGCTCGTCGGCCATCGTACCGCTCACCACGAGGAAACCACGGGTGGCCCTGAGTGAGTCTTGTGGTAACCTATATATATAAGGTACAAGTTTCACATGGCGGACAGAGAACAAAGCGGGGTTATAGAGCAACGCACAATCCACGCCGCGCTGATCCGGACCTTCGACATGCACAAACTGGAAGTTCCTGTCCTTCAGAGGTTCCTGTTCGCAGAGGTCTTTCAGGCACTTGGCATTCTCCACCTCTGCCACACCGATGGCGGCACATCCTACCTTCGGCAGTTTGTCTGTCCCCATCTCCGAGAGCACACGTGCCATATTACGTAGTTTATGTGTGTATTTCAAACTCGTCCACTTGTTGGTACCATCAGGCAGATATTCGTAATCGTTCTTGCCAGCATCGTGACAGGTATCAAACAAATTCTCAAGATTATAGAATCCAATGGCATAGACAGAGAACGTCTTCTGCTGCGCCATAGTATGCGTTACGCCCAAAAACAGGAGTATTGTTAGCAGTATTAAACCAGACTTTTTCATATAAAACGAGTTTTATTGCTGCAAAGATACTATTTTTTTCCGAAACTATTTGCAAAATTCAAAAAAACTTCGTACCTTTGCACCCGCTTTATGCGCAAATAGTAATTTAACATTAATATTTTAACTCAAAATGAAAAAAGGAATTCATCCAGAAAACTATCGCCCCGTCGTGTTCAAGGACATGTCCAACGGCGATATGTTCCTCTCGAGGTCCACAGCAAAGACTAATGACACAGTGGAATTCGAAGGCGAAACTTACCCAGTGGTAAAAGTCGAAATCTCCAGTACCTCTCACCCGTTCTATACTGGTAAGAGCAAACTCGTTGACACCGCAGGACGTGTTGATAAGTTCATGAGCCGCTACGGTAAGGCTGCGAAGAAGTAAATATTATCCACAACAGAAAAAAAATGCGTCAAAGGTAGTTGCATATGCCTTTGGCGCATTTTTTTTGTATTTTATTTGTTGATGCAAAAAAAAATCCTTATCTTTGTACCCGCAGAAACTATACATTATTTATAAATAGCAAATGAAAACCATTTATGATTTCTCTGTCAAGGACAGAAAAGGTAAGGACGTATCCCTGAAAGAGTACGCCAACGAAGTGTTGCTCATCGTGAATACCGCTACCAAGTGCGGCTTCACCCCTCAGTACGAAGAATTGGAACAACTCTACAAGAAGTATCATGCCGAAGGCTTCGAGATTCTCGACTTCCCGTGCAACCAGTTTGGACAGCAGGCTCCCGGCACGGACGAGAGCATCCACGAGTTCTGTAAACTGAACTTCGGCACAGAGTTCCCCCGTTTCAAGAAAGTCAAGGTGAACGGCGAAGACGCAGACCCGTTGTTTAAGTTCTTGCAGAACGAGAAAGGCTTTGCTGGTTGGGACATGGAGCACCCCATTGCCCATATCCTTGACGACATGCTGTCGAAGGCCGACCCAGACTACCAGCAAAAACCTGATATCAAGTGGAACTTCACCAAGTTCCTCATCAACAAGAAGGGACAAGTTGTAGCCCGTTTCGAGCCTACGGAGAAAATCGAGAAAATCGCAAAGCAGATTGAAGAACTTTTAAAGTAATGGAAAAGACCAAATGCTTGATTATCGGCAGTGGGCCAGCCGGATATACCGCAGCCATCTATGCCTCAAGGGCTAACCTCAGTCCGATAGAGTATAGCGGTATGCAACCAGGCGGCCAACTCACCCAAACCACTGAGGTAGAGAATTTCCCCGGCTATCCACAGGGGGTCGATGGCAACCAGATGATGATGGATCTCAGGGAACAGGCTGAGCGTTTCGGCACGGACATCCGCGATGGCGAAATTGTGAAGGTTGACTTCTCAAAGGCCCCCTATCTCTGCACGGCGGAGGACGGCACAGAGATTACTGCCGACACCGTCATCATCGCCACTGGTGCTTCAGCCAAGTATCTCGGTCTCGATGACGAGCGCAAGTACAACGGACAAGGCGTATCAGCCTGTGCCACCTGCGACGGATTCTTCTACCGTAAGAAGACTGTGGCTGTCGTTGGCGGCGGTGATACCGCCTGCGAGGACGCGCTCTATCTGTCGGGACTGGCCAAGAAAGTCTATCTCATTGTTCGCAAACCCTTCCTCCGTGCCTCGCAGGTGATGCAGCAGCGCGTGCGTGAGGCTGAGAACATCGAGATACTATTCGAGCACAACACCATCGGACTCTTCGGTGAGAACGGTGTGGAAGGTGCCCATCTCGTGAAGCGTAAGGGCGAGCCCGACGAGGAACAGGTGGATATCGCCATCGACGGTTTTTTCCTCGCCATCGGTCACAAACCCAATACCGACATCTTCAAAGAATGGCTGGAGACCGACGAGACTGGCTACCTGAGAAAAATTGAAGGCACACCTCGCACGAAGATCCCCGGCGTGTTTGTGGCCGGCGACTGCGCCGATCCAGTCTATCGCCAAGCCATTTCCGCCGCAGGCAGCGGCTGTCAGGCTGCCATCGAGGCAGAACGTTATTTATTGAACAGATAAACTTAAAGGGTACCTACCTTAATTGGTCTATCCGCCTGTTCAGCAAATGTAAATAGTCGGCCTTCATGTTTTCCGGCAGAAATGACTGGCCGATGAGTTCTTCCCATTCGGGGAGATAGCCCTTCATCCGTTCTATCATCTTTTCTGCTATAGCAACAGGAATGCCGCTTTGGGTGAAAGCGGTCATGAAAGTATTGCGGTCGAAGCCGCTCTTAGTGCCACCCACCGTAAAACTCATGGCCATCTCCTCAGTGTCAGCAGGGTCGGCCAACAGCACGGCCAGCAGGTCGTAGGCCGGAGCCAGGTTATACTCTCCGTTTCCGCTGTCTATCAGCGAAAAGTTCTTGCAGTGCATGTCGGAATTGCCAGTCATCCAAGAGATCAGCACCACTTCCCAATATCGCTGTACGTCCAACATGGGTGCCGACGAATACTTCTTGATGGTTTCTGCCAGTTGTTGGTAGGTACCGTGGTATTTATGCTCGGTAAGGCGGTTGGTCAGTTGGCACATATCCAGCATCGATATCTTTATTCCCGACGTTCCGTCGCCTACCCGTAGCCTTTCGCCCTTATGTCCACGATCCATACGGAGGGTCAGATAGCCCAGTTCACCATCGGCCAGTCGGATGAGCGTATGACGGGCGGTGCGGATACGGGCAACTTCTGCCATCTTCATCGTGAGGTCTTCCAATTCTGGCAGGCAGGGATACTTGCTGCTTTGGGGTTTGAAGATATACCTACCCCAGAGGCCTACAATGGTTAATTTGGCAGGCTCGTTCTTCCCCCCTCGGTTCACATCCAGCGACATTTTGGCCTGCACACCGGTTACTGACGTGCTGGTGCGAATCACCTGTCGGGCGAGTTCCGACATGTTTTCCCGCGTATAAGGAAGGACTGGTGCCATTTCAGAGCCGAAAAACTTGCGGGCACAGCCAGGGTGAAAATCTATCTGACCTTCTTCCAATTCCTGATAACAGTACAAGCACTTACTCATGGTCTAATGGTTTTACGCTGATGTTACCAATACAATCCTTACAGCAAGCCATCAAGAGCGACATCCGGTCACGCGGGTCAATCTTCCATGACGACGATGCGATATCCAACAGCCATCCTTCGGGAATAAGTCCATCGAAGACAGGAAACATCATTTCCCTGTCATACTGTTGTTCCGTCAGGGGCATGGTGGGACTTAGTGAGACAGCGTCCGTCCGGACGAGATAAGTCTCGTCATAGACGAAATGGAAGCCTTCCTCATCCTCTGTGAGGACACCACAGTAGGTATCGTTTACATATATTCCCGCCTGCTTCATACAATATCAGTATTTACGGGTCCGAGACATTCGCCAAACAGGGCGAGCACATCATTCACCTTATCCATTCTCAAGGTCTGCTTCCCTTGTTCGAGGTCCCTCACGAATCTGAGACCTACGCCGGCTCTCTCGGCCAACTCAACCTGAGAGAGGCCGTTTTTCTTCCGTTTCTGCTTAATATGCTCCGATAAAGTCATAGCAAATTATACCTTAACGGGTGCAAATATACATATTTTTCCTGATAAATATACCAAAACGGGTATAAATTTTAAAACTTTTATATTAATTATACCCGAAACGATATAACACAGCCTTGAATCCGTGTTATGGGAAACCATTCCGACATCGGAAAAACGTACACCAATTCTGGGGAAGACATTCTGACATCGGAAAAACATGCCCTGGATTCGGGGCATGCACCAAGGTGTATGACTCGGTGGCAAACTGGGAGAAGGGCAGTGGCACCGTCATCGGTGAGTGGATGGGTACCTTCGACGTGATGGATGCTGACATGGCGGCGGCCTACGATGCCTTTGCACTCCAGTCTGGCGACCTGACCTGGAGCAGTTTTGATCGTGAGAGTGACGCGACCATCCCGGCCTTCCGCGCCTTCCTCTCATCGTCGCGCATCGACATGACTGCCCATCAGGCCAGATACGAATAATCAGCAACTTGTTAAAGATGCAAATACGGAAAAAGGCCCGTTTCACAACGGACCTTTTTCTTTGTTAACTTTAAAAAACTAAATTAATCAACCATAAACCTTAACCATTAAAAATCTTTTCTGATGCAAAAGTAGTACAATAAACACAAACTTAGGTTGAGATATTATTAATATAGGTAGAAAATACGTTATTTGACGATTTTTCTACCTAAATTCACGGAAAATCCACTTATTTTGCCTCAAAAACGCACTTTCTCTTGGTTTTTTATCGCTTTTTCGAGTTTTTTTTCTACTTTTGTCCCAACAAAACGAATCATCATGAACCTTCAGGCGGTTATATTTATTGTGATTTTAACCATCGGAATCGCTGCTTTCTTCTTGGGAAGAGAGTTGCACCGCCGTAATACCAAGGTTAGGCAGCGTCTGCAAATGGGAAAAATCTTCACCAACATCACCCATGAACTGCTCACCCCGCTTACCGTAATCTCTGCATCGGTGGATCATCTGCGCGAAGAAGCCCCTCAGCACACCCACGACTACGACATGATGCAGATGAATATCCAGCGTATGGTGCGCCTGTTACAACAGATACTTGAAACCAGCAAGTCACAGGCGGGAGAACTGAAACTGAAAGTAGCCAATGGTGATGTCATGCAGTATATCCACGACACAGCCCTCTGTTTAGAGCCACTGATGACCAAGAAAAACCTGACCTTTACCGTCAACTGCACGCCCCAGAGCATGATGGGTTGGATTGATACCGACAAATTCGACAAGATCATCTATAACCTGCTCTCCAATGCCGCCAAATACACTGAACAGGGTGAGGTGAGCCTCGATGTACACACCAGCCGGAACTACGACTATATATATATTAAGGTACGCGATACGGGCAGTGGTATCCCCAAAGACAAGATGAAACACCTCTTCGAACGGTTCTACGACGGCGAATACCGTCGTCACAAGACTTTCGGCACAGGTCTGGGTCTGGCACTGACTCGCGACCTGGTCTATCTGCATAACGGTACCATCGAGTGCGAGAGCGAAGAGGGCCAAGGCACCACCTTCACCCTCAGTCTGCCCATCACCAAGGAAGCCTTCAAGCCTGAACAGATCGATGAGGAGCACAAGATAGACTTCAACATCCCTAAAAACGCAATCATCGACTTCAAGCCAGACGTGCCCGATGTCAACAAAGATGCCTTTATGGATGACACGGATGATGAAGATGCCTACAAGATTCTTATCGTCGAGGACAATCTGGAACTGCTCATGCTGATGCAGCACATGTTGAGGTCGCACTACCGCGTGTTTGCAGCCCCCAACGGCAAGGAGGCCCTCGACATCATCCACCAGACAGACCTCGACCTTATCGTTTCCGACGTGATGATGCCGGAGATGGATGGTCTGGAACTGACTCAAGCCATCAAGGAGGACGATAACTACAAGCATCTGCCCATCATCCTGCTCACAGCAAAAACTCAGGAAGAAGATCAGCAAGAGGCCCTCCGTATTGGTGCCGACGAATACCTGACGAAGCCGTTCCGCCTGAGCGACCTCAAACTCCGCATCGATAATATCATCGAGAACCGCAAGCGTGCCCAGCAGGAATTCACCCAGAAGTCAAACGAGGACATTGGGAAAGATGAGGCACCCACCCCCGAACAGGAGTTCCTGAAGAGAGCCATGGCCTGCGTACACGACCATCTGGACGATGCCAGCTATGACCGTGATGCCTTTGCTGCCGACATGGGTGCCAGTCCGTCGACCCTCTACAACAAACTCCGCGCCATCACCGGCATGAATGTCAGCACCTTCATCCGCGACATCCGAATGAAGGAGGCCTACAAACTGGCAGAATCCAATCCCAACCTACGTGTCAACGAGCTCGCCTACCGTGTTGGCTTCCAGGATCCGAAGTACTTCTCCACCTGTTTCAAGAAACAATTTGGCATGCAACCCAAGGAATTCATGGAAGGATTGAAAAGTTAAAAAATAACAAGGCATGACAACTTTTCACTTTTCACTTCTCTCTTCTCACTTCTAATTCGTATCTTTGCATCGGATATTTAATCCCTAAACTTAAACATCATGGCTAAACAAAAAAAATTCATCCTCCAAGAGAGTGAGATCCCAACACAGTGGTACAACATTCAGGCAGACATGCCCAACAAGCCCATGCCACCGATTCACCCTGCTACCAAGCAGCCCTTAGGTGTCGATGACCTGGCTCACATCTTCCCCCGCGAGTGCTGCGTGCAGGAGTTAGACACGGAGCATCGTTGGATTGACATCCCCGAAGATGTGCTCGAAAAGTACAAGTATTACCGTTCTACCCCGCTGGTACGTGCCTACGCCCTCGAAGAGGCCCTCGGCACCCCTGCCCACATCTATTTTAAGAACGAGAGTACGAACCCCTTAGGTTCGCATAAGATCAACTCCGCCCTGCCCCAGTGCTACTATGCCAAGCAGGAAGGTACGACCAATGTGACCACTGAGACGGGTGCCGGACAGTGGGGCGCCGCCCTCAGTTACGCCGCCAAGATCTACGGACTCGACTGCGCCGTCTATCAGGTGAAGATCACCATGCAGCAGAAGCCCTACCGCTCCAGCATCATGCGCACCTTCGGAGCCGTCGTCACAGGTTCGCCCTCCATGTCCACCCGTGCGGGTAAGGACATCCTCACCAAAGATCCCACGCACAGCGGTTCACTGGGCACCGCCATCTCTGAGGCAGTTGAGTTGGCCACCACCACCCCGAACTGTAAGTACACCCTCGGTTCCGTGCTCAACCACGTAGGCTTGCACCAGACGATAATCGGTCTGGAGGCAGAGAAGCAGATGGAGATGGCCGGTGAGTATCCCGATATGGTGATTGCCTGCTTTGGCGGTGGTTCCAACTTCGGTGGTATCGCCTTCCCCTTCATGCGCCACAACCTGAGCGGCGAGCGCCACACGGAGTTCATCGCTGCCGAGCCCGACAGTTGTCCGAAACTCACCCGCGGCCAGTTCCGCTACGACTTCGGCGACGAGGCCGGCTACACCCCTCTGCTGCCGATGTACACCCTCGGCCACAACTTCAAGCCCTCTAATATCCACGCTGGTGGCCTGCGCTATCATGGTGCTGGTATGATTATCTCGCAACTCATCAAGGACGGTCTGATGCACGGTGTCGACATCCCACAACTTGAGACCTTCGAGGCCGGTATGCTCTTCGCCCGTACCGAGGGCATCATCCCTGCACCCGAGAGTTGCCACGCCATCGCAGCCACCATCCGCGAAGCCAAGAAGTGCAAGGAGACTGGCGAGGAGAAGGTCATCCTCTTCAACCTCTCCGGACACGGCCTAATCGACATGCCGTCGTACGAGTCGTTCATCAAGGGCGACCTGCAGAACTACACCGTCACCGACGAGATGATTGCAGCCAACCTTGCAGAACTCGACAAGCAATAAGAATAAAATAAAAATCCCCGCCGTTTGGCGGGGATTTTTATTTTATTCTTTTATGCGATATCAATCTGGCGAGAAACCTTCACCTTCTCCTCAACGATCCTCGGGAGTTCGACGGTCAGCACGCCGTGTTCGACCTTGGCGGAGATAGCATCCTTCTTCACGTCGTCCGGCAGGATCAGTGTCTGCTCGAACTTTGAGTACGAGAACTCACGACGCAGGTAGCGGGTGTTCTTGTCTTCCTCCTTCTTCTCGTTCTTCTGCTCCATCTTGACAACCAGGTTGCCCTCGTCGTTGATATGAACATTAAAATCCTCCTTCTTCATGCCCGGTGCGGCCAACTCTACGGTGTAGGCCTTATCGTTTTCTATCACATTGATGGCAGGTGCTGTGCAGTTTGTCTTCGGCAGAAAGTCCGTGTCGAACAAATCGTTAAACACACTGGGAATCCAACTGTTACTTCTCATTACTGGCATCATAATCTTTACCTCCTAATTCTATTTTTAAAGGGTTATACATATTATTCTTTTTAGTGATTGCCTTGCGGCTCTCACCTGATAATATGCAAGATAAATGCCAACAAAAAATGTATGTCAATCTGTCAGAATTGCACGACAGATTGTCAGCGCATCGTTCACGGAGGGGATGTTGGAAACCACCATCGACCGTTTGCCGTTGGCTTCGCGGAGGTTGCAGCGGCGCACGTTTTCGGTCAGGAATTTCAGTACCCGTCCGAAGATGTCGCTTTGGTAATAGGGACTATCAGGATTACTGACGAAGAAGAGGAACATCTTCTGTTGTTTGAGCATAATCTTCTCGATACCAAGACGCTTGCCGAGCACACGGAGTGGAACCACGCGGATGAGTTCCTCGGCCACCTCGGGGATCTTGCCGAAGCGGTCTTTCAGACGGTTGCGGTAGGCCTCAAGGGCAGCCTCCAGGTCGTTGCGGTTAGCCAAGTTGTCGAGTTCGCGGTAGAGCAGCATACGCTCGGAGTCGTTGGGGACATACTGGTCAGGGAAGAGCATCTCGATATCTGACTCCAAGGCACAATCGTCAACATAAAATGAGGAATGAGGAATGAGGAGTGAGGAATGATGATTACCTTGCATGCCCTGAATGCCTTTGCTTGTCTGGTTATCATCATTTCTCATTTCATTATGCAGTTCCGCCATGGCCTGGTTGAGGATCTTCTGATAGGTCTCATAACCCAGATCGGAGATAAATCCACTCTGTTCTGCCCCTAACAGATTGCCTGCGCCACGGATGTCGAGGTCCTGCATGGCGATATTGATGCCGGAGCCGAGGTCGGAGAAGTTCTCGAGGGCTTCGAGGCGGCGACGTGACTCAGGATTGAGATCTGCCAACGGTGGTGCCAGCAGATAACAGAACGCCTTACGATTGCTACGCCCTACCCTGCCCCGCATCTGGTGCAGGTCAGAGAGTCCGAAGTTCTGTGCCCCGTTGATGATGATTGTATTCGCATTGGGGATGTCGATACCATTCTCCACAATCGTTGTGGACAACAGCACATCGTAGTCGTAGTTGGAGAAATCAAGCACGATCTTTTCCAGTTCCTCGGGCTTCATCTGTCCGTGTCCCACCGCCACACGGGCATCAGGGATATACTTATGGATCATCTCGGCGATATGCGTCAGGTCGCTAATACGATTGTTGACGAAATAGACCTGTCCGTTGCGCGACATCTCAAAATTGATGGCTTCGGTGATAATCTCCGCCCCAAAGGTATGTATCTCCGTCTGGATAGGATAGCGGTTGGGCGGCGGTGTCTGGATGACGCTGAAGTCGCGGGCACCCACTAATGAGAACTGCAGGGTACGTGGAATCGGTGTGGCCGACATCGTCAGTGTGTCCACATTCGATTTCATCTGGCGCAGTTTCTCCTTCGTGGATACGCCGAACTTCTGTTCCTCGTCGATAATGAGGAGGCCCAGATCCTTGAACTTCACCGATTTCCCGATGAGTTTATGCGTACCGATGATGATATCTATCTTTCCTTCGGCGAGGTCTTTCAAAAGGGCTGTCGTCTGTTTGGCAGAGCGGGCCCGTGTCAGATAGTCCACCCTAACGGGCATGTCTTTCAGACGACTGGAGAACGTACGGAAATGCTGATAGGCCAGTACTGTCGTCGGCACGAGCACAGCCACCTGCTTATTATCACACGCAGCCTTGAAGGCCGCCCGCACGGCAACCTCCGTCTTGCCGAAGCCCACATCACCGCAGACGAGTCGATCCATCGGACGGGATGCCTCCATATCGGCCTTCACATCCTGTGTCGCCTTCAACTGATCGGGCGTGTCCTCATAGAGGAAACTGGCCTCCAATTCATGCTGCAGATAGGAGTCAGGACTGTAAGCAAAACCCTTTTCCTTACGGCGCTTGGCGTAGAGTTTGATCAGGTCGCGGGCAATGTCCTTGATATGTTTCTTGGTGCGCTCTTTCAGTTTCTCCCACTGTCCTGTGCCGAGGGTAGAGAGACGTGGCGGCTCACCATTGTCCTGCGACTTATATTTCGACACCTTATATAAAGAATGTATTGACACGTAGATACTGTCGCCCTTCTGGTAGAGGATCTTGATCATCTCCTGATACGTCTCCTCACCGGCGGCATTCCTGACAGGCATCCGCACCAGACCGCCGAACTTACCGACGCCGTGATCCACGTGAACCACATAGTCGCCAATCTCAAACTGCTGTATCTCTTTCAGCGTCAGAGCCATCTTACCGCTACGGGCCTTGTCGCTCTTCAGACTGTACTTATGGAAACGATCAAATATCTGGTGGTCGGTAAACACACAGAGACGCAGGTCATTATCCACGAAGCCCTCATGAAGGGTCTTGTCAACAGGAACAAAAGAAACATCATTTCTCATTTCCTCAAGGATCTCGCGGAGTCGTTCATTCTGCTTCTGACTGTCGGCACAGATGAATATCTGATACCCCTGCGAGAGATAATCCTCAAACGACTTCGCCAACAAGTCGAAGTTCTTATGGAACAACGGTTGCACGGTGATGTTGAAGTGCAGCGAGGCATCCGCCTGTGACGACGGACGATGGCCGAACTCGATCCGACGGAAACTGCTGGCATCAGCCATAAACTGAGCCCCCGTGACGAGTTGCATTTCCCTGCACATCTGCAGTTCAATCTCCCGTCTTTCCATCTCAGTAGCCCCCTCCATCTGTTCCATCTTCGCCTGAGAGGAGAAGCCCTCCTGGTAGGCACGATCCACGGCATCACGCACATAGAAGAAATCCTTCACCACCAACAGTGTATCCATGGGCAGGAACGAGAGGAACGACACCTTTTCTTCTGCCACCATCGACAACTCAGGTACAATCTCTATGCGGTCACGACGATCCTTCGACAACTGATCCTCCACCTCGAAGGTACGGATGGAGTCGATATCGTCGCCGAAGAAATCGATACGGAAGGGATATTCGCAACTGTAGGAATACACGTCAAGGATGGAGCCGCGCAGGGCAAACTGGCCAGGCTCGTAGACATAATCTACCTCACGGAAACCGAACTCACGCAGTGTCTTCTCGATGGCCGACACGGCGATGGTCTGCTCTTTTTCTAATATTAAGGTACGCGCATCGAGACTCTTCTTCGACACCACGAGTTCCGCCACCGCCTCAGGATACGTCACGCACAATGGGGACTGTCCCCTCTGTGAGGAAGGAGTGTCAGCGACTGGATTACAGGGGGACAGTCCCCATTGTGCGAATCGGGCCAACACCTCAGTACGCAGAATCTCATTGGCACTATCCCGCTGCGCATACTTAATCGCCCGGCGGTAACTACTCGGAAAGAACAACACATTCCTATCCCCCAACAACTGCGTCAGGTCGTGGTAGAAATAGCCCGCCTCCTCGGCATCCTGCAAGATGATCAGCAACGGAGCAGAAGCCACTTTTCCACTGAGCGCAGCAAACACCATCGGTGCACTGGAACCCAACAGACCTTCGAGGAAAATCTTCTTCGCCGAGGATTTTCCTATCGCCTGTGCCAGTGCCTTCACCTGCGGCAACCCGGCATAGATGTTCTCCAATTCCTGTATATTCATCAAAGACCTTTACTCCCTTTGAGGGTGCTGGGGCTTTTCCTTGCCGTGTACACTCTTCACCTTCATGCCCAGTTTTCCTGGCAAGACAGCGTTAAGTGTGACGCCCACGAGGGCAGAGAGTGCCAGACCGGAGAAATGGATGGGACCAATGCTCACATTATCGTCGGCACCATATTTGACACCGATGGCAATCACCAATATCAAGGCAGCGACAAAGACATTTCGCGAAGAGTTGAAGTCCACACTGTCTTCTATCAAATTGCGCACACCAACGGCAGAGATCATACCGTAGAGAATCAGACTCACACCACCAATGGTGGCAGCGGGCATCAAACCGATGAGACAGGCGAACTTAGGACAGAAAGAAAGTAGGATGGCGAAGATGGCAGCCAGACGGATGACGGCAGGGTCAAAGACCTTCGTGAGGTTCAGGACACCGGTATTCTCGCCATAGGTAGTATTGGCAGGAGCGCCGAAGAGCGAAGCCAGCGCCGTGGCCAGACCGTCGCCCATCAGTGTGCGATGCAGACCAGGTGCCTTCAGGAAATCCTTCCCAACAGTCGAGGAGATGGCACACATATCACCGATGTGTTCCATGATGGTGGCAATGGCTATCGGTACGATGGCGATAATCGTAGAGATAAGGAATGTGGAGTCCATATCGTCAAAGACAGCCAACACGGTCTGTTCCCTGCTGAAAGGCAGTCCAATCCATGCGGTCTCATGTAACGGTGTAAAGTCCACCTCACCCAACACGACAGCCAGCGCATAACTGACAATCACACCCAACAGGATGGGAATGATCCTAAAGATGCCCTTGCCATAGACACTGGCAAGGATGACTGTCAGAAGGGCCACAAGGGCCAACGGCCAGTTGGTGGTGCAGTTCTGTATGGCACTGCCTGAGAGTACCAGACCGATGGCAATAATCATAGGACCCGTGACCAGCGGTGGGAAGAATCGCAGGATCTTCTCGATGCCGAACGACTTGATGAGACCAGCCATCACGAAATAGCACAGTCCGGCACAGAACACACCAATACAGGCATAGTCCAGAGCCAGTGTCTCGCTCATGCCCTGCTCCACGCCCAATGATTTCACAGACAAATAGCCTCCTAAGAAGGCAAACGAGGAACCGAGGAAGGCTGGCACCTGCAACTTACTGACAAAGTGGAATACCAATGTGCCGACACCCGCAAACAAGAGGGTTGACGACACGGAGAGACCTGTCAGTACAGGCACCAATACGGTGGCGCCAAACATGGCAAACAAATGTTGGATACCTAAGATAATGTACTTGGGCATGCCCAGTTGTCTGGCATCAGTGATGCCTTCTTTCTCTGTGATGTTCATAATCCGATTAATTTGATTTTGTTGGCAAAGGTACAAAAAAAATAAGATAAAAACAAAAATTATTTGGATATTGCGTAGTTTTTTGTAATTTTGCAGCGTAATAACACAGATTATGCATTCAAGCGACAGCATCGTTATCATCCCGACGTATAACGAGAAGGAGAACATTGAGAAGATTATCCGGGCCGTGTTCGGGCTGGAAAAGACCTTCCATATCCTCGTCATCGATGACGGTTCGCCCGATGGGACAGCCCAGATTGTGAAGGATCTGATGGCCTCCGAATTCGGCGACAGACTCTTTATCCTGGAGCGCAGCGGTAAGTTGGGCCTCGGCACGGCTTATATCATGGGCTTCAAGTGGGCGCTGGAACACGACTATGAGTATATCTTCGAGATGGACGCCGATTTCAGTCACGACCCCAACGACCTGCCACGTCTCTATGCCGCCTGTCACGACGAGGGCTACGACTTGGCCATCGGCTCGCGCTATGTCACTGGCGTCAACGTGGTGAACTGGCCCATCGGACGGGTGCTGATGAGTTATTTTGCCTCGAAGTATGTACGTTTCGTCACAGGTTTCAAAGTTCACGACACCACAGCGGGCTTCAAGTGCTACAAGCGCCGCGTGCTGCAGACCATCGAACTGGATAAGATTCGTTTCAAGGGCTACGGTTTCCAGATCGAGATGAAATACACCGCCTATAAGATCGGTTTTAAGATCAAGGAGGTGAGCGTCATCTTCATCAACCGTCGCGAAGGCACCAGCAAGATGTCGGGTGGCATCTTCGGCGAGGCGTTCTTCGGTGTGATGCGACTGCGCTGGGACGGATGGACGCGGAAGTATCCGAAAATTAGGAATTAGTAATTAGGAATTAGTAATTATGATTACCTTGCTATATAGGGTTTATCAACTAATCATAGGACTGCCGATACTGGTCGTTCTGACCATCATCACGGCATTAGAGGTGGGCATTGGCACGAGTATCGGCAATGGCCACTTCTGGGGCTACTATCCTGGTCACTGGTGGGGCAACCTCATTCTGAAACTGTTCCTCCTGCCCGTCAAGGTGGAGGGGCGCGAGAATCTGGAAAAAGACCAGAGTTACGTGTTTGTGGCCAACCATCAGGGCTCGTTTGATATCTTCCTGATCTACGGACATCTGAACCGTAATTTCAAGTGGATGATGAAACAATCACTACGGAAGATACCTTGTGTGGGCTATGCCTGTGAGAAGTCGCACCAGATCTTCGTGGACAAGCGTGGAGCCAGTAAGATCCGTAAGACCTACGAAGATGCCCGTGAGATCCTGAAAGAGGGTTACAGTGTGACGGTATTCCCTGAGGGAGCACGCACCTTTACCGGTCACATGGCCCACTTCAAGAAAGGTGCCTTCGCACTGGCCGACGAACTGCAACTGCCTGTGGTACCGCTGACCATCAACGGCTCGTTTGATGTGCTGCCCCGTATGAAGGGTTTCAACTTCATCAACTGGCACCCGCTCTCCCTCACCATCCACCAGCCCATCTATCCCGTCGGACAGGGCGTGGAGAATATCGAGGCCACCATGCGCCAATCGTTCGACTCCGTAATGTCAGCCCTCGACCCGAAGTACCAAGGACTTGTTGAAAACCCTGACCAATGATTGCCCGTGCGCCATACCTCTTCCTGTTGCTGATCCTCATACCCGACCTATATCTTGATCTGCACTACTGGCGTCACCGTTTCGGAGGCTGGACAACCAAGCGTATCCTCTACTGGATGCCGACCATCGGAATGATAGCCTACACCCTTCGTCTGATGTACGAGAAGAACTTCATTCCCGACAATCCCACCATATTATATATATACCTGTTGCTGCTGGGACTCATCGTCATCCCCAAATGGATCTTCATGCTCTGTTCCATCACGGGACTGGGGTTCTGCCGACTGTTCCGCAAAAAGAAGAATTACGGCAACCTCATTGGCCTGTGTATGGTGCCGCTGCTCTGGTTTGTCCTGATCTACGGCTCCACCATCGGGTTCGAGAAACTGGAAGTAAACCAGCAGACCTACACCTCACCAGACCTGCCTGCCGCCTTCGACGGTTACAGGATTGTACTCTTTTCCGATGCACATGTCGGCTCCTACAAGGGGCGTCAGCATATCCTCCAGAATGCCATCGAGCACATTAATGCCCAGCATCCTGACCTGATTGTCTATACAGGTGACCTCCAAAACACCCAACCACAGGACATCTATGAGCACATGGACCTCCTCTCGTCGTTAAAGGCGAAAGATGGCGTCTATTCCGTGCTCGGCAACCACGACTATGCGATGTATATCGACGCTGACGAGGCCCGGAAAGTGGCGAACAACCGCGAGGTGGTCAGTCTGGAAAAACAGATGGGTTGGACGCTGCTGCGCAATGAGCACCGTATCCTCTCAAAGGGCAAAGACCATATCGTCCTTGCCGGTATGGAGAATGACGGCGACGGGAAGAAGTTCCCGCAACTCGGCAATATCAACAAGACTTTGAAGGGTGTCAAGAAGGATGACTTCATCCTGCTGCTCGAACACGATCCTTCTTCCTGGCGACGGAAGATCATCCCTGACGGACGCGCCCAACTGACGTTGAGCGGTCATACCCACAAGATGCAGTTCACGCTTTTCGGCTGGTGTCCAATGTCTGTGACGGATAAGGAGTTCAACGGTTGGTATTCCGAGGGCTCTCAGTCCCTCTTCGTCACGGCAGGCATAGGCGGTCTCATCCCCTTCCGCTTCGATGCCCCCGGCGAAATCGTCGTCCTGACCCTAATAAAGAAACCATAAACTGTACGCAACACCCGCCAGTCATCATCATACCTTTTTATTATATCGGACAACTTCAAGACATTCTGAAACAGGCACTGCCCGAAAAGTAGGAGGAGCATTCTAGAATGCTTTCGGGTCGCCGCCACAACCCAAAAAACCGACTAAAATCTGGGGCACGTCATTGCACCCTGTGCAAAAGTCTGCCCTAAATCTCAGGCACGTCAATGCACCCTATGCAAAAGTCAGCCCTAAATCTGAGGCAAGGAATTCTGACCTCGGGAAAGTCCGTCCTGAATCTGGGGCAAGGAATTCTGACCTCGGGAAAGTCCGCCCTGAATCTGAGGCAAGGAATTCTGACCTCGGGAAAGTCTGCTCTGAATCTGAGGCATGTTTCTGCACCCCGTGCATAAGTCTGCCCTGGATCTGGGGCATAAAAAACAACTTTGGAATGGTTTTCTCTGCTTCTTGGTTGATGATTCCAGACAAGGAATAAGGGCTACCCAGTAAAATGGCAGGAAAACAAACTTGAAAGGACACAGGCTTTTACTTAATTCTGGGATTCCCTTTTGAGATTGTGCTAATCTTGTCACGATGACCGTCTATGCTTCCGCAATCCAGGACTACTGAAGCGTTCTGTCGCTCCCTCGCCTATAATCGTAATCTCAGGCTGTCTGAGTGATCTTTGTTGGGTCTTTCTTGCCATTTACAGTCCTCCTTACATGATGATGTTAGGCAATGCTCCAAACTGGCCGTTCATGTAGGCACGGTGTATGGATGACAGTTTGTTAAGCCCTCGGAACTCTACCAGCGAGAACAGGTTGCTGTTGCCGTCCTTTCCCTTTTCCGTGAACCAGACGGAATCCTTGCCGAAGATATCATCAATATCTCGCAGGATGGGGTCGTAGTGGGTAGTGACAATTAGTTGCGACTGGTTGTCTTTCTTGTTGACGAAGCGAGTGAGCATATACTCCATCAGATTCGGATGGATGGAAGCCTCTAACTCATCGACGCATAACAGCCCTTGGCATTTCAGTTGCGAATAGATGATGGACTCCAGTTCCACCATACGAGTCGTGCCGGCACTTTGGCTGTTCTCTGGCAACACATAGTCCTCTTCGCCTCGTTCCGTCTCCACCTTGTGCCCAAAGAGCGCAGCCATCTTCTTGATCTTGATGTCGGAGATGTTGAAGTCTGCCTCTTTCACAAAGTGCATGAGATATTCCTTGAACGTAGAATCCTCCGACAGCATGTTCTTGGTCGTGTCAGAGATAGCCGTATCTGAGCCATTGATGAGTGGCATCATGCGACTGTCAATCCAACGGCGCATATCATCGAGGTAAGACACAGCCACATTCACTTTCTTCAACACTGCCAGGATAGACATGTTACGCAGACAGTTGACAGAGAGCGCATCAATCTCAGCCTGTGAGAGCTTGACTGCAGCAGGGTTGAAAGTCAGCTTCGATATGCCGTTGACATCCTCACGGGTAAAAACCTTGGTGGGGCGGTTGCTGAGATAGACATACATCACCTCGCTACACACCTTCTCAGGATTGACCACCAACTGGTACCAATAGCGTATGCCGTTGAAACGGCTGCAAAAGAACAACAAAAAAATAACTTTTCAAGAAAATATTAGAAAAAGTTGAAATTTTAACATTTCGGGGACTAACTAAAAGGCTATAAAAATAGAGGTAAAGTCGTTAAAAATAGCAAAATACGACAAAAATTGGCAGATTGTTTGGATAAAATGGAAAAGAATTGAAAATAAATCACTACCTTTGTGGAATAAAGCTATAAGTATGGAAGAAATAAACCGACTGAAAGTCGTATTGGTAGAGAAAAAGCGTACCTTTTGCAGGTGCAAACAAGGTAAATAAAGAAAATATGGCAACGAAAGTAATAAAAGAAAAGGCAATAGAGGAAGCGTTATGGGAATCAGCCAATAAACTGCGTGGCTCTGTGGAACCCTCGGAGTATAAGCACGTTGTGCTGAGCCTTATCTTCCTGAAGTATGCTAACGATCGCTTTACAGAGCGGCGCAACGAACTGGTGGCTGGCGGCAAGGAGGCTTTTGCCGACAACCCCGTTTTTTATAATGCCAAGAATGTCTTTTATCTGGAGCCTGAAAGCCGTTGGGATTTCCTGATTGAGAACGCCAAGCAGAATGATATTGCCATCAAGATAGATAAGGCATTGGCGAAAGTGGAACAGAGCAACCTTACATTGAAAGGTGCCCTGCCCAGCAACTACTATGCAGGCCTGTCACTCGACCGTACCAAGCTTGCGGCCTTGCTTGATGAAATCAATAAGATTAATACGCTGAAAGACCCAGAGAACGATCTTATAGGTCGTGTATATGAATACTTCCTTGGTAAGTTTGCCATTGCTGAAGGTAAAGGCAAGGGTGAATACTATACGCCGAAGACTATCGTCAACCTTATTGCCGAGATGATTGAACCTTATCGTGGTAAGATTTATGACCCTTGTTGTGGCTCTGGCGGTATGTTCGTACAGAGCATGAAGTTCATCGAGGCGCATCACGGTAACAAGCGTGACATCTCTGTCTATGGACAGGAATATACCAATACCACCTATAAACTGGCGAAGATGAACCTTGCCATTCGTGGCATTGCCTGCAACCTGGGCGAGATGGCTGCCGATACGTTCCACAACGATCAGCACAAAGACCTGAAGGCTGACTTCATCATGGCAAATCCGCCATTCAACCAGAAAGCGTGGCGTGCAGAAAACGAACTGAAGGACGACCCACGATGGGCAGGTTACGACGTGCCTCCTACAAGCAATGCCAACTATGGTTGGATTTTGAACATCGTCTCTAAACTCTCTGCCAACGGTACGGCAGGATTTCTTCTTGCCAATGGTGCGTTGAGTGGCGACGGAACTGAGTTGGCTATCCGTAAGCAACTACTTCAGAACCATTTGGTAGAGGCTATTGTCATTCTGCCACGCAACATGTTCTATTCTACGGACATCAGCGTGACGCTCTGGATTCTGAACAATAACAAGAAAGCCCGTACGATGGAGCAGAACGGCAAGATGGTTCGCTATCGTAATCGTGAAGACGAGGTGCTGTTCATCGACCTGCGCCAGTGGGGAGAGCCGTTCGAGAAGAAATACATCCAGTTCTCTACAGAGCAGATACAGCAGATAGCCGAGAACTTCCACAACTGGCAGCGTGTGGGTTACGAACAGACCTATCACAACGAGCCTGAATATTGCTATTCAGCCACTCTCGATGAGATTGAGAAGAAAGGCTGGAGTCTTGTGCCCAGCAAATACATCGAGTTCCGCAACCGTGACGAGCAGATAGACATCGACACCAAGATGAAGCAACTGCAAGCAGAAATGCGAGATCTCTTACAACAGGAAGAAGAGAGCAAACAAGAACTGAAAGCACTCTTTGAGAAGTTGGGCTACAGCCTCTAATCTTTTCCTGTTCTTAAAGAATTGGAAAGAATTACAAAAATATTGAGCTATTATAAAAATCATATAGCATGGCAACAATTAAAATAACAGAGAAACAACTTAAAGACACATTATCTTTGCAACTTATTAATTGCAATAGTTTTGTGAACACTCTATACAAGTATATGACAGCAAGTCGTATCCTTGATATTTTGGAAAAAGAACCTCATCAAATAGGCTTTGTTTCTCCAGAAAAATGGTATGACCCATATGAAACGAAGTTCCTAAATACCGATTATACCAAATTGAATGGGTATGAACAGCCTAAAATATATTGCTTTTGTGCAAGAATGGATAACCGTAACGAAGAAGCTTCATGGAAAATATATAAAAAAGAGGACGAACCTTTGTTACGTATGTCAATTAGAACAATAGACTTCTTACTGTGTTTAGATAAATTTGCAAAAGAGCATGAGTGTGATCTTTATTTCTCTCGAGTTGATTATAGATTGAAAAAGAAAGAGATTGACGAATTGTATTTGCCATCAAGTCCCTATTATCATGAGTTTTTTGATGATTTTAACGACAAACAATATGTCAAAGTTATGTCGTTAAAGAGATGGGCTTTTGGTTATGAGAATGAATATCGCATTTTTATTATCCCAAGAAATCAAGATGCGATAAAAGATTATATGAAAGATGGAGTGCTGTTTGTCCCTGTTTCAGTTGAGATGATTCTACGATTTACGTTTTATCCTGCTAATAAATCTAATGAAAGTCTAGCGTCTCAAATTGATAAGGCAAAATATGAGGCAGAGTATAAATTAATAAAAGAACGATTATCGTCATCATATCCAAAGGCTAAAGTCTATAAATCTAATTTATATTCAGGTGTAAAGAAGATAGAAAAGATAGAAGTATGACATATAAACGTTTAGGCGATTATATCAGAGAAGTGAATGTCCGTAATCGGGAGTTGAAGGTTACGAACTTACTGGGTGTGAGCATTTCGAAAGAGTTTATGCCTTCGATTGCTAATACCATTGGCACGGACATGTCCACCTATAAAATTGTGGAAAGAGGGCAGTTTGCATACGGTCCTGTCACTTCACGCAATGGCGATAAGGTATCTATTGCTTTACTCGATGGATATGATGATGCTATCATTTCTCAGGCTTATACTGTTTTTGAGGTTATTGACCACGAACAGCTATTGCCAGAATATTTGATGATGTGGTTTCGTCGTCCAGAGTTTGACCGTTATGCCCGTTTCCATTCTCATGGCAGTGCTCGTGAGATATTCGATTGGGACGAGCTATGTGATGTCATGCTCCCCGTCCCCTCGATTACTCGCCAACGTGAAATCGTAGCAGAATATGAAACGCTGACTAACCGCATCCGTCTCAATAATCAAATGATTCAGCATCTCGAAACCACCGCCCAAGCCCTCTACCACAAAACCTTCGTCGATAACATCGACAAAGAAAACCTCCCCAAAGGCTGGAGAATGGGAACGATTGGTGATATGTTAGAGTTGCAAAGGGGATTTGATTTGCCAAGTCAAGCCAGAGTTGATGGTAAATATCCTATATATACATCAACAGGTATTGCAGAATATCATAACGAATATAAAGTTGAACCTCCATGTATAGTTACTGGTAGAAGTGGTACGATAGGCGAAGTTTTCTATTCTAATGAGAAATGCTGGCCACTTAATACGACATTATGGGTAAAGGATTTTAAAGGTACACCATCCTTTTTTGTTTATTACAAATTAAAGGAATTGGATTTAGGCAAAACAGTTTCAGGTTTTGCTGCTGTACCAACGCTGAACCGAAATGACGTTCACATGATGGAAACAGTGGTACCTCCCAAGGATATACTGTTAGAATTTGATAGTCAAATGCAAATTATACATAACAATCTGTGTTGTATAGAACAAGAAAACGAGAAACTAACCGAATTACAGTCTTTGCTTTTGGCGAAGATGGGGCAATAAGGAATTACGAAAATGGAAGAAAAAACTTTTATGTCTTTATATCAAAGACCTTTTGCAGAACAAGTAGCTTTCAACTTAGAACAATTGAATTATCGTTATGCTAGATTGTCAGAAATTGATACGACAAGGAAAGAGAATCAAAAGGAATACCTTATGCTATTTGATTCGTTTCTTGCATTATTCCGTGCTTTGTTTTTAGAAAAGGGAGCAAAACAGTATTCTGTTCAAAACTATTATCAAGCAAAAGGAGAAGGGGATAAAGCACAAGAGATCGATGATTTTCTAGATAGTAAAATCTTTTCATGGAGTGATAAGTCTACAAGAGTAGTTCTTAAATTTATTGCTGACAAGTTCGTTTGTCATGTTGATCCTATCTCAAATGAAGATTTAGGATTGGCAAACTATTATATGAGTCATTTAGGAAATCCTTATGTAGATAATAACCTCCAACAAATAATGGAATCTATTTCACGGATTACCTGCCAAAGGTAGTTGATTAATACAAGAATTAGTAAAAAAACAGGAAAGATGAATTATCTCAAGAAAATATTTTTCGGCAAGATTGACGGACAATTATATGGAAGACCAAAATCGGCGGTTAGGGTTCAGATAAAAAATATTCAGGCTGTATGGAACTCGGAGAAATATAATGATTTTGGAATAGAGCGTTTTTTGCGGCTATTTCTAGTAAGTATTCAATTCATATTTCCTGGTTTATATATTCGAGAATTGTCAGGGAAAGTCAATACGCTAACCAGAAAAGTATGTAATGAAATATATGTCATACTGAAAATTTCATTGTATCTCCTTGCTCTTTATGTTTTCCCCATTTTTTCTTGGTTTAGCTATCTTTGTATATATTTAATGGCTGAGACTATGTGCTATTTATTAGGACTTCTTTTCTTGGAGACAGAATATAAGAAGCCTGCATCTTATAAAAGGAATCTACTAATGGCACTAGTAAATTTTGGAGAGATAACATTGGGCTTTGCAACTATCTATTATTGCTCTTTTAAAGAATCTATTAAATTATTGTCTACGCCCACTGATGCTGTATATTTCAGTTTCATTTCCGCAACAACAACAGGATTTGGTGATATGGTTCCTATAACGGGAATCTCAAAAATTGTCTGTGTTTGTCAAAACATTGTCTCTTTTTTGTTTGCCGTATTCATTATTGGTATATTCATCTCAAATTTGAATAAAAACGGATATTTAAATGATAAAACGGATAAATCTAAGAGACAAAGCGGAAAAAACAAATAATTATTCCAAATTGTAATAGTTTTTGTTTGATGATATAAGAAACGACAATGAAATAACGCCTATGTCACACTTTAACGAACATACGCTGGAGATGGCCATCATGGAACTGTTTGAGCAGCAGGGCTACAGCTACGTGAATGGCGAGACGATACACAGGGAACAGAGAACAAGTACTGGCAATATGTTTAAAGAACAAAAACAATTGATAAGATGGATAAATTAGGCAAGATGATAAGAATTACTGATTTAAGGTCGGTGTGGCCTCATGAGGCAAATGATTTCACAAAATGGTTAGCGCAAGAGGAGAATCTTACGCTGCTGGGTGATGCGATAGATATTGAGTTGGAACTGGAAGAAAGAGAATCGTCCGTCGGCAGTTTCAACGTGGATATCTTTGCAAAAGAAGTAGGTACTAATCGTCGTGTGATTATTGAGAATCAATTGGAAGATACCAATCACGACCATCTTGGCAAACTGATTACATACGCCTCAGGTAAAGGTGCAGAAGTGATTGTCTGGGTTGTGAAGCGAGCACGTGACGAACATCGTCAGGCCATAGAATGGCTGAACCAGCATACAGATAATAATATCGGATTCTTCTTGTTGGAAATAGAATTGTGGCAGATTGGTGACTCGGCAAAGGCCCCACGCTTTAATATAGTGGAAAGACCGAATGACTGGTCTAAAACGATGAAGACGATAGAAGGACTTTCTGATACAGACCTTCTTAAACTTGAATTTTGGACAGGCTTTAATGAGGCGATGAGCGATAACAATGACTTTACTCGCAATTTCCATGCCCGCAAGGCAATGCCTCAACATTGGTATGATTTGAGCATCGGTAGTTCTGCCTATCATGTTGCCTTGACTATCAACACTCAAAAGCAAAGTATTGGTGCAGATATTTATATTAATGATGATAAGGAATTGTTTGAGCGGTTCAAGATGCATAAGGATGAAATCTCTACAATGTTGAATAGTGAGGTGGAATGGCGAGAGGCAAAGAAAGCATGTCGCATATTCATCACGACCAATATCAATCCAAAGAAACGGGAATGTTGGCCAAAAGCCTATAATTGGTTCTTGGAGAAAGCTATCATCTATAAAGAAATTGCATCGAAGTTTGGCGAGTAGTACGTAATGAAAACAATAAATCTTTGCTTCTATTTTGAAAAATTGCAAATTTTATGCAGATTTTGTAGATAGAATATCAATTTATTGGGGTTTATTTGTATATTTGCAGCAAAAATTTAATGCACAGATATGATACAGGAAATTAAAATTAAAAACTTTCTTTCATTTAAGGATGAAGTTAAATTCAGTTTTGAGGCTTCTAACGATAAGTTCGCGGAAGATTCTCAAGTAGTACAAATTAATGAGAACACAAGGCTTTTGCGCTTTGCAATTGTGTATGGTTATAATGCATCAGGTAAATCGAATCTATTGAGTGTATTTGATTTCTTGTATGATTTCTGGTTTTACAAGCCGAAAAACATGGACGAGACGACTGGAAGTATTCCATTTAAATTAGATCAACGATCCCCGAAAGAGCCATCTAAAATAGAATTGGTTTTTTATGTGGAAAATACAAAATACTGGTATCAATTGGAATTAGATGAACATCAAGTATATCTGGAAAAGTTATACTATTATAAAAGTACTCAACCAACAATGCTATTTGAAAGGAAACTTGAAAATGGTCAATCAGTTATCAATTTCAATCTGAAAGTTAATAATATAGTAAAAGAAAGCATTGCGGTATATTGTCTGAAAAACATGTCTTTTTTTGCAGCTCGAAATCAGGTAAATGCAAATATTCCACAAGTTGATGCTGCAATGGATTGGATGAAAACAAAAGTCATGCAAACAATATTCCCAGATATAGATTTAACAGGATATGCACAGAAAAAAACTTCTGACAATAGGGAGTTGATCACATATATTCTTGATTTCTTACATGAAGCAGATTTTAATATTACAAATATAAAAACAGAGATAATCAGTCAGACTATATCTGATGAATTGACAAATATGGTTCTTGATTCTGCCAAAATTCCAGATGAAGAGAAAGAACGTATTAAGAAAGAGAAAACAATAAAAAAATACCAGACAGGATTTGAACATACTGTAGAAAATGAAAGAGGTATTGAAACATATCTGTTTAGTTTTGAAAATAATGAGGAGTCCAGAGGTACAATAAGAACATTCGGCTTGGAAAGTGCTCTTTATAATGTGATACAAAGAAATGCATTTTTAGCAATTGATGAAGCAGAGACTTCTTTACATCCAAAACTTTTAGAGAAGATTCTTTATGAATATTTAAAGAGTCATTCAAAATCACAGATACTTGTTACTACACATAATGACGGGTTGCTGGATTTGGTAGATGATCTTATTAGAAAAGATTCCGTGTGGTTTTCTGAAAAGGACAAGGCTGGTGTAACGGATTTGTATAAACTGACAGATTTCAGAGGCGTAAACCGCTTATCGTCAATCAGAGAGGCTTATCGCAACAAACGGTTTGGGGCTACAATGAAGTAAAATGATGGAAGAAAGAGAATTAGCAGAGGTCGTTGAACAGCAACAATATTTTGAGGCTGTGCCTGCTCCCTCACCAGAAGAAGATGAGGGAACAAGGGACATGGGACCGTTGTACCCATTCCTTATCAGTGGCGGAACCAATACCGAGCGCTATTACTTTACACATATAAATGACACAACAGAGTATAAGTTCAATATCAGACCGAAGTATTTTGCTGATGAGTCAAACTACACCGAGGCATTTCCCAAAAGAATCAAAGAGATATTAAATGCAAATACTGATCCTAAAATTTTTTGTGTATTCGATTGGGATACAATTTATGGAATCGATGCAAAGATTAAGAAACACGAGGATTTTGAAAAGCAGTTTCGAACAGAAATTGATAACGGAAATGTTGTGATATGTCCAAGTATGCCAAGTATAGAGTATTGGTTCTTGCTACATTTTGAGGATAAAACAGACTTATTAAAAGATTATCGAGTTATTTCAAATATCTTAGCACCTTATATCAAGCCTTGCTTTGCTGACCCAACAAAGAACTTGAAAAAGTTATTAAAACAGGAAAAGTATCTGCAAGACTCTACTTGGGTGAAAAATCTTTGTTCTGATGGAAAACTCGATGCTGCCATCAAACGAGCAGAAGACAATATCAAGGCTGCGGAGGAAGCAGGGGACTTGGCGAATCAGTCTTATTCGTACGTTTATAAAGCATTTAAAGAGAGATAACGCCTATGTCACACTTTAACGAACATACGCTGGAGATGGCCATCATGGAACTGTTTGAGCAACAGGGCTACAGCTACGTGAATGGCGAGACGATACACAAGGAGCAGACGGAGGTGCTGCTGCGTGATGACTTGCGGATGTATCTGATGGACAGATATGCAGAGGAAGGCATTACGCCCTTGGAGGTGGAGCGAGTCATAGCAAAGTTGACGGCAGATAATGGTGCTCCGCTCTACGAGCAGAATGCGCAGACGTATCGGCTGATGACGGAGGGTTTCGCCATCAAGCGTGAGGAAGCCTCGTTGCCAGACTTGTTCGTTGAAGTGATAGACTTTAAGGATGTTGACCGCAATATCTTCAAGATTGTCAACCAACTGGAGATAAAGGGATTGGAACGACGCATCCCTGATGGCATCGTCTATGTGAACGGTCTGCCTGTAGTGGTGCTGGAGTTCAAGAGTGCCGTAAAGGAAGACACCACCATCATGAATGCCTATACGCAGTTGACGGTGCGCTATCGTAGGGATATTCCAGAGTTGTTTCGCTATAATGCTTTTGTGGTCATCAGTGATGGTGTGAATAATAAATATGGCACGCTGTTCACGCCATACGAGTTCTTCTATGCCTGGCGCAAAGTGGAGCGTACAGATAAAGCAAACGACGGTATTGACTCCCTACATACCATGATGGCAGGATTGTTCCGACGGGAGCGACTGCTAAGTGTGATGAAAGATTTCGTATTCTTCCCAGACTCGTCAAAAAGTGAACGGAAGATTGTCTGCCGTTATCCGCAGTTCTTCGCCACCCATCGTTTATACGAAAACATCCTGGAGCACTCGCACATCAACTTGCATGGCGATGGTAAGGGAGGGACATACTTCGGTGCTACAGGTTGCGGTAAGAGCCTTACGATGCTGTTCCTGACACGTATGCTGATGCGAAGTCGGCATTTGGCAAGTCCTACCATCGTTCTGATTACTGACCGCACGGACCTGGACGACCAGCTATCGGCACAATTCGTGAATGCCAAGCAGTTTATCGGTGACGAAACGGTGGTAAATGTCGAGACACGCGAAGAGTTAGGCAAAAAGTTGAGAGGACGAAAGAGTGGCGGCGTGTTCCTTACGACTATACAGAAATTCAGCGAGGACATCAACCTGTTGTCTGATCGCGCCAACATCATCTGTATCTCCGACGAAGCCCACCGTTCGCAGACGAACGTGGAACAGAATGTCACCATTACCGAAAAAGGCGTAAAGCGCAGCTATGGCTTTGCCAAGTATCTGCACGACTCGCTGCCCAATGCTACCTATGTAGGCTTCACGGGAACACCGATTGACGCCACGATAGATGTATTTGGCGATGTGGTGGACAGTTATACGATGACGGAGTCGGTGGCGGATGGTATCACCCGTCGTATCGTATATGAAGGACGAGCTGCCAAGGTATTTGCCGACCATAAACAACTGGAGGCGATAGAGGCTTACTATAAGCAATGTGCCGAACAAGGAGCCAACGAATACCAGATAGAGGAAAGCAAAAAGGCGGTGACGCAGATGAACAAGATTCTGGGCGACCCGAAGCGATTGGCCGTGGTAGCAAAGGATTTCATTGAGCATTATGAGAAGCGAATAGAGGAAGGAAGTACCGTTTGCGGCAAGGCAATGTTCGTTTGCTCCAGTCGAGAGATTGCCTACGACCTCTATAAGCAGATTGTAGCCCTGCGTCCTGAATGGGAAGAGAAGATTGGTTCGGAAGACCAAACTCCTGTTGAGCGCATCCGGTTGGTGATGACTCGAGAGAAGGACGATGATCCGAAACTACGTGAACTAATCGGTTCAGACGAAGACCGCAAGGCGCTGGATATACTGTTTAAGAATCCAGACTCTAACTTCAAGATTGCTATCGTCGTGTCTATGTGGATAACAGGCTTTGACGTGCCTTGTCTTGACACGATGTATATAGACAAGCCTTTACAGAAACACACGTTGGTACAGACCGTTTCGAGGGTGAACCGTGTGTATGAGGGTAAGGATAAAGGACTGGTGGTTGACTACATCGGTATCAAGAGCAACATGAACAATGCGCTGAAACAGTATGCCGGTGGTGGTGATATGGGTGATAACGTGGAAACCATCGAACAGAGTGTAACGATGGTGAAAGACGAGTTGGATATCCTGCGCCGAATGTTCCATACTTTCGATTATAGCAAGTTCTCAACGGGTACACCATTGGAACAATTGGAATGCTTGAAACATGCGGCAGAATTCGTGCAGGTTACGGAGAAAACGCAAAATCAGTTTATGGGACATGCCAAGAAACTGAAATCAGCCTTCAATCTCTGTTCCAACCATGAGGCAATTAGCTATAAGGATCGTGAGGACATCCATTTCTTTACGGGAGTAAGGTCTATTATCTACAAACTGACAAAAGGAGATGCCCCTGATGCATCACAAATGAATCGCAAAGTGAGCCAGATGATTGCAGAAGCCTTGAAGTCGGACGGAGTGGAGGAAGTGGCTCAGGTGAATGCGAATACAAAGGATCTGGACTTGCTGAGTGAAGACTATATGACGAGGCTGGAGAAACTGAAGTTGCCTAATACGAAGGTAAAGTTGATGGAAAAACTGCTTCGGACTGTCATCACCGATTTCAAGAAAGTCAATATGATGAAGGGCGTGGATTTCACGAAACGCCTAAATGCTTTAGTACAGCGATATAACGACCGTAGCGACAATGCCGTGTTTGCCGAAGAAGTGCTCAATGAAGTAGCCAAGCAGATGGCAGAACTGCTGAAGGAGGTAAACAAAGAGAAGAAGTCGTTCAAGGACTTAGGCATTACCTACGAGGAAAAGGCTTTCTATGATATTCTGAAAGAGATAGCTCATAAGTTCGGTTTTGAATATCCAGAAGACAAACTGCTGACGCTGGCTGCTGCCGTAAAGAAGATGGTGGATGACAAGTCTAAATATACTGACTGGGCCAATCGTTCTGATATCAAAGCAGAATTGCAAATGGACTTGATCCTGATATTGGCAGAGCATGGTTATCCTCCTGTTCCGCAGGACGAAGTCTTTAAGGAAATCTTTGAGCAGGCTGAAAATTTCAAGAAATATGATCAGGAAGATGATATAAAGGAAGATGCGCCGATTAAGTTTTACAAATTAGAGAATGTTGAGGATGACCGTGATGTACGCAATCTCATCTTCAATCGTCTGCACATGGATGTTTCTATTAGCGATGGTGAATTGCAACGCGAGGTTATCGAACTCTATGGTGAACGTTATCCAGATATGTTACTAAATGACTGGCGTCATATCATTAAGGCATACACTCCGATGGTCAGAGAAACTGTTCAATCAAAGGCTAAAGAAGTGTCGATACAATCTGAACAGTTAAGAATGGTTGCTGAACCTATAGAAGAACCAAATAAAGACGAGTAATGAATAGGATAGTACTTATAGGCAACGGCTTCGACTTGGCACATGGTCTCAATACCAAATATGAAGATTCAGATGTGCAGAATATTAGCCGAAACTTCACTGATATGAAACTGATGAGGGATCGGGTAGTAAATAAAACATATTGTGAACCTCTCTAAATAATGAGATTAACTTTGCAAACGATATGGACAATATAAACGAAATAGAGATGTTCTCACCCGAAGAGATGCAGTCGCCCTTTGATGCTATCAAAGAGACGGACGGCGAAGGTCGTGAGTGGTGGAACTCGCGCAAATTGGCACGACTCATGGGTTACCAGAAGTAATGGGACTTCGAAAGGTTGATGGACAAGGTTGCCACCTTCCTGCAGCAGTCAGGAAACCTTTTGGCTGTCGCAGAAGCGAATGTCTGAGTTGTTCAACGTTGCTCTTTCAACGATTAACTATCATCTGACTCAGATTGACGAGAGTGGTGAAGTGCAATTGTCCACAGCAATTCGAAAAATTCGAATTCCGTCGGACAATTGCGATGAACAGGGCGTTCTGCTGTATAATCTTGATGCGATTATTGCAGTTGGTTATCGGGTGAATAGTTACGAGGCGACCCAATTTCGCATCTGGGCGCGAGAGGTTTTGAAGGAGTATATCATCAAGGGATTTGTGATGGATGATGAGCGACTGAAAGGCAAGAATCCTTTTGGGGCTGACTACTTCGAGGAATTGCTGGATCGCATCCGTGAGATACGTACCTCTGAGCGTCGCTACTATCAGAAGATAACGGACATCTATGCCGAGTGCAGCAGCGACTATGACAAGAATAGTGAGATAACACGTACCTTCTATAAGACTGTACAGAACATGATGCACTATGCCGTGACTCACCAGACGGCTGCAGAGATTGTCTATGATCGTGCTGATGCGGAGAAACCTCACATGGGACTGATGACGTGGAAGAATGCGCCTGATGGCAGAGTCGTTAAAAGTGATGTGACGATAGCCCCGTCATTGTCATGGATGTGGGTCCTTAGAGGCGGGATTTTATGACCCGTATTCGGTTGATGGGTTCCCGAGGTCGGGATTCCCTGCCCCAGAAATAGGGTGAAGGTTTCCCGAGGTCAGGATTCCTTGCCCCAGAAATTGGGTAAAGGTTTCCAGAGGTCAGGATTCCTTGCCGCAGAAATTGGGTGAAGGTTTCCAGAGGTCAGGATTCCTTGCCCCAGAAATTGGATGAAGGTTTCCAGAGGTCGGGATTCCTTGCCGCAGAAATTGGGTGAAGGTTTCCAGAAGTCGGGATTCCTTGCCCCAGAAATTGGGTGAAGGTTTCCAGAGGTCAGGAAATCGTGAGCCGGATTTGGGTGATGGTTTTCCGAGGTATTTGCAGAATTTAAACAAAACGGAACACAGAGGAACGGTTCTATTGTGCTGACGAACACAAAAGAACCGCCCCTCCGTGATATGGACTTATTGCTTCACGATGACATCGGTCTTCTTGACGAAGAGGTAGTCGTGGCCTGTGCGCAACTCGTAGTACTCGCCATCGTCGAATGTATGCTCAAAGTAGGTATCGGCAATAATTGTGCCCTTATCGACGGAGCAGAACACATCGAGTCCGCCAGTGGCATTGTTTTCGCAATAGATGGCAATTATATCCTTGGCCACCAACTTAGGACCGGCACCAGCCATCCACGTCATCTGCCCCAGATACTTGGTATAGACCCAGCCCTCGACTTCATCGACGGCTACCTTGCTCCACGTCTTTCCCTTCTCGATGAGCACACCGCAACCCAGTCCGTGGTCCTGCATCCACAGTTTGCCAAGAATCTTGCCCTGCATCGAGGGCTCTGAACGGACATTCAGGTAGCCATCGTCGCTGACGGCATAGCACACGGTGAATATCTTACCGTTGTCAGCAACGGTCTTGGCACCCTGTACCTGGTACTTGTAAAGGTTGTCGTTGTAGTCAACCGCATAGAGATACTCACGTCCGTTGGACTCGGTTTGCAGTTCCAGATACTGCACCTTGTAGGTAAACGGCAGTTTGCTCAGCACCTTGCCCGTCAACTTATCAAGCATGAAAAGGAACTTCTTCTCACTGGTGAAGCCATAGGAGCAGAACACGAACTGCGAGTCGAGGATGAAAATGTCGTTGCTGGTGAGCCAATCAGTAGACCACACCATCTGGCGGCGCTCAGGATTGTAGCAGTGGAGTTTCGACCCCTTGCCGTTGACACCGCTGGCATAACTGGGACAGGCCATGTTGAAGAGCAGATTGTGGGTATCGGGATCCCAGCGCACGTCCTGCACCTCACAGTAATCGTTCTGCGCCACCTCACCCAGATTGACGGTATAGAGGGGGTGTTCGTCCTTGTCGTAGATAACCACGATGAACTTGTAGTCATCATCACTCATAGGCAAACGATACATGGCGAGCCATCCGATGTCGATACGTTCAGAAATGAACTGCTCCAAACCCTTAGCCTCAGGAACACGGGGCAGGTATTCGTTCTGGTTTTCCTTGCGCAGACGGTAGATGGTACCGTTGGGTTTGTTCTTCAACGAAATCATCGTTTTCTGCCAGTTGGCACCATAATTCTTCACAGACACCAGACGCTGGGCGCTGACGGAGCCAAGCATCATCACTAAAGCCACAAGGCTGAGAATCATTCTTTTCATAATGGTTATGTTTATTTATACAATAGAGACTATATGCGTTTGTTTCACAGATTGGCGGCGAGGAACTTGCGGCAGACTTCGACGGGGAGACCACGGCGACGGGCATAATCGCAGAGTTGATCTTCACCGATCTTCCCGATAGAGAAATAACGAGCCTTTGGATGGGCCATCATCAGACCAGACACACTGGCATGAGGTTTCATGGCACCACTCTCCGTCAGGCGGATGCCAATCTGTTTCATATCCAACAGTTCATCGAGGACGAAGTTCAGGCTGGTATCAGGCAAGGATGGATAGCCTACAGCAGGACGGATGCCCTGAAACTTTTCTATTTGCAATTCAGCGATAGAGAGGTTTTCGTCCTTGGCATAGCCCCAATAGCGCTTCCGCACTTCCTCGTGCATCCGCTCGGCAGTAGCCTCAGCCAGACGATCAGCCAAGAGTTGCATCATCATCTTTTGGTAGGGGTCTGCGTCGAAATCGGTTTCGAGTCCGTGGGAGACGGAAGTGGCGAAAAGCCCTACCCTATCCTCGCCCTGCGGGGCGATAAAGTCAGAAAGACAGAGACAATCGGAACCGGGCTGTTGCTGACGCAAAAGAGGTATTCTCTTTCCACTTTTCTCTTTCCACTTTCCACTAAACACAACGATATCATCGCCATCTGCGTTGGCATCAAACAATTCAAAAAGCCCAAATGTCTGATAGGTACCGTCGATCTGGCGCAGAGCCTCTTCTGCCTCCTGACGCAGTTTGGCTTTTTCGTCCTCAGGCTTCCCACTCATTCCCCAGGCATGATAGAAATATGCCCAGTTGATATAGGGTGCGACCTCTGATATCTGATAGGTAATCTTCATCGGAAACTGACAGGCTGACCAATATAATCCGTATCCACTGCACCATCAGCATAGACGGAATGTCCGTTGCAGAGCGTACGCTCTACCTGCCAAGAGAACTCGTGACCTTCCATCGGACTCCATCCGCACTTGCTGAGAATCATGTCTTTTGTGCACACCCAATGACTGTTGGGACGCACCAGTACGATGTCTGCCTGATAGCCCTCACGCAAGAAACCACGATTCCTCACCTCGAAAAGACGGGCTGGGTTGTGACACATCAGTTCCACAAGACGCTCCAAAGAAAGCACACCCTCATCCACCAGTTCAAGCATCGTGACGAGTGAGAACTGTATCATCGGCATTCCACTGGCGGCACGTGCACAGCCTCCCTCCTTCTGAGACAATAGATGGGGCGCATGATCCGTGCCAATCACAGCGATCCGACCATCATTCAATGCCTGGCGCAAGGCAGCACGATCTTGTGCAGTCTTGATGGCTGGGTTGCACTTGATACGGGTGCCCAGCGTGGCGTAGGCGCTGTCGGAGAAATAGAGATGACTCACGGTGGCCTCAGCGGTGATATGACAGGAGACAGGAGACAGGAGACAGGAGTCAGGAGTTGGAAGTGACGGAATGAGTCCAAGTTCACGGGCGGTGGTGAGATGGGCGATGTGGAGACGGGCCTGATGCTTCTGGGCCAGTTCTACGGCTAGACGCGTACTCTCATAGCAAGCCTCCTCACTGCGGATCTCCGGATGGTGCACCACCTCAGGATCATCGCCATACTTCTGCTTCGCCTCTGCCATATTACGGTTGATGATGTCTGTATCCTCACAATGCGCCATAATCGGCAGACGGGCAGAAGAGAAGATACGTTCCAGAGACTCACGACGATCCACGAGCATATTCCCCGTTGAGGAACCCATAAAGAGTTTGATACCGGGAATACGGTGTTCGTCGAGTTCATCGAAGAGTGCCACATTGTCGTTGGTGGCCCCAAAGAAGAAACTATAATTTACGCGACTCTTCTGTGCTGCCAGCGCGAATTTCTCTTCAAGGGCTTCGAGGGTAGTGGTCTGCGGCACGGTATTGGGCATATCGAAGAAACTCGTCACTCCCCCTGCCGCAGCGGCTCGACTCTCACTGTCGATATCCGCCTTCTCCGTCAGACCAGGTTCACGGAAATGCACATGATCGTCGATGACACCAGGGAGTACAAAACATCCCGAAGCATCGATGACCTCGTCAACAATGTCTTCGGGACTCGTTTCTCCTTCTACAATCTTACTTATCTTAGTGTCTTCGACGACTATTGATCCGTCGAATATCTTGCCTTCATTGACAATCTTCCCCCCCTGAATGACAGTCCTCATTTCTGCGGTACATTGGTCAAGGGCACATGCAGCGAGTCAGGGATAGTCTCTGGCTGGACAGCCTGTTGCGGCGTATCGTCCACCAGTCCGTTCTGTCGCACCTGTATCTCGTTGGCTGTCTGATAGTACTCCTTCACGTATGGGTCGTTCTTGAAGTTCTTCGTAGCCTTGCTCATGATGTCCTCTATCTGTGGCGTCAACACAGGATAGGGGTAGTTGCTCGTCATAATCATAAAGACCCCAGGGCCAAGCACATTGTCGAAGTTCTCCACGATGAAGTTCGTTACCAACGAGTCTTCGCGCTGGGCTATGGTTGCAGCCTCTACGGAGAGTTGTCTGTCGATGGTCTCTTCATCGATACCGTCGAGCAGCATCTGACTCTGTTTGTGGGAGAGTTCGTTCATCTCGTTGTTCAACTGTGTATGCAGCGTGATGAACTCATACAGTTTGTCGTTCAGGGGCGATCCGCTTACCTTCTGACTGGCGGCATCCAACTTGATCTCTATCTCCCCCTTTTCCACGACGATGGGCAGAATACTCTCGTCGTCCATGAAGAGGTTAGCCATACGAATCGTGTCGAGCAGTCCTGCAAAACGGAACTTGCCATGCACCACGTCGCAGGAATCGATATTCTTCAATTCATTGTCCTTAAAGGCTTTCAGGTATAGTTTACTGCCATCCAGCGATGAAATCGATGATGAGCCCTGAATGTTATAGGACTCAGCACACGAGGTCAGCGCCAAAACAGTTATCAATGCTAATAGAACTCTGCTCATACACATTTGTTTTCGTCTGCAAATGTACGATGTTCTCTTGAAGTACAAAAATAAATTTGCGCATTTTAAAACAAATGCGCAAACTTTTATAGTTTTTTTGAAGATGTATCCGCCTCTTTCTCCAATTCGTGGCCGATTCGGTGCGTGGTGTACAGTTGCAGGATGGCGGCAATCAGAAGCACAACCACCCATTTGTTATACACATATTGTATATAGGTAATGTAACTGAGTCCAAGGAAATTTCCCTGATTGGCGAGCATCAACAAGGCGGCTATCAGGAAAAGCACATCACTCAGCAACATAATCCTGCGAAGACGACGGATGACAAAGTTCTGACCTTCGTAGCGCTGAAGCATCTGCATCGACGCAAAGCAGATGGCACCCACGGCAAAGACGTATGGTGCGAAACGCCATGCCAACAGACTGGCACCAGCCCCAACCACCATCAGCAGTCCGCCAACGAGGTAGATGATGCTCTGCACCTTACTCAGTTGTCTCATTGTTTACAATCGGTTTGGGGGTACGGTCATCATCACTCAACACGTAGATGTCCTCATCGTCGGCTTTCATGAAATACCGTTCACGAGCAATCTTCTCCATCGCCTTCGGATCCTTGTTCAACTGACGTATCTGAGCCTGATCTCGCTCGTAGGCGGCATTGTACATGTCGATTTCCTCCTCCAACTCGTTGATACGACGCTGGTTCTTGAAGTGATTCCAGACACTGTTCTCATCGAGGAAGCCCACGATAAGCACACCCAACAGACAGACCAGCGTATATTTCAGGGCCTGCGAACGCCACACTTTTAGGGCGAGAACTTTAATATTATCCAATACTTTCATAAATTCGTTTGCAAAGTTACACAATTTCCGAAAAAAATGTGTAACTTTGCACCATAATTTTTCAAAAAACATATGGAATATATCGTTTCGGCACGAAAGTACCGCCCCATCACCTTCGACACGGTTGTCGGACAGGCGGCTCTCACCACCACGCTGAAGAATGCCGTGAAGAGCGGAAAACTGGCACATGCCTATCTCTTCTGCGGTCCTCGTGGTGTGGGAAAGACCACCTGTGCCCGTATCTTTGCCAAGGCCATCAACTGTCAGAACCCCACAGCAGACGGCGAGGCCTGTAATGTGTGTGAGAGTTGTCAGTCGTTCAACGAACAGCGGTCCCTGAACATCTTCGAACTCGACGCTGCCTCGAACAACAGCGTGGAGCATATCAAGACGCTCATGGAACAGACGCGCATCCCACCGCAACTCGGCAAGTATAAGGTCTTCATCATCGACGAGGTGCACATGCTCTCCACGTCGGCCTTCAACGCCTTCCTCAAAACGTTGGAGGAACCGCCTGCACATGTCATCTTCATCCTCGCCACAACAGAGAAGCACAAGATATTGCCCACGATCCTGAGTCGTTGTCAGATCTACGACTTCGAGCGGATGACGGTTCGTAATACCGTTGACCATCTGAAACATGTGGCAGAGCAAGAAGGTATCACCTACGAAGAGGAAGCCCTTGCCGTCATTGCCGAGAAGGCCGATGGCGGTATGCGAGATGCCTTGTCGATTTTCGATCAGGCCGCCTCTTTCTGCCAGGGGAACATCACCTACCAGAAAGTTATCGAGGACCTGAACGTGCTCGACTCGGAGAACTACTTCCAGATTATAGACCTCTCTATTAATAATAAGGTGAGCGATATCATGGTACTGCTCAACTCGATTATCAACAAAGGCTTCGACGGCGGACTACTCATTCAGGGTCTTGCCAAACATGTGCGCAACGTACTGATGGCCAAAGATCCACAGACACTCCCCCTGCTCGAAGTAAGCGACCAACAGCGCCAGCGCTATCAAGAACAGGCCAGGAAAGCCGAGACCCGTTTCCTCTATCAGGCCCTGCGACTGATGAACCAGTGCGACATCAACTACCGTCAAAGCAGTAACAAACGACTGCTGGTGGAACTGACGCTTATCGAGATTGCTCAGATTACGCAGCCTGATGACGGAGTCAGCGCGGGGCGTCGCCCCAAGAGATTAAAATCCCTGTTTAAGACCCTGATACAGCAGTCTCAGCCCAAGACCGCGGCCCCACAGGTAGCCGTGGCTGAGCCTGTTGCATCAACCCCAGCACAAGCCCCAAAAGAACAAGGCAATCCTAGCGCCCCTAGCAATCCTAGGAATTCCAGGTCAGCCAGCGGTCCAAGTTCTCCTAGTACTCCTAGCACTCCTACCGCCCCAAAACTTGGTAACATCGGCTTCTCATGGAGCAATCTCCGTGGCAAATCCTCGAAGATGAATATCATCCCAGGCAGCCTTGCCGACAAAGATCAGCAGACCGCAGATAATCAGCCCTTCACCCAGGAAGACCTCGAACTACAATGGCTCTCCATGTGCAACCGTATGCCCCAGCAGTTCAGTGGTATCGCTGCCCGTATGAAAAACATGAATCCCGTCATCACGGAGATGCCACAGATAGAGGTAACCGTCGATAACGAACTTGTTCAAAAGGAGATGCAAGACATTTTCAAAAGCATCCTGAAGACCTTGAAGATCTACCTCCACAACGATGGCATCACGCTGACTATCCTTGTCAGCGACAAGCCTGCCAGTCAGAAGATCCTCACCCGTCGCGAACAGTTTGAGGAGATGAGCGAAAAAAATCCTGCCGTAGAAGCACTACGACAGGCATTTGATCTCGAACTGGCCTAAGTTAAATCAAGTTCATTCCCAGCGCCTTGCACTCCTTGCGCATATCCTCGGGCCAGATGCTGGCCTGAATCTCGCCGATATGTCCCTTGTGAAGCAGGACCATACACAGACGACTCTGTCCGATACCACCACCGATTGACAACGGCAACTGGTCGTTCAGCAGTTTCTGGTGGAAATACAGTTTCTCGCGTTCTTCCTTGCCCTCAATCTTCAACTGGCGCAGCAACGATTCCTTATCCACACGGATACCCATCGACGAGAGTTCGAACGAGCGTCCCAGGACGGGATACCAGATCAGAATATCGCCATTCAGACCCATCTTGCCATTCTCTGCCACCGTGCTCCAGTCGTCATAGTCGGGGGCACGTCCGTCGTGCTTCTCGCCATTCGACAGTTTACCGCCTATACCTATCACAAACACGGCTCCGTAGGCCTCGCAGATGGCATCCTCACGCTCCTTCGGTGTCTTGTTAGGATACATCTTCAACAGTTCCTCGGCGTGGATGAAATGAATCTTCTCCGGCAGGAAGGGTTTGATCTGAGGATAAGTCTCACAAGTCAGATACTCCGTACGACGGATGGCAGCATAGATACGCTCCACCACATTCTTCAAGAACCCGAGTGTACGGTCCTCACGACGGATCACGGCCTCCCAGTCCCATTGGTCTACATAGAGCGAGTGCAGGTTGTCCAGTTCCTCATCGGCACGGATGGCATTCATGTCTGTATAGATGCCATAGCCCGGCTCTATCCTATACTCTGCCAGCGACAGACGCTTCCATTTGGCCAGCGAGTGCACCACCTCTGCCTGCGCATCACCGAGATCCTTGATGGGGAATGATACGGCACGCTCCACACCGTTCAGGTCGTCGTTGATACCCAGACCCTTCAACACGAACAAGGGGGCCGTCACACGACGGAGTCTCAACTCCGTAGAGAGGTTTTGTTGGAAGAATTCCTTAATCAGTTTGATGCCCTGTTCGGTCTGCTTCATATCAAGCAGCGCCTCATATTTCACGGGCTTGATGACTTGTCCCATAATTCAGCTTATGTTTAATTTGCGCATTTGCGGCGCAAAGGTATCACTTTTATTGCAAATCTGCAAGCAAAACGCCAATTATTTTTGCAAAATGACACTTTCCCTTGATTTCCGCTAACAAATTGCGCACCGACCTTCCTCGTTAACAAATCATAATTCTTATAAACTATTCACTTTTCACTATTCCCTTTTCACTTTTTTATTGTACCTTTGCACTTGCTTTTCGCACCCGTAGTTTAAAGGATAGAATAACGGATTCCGGTTCCGTTGGTCACGGTTCGATTCCGTGCGGGTGTACTCCTGAAAGAGATTCCTCTGAACTGAAGGTTATGAAAAAGTATCTATTAATTATCGTATCCCTCCTTGCCTTTATGATTGAGGCCACCGCTCAAGACTTCGCTAAAGGGGTGTTGGCAAAGGTAGACAGTGTCCTTTCGGCACGTTATTATCGTAAGGGCACCATTGACACAGCCTACGTCATACGGCCTTCGACAAAGTGGACAGTCAGGGCGCGGTTGAATGTGTCAGGCGCAAATCTTGAGACCAAGGGAATAGACAACGGCTCCCCTTTCAGGTCAGAGATGGAGGCCGACAAGAAGACAACGCTCAGTGTCGGTGTGACCTATCTCGGCGTCTCTCTCAATCTCGCACTCAACCCCGCCAAACTGATGGGCAAATACAAAGATTATGAACTGAACCTAAACTGCTACGGCAAACGTTTCGGCTTCGACGTCGCCTATCAGGAGGCCAAAAACTTCACGGGCTGGTACGAGCAGGGGAGTATGGAGCGCATCACGCTGCCTGACGGTATGCTGTCGGTGAAGACACTGAACTTAAATGCCTTCTACGTCTTCAACAACCGTCGCTTCTCCTATCCCGCAGCCTTCTCACAGAGTTATATCCAGCGGCGCTCTGCCGGCAGTTTCCTCTTGGCCGCATCGGGTCAAGGACAGAGCGCCAAACTCGACGGGGAGCAAGCGGTAAAACTGAAGATGACTAACATCGGTCTCGGAGCAGGCTACGGCTATAATTTCGTACCCGGGAAGGACTGGCTGTTGCACATCTCTGCGCTACCCACATTCATCGTTTATAGCAACACGTCGATGACGATGGGCGACGACCGTGTACCCCTGCACTACCACTTTCCGGAGGTCATCATCACCGGTCGCGGTGCCGTGGTGCGACAGTGGGGCAACAAGTTCATCGGTTTGTCGTCGGTGTACCATTTCACCAACATCGGTGATGAGGATGATCTCGCTGTACACAACACCAAATGGCGTGTCCGCGCCTTCTTCGGCCTACGACTGTAGACTATTCTCTCAGACGGCATTCACCTTATTATATAATTAATTGGGCGATTATTTGGCGGTCTCGACAAAAAAGTGTAACTTTGCACCCCAGTAATCAACACATTATAACTTTTATGTCAAGCAACAACACCGTCGTGGGATCCAAGATCAAGGGGATCCGCGAGTCAAAGAATCTCTCCATCGAGGAGATTGCAGAGCGTAGTGGTCTGACAGCAGACCAGATTATTTCGATTGAGAATGACCAGAACCTGCCCTCACTGGGGCCGCTGATCAAGATAGCCCGTGCACTCGGTGTGCGACTGGGTACGTTTATGGACGACAATGACGCCTTAGGTCCTGTCATCACCCGTGCCAAGGACCGCGAGGCCGACAGCAGCATCAGTTTCTCGAATGGTGCCACCGATGCCCGCAAGCACATGGAATACCATCCGTTGGCCCAGCAGAAGGCTGGTCGCCACATGGAGCCGTTTATCATCGACATCAATCCTGAGGAGAGTCCCAACTTCCAACTCTCTGCCCATGAGGGCGAGGAGTTCATCTATGTGATGCAGGGCGAGGTGGAGATTGTCTATGGCAAGGAGACCTACAACCTGAAAGAGGGCGATAGCATCTTCTACGACTCCATCGTGAAGCACCACGTGCATGGTGCCCCAGGCAAGAGTGCAAAAATCTTAGCAGTTGTCTATATTCCATTTTAATTAGGAATTAGAAATTAGGAATTAGTAATTATGATTACCTGAGAAGATGGAAACAAAGAACATTAGATTAGACATGGCTGGACGGCCGCTGCCAGACAGAACATATCCTGCTGAGACTGGAAGCGAGGGCTATCATTTGTGGGAACGGACCTTGGGCCAGTGGCTTGAATACTGGGCTGAGACAACACCCGACAAAGAATACATCGTCTATTCAGATAGAGATCTAAGATTCACTTGGAGCAAGTTCAACGAACGTGTGGACAATCTGGCCAAGGGCCTGATTGCCATCGGCGTGAAGCGCGGCTCGAACGTGGGTATCTGGGCTACCAACGTGCCCGACTGGCTCACCTTCCTCTATGCCACCGCCAAGATTGGTGCCGTCTTAGTGACGGTGAACACGAACTACAAGCAGAACGAACTGGAATATCTCTGCAAGGACTCCGACATGGAAGTGCTCTGCATCACCGACGGCACCTGGGACTGTAACTATGTGGACATGACCTACACGATGCTGCCTGAGTTGAAGACCTGCGAGCGCGGACACCTGAACAGCGAACGGTTCCCTTATATGAAGAACGTAGTGTTCATCGGTATGGAGAAATACCGTGGCATGTACAATACGGCCGAGTTGCTGCTCTTGGGTCAGAATGTGGAAGACGATACGCTCAACGAGATGAAGAGCAAGGTGACTTGCCACGATGTCTGCAACATGCAGTACACCTCAGGTACCACCGGCTTCCCCAAGGGCGTGATGCTCACCCACTACGGCATTGCCAACGACGGCTACTTCACAGGCGAAAACATGGGCTTCACACAGGACGACAAACTCTGCGTCTGTGTGCCCCTGTTCCATTGCTTCGGTGTGGTGCTCGCCACGATGAACTGCCTGACACACGGTTGTACGGAGGTGATGGTGGAGAAATTCGACCCCCTCGTGGTGCTCGCCTCCATCCATAAAGAAAGGTGTACGGCTGTCTATGGCGTACCCACAATGTTCATCGCCGAACTCAACCACCCGATGTTCTCGATGTTCGACCTGACCTGTCTGCGCACAGGTATCATGGCTGGCTCACTCTGTCCGGTGGAACTGATGAAGCAGGTATCGGAAAAGATGTATATGACCATCACCAGCGTGTACGGACTCACCGAGTCGTCGCCTGGTATGACCCAGACCTGTCTGAACGACACCTTCGAGCAGCGCTGTACGACAGTAGGTCGCGATTTCCCGTTTGTCGACGTGAAGGTGCTCGACCCCGAGACGGGCGAGGAGTGCCCCGTTGGCGTACAGGGCGAGATGTGCTGTAAGGGCTTCAATGTGATGAAGGGCTACTACAAGAACCCCGAGGCCACAGCAGAGGTCATCGACAAGAACGGTTATCTGCACTCAGGCGACCTGGGTGTGAAGGATGAAGAGGGCTTCTACAAGATCACTGGTCGTATCAAGGATATGATCATCCGAGGCGGCGAGAATATCTATCCGCGAGAAATAGAAGAGTTCCTCTATCACATGCCTGGCATCCGCGATGTACAGGTGGCTGCTGTGCCGTCGAAGAAATATGGTGAGGCAGTGGGTGCCTTCATCATCCTCGAAGAGGGTGTGAAGATGGAGCCCGAGGATGTGCAGGAGTTCTGTCGTGGGAAAATTGCCCGTTATAAGATTCCGAAGTACGTGTTCTTCATCGACCAGTTCCCACTGACGGGAAGTGGCAAGATCCAGAAGTTCAAGTTGAAGGAGATGAGTCTGGAACTCTGCAAGCAGCAGGGCATAGAAGTGATTTAATAACATCAACAATATGGATATTACCGAACGGTTCTTAAACTACACCAAGTTCGACACGCAATCGGCTGAGGACAGCGAGAGTGTGCCAAGTACCCCGAAACAACTGATCTTTGCCGAGTACCTGAAGAAAGAACTCGAAAGCGAAGGACTGGAAGACGTGGAACTCGACGAGAAGGGTTATCTCTATGCGACCCTCCCCTCGAATATCAAGGAGAAGGTGCCTACCATCGGCTTCATCTCCCACTACGACACCAGTCCCGATTGCAGCGGAGCCGACATCAAACCACAGATCATCCGCAACTACAATGGTGGTGAGATCCTGCTCTCGGAGGGTATCGTCAGCAGTCCTAAGAAATTCCCTGAACTGCTGCACCACAGAGGCGAGGACCTTATTGTAACGGACGGGCACACCCTGTTGGGTGCCGACGACAAGGCCGGTATAGCAGAGATTGTGCAGGCCATGTGTTTCCTCCGCGACCATAAGGAAATCCGTCATGGAGACATCCGCATCGCCTTCAACCCCGACGAGGAGATCGGTATGGGTGCCCACCACTTCGATGTGGAGAAGTTCGGCTGCGAATGGGCCTACACGATGGATGGCGGTGATGTGGGCGAACTGGAATTCGAGAATTTCAATGCCGCCTCAGCCAAGATCACCATCAAGGGTATCAGTGTGCATCCGGGCTATGCCAAGGGTAAGATGGTGAACGCCAATGCTCTCGCAGCAGAGTTTGCAAAGATGTTACCCGCTGACGAGACACCTGAGACAACGGAAGGCTATCAGGGATTCTACCATCTGCTGGGTATCCAGTCGAATATCGAGGAAGCCAAGATGAGTTACATCATCCGCGACCATGACCGTGATATTTTTGAGGACCGCAAACGCTTTATCCAGCGCTGTACCGACAGGATGAACGAGAAATACGGTGAGGGGACCGTCATCTGCGAGGTGAAGGACCAGTATTATAATATGAAGGAGAAGATCGACCCGCAGATGCACGTCATCGACGTGGTGCTGCACGCCATGCAGGCCTGCGAGGTAGCGCCGAAGGTGCGTCCCATCCGAGGTGGTACCGACGGTGCACAACTCTCGTTCAAGGGTCTCCCCTGCCCCAACATCTTTGCTGGCGGCGTGAACTTCCACGGACCGTATGAGTTCGTCTCCATCCAGTCGATGGAGAAGGCCATGCAGGTCATCGTGAAGATATGTGAAATAGTAGCCGACTTTAATAATTAAAAACTTATGGGAGAAGTTCCAGCATTGGTCAATGACCTGGCGTTGATACTCGTTGTAGCTGGTATCGTAACGCTGTTGTTCAAGAAACTCAAGCAGCCACTGGTATTAGGATATGTGGTGGCAGGTTTTCTAGTGAGTCCACACATGCCCTATACAGCATCAGTTGTTGACTCAGAGAATATCCATCTGTGGTCAGACCTCGGTGTGATGTTCCTCTTGTTCTCGCTGGGACTAGACTTCTCATTCAAGAAAATCCTGAAAATGGGTGCCTCGCCCATCATTTCCACGTGTACCATCATCTTCTGCATGTCGATGTTGGGTATGTTTGTGGGCAATCTCTTCGGATGGGCCAGGATGGACTGTATATTCTTGGGCGGCATGCTCGCCATGTCGTCGACGACCATTATCTACAAGGCTTTCGACGACCTAGGACTCCGACAGCAACAGTTTGCCGGACGCGTGATGAGTGTGCTGATACTCGAAGACATCCTTGCCATCGTGATGATGGTGCTGTTGAGTGCCATCGCCAGTGGTAAGGATTTGGGGGGCGGTGAGATGCTGGGCAGCGTCTGGCAGATCGTGTTTTTCCTCGTGCTCTGGCTCGTGGTAGGTATCTTCGCCATACCTATTTTCCTGCGTCGCGTCAGATACCTTATTAATAATGAGGTGCTGCTCATCGTGTCGCTGGGTCTCTGCTGCGCCATGGCGGTATTCTCCACCAAAGTGGGATTCTCGTCGGCTTTCGGTGCCTTCATCATGGGTAGTATCCTGGCAGAAACCATCGAGGCAGACAAGATCATCAAACTGGTGGAGCCGGTGAAAAACCTCTTCGGTGCGATCTTCTTCGTGTCGGTGGGTATGCTCGTCGATCCGAAAATCCTGGTGGAATATGCCCTGCCAATCTTCATACTCGTCATGACCATCCTCATTGGACAGGCCATCTTCGGCACCTTCTCCTTCATGTTGGGAGGTGAGAGTCTGAAGTCTGCCATCCGTTGCGGATTCGCAATGGCACAGATTGGTGAGTTCTCATTCATCATCGCCTCGCTGGGTCTCTCGTTAGGCGTCATCGGCGACTTCCTCTATCCCGTAGTGGTGGCCGTATCCGTTATCACCACATTCCTGACACCTTACATGATACGGTTTGCCACACCGGTGTATGCCCATCTGGAGAAGCGGTTACCCAACAAACTCATCCGTTCGATGAACCACCTGTCGATGAATCAGGCCGGTGAACAGGGAAGCAGTCTGTGGAAACAGTTGCTGTCGCAGATGGCGATGAACACCATCGTCTACTCTATCCTGAGCGTGGCTGCCATCCTGCTGATGTTCACCTTCGTGTTACCATTTATACAGAGGTTACTGCCTGGCGACGATCTGCTCATCTATGCCAATATCATCACAGGACTGCTCACAATACTGATCATCTCACCTTTCCTTCGTGCAATGGTGATGAAGAAGAACAAAAGTGAGGAGTGGAAAGCCCTCTGGGCAGAGAGCAACCGTAACCGTCTGCCGCTGATGTTCACCGTCCTCGTGCGTGTCATCATCGCTGTCTGTTTCATCTTCTATATCTGTCACCGTCTGACCCACTTCGCCAATGCACTGATCATCACCATCGGATTCATTTTCGTAGGACTGATCGTGCTGTCGCGCTGGATCAAGAAGAGAAGTATCTCACTGGAGCGTCTCTTCATCCTCAACCTGCGCAGTCGTGACATCGAGGCACAGGTACATGGCAAGAAACGTCCGCTCTACGAAGGGAAACTGCTGGACCGCGATATCCACATCGCCGACTTCGAGATACCCACGAATAGCGGTTGGATGGGCCAGACCCTGAAGCAACTGAACTTAGGACAGAAATACGGTGTGCATGTCAGCAGCATCCTACGTGGCGGATGGCGTCTGAACATCCCCGACGGTGACTATGTCATCTTCCCGAACGATATTCTGCAGGTGATTGGTAGCGACGCACAGTTCTCTACCTTCCGTCAGGCTCTGGAGGACAGTCTTATCGGCGAAGATCCCGACCTGGAGAGTCGTGAGATGAAACTGCGCCAGATGATCATCGGCAGTGACAGCCCGTTTATCGGCAAGACCCTCATCGAGAGCAAGATCCGCGACTTGTACAGTTGTATGGTCGTCGGTTTGGAGGAAGGCAAGGAAAGCCTGTCGCCCTTCAGACCCAACCGGAAGTTTGAGGAGGGTGACATCATCTGGGTCGTCGGTGAGGAAGAAAGCCTCAACGAACTCATGAATGTCTGAAGAAGGTTTCTCTTATTGATTAATACCACTGCACGGCGTTGGAATAACTGCTGCGCTTGTCATATTTGAGGGCATCGGTCAGGGTGGCTGCGTTACAACGGAAAGAGAAGTTGTAACTGGTATAAGGCGCCAACACCACGGAGCACGACATATTGAAACAGTGCAGGTCACGTGAGAGCGAGGCTGTGGTCATGGAGATTTTATGATTGTCGAAGTCGTAGCCACTGGAGAAGGAGATATTCCAGCCATCACTAAGACGAATATATCCGCTGAGATTCAGGTTCTGGCTAAAGACATAAGGATAGCGCATGGTTTTATAGTTGAAGTTCGAACTACCCTCGCGCATCGAGATACCATAGCCGATGCTGAGTGACCAAGGCAACTTGAATGCCATATAACCGTCTTCATCGGTCTCAGCCTTCGACTTCTCCTTAGGACCGCGCTTGGCCTTCTCCATATCCTTGTCGATATTGGTCTCCACCTCGTTGTCCCACTCATCATCCTCCTCATCGTTTTTATCCTTGTCTTTGTCCTTGTCTACCTTCTCGCCACGCAAACGCTTGAAGAAGTCCGAGATCTTTTTGTTGTCGATGGTATAGGAGAGGTTCTGCGACAAGCCCTGGAAACGACCGATCTTACCCTGTCCCCAGTAAGTGGTGTGTTCACTGACTCTCGGCGTGGCACCCACACTGTCGGCTTCATAGACATATGAAGCGAAGACGGCATTGAGATTGAACGTGTAACTCTTCGACAGTTTCAGACGCAGACGGGTATTGAGGTCACTCCACGGACGAATCTTCGCCGCCATATTATAACTCATCGAGAAACCGAGTTCGTCGATCAGGGAGATTTTCTTCAGTGAGTCGTCCTTGTTACGGTATTTCATCTCGAAATTATTGCCGATATCAACACTGATGCTACCTGCCATGCCCTTTTGAGGAGCCGAGATACCTCCGATATTGTAGGGCGAATATTCCACCAACGTCACATTACCTTCAGCATCGGTTTTCTGATAGGTCTTATAATAGCCGTAGCGCGAAGCACTGAAATCGGGGTGATAGGAGAAACCGACTGAGGTCGTGATGACATGGCGGATTATCTTTTCACCGAACAACTTGCGATTAGGAGTCCAGTAACCATAGAGTTTCGTAGAGGCCGACAGACTTAAGTTCCAGTTGTAGACATTGTAGAATCCGCTGATCGTGTCGGTTATTTCCTTCTGGTTGACTTCATCCCACCGTTTCGACTGTTTAATGAACGAGGTCTGGTCAGTGAAAGTGAAGTTGGGCGTAAGGGTCAGATAGCCAAAAGCCGTGAAACTGGCTTGGATGGGAATGGAGTGCCTCATATTGTTCTGCCAGTCCTTCGTGAAACTGGAGTGCAGCAACTTACTCTCCTTGGTCTTGATACGGTTGTTGAGGGTTCCGGTATAACTCATATTGATTTTCTCATACCAGCGTTCCTCACCTGCGGCCTTCTTACGTTTGAAGGGATAGAATCGTGCCACCGAGATACTCAGGTTTGGCAGGGTCATCTCAATGGTCGAGTCACGCATGTTCTGCGCCAGGTCTACCTGTGAACTCAGTGTCAGTCCGATACTGGAGAAGGTGGTGCGCCAACTGACGGAAGAGGTACGTGTCGTCTGCGTCATGGCCTGAGGGTTATACATCGACGAGAGATTGTTTTTCTCAAAACTCTCCGAGGCATAGTTCACACTGGCTGTCAGATTGTTGTAGGGGTTGGCCTTCTGGTCCTGGCTGTGCCGCCACTGGATCTTGAAACTGGTTGTCTTCTGATAGTCAGGCATGTTCTTCTCACCATTCACGGTATTCTGGAAGTTGGCATAGACCGAGCCGCTATACTTATAGCGTTTCTTGTAGTTCGATGCTGCCGAAAGGCCCCACGAGCCTTTGGTATAGATCTCACCGAGGAGTTTGAGGTCCATCTTGTCACCCAAGGCAAAGTAATAGCCGCCATCACGGAGATAGAAACCACGTGATGTCTCATCGCCATACGTGGGCATGATAAAACCGCTGGAGTAACTCTTCGTAAAGGGGAAGAAGCCATAGGGAATGGCTAATGGCAACGGTACGTCAGCCACTACCAGATAGGCTGGACCGAACACCACATCTTTTCCCGGACGCACCTTCGCGCGAGACATGGCAATATAGAAATCTGGATGGGGATCGTCGCAGGTGGTGTAGCGTCCATGCTCGAGATACATCTCACCGTTGGCACCACGCTTGGAGTGTTCACTGGTCAAGAAGCCGTCTTCCTGTTGGGTGTAGACATCAGTGATAAAACCTTTCTTGGTTTTGAAGTTGAACATCATCTCCGTCTGCTCATACTGGTCACTGCCCATCTTAAAGACTGGGGTACCTTTGGGTTTCTGCGTGGTACTGTCCATCTTACCTGTGGCATAGACGATATTGCTGTCGAGATTCATGTGGATATTCTCACTGGCCAGATCCATGTTCGTGTATTTCACCGTGGCCTCACCATAGAGGTGGGCTGTGGCATTTGCAGCATCATAGGTCAGAGAATCTTCGGCAGTATACTCTACCGGTGCATCGATACCGTTCTTACGTCGTTTGTTGATACTGTCGCGTGCCAATGAGTCATCGACAGCCTTATTATGCTTGTAGATTGCCAGTTCGAGGGAGTCCATCGTCGTGGTATCACGCTTGATCTTAATGGCCGACTCGGCACCAGGAGGGATAATGGTGTCCTGAGGAACCTCGTCCGTGTCAGCAGTCAATGCCTCCACAGCCTCACTAACAGATGCAGCAGTATCGATGTCAGCTTCCACATTTGCGACTCCGATACTGTCGAGCAGTGCCGGGAGTGTCACAGAATCTGTCGATAGCGAGGGTGATTTTATCTCCGGCAACGACACAACCCTACCCGACGCCACCCCCTCCGTAGCCTTCCCAGAACGTAGCGCAGAAGGTGTACACGCCATCATCAGGATGAAGGCGCAGAGTATCGTGAGGATTACCGATTTCTGTTTCACGGATGCAAAGGTACGAATTTTTAGTGAATAGTGAAAAGTGAATAGTGAAAAGTTGCTGAACCTTGTGTTTTTTTCACTATTCACTGTTCACTATTAACTATTCTCTAATCACCGATCACTCAAAGCGTGTTGCCCATCCGAGGAAGCGACTGACACCCTCCTGTCCGAACTTCTCCAGACTCTGGGCTGCCTCCACCACTGTACGCTCCTGCTCAGGATGCGTCTTCGAATAGAACTTATCGGCATAGCAAACCACCTGTTCCTCCAGAGCCTCTGGCTCATAATGGCCGTCTACGGGCAAAGGCAACTGTTGACGCTCGATCTGTTCACGGGAGAGACCTGTGCCCGTATGCCGTTCACAGACCATCGCATGGCGCTCCCATCCCTCCTCGCGGAGAATCTGTCCGCCAATAACACCATGACATATATAAGGCTCTATGCCGAAACACTGGATACTGGGAGCGTTGCAACGGAAGATACCGATGTCGTGCAACATGGCGGCCTCTTCCAGGAACTCCTCGTCAAGCCGTAGTTCCGGATGGGCTTTGGCAATCTTCAGACAACGGTCTGCCACCTGACGGGAGTGTATTAGCAATATCCGTCGGAGTTCGTTCTCCGACGGATAATACTTATCGATAATCTTTTGATAGTCCATTATGCCTCGCGTTCAATCCACGCAATCGTGTCACCCTGACGGATCTTCTGTCCAGGCTTTACACTGATATCCACCAACTTACCTCCGAGGGCTGCAGGAATCTCCACAATCTCACCCCACTTGGTCTGAAGGTAACAGAAGATATCACCTTCCTTATACTTCTGACCAATGAACGGTTCGATACAGGCAGCGGGTACACCCTCGCCTCCGAAACTCCAGACGAGTTGTCCATCCAATGGACTCTTCACAGCATCGGCCTTGGCATGCTTCAGGGCGTCGATCTCCTCCTGTGGTATCTTCTTGCCGCCACCAAGTTTGGCATCTTTCGCCTTCTGGAGATCTGCCAAGAACTGTTTCTTGGCCTGACCGCTCTTAAAGGCACGATACTGTTCGGGGTGCATACCCAACTCAAAGAGTTCCTCATCGTCCTGTCCGTAGTCCCAGCCATTCTCGTCCATCTCCTTGCGGAAACCGTCGAGGGCATTCTCCAACAGGGTATGTGGATCGACATCTGTAAACTGACGGTTCTGTTTCTGAGCCAGTTCCACCAGCACCGGATCAATGGTACCGGGAATCTTACCAGACTTGCCGAGGATCATGCCCCACATGGCATCGTCCATCATCACGAAACGACCCTTGCCTTGTTCGATGGTAAGGAGGTTCATCAGGGCGATGTTCTTCACATACTGCGAGAACGGTGTCACCAATGGGGGATAACCCACACGTGGCCAGACATACTCTACCTCGTTGAAGAGTTTCACCAGCATATCATCCATCGTCAGTTCGGCCTCTCCTTTCTGTACACGCAGTTTGTTGATCATCGTCTGGATACCACCAAGGTCAGCCATCATCGAACCCATCATGCCGCCAGGTAGTCCACAACCCAACAGGAGTGATGACATGTGTTTGTTGGCGGGATTGATAAAGTAACCCAACCAGTCGTCAATAAACTCTTGTGTCAGGGTACGTGCCTGCATATAAGCATTCATATTCAGTTCTGCCACCTCGAAGCCTTCGTTCTTCAGCATCGACTGGACACTGATGATATCCGGATGCACCTTACCCCACGACAATGGCTCGATAGCCGTATCGATGATATCAGCACCATTGTTACAAACCTCGAGGATAGAAGCCATCGACAGACCCGGACCGGAATGACCATGATACTGGATGATGATATCAGGATGCTTGGTCTTGATGGCCTTCGTCAGTGCACCCAACATGGCGGGTTGTCCGATACCGGCCATATCCTTCAGACAGATCTCCTCGGCACCGGCGGCAATCACCTCATCGGCAATGGCAGCATAATAGTCAACGGTATGCACAGGTGAGGTGGTGATACAGAGCGTGGCCTGTGGTGTCATGCCTCCCTCCTTAGCCCACTTGATACTAGGAATGATGTTACGCGTATCGTTCAGACCACAGAAGATACGGGTGATATCGACACCCTGGGCATGTTTCACCTTATACATCAAGGCACGCACATCGTCGGGCACGGGATACATACGCAAGGCATTCAGACCACGGTCAAGCATGTGTGTCTTGATACCTACTTCATTGAATGGCTTACAAAAGGCTCTCACAGCAGCATTGGGGTTCTCTCCTGCCATCAGGTTTACCTGCTCGAAAGCACCACCATTGGTTTCCACGCGGGCAAAGCACCCCATGTCGATAATCACTGGTGCAATGCGTTCTAACTGATCCTTACGGGGCTGGAACTTACCCGAACTCTGCCACATGTCTCTGTAGACGAGACTGAACTGAATCTTCTTTTTCATATCGTTGTATTTCGCTATTTTTATATTTACAGTCCACAAAAATAGATAATTTTTTTCAAATTATCGCCTTAAGTGGCTACTTTTTTTGATATTTTGACTATCTTTGTACCCAAATCACCGAAAAAGCGTATGAAACAGACTCTGTTTTCAATGATTCTTGTCGCATTGCTGACAACAGCGTGTTCCTCAGGCAACGCCCCGTCGACACCAGAAATAACGGCCTATAATGAGGAGCAGCCACTCCCTGGCGACTCTACTGTGTACGGACTGGCCTGTGAGGGTTGCACGGACTCCCTACTCGTGTTCCTACCCTTTACCGGCGGTGACCCCGACACCATCGACATTCTCAATGCCCGTGTGCAGCGCCGTGTCTTCGGACGCCCCGAGATTGGCGATATGGTGGCTGTCGTCTTGAGTGCCAATAATAAGTCTGAGGCAGATATCGTGATCAATATCGACCGTCTGAAAGGCGAGTGGTGCTATATGGTCAAGCCTCATCTGCGTCCCCGTGCAGGTGCTTCTGCCGACAGCATCGTGACACTACCGCCCGACTTCCCCGACTCCCTGCGAAAGAAATGGTTCCAGCCCCGCGAATACGGCATGGAGATCCGTCGTGACTATACAGCCCGTCCCATCGGTGCGCAGCGTAACAATGCGGATCGTCAGAACGGTCCCGTGGAATATCCAACATTAAAACGTTACCGTGAGTGGCGCATCTACAACGGTCACCTCCTACTCTGTGAGGCACGTCGCGACACCCTCGGCAACCAACAGATAACGCATACCGACACCGTCGATATTGTCTTCATGCGTCGTGATACGCTTCAGTTGCGTTTCCGCGATCACGAGCAAGGATACTATCGAAAGAATTAAATGATTGGATGCTCCAACAAGCGTTTCTCGGCCAAGTCAGCATACTTGGTACCGGGACGTCCATAGTTGGCGTAGGGATAGATGGAGATGCCCCCACGAGGGGTAAACAATCCAACAACCTCGATGTATTTAGGATCCATCAGACGCACGAGGTCTTTCATGATGGTGTTGACACAGTCCTCATGGAAGTCACCGTGGTTACGGAACGAGAACAGGTAGAGTTTCAGGCTTTTCGACTCTACCATCCGCTCACCCGGGATATACAGAATCTTGATCTCCGCAAAGTCGGGCTGACCCGTGATAGGACAGAGTGACGTGAATTCGGGACAGTTGAACTGTACCCAGTAATCGTTGTCAGGATGCTTGTTAACAAATGTCTCCAACACCTCAGGGGCATAGTCCTGACGATATTCGGTCTTCTTACCGAGGGCCTGCAGCCCTTCTTTTTCTCTATTCATAGTTTGGTAATCTTAAAGATATTATAGGTAATGTCACGATCGAACACGTCCTCATTATCGTGAGACTTCGTAAATCTCACCACACGGATGGTAAGGGGCAGTGCCACAATCTCGTAGAGTGTCTTGAGGGTCACCTGAGTGATGACCAGCGAGGGCATCTCCTCCCAGGGAATCACACCGCCGAGGGCGAGGGGGAAGAAGATGATAGAGTCCGTCAGTTCCCCGAAGATCGTACTGAGCACGGCACGGGCGGAGAAGTTCTTGGCAAAACCACCCGAGGCAGAAGGTCTGTGCAGCGTGGACAGTTTCATACGACTCATCACATAGGCATTCATGAACGAGCCACAGATGAAAGCCAGAAATGAGGCTCCTGCAATACGGGGAGCCAGACCGAATATCTGGTGAAAGCCCTCGTCGCCTTGCCAGTAGGGAGCACCGGGAATCCAGTCGGCAATGGCACCGAAGATCACAAAGAGGAAGTTCATGGCGAACCCGATCCAGATGAGCAGACGGGTACGGCCATAGCCCCACACCTCGCACACCACGTCGTTGAGGATATAACTGACAGGGAAGACAATCAGACCTGCCGTCATGTTCGCCGGACCGAAAGATATCTGTTTGGTCTCCAACACATTGGCTGTAATCAGACACACGCAGAACAGGATGCTGTACAACATGAACAGCACGCTGATACGTTGATTCTTATTGGGTTCCATAACTTACAACAAATAAAACAACCAACACATATAGGCCAGGAATCCCAAAATCATCACGATACCCTCACGGCGCGACACGAAATACTTGGTATAGGCGAAGATCCAGAGGATGCCGATGCTGACAAGCATCATCATCAGGTCGATGATGGTGATACCCATGATACGCATCGGACAGATGACGGCAGTGGCACCTAACACCAGAAAGATATTGAACACATTGGAGCCGATGGCATTACCGATGGCCAGCGAAGCCTTGCCTTTGTAGGCAGCCACCACACTCGTAGCCAGTTCGGGCAGCGACGTACCTCCTGCCACGATGGTCAGACCGATCACACTCTGACGTACCCCATAACGGTGGGCCACGTACGTGGCGCCATCAACGAAGATCTCACTGCCATAGATCAGACAGGCCAGTCCCACAAGCATCCAAAGCGTGTTAATGCCCAACATCTTGTAGTTCACAGGCTTTTTTTCTTTCGATTCTCCCAGATACTCCTGACGGGGCTTCAGTTCCCCAGACTTACGGGCCAGCGTAAAACTGTAGGTCATAAAGATAATGAAACCGAAGAGCAGCACGATACCGTCACTGCGACTGATCTCGTTGCCCCAGAGGTGGGCTGACTGCATATCGTCAAAGCAGAGGACGAACAATAACATCGAAGCCGCCACAGCAAAAGGAATCTCCTTCTTCACCGTCGACGGACTGACCACTAGCGGAGCCACCAGGGCAGAACAGCCCACAATGAGCATTGTATTGAAAATATTGGAGCCGATGACATTACCCACAGCCAAGTCTGGCGTCCCCTTCAGGGCCGAGACAAGACTGACGAACAGTTCCGGAGCAGATGTACCTGCTGCCACGATGGTCAGGCCGATGACAATCTCCGGGATGTTCACACTGCGGGCCACTGCTGAAGCGCCCTCTATCAGACGGTCTGCGCCCCACAGCACAAGAGCCGCACCGAGTATTATCAATAGTCCGTTCAGAATCATAAATCCTCTAAATTTAAAAAGTCATCCAATGCACGACGGTCTTTCTTCGTAGGACGTCCCGTACCTCTGGCACGGTCCACGAAACCGCTGATACGGTTCATCTCTAACAGTTCATATTGGTCAGGGGCAGTGACATTCTCGTAGATCTCAGGAAGTAACTTCGCCCCCACCCGCTGCTCGATGGTCTTCAAGATGAGGAAGGAATAGGTGATAGGCGGCTTACGCACATCGACGGTTTCACCCGCCTTGACGGTGCGCGAGGGTTTCACGTTGACGCCCCCAATGGTGACGCGTCCGTTCTTACAGGCATCAGCCGCAATGGAACGTGTCTTAAAGATACGTGCCGCCCACAGCCACTTGTCAATCCTCGCTACCTCCTCCATCACTATTCTCTTTCTTCTTTTCCAGTTTCCTCTTCCCTAGTTTATTATACTGGTTCATCGTGATGTCGATACCTGCGAGCACGAAACTCTTGATGATCTCTACGGCGATGTCGATGGAAGGCTGGAGTTCTTTCAGTTCCTCCTCACCATACTTGCCCAACACCCAGTCCACCTGCATGCCTCGGGGAAAGTCGTTGCCGATACCCATACGCAGACGGGCATAGTTCTGTCCGATGAGTTGCTGGATATGACCCAGTCCGTTGTGACCACCGTTGCTACCTCCCGCCTTCAGACGGAATTCCCCCAGAGGCAGTGCCACCTCGTCGCTGACGACGAGTAGTCGACTCTGGTCGATGTTCTCGTGGTTCAGCCAGTAACGCACGGCATTGCCACTGAGATTCATATAGGTCGAGGGTTTCAGCAGGATCACCTTACGTCCTTTCAACGTGGTTTCTGCCACAAACCCATAGCGTTTGTCTTCAAAAGAAATATTGGACGCCTTCGCAAAAGCGTCCAATACCATAAATCCTGTATTGTGGCGGGTCAGTTCGTACTCGTCGCCGACATTGCCCAAACCTACAATCAAGAACTTGTCCATCAGCAGCCCTGATTAAGCCTGCTCCTCTGACTCTGCAGCAGCGGCAGCAGAACGAGAAGCACGTGTTGCCTTCACGGAGCATACAACCACCTCAGGAGAGGTAGCAATCTCAAGGCCCTCGAAACTCAGGGCACCCACCTTGATGGCCTTACCCAACTGGAGGTCGGTCACGTCGATATTGAGTATCTCAGGAATCTGCTTGTAGGGAGCCGTCACATTGATCTTACGGATGGAGAGATTCAACTTACCACCATCGCGTACACCTTGTGCCAGACCATTCAGTTTCACGGGGATACCAATGGTGATGGGCTTTGTCTCGTTCACCTCATAGAAGTCGGCGTGCATCAGCGCGTCGGTAGTGGGATGGAACTGCAATTCCTTGATGACAGCCTTACGGACGTCACCGTCGATGTCGAGATTCACGACATACACATCAGGTGAATACACAGCCTTGCGGAGTTCTGTGAACGGAGCACAGAAGGCGAAAGCCTCGGGCAGACCATTCTCACCCTTCTTCTCACCATAGATGTTACAGGGAACCATACCTTCCTTACGGAGTTGCTTTGAAGCCTTCTTTCCAGTGGCGGCGCGCTTCTGGCCTTTTACACTAATTTCTTTCATAATTGTGTTACTCTAAAATTAAGTTGTTAATACATCTGCTTAATTCACCATCACACGAGTTTTTTCGATGTGCTTTCGGAAAAAGCGCTGCAAAGGTACAACAAAAAAGTGAAAAGTGAATAGTGAAAAGTGAAAAAGTTTCTTTTTTAACTATTTTTTCTGTCATTTTCTTGCATAATCAAGGAAAAATACCTAATTTTGCATCGTAAATATGAAAGTTAAACCCCAAAAAAGACATCAAGTGAGATGATTAACAGAGAAATTATCCGTACTAAGATTGTTCAGTTAACCTATGCGTACTATCAAAACGGTAACAAGAACATCGATTCGGCAGAGAAGGAGTTATTCTTCAGTCTGTCAAAGGCCTATGACCTTTACAATTACCTGTTGGCCCTCATCGTGGCAGTCACAAAAGAGGCCCGCCGCCGTAACGAGGTGCTCACAGCCCGTGCCCAGAGAGAAGGCACAGAACCACCCTCACAGAAGTTCACACTCAACCGTTTTGCCCTGCAACTGGAAGAGAATAAATCGCTCAACGAGTTTATCGGCACTTTGAAGCACACCTGGGAAGACGACCAGGAGTTTGTGGGAAAACTCTACGAACTCATCGAGAATAGTGAGACCTACAAAGAATACATGGTCAGCCAGGAGGACAACTATGATGCCGACCGTGAGTTGTGGCGTAAGATCTACCGGACGCTCATCCAGACCAACACGGACCTGGATGCCATCCTCGAAGAGATCAGTCTCTACTGGAATGACGACAAGGAGATTGTAGACACCTTCGTGCTGAAGACCATCAAACGCTTCAACGAACAGAACGGCACAAAACAGGAACTGTTGCCTGAGTGGGACAGTGATGAGGAACAGGACTTCGCCCGCAAACTGTTCCGTTCGGCCATTCTCAATGCCGACGAGTACCAGCGTTATATGAGCGAGGCCTCACGCAACTGGGATTTCTCCCGTCTCGCCTACATGGATGTGGTCATCATGCAGATTGCCATCGCCGAGATGGTGACCTTCCCCAACATCCCCATTAGTGTAACCATCAACGAGTTCGTCGACCTCGCCAAACTTTACTCCACCCATAAGAGTGGCGGTTATATCAACGGCATGCTCGACGCCATCGCCCGTCACCTGATCGATACTGGCAGACTGGCGAAATACATCGAGCCGAAGCCCGAGAAGCCCGCCAAGGCGCCGAAGGCTCCGAAGGTGATGAAAGCCGTGAAGGTGAAGCCTTCAGGCAGAAAGCGCATTATCAGAAAGAGTGAATAGTGAAAAGTGAATAGTGAATAATAATATTATAGGATATGACAAACATTGTATTAGTTGCTCAGGCAGCAGGACAAGGAAGCGGTATGAGTATGATCATCATGATGGTGGCCATCTTCGCCATCATGTGGTTTTTCATGATTAAGCCGCAGCAGAAGAAACAGAAAGAGATCCAGAAGTTCCAGAACGAACTGACGGAAGGCACCGAGGTGGTCACCGGTGGTGGCATCCACGGTGTTGTCAAGAGCATCGATCTGGCCAAGAACACTGTCGACATTAAGATTGCACGCGACGTGGTTGTCACCGTGGAAAAGACCTCTGTCTATAAGGACATGAGTAGTACACCTATTCAGAAGTAATAGAATTCTGGCGGTATGCACGACGTATGGAGGGTAGTCAGGGATTTCCTGTTCAGTAAAGCAAACAGGGAATTTCTGCTTTTTTTGTTTTTTCTCGCGCTCTCAGGCGTGTTCTGGCTCTTCATGACCCTCAACGAGACCTACGAGCGTGAGTTCAGCATCCCCGTCACCATTGTCAATGTGCCTAAGAATGTCGTGCTCACCTCTGAGGAGACAGACACCGTGCGTATGACTATCCGCGACAAGGGCACCACCCTGGTCACCTATATGTATGGCGATGTCCTGAAGAACATCCGGGTGAATTTCTCTTCTTACGCCCACAACAACGGCACTGGCAGCATCTCTGCCGGCGAACTGCAGAAGATGGCCTACCAACAACTTGCCAGCGGCTCACGTATCACCGCCATCAAACCCGACAAACTGGAGTACTTCTTCAACTACGGTGCCAAGAAACGCGTCCCCGTCAGGTGGAGTGGTCGTGTCATCCCCGAAGAGCTCTATTTCATCTCTCGCGTACAATATTGGCCCGACAGTGTCGATGTGTATGCCTCCACGGAGAAACTCGACAGCATCAATATCATCTATACCGAGCCATTGAACTACGCCAACTTCCGTGACACGCTGTTGGTCAATGTCCATCTGGCCAGGAACAAGGGTGTGAAGACCGTACCCGACAGGGTGAAGGTGGGCTTCTTCACAGACGTGCTCACCGACGAGAGCATCGAGGGTGTACCCATTCAGGGTATCAACCTGCCACCGGGCAAAGTGCTCCGCACCTTCCCCTCCAGAGTCACCGTCCATTTCGTCACCGGTGTCAGCCTGTATCGGAATCTGAAGCCCGACGACTTCACCGTCATCGCCGACTATAAGGAGATGAAGGCCAATCCCTCGGAGAAGTGCCGTATCTACCTAAAGAAGGCACCTCCGGGCATCTCCCGTGCCCACCTGAGTACCGATGCGGTAGACTATCTCATCGAAGAAGACCAGTCCGGACTATGAAGATCGGCATCACAGGCGGTATCGGTAGTGGAAAGAGTTTTGTCTGCAAACGGTTAGAGGCTCGGGGTATCCGTGTCTACGACTGCGACAGTGCCGCCAAACGTCTCATCCGCACCTCGGCCGAACTCCAGCAACAGTTGAAGGCGCTGGTAGGTTCGCTCGAAAAGGCCGACCTCGCCAAGTTCCTGTTGGAGTCCGAGCAGAATGCCAAAGCCATCGATGCCATTGTGCACCCCGCCGTGTTTCGCGACTTCGAAGAGAGTGGTCTGCAATGGATGGAGAGTGCCATCCTCTACGAGTCGGGTGCCATCCGCCTGGTCAACAAGGCCATTGTTGTCACCGCTCCTGAAGAGGTACGTATCCAACGAGTCATGCAGCGCGACGGCATCTCACGGGAAAAAGTGCTCGAATGGATGAGCCGTCAACTGCCGCAGGACGAGGTACGTCGCCGTGCCGACTTCGAGATCGTCAACGACGGCACCACAGATATAGACAAACAAATAGAAATAATATATAAAGAAATAATAAATTATAAACAGAAGCAAATGAAAGAAACCATTTTAGCCGTTGCCGGTAAGCCCGGTCTTTACAGACTCATCACAAGAGGAAAGAACAACCTGATTGTCGAGGCCCTCGACGCCACGCATCGCCGTATGCCCGTCTTTGCCACCGACAGCATCACCTCCTTAGGCGACATCGCCATGTTTACCGATTCCGACGATGTCCCTCTGATGGATGTCCTCGAGAAGATGAAAGCCCTCGAAGCAGGCAAGAAGTGCAGTCTTAACGAGAAGAAAGCCTCCGGCCAGGAGTTACAGGACTATTTCACCAAGGTGTTGCCCGAATGGGATCGTGACCGTGTACAGAACAGCCACATCAAGAAACTCATCACCTGGTACAACATCCTCATCGATAACGGCATCACCGATTTCAAGGATGCTGAGGAGAGTAACAAAGAAGAGGCTTCGGAATAACCGAAGCCTCTTCTTTTGTTCTGGCGTTGCTTAGAATCTGCCGGGGCCGCCGAAGCCGCCACCGCCGCCGCCCATCGGCATACCACCGCCGCCCATCGGCATACCGCCTCCGAAGCCGCCGCCACCACGACGATTACCACCGCCGCCGCCCATCGGCATACCGCCCATCGGCATACCCATGCCGCCCATCATGCCACGGCGAGAAGCACGTGTGCCGAAGAAGTTCAGACGATAGCTGGCACGGAACATGATGTAGCTGGTAACAGCGTTGTACTCGTTATCGGTACGGGCCATCTGACTAATGGTCGTGGAGAAGGTGGACTGCTGATGCAGGATGTCGTAGAACTGCACGGAGAGTGTCAGCGGCTTGCCCTTGAGGAAGCTCTGGGAGATCTGACCGTTCCAGATGAGTTCGTTGGTATTCATCGACTGGTCGTCATAACCACGACGGCTGTTCATACTGATATCAGTGGTGATCTGTGTACCCCAAGGCAGATAGATGGTGGAGTTCATACCGTAGGAGTAGGTCCAGGTGTCGAGGTTCGACTGCGGCTGCAACTTATTGCGGGTCTGGTTATAGTTCACCGAACCGTTGAGTTCAACCTCCAGCCAGTCGTTACGGAAACCGAATCCCAGACGACCGCCGATCATGTTCTGGTTGGTGGAGTTCCTCAGGGTCTCCCTGGTCTTAGAATCACCGACATAACCCACACGGTGGTTGAAGTTCTCGTTCAAAGAGATATTATAGGTAAAGTAGCCTAATGAGTCGATGGCTGAGTTCCACATGATGTTACCACCGGCATTCCAGTTACCGTTGATATTCTCAGGACGTGACTCCTGACCACCAATATCAGTATAGGTCACCTTATTGACGATGCTGTTCATCGTGGTCGAGAAGTTCAGATTGGCATTGATCATGCGTTGGTGGTTCATGATGTAGTTGTTGAAGCGCAGGTTGAAACTCTGGGTGAACGAAGGCTTCAAGTCGGGGTTACCAGTGGTCTTGTTCAGAGGGTTGGTATCATCGTTGATGACGAGCAGCTGAGTCATGGAAGGCTGGCTGGTGTTACCACGATACTGGAACTGGAGGCTACCCTGCTGGGTGGGGCGCCAACGGAAGTTGGCTGTCGGGCTCCAGTTGACGACATTGATGGTCGTGTCAACTCTCTGTCCCAGATAGTCCTGCTTGTACTTTGAAGTCTGAGGAATAATCTGCACACCGAAATTGAAGTCGTAGGTGTCGCGGATGAAGCGCAGCATCACCTCACCGGTGTGGATATAGTTCTTATACTCTGAGTACTGACTCTGATCCTTGCTATAATAGGGGTCACCCTTCACAGGATCATAACCTGCATTGACCAGGTCGAAATAGTCGCTCCACTGACGATAGACTGGTGTGATACTACTAAAATCGAAACTCCTGGTAGGATCGGACAGCAGAGGATTCGAGTAGTCGAACGTCTGACGGTCGTTCTCGTTGTAGCGATACTGGAAGGTATAACTGAACTGCAGGAACGTGGCGTAGGCGATCGGCTCGCTATAGGTGGCACGGGCGCTATAGTCCCACGACTTGGTCGGGGTCACATTGTAACGGTTGGACTGATATTCAGTCAGACCGGTGACACCATTGAAGGTTGCCGTTTTACCCTGATAGAGTTTCGTCTGGTTGTTCGACAACTGGTTGTTCTCGTTGTTGCTGTAGTTTCCTGTCAACTGCACGGTGATGTTACGTCCCCTGCCGTTGAGCAGACGGTTGATCTGCAAGGTACCGCCGAGACGCTTGTTCTCGCCATAACCCAGCGACTTGTTGATGGAACCGTTGGTGAGGTAATCATTCAGGACTTCAATACCGTCTTTACTCAAGATCTCGGCCATAATGGCTGCATCGAGTTGATAGTCGACATAATTATAGGGGTTGGCATTGAAGGTAGCGGAGGTGTTCCAACTACGGCTATCGTTGCTACCGAAACTCCAGTTCGGACGGAAGGCAATGTTCCACAGCGTGTCGGGCGTCCACTCAATACGGCCCTGTACGCTCCAGTTAGTGCTACGTGTATAACTCTGGTTGATGGAGTTCGAAATATTCTTCCTGGTTTCGTCGCCAGTGAAGTTGTCCGTAAAACGACGTGACCAAGAGTCACCGTCACGGTGGTTCACATTCACGCTGGCCTGGGCAATAATCAACTTCGGCTTCTCATAGTTGATGTTCACCATACCGGTCTTGGCAGCATTCAGGCCACCGCCACCCATACCCATGCCACCACCGAAACGACGGCCACCACCGCCGCCCATACCCTGGTCGTTGGTATTGTTGGCATTGAACATACCCATCACACGGTAGTCGTCACGCATATACATACCGAACAGACGGCTCGTATAACGCTTCTCGGTACCATAGCCCAGATCGGCATTGATCATCGTACCACGGTTCATACCGGCACGGATACCGAAGTCGAGCACGGTCTGCTCGTTACCATCGTCGATACCAGTGATACGGGCCAGGTCGCTCTTCTCATCGTAGGCACGTACCTTCTCAATGATAGAGGTAGGCAGGTTCTTCAGGGCCGTGTTGGCATCACCGAAATCCTTACCGTCGACCTTGATCTTCGACACCTGCTTACCGTTGATGGTGATGTTTCCGTTTTCGTCAATATCGGCACCTGGCATACGCTTCACCAGTTCCTCCACCACAGAGCCCTCGGGCACACGATAGGCATCGGCATTGAAGATGAGGGTGTCACCCTTCGACTGCACCTTAGCCAGATGGGCCGTCACGACGGTACCTTTCAGCATGATGGCGTCGGGCTCCAGTTGGACGGTGCCCACTGCCACGTTCTTACCGTCGATGGTAACGGCCTTGGTGTAGGTCTTGAAACCCACAAACGTGATTCTCAGGTTGAAACTACCGTTACGAGGCACCTTGATGGAGAAGGCACCATCGGTGTTTGTTACTGCGTTGGCTACGATCTTCTCACCGCTCAGAATGGTGGCTGTAGCCTGGATGACTGCATCCTTGGTATCCGACTCAATCACCGTTCCGCTGACAGTGCCTTGGGCGAATGCCATCATGGTCGAAACCGACACTAAAACTGAAATAAGAAATCTTTTCATTGATAATATTATTGAAATTTTTGTGTTTTTGACGCATCATAAGGGCAAAAGTTTAATCATTTTAGAAAAAAAAGGGTCAATTCTACAATTATTTATCATTTTGTACAAGATTTCGGAATAATTAATATACCTTTGCACACAATTCAAGACTTCAACCAGAGCATGAGTCCACAAAAAGTAATCATAGCCGACAGTTTGGAACAGTCGTTGACGCAAGCCGTCGGCGAATGCGAACACGACAGGATCTTTCTGTTGGCCGACGAGACCACCCGGCATCTCTGTGTGCCACTGATCACCGGGTTCGACTGTCTCAAGGGGGCACAGACCATCGTGATCGGTGCCACCGACACTCATAAGACCCTGGAATCGCTGGCACATGTCTGGGAGGAACTGGGAAGCAAAGGCGCCACCCGTCACACCTTATTAATAAATATAGGGGGCGGCATGGTGACAGACCTCGGAGGCTTCGCTGCCTCGACCTTCAAACGGGGCATCAACTACATCAACATCCCCACTACCCTGCTCTCGATGGTCGATGCCTCCGTGGGCGGAAAGACGGGCATCAACTTCAACGGACTGAAGAACGAGATCGGCGTCTTCAACAATGCCGCCAGTGTGATCCTCGACACGCAGTTCCTGAAGACACTGGATCAGGAAAACATCCTCTCCGGCTATGCCGAGATGCTGAAGCACGGACTCATCTCCAACGAACAGATGTGGGCGGAACTGCTCAACTACGACGTGGAGGCACCCGACTTCGGACTGTTGCAACGGATGGTAGAAGCATCTGTTGCCGTGAAGCAGCGCATCGTCACGGAAGACCCCACAGAACAGGGCATCCGCAAGGCCTTGAACCTCGGACATACCGCAGGGCACGCCTTCGAGAGTTTCGCCCTGAAGAAGAGCGCCATCGGGGATTTGCCTTCCCCCATCTTACACGGCTATGCCGTGGCCTACGGTCTCATCTGTGAACTCTACCTGAGTGCCGTGAAGACGGGATTCCCCAGCGATAAGATGCACCAGACCGTCGGTTTCATCAAGGAGCACTATGGGAAGATGACCATCACCTGCGATGACTACCCCACCCTCCTGGAACTGATGACACACGACAAGAAGAATGTGGGCAGCACCATCAATTTCACGCTGTTAGGCGGCATCGGAGACATCCGCATCAACCAGACAGCCACGAAAGAAGAGATATACGAGGCTCTCGATTTTTATCGTGAGTGTTAGCCGTTAACCAATCAACTTAAAAAAATCACCTAATCATATTACTAACTAATGGGTGGGACTGCTCGGGAGAGTAGTCCCACCTTCTTTTTATGGCCTTTTTCGTAAAAAAACAGCGAAGATAAACCGTTTTTCGGAGAAATGTTGTACTTTTGTAGCGTCATTCGCGCAAAGACAAATGAAAAAAGCGTTGAAGTGGATGGGGATAGCGGTCCTGACGCCCATCCTGTTGGTTCTTATACTCACCGCACTGCTCTACTTCCCGCCAGTCCAGAACTGGGCGGTACAGAAAGTGGCTGCCATCGCCTCGGAAAAGACCGGTATGGACATCAGTGTGGGGTACGTCCGACTGGAATGGCCACTCAACTTAGGACTTGACAACTTCCGTGCCTTACACCCGAATGACTCCTTACCCAACGTCATAGACACCATTGTCGATGCCAGGCACCTGACCGTCGATGTACAACTGTGGCCCCTGTTGAAGAAACAGGTGGTCATCAACCAACTGGCGCTTGAGGAGGCGAAGATCAATACCAACGGTTTCATCAGCGACCTGAGGATCATGGGTAACATCGGTGAACTGTGGCTGCGTTCCAACGGCATCGACCTGGACAAGGAAACGGCAGAGGTGAATGGCGCCAGACTGACCAATGCCCGGCTCGACATCGCCCTGAGCGACACGGCGGCAGTGGACACCACAGAAGAGTCGTTGAAATGGCTCATCAATGCCGACAGTCTCAGTTTCCGACAGACCGACCTCACCCTGCACCTGCCTGGCGACACGGTGGCCATGAAGACCTTCTTGGGACAGGCAGTGGCCAGAGAGGCCCGCATCAACCTCGGGACAGGCATCTACCAGGTGGGCAGTCTCGACGGCAGTGGCTGCAGTTTCGACTATGACCCCCTCCGACTGACAGACATGACGTTGGGCATCGACCAACTCAGTTACACGCCCACAGGCACCTCCCTCTACATCCGAAAGGCAGCCCTGAAAGACCAAAGCACCGGACTGGAGATCACAGACCTCAAGGGCAGTGTGAGGTTTAACGCCGACTTCAGCAACGTACAGATACCAGCCCTCTACGTGAAGACCCCCGACTCGGACATATTCACCGAGGTGGATATGGACCTGAATGCCTTTGGCGACCAGAATCCCGGTAAGATGAAGATGCGCCTGAATGCCCAGATAGGCAAACAGGACATGATCAAGTTCATGGGCGACATGCCACAGAGTTTTATACGGAAATACCCGAACCACCCACTGAGTATCAAAGGTTCCATCAACGGCAACATGCAACAGATGGACTTCACGGGACTGGACATCAACCTGCCTACGGCCTTTCATGCCACTGCCAGTGGGACGGCAGGGAACCTGACAGACCCCCAGCGGCTGAAGGCAGAAATCCGTCTGAGTGCCAAGACACAGGATCTGGGCTTTGCCGCCACGCTACTGCCCTCGTCTGACTATCGCATTCCCAACGGTATCACTCTCGACGGTACCATCAAGGCCGATGGTACCAAGTACGCTGCAGACCTCACGGCCCGTGAAGGTGGCGGTAGCGTGATGATGAAAGGCAGCGCCACCATCCCCCGGGATGCGAAAGGGAATATGGCCACCGACTACATGACCTATGATGCCGACATCAAGATACAGAACCTGAACCTGCACCATTTCATGCCCAAGGACTCGCTCTATACCGTCTCGGCAGATATCAAGGCCAAGGGGTATGGCACGGACTTCCTCTCCAACCGCAGTCACCTGACGGCAGATGCTACCGTCAGTCAGTTACACTACGGACACTGGAACCTGAGTGGACTGACTGCCACCGCCAACCTCCAGAACGGACATGGACAGGCCATGCTGACAGGCCACAACGACTTCTTCGACGGCACCATCGGCATTGATGCCCTGCTCGATAGCAAACAACTACAGGCCACCGTCAGTGCCGACCTGGAGAAAGCCGACTTCTACGAGATGCGACTGATGGACAAACCCCTGACCATCGGACTGTGTGGTCATGTAGACATCAGTTCCGACATGAAGGACAGTCACACCGTGACAGGACTGTTAGGGGAACTGTATATTGCCGACGAGAAGAATATCTACCGTCCCGAAGACCTCGGACTGCACCTCAAGACTAGCAGCGACACCACCATCGTCAGAGCCCAGAGTGGCGACCTCGTCGTGAAACTCGATACCAGCGGAGGTTATGAGAAGGTGCTGCAGCAGTTGTCCGTACTCGGCGACTCCACGATGGCACAGTTGGAACAGAAGATCATCGACCAGCCTGCCATCACACGGCTGTTGCCCACCATGAAACTCCATGTGGAAAGCAAACGTGACAACCCCCTGGCCAATTTCCTGAAGACCAACAATATCACTTTCAAGGAACTGTTCCTGGACCTCAGCACCTCGCCCGTCACAGGTATCAACGGACAGAGTTACCTCTACTCGCTCGTCTACGACAGTACACGGATAGACACCTTCCGTCTGAACCTGACGCAGAAGGGCGAACGCCTGACCTATCAGGGACAGGTACGTAACAACAAGAAGAACCCTCAGTTTGTGTTCAATGCCCTCTTCGACGGACACCTGCACGAGCATGGGGCACTGGTAGGACTCCGCTATTACGACGCTAACGACAAGATGGGTATCCGTCTGGGAACCACAGCAGAGATGGAGGCAGAAGGCATCCGCTTCAAACTGATGCCAGAACGCCCCACCATCGGCTACAAGGAGTTCAACCTGAACAAAGACAACTACATCTTCCTGACTCGTACGAAGGACAAGCAGGGCTTGGGCAGGATACAGGCGAAGGTTGACCTCATAGCCGACGACAAGACGGGTCTGAAACTCTATACGGAGAATCAGGACTCCACGATGCTGCAGGATCTGACACTCAGCATCAACCACCTAGATCTGGGTGAACTGACGTCTGTCCTGCCCTATATGCCACGTATCACAGGTTATCTGGATGGCGACTACCATATTCTGCAGGATCGCAACGAACATCTCTCTGTGGCTTCGGATATGGCCGTACAGAACATGACCTACGAAGGCTCACCCATCGGTAATATCAGCACGGAACTGGTGTATCTGATGAAAGAAGATGACACCCACGCTGTGGAAGCCCGTCTGATGCTCGACGACGAGGAGTTCGGACTGTTGAGTGGTACCTATCAGGGCGACGGAAACATCGACGCACGCTTCACCATGACCCGTTTCCCGTTGTCGATTGCCAACGGTTTCGTGCCAGACCAACTGATTGGTCTGGAAGGCTACGGCGAAGGAGAACTGACCATCAAGGGCACCACCACCCGTCCACAGGTGGATGGCGAAATCTATGTGGAAGATGCCTTCCTGGTGAGTCAGCCCTACGGTGTCAGGATGCGTTTCGACAACGACCCCGTGCGTATCGTCGGTTCCCACCTGTTATTGGAGAACTTCGGACTCTATGCCTATAATGACGAGCCGTTGATCATGATGGGCGATGTGGACTTCTCGAATACAGACCGCATCACCACCAACCTACAGATGCGTGCCCGTAACCTGTTGCTCATCAACTCGAAGCAAGAAGACAAATCCATTGCCTTCGGTAAGGCCTACGTGAACTTCTTTGCCCGTCTGCAAGGACCGGTGGAACAGTTGAAGATGAGAGGACGCCTGGATGTCCTGGGCTCTACCGACATGACCTATATGCTGCTTGACTCACCACTCTCCACAGACAACAGACTGGACGAGCTGGTGAAGTTCACGGATTTCAGCGACACCACACAGGTGGTGGTGACACGTCCCACACCCACCGGTTTCGAGGCTGACCTGACCATCAATATCTCACAGGGTGCCCACATCATCTGCAACCTGAACGTCGACCAGACGAACTACATCGACCTGATGGGCGGAGGCGACCTGCGTATGTTGTATAATTCTGAGGGGATAGACCTGAAAGGACGCTACACGCTCTCGAATGGTGAGATGAAATACTCACTGCCCGTCATCCCCCTGAAGACCTTCACCATCAAGGACGGCAGTTATGTGGAGTTTACGGGTGATCCCATGAATCCACGTCTGAACATCACGGCTACGGAACGTACGAAAGCCACTGTCTCGACTGAGAGTGGTGCCACCCGTAGTGTGGCCTTTGACTGTGGTGTGATCATCACCAAGACCCTCAACGACATGGGACTGGAGTTCATCATCGAGGCTCCTGAGGACCAGGCTATCAATGGCGAACTGACCACCATGTCGAAGGAGGAACGGGGAAAAATTGCCGTCACCATGTTGACAACGGGTATGTACCTCGCTGACGGCAATACCAGCAGTTTCTCGATGAACTCGGCACTCAGTTCCTTCCTCCAGAGTGAGATCAACAATATTGCAGGCTCTGCCTTCAAGACCCTCGACCTCAGCGTGGGCATCGACAACAGCACCGACGCCTCAGGCTCCATGCATACCGACTACTCGTTCAAGTTTGCCAAGCGTCTGTGGAACAACCGTCTGAAGATCCAGATTGGCGGAAAGGTCTCTTCCGGTAATGACGCTGCCATGGGACAGAACCAGTCGTTCTTCGACAATGTGACCATGGAGTATCGTCTGAACCAGGATGCCACGAAGAACATGAAACTCTTCTACAACCAGAATGTCTACGACTGGTTGGAAGGCTATACCGGAGAATATGGTGCAGGCTTCGTCTGGCGGCGCAAACTGGATAACTTCTGGGATATCTTCCGTTTCTGGAAGAAAGAGCAGCAGCCTACCATCCCCATGCGCCAGCCCACGATGTTCATGCCACGTGACAGTATACGAACCGACTCAATACCGACGCCCCATGAAACGAAATAGCATCTTATATCTGTTGACGACCCTCCTCTTCGTTTCTTGTTCGATGACGAAGAATATCCCTGAAGACGACCAACTCTTCACGGGTCTGAAGAAGATTGAGTATCTGGACGAACGGAAAGACAGTTTCGAGACCCATCTCGAAAATACGAAGTTGGAGTTGGAGGCAGCCCTTGCCACCGTACCCAACGGTTCACTCTTCGGCAGCAGTTACATCAGTGTCCCCTGGTCCTGGCACCTGTGGGTCTATAACCATTTCTCAAAGAAAGAGAGTAAGTTTGCCAAATGGATGACGAAGTCGTTTGGCAAGCCCCCCGTGCTGATGAGTCAGGTGAACCCCACCCTACGTGCCTCGGTGGCCAAGAGTGTACTGCGCAACAACGGTTATTTCCGTGGGGATGTGGGTTTTGAGATCATCCCACAGAAGAATCCTAAGAAGAGCAAGATCCGCTATGCCGTCAGACTTGACTCCCTCTTCACCCTCGACTCGGTGGCCTATGTTAACTTCCCCGACACCATCCAACAACTCATCGACTCCACCAGTCATGAGAGCCTTATCCAGTCTGGCAGTGCCTTCAGCGTGGGAGCCCTCGACGGAGAGCGCAGTCGTATCAGTACGTTGCTGCGTAACAATGGCTACTACTATTACAACTCGAGTTACGCCTCTTATCTGGCTGACACCCTCGCCGTAGCCGACAAGGCCCAACTCCGTTTCCAACTGGCAGAGGGCGTGCCTGACGAGGCACTCCACAAATGGTATATCGGCCATATCGACGTGGAGTTCCGTAAGACGATGCGCGAACAACTGACGGACTCTCTCACACGGCGCAATTCCACCATTCACTTCAACGGCAAACGTCCGCCCATCCGACCCAACGTCGTCCTGAGGAACCTACGTCTGCGCTCCCGTCAGCCCTACTCCTACGAGAGATACCTGGAGTCTACGAGTAAGATCAACGCCACGGGTGTCTTCAGCACCACCGACTTCCAGTTCACGCCACGTCCAGACACCGATACCCTCGACCTCCGTTTGAACTGTGTGTTCGACAAACCCTACGACTTCTATATCGAGACGAATGTCATCGGACGCACCAGTGGCCGCTATGGTCCTGAGGTGAAGATCGGTTTCACCAAACTCAACGCCTTCCGGGGAGGAGAGAAACTCGACATCAACCTGCACGGAGCCTACGAATGGCAGAAGAGTGGCGGCTCCGACATGAGCAGTTACCAGTATGGTGCCGATGCCTCGATAGAGTTCCCACGTATCGTCGCACCATTCTTCAGCAGTGAACCCAGACGGCGTGACAACAACGGGCGTCCCAGACGCCGACGTTTCTATGCCGCTCCCACCACTTATGCCAAGGTGTCGACAGATGTGGTGCGCCGTCCGCAGTATTACAAGATGCACATCGTGGCCGGTGAGTGGACTTACCGTTGGCAACCTTCTGCCACCAGTCGCCATGAGTTCTCACCCTTGACGGTGAAATACCAATATATGAACAGTCATACCGACCAGTTTGATTCCATCATGGTGGACAACCCCTATCTGATGGCGACGATGGAGGACTATTTCATCCCCAAGATGCGCTATACCTATACCTACACCAGTCCTTCCAACCTGCGCCACCCCATCCGTTGGGAGACTACCATCGAGGAGTCAGGTAATATGGTGTCGCTGTGGGACTTGATGGCCGGTCATTCGTTTAACGAAAAGAACAAGACACTCTTCAAGACGCCCTACTCCCAGTTCGTTCGTCTGGAGACAGACTTTACAAAGACGTGGAACCTGACATCGTCGACTCAGTTAGTGGGTCATCTGAATGCAGGTATCATCTATCCCTATGGCAACAGCAGCGAAGTGCCCTACAGCGAGAGTTTCTATGTGGGTGGTGCCAACAGCGTGAGGGCCTTTGGCGTGCGACAGATAGGTCCCGGTGGCTTCGACGGCAGTCTGACGACCCGTCAGGGCGCCTATCTCATGCAGAATGGCGACATGAAGTTCGTGGCGAACCTCGAATACAGGACCAACCTCTTCGGTAACCTCAACGGTGCCATCTTCCTCGATGCAGGTAATGTGTGGAATCGAAAGAATCCCGACTTTTCCTATAGCAGCGATGAAGACAAAAGCATCAAAACAAGCCTCGACTTTTTCCAGAAACTCTATCAGGACAGCGAGTTCGAATTCAAGAATCTGTTCAATCAGACAGCCCTCGGCACTGGTATCGGCCTGCGCTACGACCTCGGGTTCCTGGTCATCCGCCTGGACTGGGGTATCGCCCTCCACTGTCCTTACGACACCGGCAAGTCGGGCTATTTCAATGTGAACAGTTTCAAGGATGCCCAGACGCTCCACTTCGCCATCGGCTACCCGTTCTAATTGAAAAGGTGAAAGGGTGAAAAGGTGAAAGGGTGAAAAAGTTAAAAAACAACAAGGCGGAGTATTTTTTCACCTCTTCACCTTTTCAATTTTCACCTTTTTTCGTACCTTTGCAGTCAAATTGTAACAATCAAATTTTAGAGCATATGAAACCAACATTATTTCTTTTGGCAGCAGGCATGGGAAGCCGCTACGGAGGTTTGAAACAACTCGACGGTCTGGGCCCCAACGGCGAGACCATCATGGACTACAGTATCTACGACGCCATCCAGGCAGGATTCGGCAAGATCGTATGGGTCATCCGCAAGGACTTCGAAGAGCAGTTCCGCACCCAGATCCTGGCCAAATACGAGGGACATGTTCCCTGTGAACTGTGTTTTCAGGGTCTTGATGCCCTGCCCGAAGGCTTCACCGTACCAGAGGGTCGTCAGAAGCCGTGGGGAACGAACCACGCCGTGCTGATGGGTAAGGACGTCATCAAGGAGCCTTTCTGTGTCATCAACTGCGACGACTTCTACAACCGTAATGCCTTTATGGTGATTGGCAAATACCTCTCAGAACTCCCAGAAGGCGCCAGGAACCAGTATGCGATGGTGGGTTTCCGTGTGGGTAACACCCTCTCTGAAAACGGTACCGTGGCCCGTGGTGTCTGTTCCACCAACGAGAAGAACCATCTGACCACCGTTGTAGAGCGTACCGAGATTGTGCGCTGTGCGGCCGACGGTTCCAATGCCGGTGCAGCCAACGAGCCCATCCGTTATAAGGACGAACAGGGCCAGTGGGTAGTGGTCGACGACAACACCCCTGTCTCCATGAACATGTGGGGCTTCACACCCGACTATTTCGAGTATTCGGAAGCCTACTTCAAGGAGTTTCTCAGCGACCCGAAGAACATGGAGAACCTGAAGGCAGAGTTCTTCATCCCGTTGATGGTGAACAAACTCATCACCGAAGGTACGGCTACTGTCGAGGTGCTCGACACCACCAGCAAGTGGTTTGGTGTGACCTACGCCGCAGACCGTGAATCGACGGTGGCTCGTATCCAGAAACTCGTCGATGAGGGTGTCTATCCCAACAAACTCTTCTAATGAACATCGATATCTTGACGGAGGATCAGTTGGCTGAGTTGAGCCAACTGATCTCTACCTCACAAAATATCGTCATCACCTGTCATCAGAGTCCTGACGGCGATGCCATTGGTTCTTCTTTGGCTTGGGCCTCCTACTTAGGGTCTTTGGGTAAGGAGGCTACCATCATCGTGCCCGACCAGTATCCCGACTTCCTGTTGTGGTTGCCGAATACGGAAAAGATTGTCCGCTACGACAAGCACAAAGAGAAGTGTGACATGCTGTTGAAGATTGCTGACCTCATCTTCTGTCTCGACTACAATACCCCTTCGCGTGTCGACGAGATGCAGCAGGCCCTGCTCGACACCCAGGCCCAGCGGGTGCTGATAGACCATCACCTGAATCCGGATGTGCCGACGGTACTGACCATCTCCCACCCCGAGGTATGCAGCACCAGCGAGATTGTCTTCCGCATCGTCTGGCAGATGGGCGCCTTCGACAACCTGGACAAACACTTCGCCATTCCCGTCTATTGCGGCATGATGACCGACACGGGTGGTTTCACCTTTGCCTCTACACGCCCTGAGATCTTCTACATCATCTCCCTGTTGCTCACCAAGCATATCAACAAGGACAAGATCTACCGTAACGTCTATCATAACTACAGCGAGAACCGTCTGCGGCTGATGGGCTATGTCCTGTACGAGAAACTGGTCTATCTCCAGGAGTACAACGCTGCCTACTACGCCCTGACGAAAGAGGAACTTCGGGGCTTCCGTTTCAGCAAGGGCGATGCCGAGGGATTGGTAAACATCCCCCAGCAGATCAAAGGCCTGCGCCTCTCTATCTCCCTGCGCGAGGATACGGAGAAAGAACGGCTTGTCTGGGTCAGTCTGCGTTCTGTCGACGATTTCCCCTGCAATGAGATGGCCGAACAGTTCTTCAATGGCGGAGGACATCTGAATGCCTCAGGCGGACGTCTGAACTGTACCATCGACGAAGCCATCGAGACTGTCAAGCGTGCCATCATCGCCTTCGCCGAAAAGTTGAAAGGGTGAAAAGGTGAAAAGATGAATAGTTAAAAAACAACAAGGCGGAGCATTTTTTCACCTCTTAACCTTTTCAATTTTCACCTTTTTTCGTATCTTTGCACCCGATATGAAGAAGATTCTTTTATTCATGATAGCAGCCATCGTGGTTTTTGCCAGTTGCAATGACTACGAGACCTATGGCGACCAGAAGGAGAAAGAGCGCAATGCCATCAACAAGTTCATTGCTGATTCCAGCATTACGGTCATCTCCGAGGATGTATTCAATCAGAATGGCTACAAGACGGATTTGTCACGTAACGAGTTCGTCAGACTCGACAAGAGCGGTGTCTATATGCAGATTGTCCGTCAGGGCTGCGGCACCAAGTTACAGAATGGTGAAACGGCCAATTTAGTATGCCGTTGCGAGGAGTACGACATTATGAACGACACCACGGGTGTGGTTACCAATCTCTCCTATACGGCTGCCTGTCCGGACATCATGCGTGTCACTTGTACCAGTGGCACCTTCACAGCATCCTTCACCAAGTCCATCGCCTACAACATGTATTATTGTTACAGCAGTGCAGCCGTCCCTGCGGGTTGGCTCGTTCCGCTGACCTATGTCAACGTGGGGGTGCCTCAGAGTGATGATGATGAGATTGCGAAGGTACGTCTGATTGTACCACATAGTCAGGGTCATACGATAGCGACTCAGAAAGTGGCGCCCTACTATTATGAACTCACGTTCCAACGAGAAGCATAACGATTTTTTATAGAAATACAATACCCTTATGACACTCATCAAATCTATTTCAGGCATCCGCGGAACCATCGGCGGACGCACGGGTGATACCCTCAACCCATTAGACATTGTCAAGTTCACCACCGCCTACGCCACCTTCATCTCCAGAAAGACCGGCAAGCCCGGGAAGATCGTCGTGGGCCGTGACGGCCGCATCTCTGGCGAGATGGTCAAGAATGTGGTCTGTGGCACCCTGATGGGCATGGGCTTCGATGTCATCAACATCGGCTATGCCACTACCCCTACCACCGAACTGGCCGTCCGCATGGCAGGCGCCGACGGTGGCATCATCATCACCGCCTCCCATAATCCCCGTCAGTGGAATGCGCTCAAACTGCTCAACAACGAAGGTGAGTTCCTGACCGCTGCCGACGGTGCCGAAGTGCTCGACATCGCTGCCCGGGAGGATTTCGACTATGCCGATGTCGACCATCTGGGCAAATATACGGAAGACGACACCTTCAACCAGCGTCATATCGACTCTGTGCTTCAGTTGAAGTTGGCAGATGTCGAGTCCATTAAAAAGCGTAAGTTCCGTGTCTGTGTCGATACCATCAACTCCGTGGGTGGCATCATCCTTCCCGAACTGTTTAAGGCCATCGGTGTCGATTACGAGATTCTCAATGCCGACTGCACAGGCGACTTCGCCCATAACCCCGAGCCTCTGGAGAAGAACCTGCAGGGCATCATGGACCGCATGAAACATGGCGGTTTCGACCTTGGCATCGTCGTGGATCCCGACGTAGACCGTCTGGCCTTCATCTGTGAGGACGGCACCATGTTCGGCGAGGAATACACACTGGTGTCTGTCGCCGACTATATCCTCTCGCACACCCCTGGCAATACCGTCTCTAACCTCAGTTCGACAAGAGCCCTGCGCGATGTCACCGAGAAGCATGGCGGTAAGTACACTGCTGCTGCCGTAGGCGAGGTGAATGTCACCACGAAGATGAAAGAGGTGAATGCCGTGATTGGCGGTGAGGGCAATGGCGGTGTCATCTATCCCGAGAGTCACTATGGCCGCGACGCCCTCGTGGGTATTGTGCTCTTCCTGTCGAGTCTTGCCCAGAAAGGCTGTACCGCCAGCGAACTGCGCCAGACCTTCCCCGACTATCAGATTGCCAAGAACCGCATCGACCTCACGCCTGAGACCGATGTCGACTCCATCCTCGTCAAGGTGAAGGAGATGTTTGCCAAGGACAATTCTGCCGTTGTCAACGATATCGACGGTGTGAAGATCGACTTCCCCGACCGTTGGGTACACCTCCGCAAATCGAACACCGAGCCCATCATCCGTGTCTACAGCGAGGCCCAGACGATGGCGCAGGCCGACGAACTCGGAAAGAAACTCATGCAGGTCGTCTACGACATGCAATAACATAAAAGAAACGGGGTTCACTTCACAACGGGAACCCCGTTTCTTTTCAATTGCTTTTACTTTCAATGCCATAATCTTACTTTTTAATGGTTAATAAATTGGTTAATTGTTTAATAAGTTAATAAATTGTTTAAATTTTTCTCTTGTCTCGGTTTCGACTCATTTTCGGGCTCCAGTTAGGTAAAAACACCTGCGCGCCTTGGAAATTTTCCGCCCTGGGCAGGCCGCAAAAAAATCATCTCACTTTCGACAATGCAAAGGTACTCATAAAAACGTCCGGTTCCAAATTTTTGTCTTCAAACTTCGTGTTAATTTTTGTAAACGAATGATGGCTGCATTTTCCCATGTCGTCGAAGCGTCTTTTTGTCTTTTTTGATTTTTTGTAAATGTGCAAATAATCACTCGCAGACACTCAGACTTCACGTACCTTATATATAATATATAATATAATTAATATATATTAACATTATTATTCTCTCTCTCTCCCCCAAAAACGTGCATTTTGCGCAAAACTAAAAAAGACAAAAAGACGCAAAGACAAAAGACGCTTTTTTCCGATTATCATGCCTGGAAAAGAAACAAGCGTTCTGGAAATGAATCCAGAACGCTTGTTTATTGTTTTACAGAAGCGGGTTACTATACTCGTACGCCGCATGTAGTTTGGGGGATATTGTCCTCTTGCATATTCTCTGCGGAATTTGCGTTTGCACTGGTGGTGAACACGAATGAGAAAACTACTGCTGCAACTGTGCTCATGAGCATCTTCTTTGCATTGAAATTCTTTGTTGTCATAACTTTAATATTTTAATGTTTATACTTTGTTATTATCTTTGTCGTTTGTTTCTTTTGACACTGCAAAGATATGGCGATTTTCAGCAGATTCCAAGAAAAATTTCAGATTCTTTTCCAACTTGTGTGGACAAACGCCCCATCTTTGGACAAATCGCGGAAACAGGCCAAAAAGTTGTCCAAAAAATTGGAAGGTATTGTTTTTTTTACTATATTTGCAGCGTAATTTCAACCGAATTCAAACATTATTGGAATAAACAAAAACAGGTCTCTACAACAATATGAGACGATTATAATAATAGTATGAAAAAGAAGTTTTTGCTTGGTGTCGTCTTTGCCCTTTCGGGCGCGATGACCATTTATGCCCAAATTCAGACAAATGCGGGCGTGCAGTATCTACAGTGTATGCAAAAGGATATGTCGACGGATTTTTATGATCTGTCGAACACCTATTTCTTTGCAGACTCGCTTGTGAGCTTTGATACGGCGAAGGGTGAGGGACTGGTGCAGTGGAAGCGTTATCGTATGTCGCCTCGCCAGGCGTTTAACCTCAATGGCTACTGGCCTGTGCGCATGCAGATGCTCGACTTCCCAGATGCTGCCTACGAGAATGATCCAGAACTGAAGATCAAGATAGAGTGGGTGAGCCCCAGGACGGCGAGGATCAGGATGCTGACAACACCCGTCGAGCCGAAGAATACCGACCAAGAGGATGTGATGTTCTGCGAGGCATTCAAGGCGAATCACAGGGACAGACCCCATGATCTTCGCTCCGCTACTGTCACAGGGGTCAGTCCCCATGATTCACGGGAGGCCATTACATATTCATCGCCTTACGGCAGCATCGAGATTCAGAAATACCCTTGGAGGATTGTGATTAAAGATGCCAAGGGGAAAATCTTGACACAGACGCGTCATATCATCGATAACGATTCGACGCAGGTGAAACTCCTGCCGTTCTCGTTCATCAAACGTGGCTCCGACAACTCGCGTAGTATCAACCCTGTGCTGACGCTGGCTCCGGGCGAAAGAATATATGGCTGTGGTGAGTCGTTCACCTCATTAAATAAGGTGGGACAGAAGGTACACCTCAGTGTGACAGACCCCCAAGGCCCTGAGACGGATGGTCAGTACAAGCCCGTACCTTTCTTCTTCTCGAACCGCGGCTATGGCATCTTTATGCACACCTCAGCCCCTGTGACTTGTGACTTTGGTGCCTCATATATTGGTGCAGACAGACTCTTTATGGCAGATGAACAGATGGACTTCTTCGTCTTCTTTGGTGAACCGAAGGATATCCTCTATGAATACACCGAGATTACGGGCAAGTCGCCGATGCTCCCCCTCTGGAGTTTCGGTACGTGGATGAGCCGCATCACCTATTTCTCGCAAGAGGAGGGACTTGAGATTGCCCGTCAGTTGCGTGCACACAAGATTCCCTCTGACGTGATTCACTTCGATACAGGCTGGTTCGGTGTCGATTGGCAGTGCGACTATCAGTTTGCCAAGGATCGTTTTGAGGATCCTGTGAAGATGCTGAAACAACTCTCGAAGGATGGATTTCACACCTGTCTGTGGCAGTTGCCTTACTTCACACCGAAGAACCGTTTCTTCCCTGAGATCATCGAGAAGGAACTGCATGTGGTGAATGCTACTGGTGGCATGCCTGTAGAAGACGCTATCCTTGACTTCTCGAATCCCGAGACCGTCAACTGGTATCAGGAGAAGATCGAGGGCCTGATGAAGCAAGGAGTATCGACTATCAAGTGCGACTTTGGCGAGGCGGCTCCTTATAATGGCTTCTACCATAGTGGCAAGGGAGGACTCTACGAGCATAACCTTTATCCCCTGCGTTATAACAAGGCGCTTTGGGAGGTGGTGGAGCGTAATCATCCTGGCGAGGGCATTATCTGGGCGCGTTCGGCATGGGCGGGCTCTCAGCGTTACGCCCTGCACTGGGGTGGCGATGCTGCCACTAATAATATAGGTATGCTGGGCGATTTGCGTGGTGGCTTGTCGTTCGGACTCAGTGGCTTCTCTTTCTGGAGTCACGACATGGGTGGTTTTGTGACGGCTTCGCCTGAAGATATCTACCGTCGCTGGCTGCCCTTTGGCTTTCTCTCCAGTCACACCAGGGCTCATGGTGCGCCTCCTACGGAGCCTTGGCTCATCTCGGAGAGTTTCACCGATGCCTTCCGTGAGTGTGCTGAGATGAAGTATAAGTTGATGCCTTATGTCTATGCCCAGGCCAAGGATTGTTCTGAACGCGGACTGCCGATGGTGCGTGCCTTACTGGTGGAGTTCCCGCACGATCAGGGCGCCTGGTATGTCGAGGATGAATATATGTTCGGTTCTCAGATGCTCGTAGCCCCATTACTGGAGAGTGGCAACAGCCGTGAGGTCTATCTGCCGAAGGGTATGTGGATTGATTATCAGAGTGGTAAAGTATACAATAGTGGCTATCAGACCATCGAGGCTGGTAAAATACCTGCCATCATCCTTGTGCGTGACGGTAGCCTTATCCCCCATGCCCCGTTAGCCCAGCGCACCGACCAGATCAACTGGAACAAGATAGAGTGGAAGTCCTACAAGGCCGATGCCACCAAATGTACAGGCCTGCTCTTTAAGCCCGGTGACACGAAGATTCAGAACATCGAGCAGTAATTCCTACACAACGTACATAGGGTATCACGGGGCCTGGCCCTAGTGATAGCCTAGAAAAGAAAGAAACGTTCTGGGTTCACTTCAGTTTTTTATTTATTCCATAAGAGCGTTCTTTTCGAGCGTCCAGTCTTTGCGTTTGGACAGTTCGTTGTCTTTGCCCTTGAACATCTTGGCGGCCTCTTTGTCGCCCTTCAACTGCCAGTTGAGCCACGCGAGAGCCACCACAGAGAACTCACCGCCATGAGGCTGGCGATAGGTGCCTCCGTGACCTACGGGGAAGTTGGCAGCGCAGGCGGCCACATGGTCGATACGATGGAAATCGTCCATACCATTGCCATAGGCGATGTCTGTCTCACCACCGAGAAGGTACATGACAGGCGTATGGATCTCCTTCAGTTTCGACTTCGGGGGCATAGGCATACCACCCACGGCGCTACCGGCATTATCGGCGCTGAAAAGACCGCTGTTACAGATCATCAGGGCCTTGATACGGGGGTCGGCACAGTTAAAGAGGGTCTGCAGACCACCACACGACATGCCTGCCACACAGATGTTCTTCACATCAATCTTATTATAATAAGGTGACTTAGAGTCGGCATTCTGCGCGATGATCCAGTCCATCGACTCTATCTGTTGTTCTGTGGTGGACATCGGACCACGATAGGGCTGATCGTCCATCGGAATGAAACCTGTAGCCAGCACGATATAACCGTAAGAGGCTATCTCGTTGAGGAAGTTCACATGTTCCCAAGGGGAGTTGGTGCAGGCACCATTACCCCACACCAAGACAGGCAGGGGGTTGTTCTTACCAAATTTAGAGAGATCCTGGGGAACAAAGATGGTGTGAGCCGCCAAGGAAGGATCATCTTGCATGATGGCCTTGTAGGGGCCTGTTCCACCGTCTTCGAGAATACGGGAAGCGGCATTCGCCAGTGTCAGCGACATAACGGCTGCAACCAGACAGAGCATTCGTTTTGCTTTCATAATCTTGATAGTTTTTATGAGTTAATATGGTTTTATGCCGCAAAGATACAAAAAAGGTGAGAATTGAAAAGGTGAAAAGGTGAAAAAATGCTACGCCTTGTTGTTTTTTAACTTTTTCACCTTTTCACCCTTTCACCTTTATACCAGTTGACGGGCACGATCTAACGCGATATTGATATGCGAACAGATATTGTCTTCGCCGAGCATCGTGTCGAAACCAGCTTTATGGAGCACAGCCTGAACGGTAGGATTCACACCCGAGAGCACCACCTGGATACCCTCCTGCTGTGACATCAGACAGAGGTTTGTCAGGTTGTGGATACCCGTAGAATCGACAAACGGCACCTTACGCATCCGGATGATACGTACCTTCGGTCGTTGGTGGCGCAAGGCACCCATGATCTCCTCAAACTTGTTACCTGCTCCGAAGAAATAGGGGCCGTTGATCTCATAGACCTCCACACCCTCAGGAATCGTCAGGTGCTCGAGGTTACCCATCTGGAAGTCGCTGTCTTCCTCGGCAGGATCGATCTCGTCGCTGATGACCTTGACATCGGTGGTCTCTGCCATCCGGCGCATGAAGAGCAGACAAGCACAGATGAGTCCCACCTCGATGGCGATGGTGAGGTCGAAGATGACCGTCAGCAGGAACGTCACCCAGAGTACGATGATATCGCTCTTGGGATTCTTCATGATGGAGGTGAAGGAACGCCAGCCACTCATATTATAACTCACGATGACCAGTACACCGGCCAGACAAGCCATGGGGATATACTGCGCCAACGGCATGAGGAAGAGGAAGATCAGCAACAGCACGGCCGCATGGATGATACCAGCCACAGGAGTACGTCCGCCATTGTTGATATTCGTCATCGTACGGGCGATGGCGCCTGTGGCAGGGATACCGCCAAAGATGGGCGAAGCCAGATTGGCAAAGCCCTGTGCGATGAGTTCCGTGTTCGAATGATGGCGATCACCGATCACACCATCGGCCACGGTAGCAGAGAGCAACGACTCGATGGCACCGAGGATGGCGATGGTGATGGCTGGCGACACAAGGCCCTTGACAACCTCCCATGTCAGTTCAGGCACCTGGGCCCCCGGCAACTGACTCGAGATTGAGAAACGGTCGCCGATGGTCTCTATGGAGGTGACACCCATATAGTGTTTCAGCAACAGGGCGGCAATGGTCATCACGACGATGGCAATCAAACTGCCAGGCAGTTTCCCCACCGCACTGCGACGGGAGATTTTGGGCCAGAGGGCGATGACAGCCACTGACCCCACTCCTACCCCGGCACTCCACCAGTCGATGGTGGGGAAAGACCCGATATAGGCAATCCATTTCTCGATGAAGTCGGAAGGCACCTGCATCATCGTCAGTCCCAGCAGGTCTTTGATCTGTGTGGTGAAGATGGTCAGGGCAATACCCGAGGTAAAGCCCACGACAATCGGATAGGGAATGTACTTGATGATGGTGCCCAGGTGCAGAATACCAAACAGGATGAGGAACACACCTGCCATCAGGGTGGCGATGGTCAGACCCTCGAAGCCATACTGTTGGATGATACCATATATGATGATAATGAAAGCACCCGTCGGTCCACCGATCTGGACCTTCGATCCACCGAAGAGTGAAACCATCAGTCCGGCCACGATGGCAGTGATGATACCCTTCTCGGGCGTAACGCCTGAGGCAATACCAAAGGCAATGGCCAGCGGGAGGGCGACAATACCAACAATGATACCCGCCAGCAAATCGGTCGTAAACTGTTTCCGACTATAATTCTTCAACGTGGAAAACAGTTTCGGCTTAAACTCTAAAGTCGTCATAGTCTGTTAATTATCTTGAAAACGCTTGCAAAAGTAAGAAAAAAGTTAAAAACCGCAAAAAGAATGAACAAGTTAATGGAAAATACCCTAAATTTGTTGCCGAAAATCAATTTGAGAGAATAGACAGTTCACATTTTTAATCATTTAAATGAAAACATTATGAAAAAAATTATGTTCGCAGTGATGGCTATGTTCGCCATCGGTTTCACATCTTGTGGTAACAAGGCTCAGGCTCCCGCCGAGGCTGCCGCTGAAGAAGTTGTGTTCGACGCTGAAGAAGAGGCTTCTGCCAGCATCAGTGCTCTGACAGAACAGATCGAGGCTCAGGATGCCAACAAGTTCCAGGAGGTGCTCGCCACCGTACAGGAGAAGATCAAGGAGATCATCGGCTCCAATCCTGAGATTGCCAAGGAGTATGTTGCCAAGGTTCAGGACTTCCTGAAGGAGAATGCCGAGAAGATCAAGGCTTTCGCTGGTGAGAACGCTGCTGTTCAAACAGCTCTTGCTGCTATTACCGCTGCTCCTGCCGACGCTGTGGTCAATGGTCTGATGGAGGCTATTGAGGGTGCCAAGGATGCTGCCGGTGATGCCGTAGACGCTGCCCAGGACGCTGCTGCCGACGCTGTAGAGGCTGGCAAGCAGGCTGTCGAGGACAAGGCCAACGAAGTAAAGGATGCTGCCAAGGGTGCTGCCAACGATGCTGTTGACAAGGCTGCCGACGGCGCTAAGAAAGCACTGGGAATCTAATCAGCATGAAGAGATTTTTTGTCATCATCACGGCATTCATGGCGACGCTCGCCGTGAATGCCGTTGATGATAATACGGTAGAGGTCGTGTTTAACGGCTCGGAGGCCACTGTCACGGTAGCCGACAATATCAGCAGTTATATCACCGACCAGAGCGAGGGCGCACACGTCAAACTCATCCAGAGCAACGCTGTCAACGACAAGGTTGGCGAGATCACCTACAACCTATCCGGCGTTTCCGCCGACGGTGAGTTCTATCTCGAAGGCGGTTACAAGACCACCATCGAACTCGCCGGACTGTCGCTGACCAACCTCAGCGGACCGGCTCTTAACATCCAGAACGGTAAGCGTGTGGCCATCAGTGCCAAGAAAGGTACGGAGAACACCCTGACTGACGGACAGGAATATACCGATGACCTGAACGGCTGTATCCACTGCAAGGGACACACGGAGTTTCAGGGCAAGGGTTCACTCACCGTCGCAGGCAGTTACAAGCATGCCATCTACAGCAAAGAATATATTGAGGTAAAGAACCTGAACCTGACCATCGCCAGTGCCAAGAAGGACGGTATCCACTGTAAGGAGTACTTCCTGATGAAGAGCGGTACGCTGAATATCATCATGGCTGACGACGACGGTATCCAGGTGGAGCTCAAGGGCGACACCCCCACAGCTGCCACTGCCGATCATGACGACGAGAATACCGGTAACTTCTATATGGAAGACGGTGTACTCTCCATCCTCCAGTGTGGCGGTAAGGTCATCAAGGCCGACGGTAGTGTCAACTTCACCGGTGGCTCACAGGACTTCGACAAGGATGCCGTCATGGAATATGCCGCTACGGGTATCAGCAGTATCAAGGTCGATGGACTCGGTGCCGAGGCCATCTACGACCTGAACGGCCGACAGTTGCCCGCCGGTAAGTCACTCAGCAGAGGTCTTTACATCATCAGAAACGGAAAGGAAGTCAAGAAGGCCGTCATCCGATAAATGATCAAGCCGTCACTATTCCTTGCCCTCTTCTGCTGCATCACGGCTTCAGCCCAGTCTAAACTAGATAGTATTGCGCAGATCCTGAAGGATGCACCCGTTCAGGAAAAGGTGTATCTGCACCTCGACAACACATCCTACTACAAGGGTGACACCATCTGGTACAAGTCGTACGTGGTGCGTGCCGACAGCCTGACCTACAGCGACATGAGCCGCATACTCTATGTGGAACTCGTGTCGCCTGATGGTCTGGTGGTGAAGCGCGAGAACATCATCGTATCGCCTGATGGCTATAGCGACGGTAACTTCGTGCTGATGGACTCCCTCTATTCCGGCTATTATGAGATACGCGCCTATACCCGATGGATGCTGAACTTCCGGGTGACGGAACATCCTTACGGGCGCAAGGATCGTGAATATTTCTACAACAGTGATATGGCACGCGACTTTTTCCGACAGTTCGGTACGGTGTGGAGTCGTGTGTTTCCTGTCTATGAACGCCCCGACTCCTTAGGCGACTACAGCCAGAAATACATCGTCAGTCGTCCGAAGACCCGTATCGAGAAGGAAGAGAAGGAACGACTGGAGGTACATTTCTACCCCGAGAGTGGACACCTGATTGCCGACACCCGTTGTGCCGTGGCCTTTGAGGTACTAGACGAGGAAGGCCAGCATATCGACATCGATGGTGTGGTGGAAGTGAGTGACAAGTCTGGAACCATTCGTATCCGTCCAGAACATCAGGGCAGAGGACTGTTCTACCTGACCGTACCCAACGGTGAACGGGCCGAGGCCTCGTTTACCTATCACGGGAAGAACTACACCTTCGACCTGCCCAAGGTCGAGCGTGCCGGCTGTGCCGTCCATCTCGAAGCCAACCAAAAAACCACCACTGCTGACATCACCCTACGGGGACTCCCCGACAACCAGTCATACGGTCTGGCCATCCTCTGCCGAGGGGTGCTCCGTTCCTTTCAGACCATCAACGGCAGCGGAAAGATTCCCCTCGACACTTCCCAACTGCCTACAGGCGTCAATGACCTGTTGGTCTTTGACGAGGAAGGTCGTCTGTTGGCAGACCGTCTGTTCTTCGTCAACCACCACGACTACGACCTGAACCCCATCACCGTCAGCGGCATACAAAGTCAGTATGAGCCATTCGACTCCATTCGTCTTGACTTTCAGGCACCGCCGGAGACACGGCTCATTTCTATCTCCGTCCGTGACGGCGCCAACGAAGACCTGACCTACGACACAGGGAATATCGTCACCGATCTGTTGCTCTCCAGTGAACTGAAGGGTTTCATCGCCTACCCCGACTATTACTTTGAGTCGGACGACCAAGAGCACCGTCGTGCCCTCGACCTGTTGATGATGGTTCAGGGCTGGCGACGCTATGACTATCAGGAGATCACCAGCGGCACACCCCTGCGCTACCAACCCGAACAGACAATAACCGTAGAAGGCGGCGTCTACCCCACTCCCAACATCATCGAGGTCAAACCGGGTGAGGTACACTACTGGCCCGTGGGTATCTTCAATTACGATCCAGATCTCGCAGATGCCAATACCAACAGTAACACGGAAATAGAACAAGGAGAGGAAAGGGTACAGGGCATGAACCGCTATCAGGCCACCACGCCCGACGGTCTCGTGGCACAGACACAGAACGGCACCATCGAGGTGGAACAGGTGGGTACGGCTGTCTATGTGCAGGACACCAGCAGCCCACAGACTGTCGACGACCCCGAATTCGGCGTCGACCACAAGGGACTGAAGAGACAGGTGACTGTTGTCGGAGAACTGGTCTTCGAGGACGACATCGCCACCATTGAGATGCAGACCGACGATTCCGGACAGTTCTCCTTCAGCGTCCCACCCTACTACGGCAGGGCTATCCTCTTCCTCAGGGCCCACCGTACCAACCTCAGCGAGAAGCAGCAACAAAAACGCCAGTACAAAGGCATGCTCGACGAGACCGTCTTGCCCGACTACTACGTCAAGCGAGACCTCTTCTTCCCCGTCTTCGCAGAGAAATATGACTTCTACCAGTGCCACGTGCCGGAATGGGCCGAAGGCACCGACTTCGACGACTACACCCTACCCGACACGGCCCGACTCTCAAAGATGGACCAGACACTGAAAGACATTCAGGTGAAAGGTCGCAAACACCGTGGGCGCCATGCCATCGACTACTCCAAGCCCGCCTATGTCTTCGACACCTACGATCTCTACAATATCGTCACAGACAGAGGACTCTCCTTCGGATACTACGACGCCAGACAATTCCCCGTACAGGTGAGCATGGCTCTTTTAGGCAACTACAACAGCGACCGTCGTATGCAGGTGCAGGCCCGCCTCAACGATCAGGAGTACCGACCCTACATCTTCTACCGCAACTACGACCCGGGACCTACCGCCCCCTCGCCCGACAGAGACTCCGAATGGGTTGTGGCAGCACCATTCAAGAGCGACATGTGGGTCTTCGACAACTCGAAACTGAACCGCCAGTGGGAGATGCGCCTGTTCACCGACTTCGAACTGCGCAATGAGGACAAGCACATCGAGATGCAGAGTACCGTGGCTGACGTCATCCTCGACTATGTACTGATGCCCGACGATACCAAGCGCTATACCTACAAGGACCGCCGTATCATCCTCGACGGGATGTACGAGCCGGATGATTTCTACCATCCTGACTACAGCCAGCGGCCCCTGTCTGCCGACTTGCAGGACCACCGGCGCACACTTTACTGGAACCCGAATGCCCGTCTGGACGAGGAGGGCCGTTTTACCGCCCGTTTCTTCAACAACGGTAAACCCACCCGTATCAAGGTCACCACAGCGGGCATCATCAAATAATCTTATTCTGCGTAATCAGAGAGGTTTGTGACAGGAGGAGTCTCGTTGGACTTGCTGTCATCGGCATAGGCACGCATGTTCATCAGGATGTCGAAATTATCATCTTTCACGAAGAAGATGTTAGCGACACGCCACCGACCATCCTCCACCTGCATCAGCCAACGCATGGGGATGCCTTTGATGGTGACGGCATCCTTCACCAGGAATCGCACCTCAGCCGTGCTGTCAGTTTGCAGATTCACCTGAATGTCGTTGGCACTGACATACCCTTCATAGCAGTCGTAAGTCCAGGGATCCAATGGACCTTCATCGCCGAAGTCGAAGAATCCGCCACACTCACACTCACGATCGATGGCAGCCACTTCCTCCCGAACACGTTGCCACTCCTTGCTACCGAAAAGCTCGTCGACAGAGGGTTTATTCTCGTCGTAGTGTTCCCGTAGCCCATTCCAATAGTCATAGACGGCATTCACTTGTTTCTCGACAGCCTCGACGGTGTACAGCGTGTCGGATACCTCATTGACGACAGTGCTGTCGGCATCCGAAGCCGCACTGTCTGGACGAACGTTGCTCTCCTTCGTCTTGTTACCACATGATGTCATTGCCATGACGGCAAACATCACAAACACTATTTTTTTCATAGATAATCTTTTTTCGACCGCAAAAGTAGCAAAAATATGCGAGAAAAACAAGAAGTATGGAAAAAGAATCTCACAGAAAGCACATAAAAAGAAAAAAGACCGAAAATCTCTCGATTCTCAGCCTTTTTCTTAAATGTCGGGATTACTGCCCTACTTCGCGCAAAATCCATTTAATTCTATTAAATTCGAGAATTTTCTATGTGGTTTAATATCAGAGCGTTACAAGATGTGTTATAGTTCGAACCAAGAAGACGCAATCATACTAATTACAAATTATCACGCCAAAAACACGCCAAAAATTTGGTAGTATCCATTGTTTTCCCTACTTTTGCAAAAGGAATTTAAAAAACAAGTAGGATATGGCACAAATAGAACAAAGATTATCAACAAAAGTCCAAAAGGATACAGGAATGTGCGAGGTGCTCATTCGTTTCTTTCAAGGCTCCAAGTTCAATCTTAGAGCAAAGAGTGGTGTTTTTGTTTCACCTGAATATTTCGAGTATTACATTGATAGAGCAAAGACAGAAAGTCTTGGGGTAAAAGTTCCAGGCAATTTGCTTACGGCCACAGAAGAAAAGGCGAAAAAGAGCCATTATGTACTCCGACAAAGTGGCATCATCGTTATTAAGCAACGTATAGAGACACCCGAAGTTAAATACCATCGGGAGCAATCAGGCCGTCTTGACAGTCTTAGAAAAGCTATCATAGAGGCTTATGACAACAACAAAGACACCAATCTTACAAGTGACTGGCTGCAGTTGGTTGTCGAACGTTTTATGCATCCAGAAAAATATATCGTCAAAGCAGAGAACAAGAAGACATTCTACGAATTGACAGAAGAATACATTGAGAAGCGCCATCTGGCATACACCCACGCTAAGGTTTTCCGAGTCTTGATGAGAGAAGTCGCAAGATACGAAGGTTTTATTCGTGCTACAGACTATAATCGTAGCAATTTCACTTTCGACATTGACACCGTTACAAAAAGCGATATAGAAGATTTCATCGACTATCTCCGCCATGAATACACACTATCCATGGAGCACAAGGATTTATTCAAGAAACTGCTTTCAGAATATCCTGCAAGTGTCACAAAAGGCAACTGCAAATTAGAAGACAGGGGTGAAAACACTGTTATTAAAGGAGCAAAACGACTGAAATCATTGTTCCGTTGGTTCTATGAAGAGGAATATACAAAGAATCGTCCTTTCGATGGTATCAACCTCGGAACAGAAAAGGTTGGTACTCCATATTATATTACTATAGAGGAAAGAAACAAGATAGCAGAGACGGACTTTGTCGCTGCATACGAGAATATGTCAGAGGAAGAAAGAAAAGGTATCGACAAGACCAACCTTGCAGGCTATGGCATACAAAGGGACATTTTTATCTTCCAGTGTTTTGTTGGTTGCCGCGTTGGTGACCTCTTGACGTTAGGGCCAGGGAATATCATAGATGGTATTCTGGTGTATACACCACACAAGACAAAGGACAATGGCGAACAATCCATGCAAGCGCGTGTCCCCCTGCATCCCAAGGCTCTTGAATTGGTAAAGAAATACGAAGGAGTCTGCACAAACGGACTACTCTTCCCTTTCATCACTGCCCAGAAATACAATATTGCCATCAAAAAGATTTTCAAATTGGCAGGTATCACACGCAATGTTATTATCCGTAACGCTAAGACTGGAGAAAACGAATTGGTCCCTATTGACACTGTTGCATCAAGTCACTTGGCCCGTCGTACTTTTATCGGAAATGCTTACTTCAAAGTGAGCGATCCTAACCTGATTGGAAAGATGAGCGGCCATGTGGATGGTTCAAGAGCTTTCAAGCGTTATCGAAACATAGAAGACGAAACTCTTAAGAGCGTCATTGACTTGATAGGATAACTTATGCCAATGGTTAACTATATATAATAAGGTATAGTAATTTGAAGTATTTGTTGTAACTTTGCACGCAAATGATGACAATAGAAGAAATAAGGGCAGGGAAAGAAGGTCAGACGTTTGACCTGAAAAGCATACAGATAGATCCAA